>Ga0207648_10002995_pt1 | contig 17852 bp, 23 predicted proteins | sample KBSMisM32_FD_184310 | JGI IMG/M metagenome (GOLD analysis project Ga0207648, IMG submission 184310) | Miscanthus rhizosphere microbial communities from Kellogg Biological Station, Michigan, USA - KBS Miscanthus M3-2 (SPAdes) (version 2) | ecosystem: Host-associated > Plants > Roots >...
CGCGAGGCGTACAAGTTCAAGCTGTCCGAGGACACGGTGGTGCCGCCCAGCTCGATCCCGGAGATGCTCCGGCGCGTGGCCGCGATCGGCGCGCGCCACGACCTGGAGACGGCGTCGTTCGGCCACGCGGGCGACGGCAACCTGCACATTAATTTGTTATCGCAGGAGACGCGCCGCGACGGCGCCTTCCAGGCGCGCGTGGATGCGGCGACGGCGGAGCTGTTCAAGGCGACGCTGGATCTCGGCGGCACGCTGTCGGGCGAGCACGGCATCGGCATCGCGAAGGCGCGCTACATGGCGTGGGAGCAGTCGCCGGAAGTGATCGATTGGCAGAAACGCCTCAAGCGCCTCTGGGATCCGAAGAACCTGCTGAACCCGGGGAAGATCTTCGCCGTCACTTGACGGTGATGTTGTCGTCTTCCTTCAGGCGTTCGATCTTCGACAGGCACTGCGCCTTGATGTTGGCGCGCATCTGCGAGCTCTCGTCGTGCAGCGATTCGTCGAGGATGCCGTTGTAGCTCTTGCAGGTGATGCTGGCGGGCTCCTGCTTGCAGAAGTGATCGCGAACGCGTTCGCACGGATTCCGCTTGGCGTCGAGCATCCACATGATCAGCGCCACCAGCCCGGCCATCGCGGCGCCCAGCGCGATCGCGCCCAGAAACCGGAACCGCCTCCGGTAATGGTGAACGTCGATCTCCTCCGCCTCGCGGCGGATCTGTTCCAGCTCTTCGGGCGTCTCGTCCATGTCGCGCTGTCCGCGCGATGTTATAACCACGCCGCGTGCAGGGCGAAATCCGTAAGATCGTCCGAAAGGTGGTGGCCAAGGCCAAGGTCATCACCAAGGCCAACCGCCGCCCGCGGCGCGGGCCGTGGCCGCCCGATCCGGCGCGCGTCCGCTCCGTCATCGACGGCCTCGAAGAGCTTTACCCCGACGTCGACTGCGAGCTGGACCGCGAGACGCCCTTCCAGCTGGTCATCGCCACGATCCTGTCCGCCCAGACCACCGACGACAGGGTGAACATGGTGACGCCCGAGCTGTTCCGGCGCTATCCCACGCCGGAAACCATGGCGAAGGCGCCGCTGCCGGTGCTGGAGAAGATCATCCGTTCGACCGGCTTCTTCCGCATGAAGGCGAAGAGCATCAAGGGCGCGGCCGCCGGCCTGAACGAGCGGTTCGGAGGCCAGGTCCCGAAGACGCTGGCGGAGCTGACCACGCTGCCGGGCGTTGCGCGGAAGACCGCGAACGTCGTGCTCGGCACCGCCTACGGCCTCGCCGAGGGCGTCGTCGTGGACACGCACGTGCAGCGCCTGTCGATGCGGCTGGGCTTCACGCGCGCGACCGACCCGAAGGACATCGAGAAGGACCTGATGAAGGTGATCCCGCAGGAGAGCTGGATCCGTTTCTCCCATCAGGTGATCTGGCACGGCCGCCGCGTGTGCTTCGCGCGCAAGCCGAACTGCGCCGGCTGCACGCTGGCGCCGTTCTGTCCATCGGCGGGCCTCGAAACCTGACTGACGAAGCCTGACCCGCGGTCAGCGGGTCACGGCGTCCACTTGCGACAGTCGGCGACTTCCTGCGTGTCGCGGATGGGCGCGACCTCGGTCGCGCCGCCCTGCTGATTGCGATCCCAGGCGTGGATCGCGATCGGCCCGGTGGGACCGTTCCTGTTTTCGAGCTCGACCTCGATCTCGTAAGCGTGCTGTGCCTCCATCCGGAACGCCCAGACCGTGTGCTGCGGCAGCATGGCCACATAGCCGCCGACGCCCCCGTTGTTCAACTGACCGGTCTTCTCGGCCAGCTGAACGACGTGACACCCGGGCAGCAGCGCGAACGACCGGCCCAGGCCTTTGACGTCTTGCCCGTCGACCGACCCGATCGGACCGGACAGCCGCGCGAGCTCCCTGGGCGCGCGGGTCTCCTCCGGATCCGGGTACAGCGGATGCGCCTCGCCCACACTGTCGCCGTGCACGATGCAGGCGGGAAGCAGCAACGCGACGGCGATGCTAAGCGCCGAAGTAGATCTCGTCATACGCGCACGTCGCGTCCTTGTCGGCCGGCTGCGGGTAATCGACGAGCTTCCCTTCGTAGTTGCGCAGCGTCCACTTGTCGGGGCCGCGCGCGACGACGTAATCCGGACCGATCGACACCTTGCCCATGCCGCCCGGTGTGTCGATGACGAGGTGCGGGATCGCGAGTCCGGAGATGTGTCCGCGCAGCTCCTGCATCAGGGCGATGCCGGTCTCGACGGACGTGCGCAGGTGCGACGTCCCCGCCGCGACGTCGCCCTGGAACAGGTAGTACGGGCGCACGCGGCAGCGCAGCAGCTCGGTGAACAGCTTGCGCAGCACGCGCACCGACGAGTTCACCCCGCGCAGCAGCACGGTCTGGTTGCCGATCGGGATGCCGGCGTCCGCGAGCTTCTCGCACGCGGCGCGCGCGCGCGGCGTCAGCTCGCGCGGGTGGTTGAAGTGCGTGTTCACGTAGAGCGGGTGGTACTTCTTCAGCATCGCGCACAGCTCGTCGTCGACGCGCATGGGTAGGACGACGGGGACGCGCGTACCGATTCGGACGATCTCGACGTGCGGGATGGCGCGCAGCGCCGCGATGATCTCCTCCAGCCGGGCGGTCGACAGCGTCAGCGGATCGCCGCCCGAGATCAGGACGTCGCGGATGGCCGGCGTGCGCCGGATGTAGTCCAGCGCCTGCGCCAGATCCTCGCGCGAGATCGGCGATTCCTCCTGACCGACCAGCCGCCGCCGGTTGCAGTGACGGCAGTAGATCGCGCAGCGGTCCAGCGCCAGCAGCAGGCAGCGATCTGGATAGCGGTGAAAGATTCCGGTGGCGGGCGAGTGGCTGTCCTCGCCCAGCGGGTCGACCAGATCGCCTGGCTCGATCTCCAGCTCGCGCGCGCGCGGGATCACCTGTATGCGCACCGGGCACGAGGGATGGTCGCGATCGATCAGCGAGAAGTAGTACGGCGTGATCGCGACCCGGAAGTGTCCCGGTGCCGCTTCGAGGCCGGCCTCTTCCTCGGGCGTGAGGGCGAGGCGTGCCGCGATGTCCTGCTTGGTCGTGATCCGGTTGCGCAGCTGCCAGCGCCAGTCGTCGAATGACTCGCCTGCGGGCGCGTCACGCGCCGGCGACGGCTGATCCACGATCGGGAGCGCGAACGTCATTGCTGCACCAGCGTCACGGTGATGATGGTCTGCCCACCCGGAATGATGTGCGTCTGCGTCGTGGTCCCCGAGGCCAGGATGGTCCCGTTGTCAGCGATGGCATCGATCGCGATCGTCACGGGACCCGTGATACTCCGATCCAGCTCCACAGTGAAGCTGGTCGGTAGCGAAATCGCCGTGAAGTCGGGCGGGACCAGCAGCATGCGTGATCGGCTATCGGCCGACACGGTCACGGAAAGCTGGGCCGGCATTATCGTGAGATCGCCCGCCACCTCGACGAGCAGGATCGAGTCGTCGCGCTGGCAAGCCAGAGTCGCCAGCACGCCGGTAATCGCCACCATGGTCGAGATCCGAAAGGGCGGCCTCCGCAAAGGTCAGAACCTGTAGTTGCCCAGCGCGGTTTCTGGGGGCGGCTGTTCGTGGGGGCGGAACACCACGTAACCCGCCGCGCCCACGCCGACCGCCAGGACGGACAGCGCGATCCACACCCAGGGACGGCTGCCGCCCGCGGGCGCGGCCGCCTCGTCTCGGGGCGGGGGCGCGGTAACGACGACCGCCGGTTCCGGCTTGGTCTCGGGCTTCGCCACAGGCGCGGCCGGCGGCGGCGCCACCGGCGGTGGTGGCGGCGGCTCGGCTTCGGCGACCTTCGGCGGAGGGGGCGGCGCCTTCGGCGGAGGTGGCGGCGGGGGCGCCTCGGCGACCTTCGCAGGCGGCGGGGGCGGCGGCGCCTTCGCGGGTGGCGGGGGCGCCTCGGCGACCTTCGAAGGCGGCGGCTTCGTCGCGGGCGGAGCCTCGGCCGGCTTCTCGCGCTCCGCCGGCTCGGGCGCCTCCAAGGCCAGCAACTTCTTTTCGATCGAGGCGCGGTTGGGCGCGGCCGGCACCTTCTCGAGGAACGCGTGGTAGTCGTCGGCGGCCTTCTCGTTTTCGCCGATGCGGCGGTAGCACTCCGCACGGTTGAACAGCACGACCGGATCGTTCAGCAGCTCGTACGCCACCGTGTATTCGGCGACCGCCGCCCGGCAATTGGCGTCGCCCGCCAGAGCGTTGGCCTTCTTGAGGTGTCGCTTGCCGCGCGCCAGATCTTTGTGCGAGGCCTGATGGTGCGACTTGTGCTCGCGGTGGTGCTTCTTCGGTTTCGACCGCGCCAGCGCAGTGCCGCTCGCGCCGAGAAGGAAGCAGGCGGCGGCGAGCGCGATCCCCGCCCGCGCCGCCCCGGTCACGGCACGGCCCCCGGCGGCGCGTTGCTGGTGCCGAGACGCCGGACGTAACCCGACAGCGCCTGCATCTTCGGCATGCTCAGGCTGCGCCCGAACGCGGGCATCTGTCCCTTACCAGCCATCATGATCGTGACGATCGAATCCGTGTTCGCGCGCGCCAGGAATTCCCGGTCGTGGAAGTCACGCACGTTCGGCATCGTCTTCTTGATCTCGGGATCGCCGCGCCCATCGGCGCCGTGGCAGCGCGCGCAGTTGCGCGCGTAGATCACCGCCGGCTCGACCGCCACGGCCGGTCCGGGGTCGTCCCCCGGCGTCGAGCATCCACCGAGGACGCCGCTGACGGCAGCGACGGTCAAGGCCAGGGCCAGGGTAACGAACCGCGCCCTCATTCGCCCCCCGCTGGTACGTCGTCGACGTAAAGCGCCTGTCCGTGCTCGCGGAACGAGGCCGCCTTCTCGCGCAGCCCTGCCGCGACCGCGTCGTCGGGTGAGATCCCCTGCGCCGCGGCGTAATCGCGCACGTCCTGCGTGATCTTCATCGAGCAGAAGTGCGGGCCGCACATCGAACAGAAGTGCGCGCCCTTCGCCGCGGGCGCCGGCAGCGTCTCATCGTGGAAATCGCGCGCGGTCTCGGGATCCAGCGACAGGTTGAACTGATCCTCCCAGCGGAACTCGAAGCGCGCGCGCGACAGCGCGTCGTCCCTCTTCTGCGCGCCCGCATGCCCCTTCGCGAGATCGGCCGCGTGCGCCGCGATCTTGTAGGCGATGACGCCGTCTTTCACGTCCTTCTTGTTCGGCAGGCCCAGGTGCTCCTTGGGCGTGACGTAACAGAGCATCGCGGTGCCGTACCAGCCGATCATCGCAGCGCCGATCGCGGAGGTGATGTGGTCGTATCCGGGCGCGATGTCCGTGACCAGCGGGCCCAGCGTGTAAAACGGCGCTTCGTGGCAGAGCGTTATCTGCTTGTCGACGTTCTCCTTGATCTTGTGCATGGGCACATGGCCCGGCCCCTCGATCATCACCTGCACGTCGTGCTTCCAGGCGACCTGGGTCAGTTCGCCCAGCGTCTCCAGCTCGCCGAACTGCGCTTCGTCGTTGGCGTCGGCGATCGATCCCGGACGCAGGCCGTCGCCCAGGCTGAACGAGACGTCGTACTTCTTCATGAGCTCGCAGATCCGCTCGAAGTGCGTGTAGAGAAAGTTCTCCTCGTGGTGGGCGAGGCACCACTTCGCCATGATTGACCCGCCCCGCGACACGATGCCGGTCACGCGCCGCGCGGTCAGCGGCACGTAGCGCAGCAACACGCCGGCGTGGATCGTGAAGTAATCGACGCCCTGCTCGGCCTGCTCGACGAGGGTCTCCAGAAAGATGTCGATGTTCAGGTCCTCGGCCTTGCCCTTCACCTTCTCCAGCGCCTGATAGATCGGCACCGTGCCAATTGGCACCGCCGAGTTGCGGATGATCCATTCGCGCGTCTCGTGGATGTCGTTGCCGGTCGACAGGTCCATCACTGTGTCCGCGCCCCAGCGCGTCGCCCAGCGCAGCTTGTCGACCTCTTCGCCGATCGATGACGACACCGCCGAATTGCCGATGTTCGCGTTGATCTTCACCAGGAAGTTGCGGCCGATGATCATCGGCTCCGTCTCCGGGTGCTTGCGGTTCGCGGGAATGATCGCGCGCCCGCGCGCCACCTCGTCGCGCACGAATTCGGGCGTCACGCCCTCGCGCAGCGCGCAGAACCGCATCTCCTCGGTGATCTCGCCGAGCCGGGCGTAGTGCATCTGGCTGAAGTTCGTGTCACCGCGCGCAACGCGGCGGTCAATCCACGGCTGCCGCAGCTTCGGCAGCCCGACGTGCAGGTCGGCGGCGCGCGGCCCCGCCGGGTCATAGACGTCGACCGGCGGCTCGCCCGCGCCGACGCTGATCCGCCGCACCGGAACACGAATGTCGCCGTCGGTCAGGAACACGCGCTCCGACGCCGGCAATTCCGGCAGCGCCTCCAGGCCTTCGACCGGATCGACGACCGTGGTCAACGACCGCTTCCCGTTCGCCGCCTTCGTTCCGCCGTTACCGCCGTTACCGCCGCTGCCGTCCCCACTCGTCTTGCCTGCGTTATCCATCTCGCCTCGCTTTCCTTCGCCGGCATTACCCGGATCAGGTTCAGGGGTCGCGCCTGCCATTCGGTGGCGCCTCTCAGCCTGCGGATCGAACATCCGCCCAGCTCCCCCAGCTATTGGGATTTCGTGCCCGTCTCGAAGCCCAACGTTAACTCGCGCCCGCCCAATTGCAAAGCCGCGTCATCGGCGGGTCAGCCGCGCGTTTTAATTGACGTATTTCTTCGAGCGCCGTTCGCCGCCCTCGATGACGCCGAAGCGCCGGCGCAGCCGGCGGGCCTTCGAGATGTCGCGCGCGTTCGCGAGGAAGGTACGCAGGATCTCCCCGCCGCCCGGCGCCGCGCCGAAGAACCCGACGGCGATCGCGACGGCCAGACCCGCCAGCCACGGCAGATTACCTTGCGCCAGCATCACGGCTGCGGCGATCCCGATCAGGATCAAACAGAGGTAACGGGCCTGAACCATCAACGTCGTCGGCCAGAACTGGATCGGCTGGCGGCCGTACAGGCGCGCGAACGCCACGAACAGCCCTGTCATGGCGAAGGCGCAGCCGTCGACGAACGGGATCGTCCCGAAGCCGCGCAGCCACCACGTGCCCGCGATGGTCAGGTTCGCCAGCAGACCGCCCGCGAAATACAGCGCCGTACAACGGCGCGCGCCGACCGTCCGTTCGATGGCCACGCCCGCGTACCAGAGGCCGATCGTGTTCAGCACGAAGCCGATGAAATCGAGGTGAACGAACAGCGACGTGACCGGCTGCCAGATCTCGCCCGTGAAGAACCCCGGGCCCAGCGCCAGGTGCCGTATGAAGAATCCGCGGTAGTCCCGCGCGAAGACGTAGAACAGGTAAACGCAGAAGTTGATCAGGACCAGCGCCTTGATCGTCGTGGTCAGCCGACCGGTGATCCGCCTCAGCCAGTCAGGCCCTTGCCCTTGCGTACTGCGCCGCCGCGGCAGGTCCGGCATCAGAGAAAGCTTAGCAGCCCGGCTCGAGACATTCCGTGGCGGTGTTCGGATCGCCTTTACAGTCGGAATCGTCGAGATCGATGCGACCGTCCCCATCGTTGTCGATGCCGTCCCGGCACTTCGGCCGCGCCACCAGCTCGACCGGGGGCAGCTCGGTCAGTGCGTCCTTGCCGACGCTGCCCGCCGCCGTCGGATCCGGGATCGCCTGATCCAGGGCGTCCTTCGGCTCGATCCGGACGCCGCGCACGTCGAGTTGCTGGAACGTGAAGGTCCAGTCGCCGACCGGAACTTCGTGCGCGAATCCGCCCGGCGCGCACAACGTGATCACGTCGTCGACGTCGCCTTCCGAGCTCGCCCCCTTCACGCGGATGGCGTCGACACCGTGCTGGCCGCAGCCGGGACCCGGCAAGTCGCCCCCCGCGAACGACCACGTCGCTTGATAGCTGCCCTTATCGGTGCAGCCCACGGCTGTCAGGCCGCCGGCCAGGCAAAGGGCGTACAAGACGGAACGCCAGATCCACATGGGCCCCGGCTTATATCACCGAGCGTCAGGGGTTGACGCCCAGATCGAGCGTCAGTTGACGCCCAGGTCGGCCCGCGGCGTCGCGCTGGTGCCCGCGCAGGTGACCGATTGCTTGAGGACCGGCGTCACGGACAGCGCTGGCCCGAGGGGTCCTCCCGAATGCAACTCCAGGCTGACGCCGTAGGTCCCGCGGTCGGGCAGTTCAACGATGAAGGAGCCTTCCGTCTGGGTCGGGAGGCAATCGGCGTCGAACGGCACCACCTCGTTGCAGAAACCGCCGCCGTCGATCAATGCCGTCACCGTGTCCGCGCCGGCCTCGGCGCAGGTCAGGACGACCTTGGTCACGTCGTCGACGATACGCCACGAGATCGTCAGGTCTGGAATACAGGTCGGATCGCTGGTCTCGTGCTGCACGCAGTTGGGTCCGCTCTCGATGAAGCACCCCGACGCCGACAACGCGAGCCCGGATACGACAGCGAACAGCAGGGGGCCACGCAACGACCTACGATTTCCCTCACCTTTCATCAGATTCTCCTGTTTGGAAGAAAGAAAACTGCAGTCACGGACGGGCGCAGACTCCCGAGCTATTCATCTGGCATTCCGTCGCACAGAGTGCGACAAGCTGCATCGACTCAACCTCGGTGGGCTGACCGCGCGCGACCTCTCGCAATATCGGTGCCGGCGTCATTACCTGAAGTAGCTCGGTGCCGTCCGTTCCGACCGCCGCGATGGAGACCTGGTACCTCTCGTCGCCGTGGGTTTCTTTGATGTTGAAGGGCGTCGACCCGGTCTGGCGCCCGCAGGGGAAATCACAGTGGGCGTTCCCGGCACAGGGCTGGTAGTCCTCGATGGTGCCCCCCACGCCGGTCAGCTTGAGCCTCACGGTCGCGATCGAGGGGGAGGCGCACCCACAGTCGGTGATGGCGCTGCCCGTTTCGGACCGAATGACCCAGCTGATCTCGACCGCGCCGCCGTCGATTTCCACGCACGCGGCCGACAGGAAGGAGAGGGACAGGAGGAGTGCGGTGGTCGGCTTCATTCGGGGTCCGTCAGGCAGCGCTTGATAATCCAGCGTAGGAATCGGTGCCGGTCATGTCAAACTGCTGACCACCCACGCATGGAGGTCACCGCCTGATGCTTCCACTCATTCTGCAGGCAGGCGGCGAGGCGTCGCTCGACATCGTCTCGCTGCTGCTGAACGCCTCGCCGGTCGTCAAAGGAGTCCTGGGGCTGCTGATCTTGATGTCGGTGGCGTCGTGGTTCGTCATCGGATCGAAATTCCTGTACCTGGCGAACGCGGCTTCGCGGTCGACGAAGTTCCAAGACAACTTCTGGAAGACCGGCCGCCTCGACGAGATCTGGCGCATCAGCGAATCCAGCGCGCCGTCGCCCGTCGGCGAAGTGTTTCGCGCAGGCTACACCGAACTGGCGAAGCTGCAGAAGCGACGGCAGGAAAACGTCGACACCGCGGGTGAGGCGCTGCTGGGCGACATCGAGAGCATCCAGCGCGCCCTCGATCGCGCGCGCACGACGGCCACGACCGAGATGGAATCGCGCGTGCCGTTGCTGGGGACGACCGCCAGCGCGGCGCCGTTCATCGGACTGTTCGGCACCGTCTGGGGCATCATGAACTCGTTCCGCAGCATCGGAGCGAAGGGCGCCGCCAACCTGGCGACCGTCGCGCCCGGCATCGCCGAGGCGCTGGTCGCGACCGCCATCGGCCTGATGGCCGCCATCCCGGCGGTCATGGCGTACAACTATTTCTCGCGCCGCATCCGCGTCATCGCCTCGGACATGGAGACGTTCTCCAGCGACTTCCTGAACATCGTGCGGCGGAGGTTCTTCTAGCCGTGGCGATGTCGGGCGGAAACAGCGGGTCGATGCTGACGGAGATAAACGTCACCCCGCTTGTCGACGTCATGCTGGTGTTGCTGATCATCTTCATGGTCACGGCGCCGATGTTGCAGACGGGCGTCGACGTGAACCTGCCGCAGGCGAAGGCGCAGACCATCCCGGACGACGAGGGCAAGCTGATCCTCACCGTCACCAAGGACAAGCGCGTTTTTCTGGGCAAGCTGCCGATCCCGTGGGATGACGTCGAGAAGACGCTGAAGAACAACGCCAAGCTGAACGCCGACCACGAGCTCTACCTGCACGCCGACAGAGATCTTCCGTATGGCGAGGTCGTCAAAGTCATGGCGGCGGTCAAGCAGGCCGGGGTCGACAAACTGGGAATGGTGACGGACCCGCTGGAGTAAAAGACGTGGCACGGCGAGACGGAATACGGCGCGGATCGCGGCGGAGCTTCTCCGGCCTGCTGATCACGGCCGCGCTCCACGCCGCGGTCTTCTGGGCCGTCAAGGAAGCTCACAGCCAGCCGCAAGGGCCGCTGATCGTGGAACGCAACTTCGTCGAGGCGGAGATGGTCAAGCTGGGCAAGCCGCGCGACAAGTTCTGGCTGCCCAAGGCGCATCGCGACCCGCCCCCGCCGCCGCCCGACGCGATCAAGCTCTCCGACAACCCCGACGCCAAGGCGGCGCCCGTCGAGGCGCCCAAGGTCAACGACCCGAAGACGTCGAAGATCGTGCAGAACGCGCTGAAGCGCGCGGCTGCGTGGGACACGATGGCTGTCCCCCCGGACGACGAAGGACTGGCGACGGGGCACAGCGCGGGGACCGCCACGGAGGCGAAGGGCGACCCGTACCTCGCCGAGGTGAGCGGCCTGTTGCGCCAGAATTACAACCTTCCGGCGGGGGTCACGGTGGACCAGATCCCGACTCCGCCCGTCGTGCGGTTCACCATTGGCGCGGACGGAACGCTTTCGAACATCAAGCTCGACAAGTCGTCGACCAACCCGCTGGTCGACGACGCGTGCGTCAGCGCCCCGCAGCTCACGCGCAAGGTCCCGCCGCCGCCGGGCGGCAAGGCGCGCAAGCTGGCCGTTGAATGCCAGAAGTGAGGGCGGCGAGCCCATCCGTGGTATTTAGGCTCGCGTGCGATACGTGACCACGCGATGGTTCCCGGCGCTGACGCTGGCGGTGGCGGTGTCTGTCAGCTCGTTCAGCGCCTGCGACGCCCGAGCCCAGGCCGCCGAGGAGGATCTACCGACGAACGTCATCCTCAAGGACGCGGGCGTTCAGATGTTGAAGCTCGCCGTGCCGCGCGCGGAAGGCGATTCGGCCGCGACCGCCGTCGAGACGCTGTCGAAGGACATGGACGTCACCGGCCTGTTCCAGGTCCTCGACCCGCAGTCGTTTCCAGCCCAGCTGCACAGCGAGGGGATGGCGTTCTCGTCGGCGCTGTGGACGCAGGTCGGCGCTCAGGCGGTCGTGAAGATGAAGGCCTCGGGCGGCGCGCTGGAAGGCAAGGTGTTCGTGGTCGCGCGCGGCGACACGCCGTCGCTGACCAAGAGCTACCGTAACGCCGACATCCGCGACTCCGTCCACGAGTTCGCGAACGACATCGTGCAGTCGTTCACAGGAAGACGCGGCGTGTTCGGTTCGCGCATCGCGTTCGCCATGAGCGGCCGCGGCTCGCACGAGATCGGCGCGGTCGACATGGACGGCGGGCGCATGGCGGTGCTCACCAAGATGGGGTCGGACAGCCTGCTGCCCGCGTTCTCGCCGGGCGGCGCCGAGGTCGCGTTCACGTCCTACGCGCGGAACAACCCGGACCTCTGGATCGTGTCGGCGGGCGGCGGTCGCGCGCGCCGCGTTTCCAAGCAGCCGGGGCTGAACACCGGCGCGTCCTGGTCGCCCGACGGGCGAGCGATCGCGCTGACCCTGTCCCACGAGGGAAACTCCGAGATCTACAAGATCAGCTCCGACGACGGCCGCGTGCTGGGACGGCTCACGCAGAGCCCGGCCATCGACAGCTCGCCGTCGTACTCAGCCGACGGGTCGCAGATCGCGTTCGTGTCGAACCGCCAGGGCTCGCCTCAGATCTTCGTGATGCCGGCGTCGGGCGGCGCCGCCAAGCGCGTCACCTTCCAGGGTAAGTACAACCAGACCCCGCGCTTCAGCCCCCGCTCCGACAAGCCCCAGATTGCCTTCACGGGGCGCGATGAGAAGGGCGCGTTCGACGTGTTCATCCTGGACCTCAAGACGAACAAGATCGAGCGGGTCGTCGCGGCCGGCAAGGGCTCGAACCTCGACCCCACCTGGTCTCCTGACGGGCGGCTGCTGGCCTACACGTCGAGCCGGGGCGGGTTGTTCATTTACAACCCCGAGACGCGGCACGAGGTCCAGGTCTGGAAAGGGGGCGCCTCGTCGCCCTCTTGGGGCCCGGCCCCGCGGCGTTAGCCGCCCCCGCGCGCAGCGCGAGATCGAGGCTACCTGAACAAACAATAGTCGCAAACCGCGCCTGCGACGCGGGGCGACTAGCCGGCCGAGCATAGGTCATGGCCCGGCTTGCCCTCGCGGACCGGACGCTTAATTTCGTGGGATGGCCATCGATCCGGTTTGTGGCATGGAGGTCGAGGAGGCGCAGGCGCCCGCGACGACAGAGTTCGAAGGCCGGCCGTATTTCTTCTGCTCGGAGTCTTGCCGCGACGAGTTCGAGGCGAACCCGCAGCTCTACGCGCTGGACATCGGCACGTCGCCCGTCGCCTGACCCGCGATCCTTGCGATAGTAGGCGAGATGAATCTCGCCACCATCGACATCGGGACAAACACGACGCTGCTGCTGGTGGCGCGTTCCGGGCCGGCGGTCGAAGTTCTGGAAGAGCGCGCCGAGATCACCCGGCTGGGCCGCGGTATCGGACGCCAGGGCGCGCTGGACGGCGAGGCCATCGCCCGGACGCTGGCGGTCCTGCGCGACTTTGCGGCGGTGGCGCGACGGCACGGCGCCCGCATCGCGGCCGTGGGGACCGAAGCGCTGCGCCGCGCGTCGAACGCCGCCGCGTTTCTGGGGCCGGCGGCCGAGATCCTCGGTACGGAGATCGAAGTCATCGACGGCGAGCGCGAAGCGGCGCTGACGTTCCGCGCGGTCGTCGCGTCGTTTCCCGATCTGCGCGCCGGCCCGCTCGTGGTCGTGGACATCGGCGGCGGCTCGACCGAGATCGTGCTCGCGTCGGACGGTGACGTACAGTTTCGGACCAGCCTGCCGCTGGGGTCGGTGCGGTTGACCGAGGCGTTCGTCCGCCACGATCCGGCGACGGCCGCCGAGCAGGAGGCGATCGCGCAGGCAATCGACACGGCCATCGCGGCCGTGCCGTTCGCGCGCCCGGCGGCGCCGCTGGTCGGCGTCGCCGGGACGGTCACGTCGCTGGCCGCGATGGCGCAGTCGCTGGCGAGCTACGACCCGGCCCGCGTGCACGGGTACCGACTCTCACGTCGCGATCTCGGCGGCGAGATCGCGCGCCTGGCCGCCGCAACACAGGCCGAACGAGAGCGGATGACCGGGCTGGACCCGCGCCGCGCCGACGTCATCCTGGCGGGCGCCCTGATCCTGGATCGGGTGGCGGCGGCGGCCGGTGTTGACGAGGTTCGGGTCAGCGACCGGGGTATCCGCTGGGGTCTCTTCCACGAGTTAACGACGTAAGGACGGCAACAATGCGCGCCGCTTGCTGCGCGACGGAGCGGGGGGTATTTTCGAGGCATGCGTGGTGCCCGGCTGGCCTCGTTACTGGGGCTGGCACTTGCCCCCCTCCCGGCCTGCCGCGCCAAAGTACCCGTCATCGACGCCCCCTTCACGGACGACTTCGAACGGGCCGAGCTCGGCGCCAGCTGGAACGCCACGTCGGACCAGTACCGCATCGCCGGCGGGAAGCTGACCGTCGCGAACGCGCACAATCACCCGGCTTGGCTGCGCCGCCGCCTGCCACACGACGTGCAGGTCGAGGTCGACGTCCTGTCGAAGAGCCCGTCGGGCGACATCAAGCTCGAGTTGTTCGGCGACGGCGAATCGTTCGACCCGGACAAGGGCGCCTACACATCGTCGGGGTACGTGTTGATCTTCGGCGGCTGGAGCAACTCGCTCTCCGTCATCTGCCGTCAGGACGAGCATGGCGCGGGCCGCAAGGCCGCGCGCGGCGACACGCGCGTCGAACCCAACCGCAGCTACCACTACACGATCACCCGGAAGGGCGGCGCGATCGACTGGTCGATCGACGGCAAACCGTTCCTGAACTGGACCGATCCCGAGCCGCTGGCCGGCGCCGGACACGAATACCTCGCGTTCGACGACTGGGAAGCCGAGCTGACATTCGACAACCTCACCGTCCGACCTGCCCCCTGAGCGCCTCATGGACGAACCTCCGAGTTCCCCCTTCGATCTCGAGCGCGCGCTGGCTGGACTGGCGGGCCGCCGGTCGCTGCTGATCTACACGCACGACAACCCCGATCCCGACGCGCTGGCGGCGGCGCTGGGCCTGCAGCGACTGGCCGAGCACGAGTTGAATCTGTCAGCGACGCTCACCTATGGCGGCATCGTCGGGCGCGCACAGAACCGGGCGATGGTCGAGAACCTGAAGATGCCGCTGACGCCCGTCGAGCGCATCGATCTCTCCCAGTTCGACACGATCGCGCTCGTCGACAGCCAGCCGGAGACCGGCAACAACTCGCTGCCCCACGAACACCGCATCGACATCGTCATCGATCACCACCCGCTGCGGCCGGGGAGCGCGCGCGCCGCGTGGTGCGACATCCGGCCGGATCTGGGCGCGACGTCGACGATCGTGTTCGAATACCTGCGCGCGCGCGCCGTCCCGATGGACGTGCCGCTGGCGACGGCGTTCTTCTTCGCGCTGCGTACCGAGACGCGCGACCTCGGGCGCGAATCGACCGAAGCCGAGCGGCGCGCGTATCTCGCGCTGGTGCCGCTGGTCGATCACAACCTGCTGTACCGCATGACGCATCCGAAGGTGCCGCGCGCCCACTTCGCGGCCCTCGACCGCGCGTTGCGTTCGGCGCTGGTGTTCGGCGACCTGGTCGCCGTGAACCTGGGAGCGCTCGGGTACCCCGATCTCGTCGCCGAGATCGCCGACCTGCTGCTGTCGTACGAGGGAGCGCGCTTCGTCCTTTGCATGGGCCAGTACGAGGAGAATCCGTACCTGTCGCTGCGCACGGAAGCCGACAACGCGCGCGCGGGGTCGGTGATGCGTCAGGTGGTGGGCAACGACGGCGCCGCCGGCGGGCACGGAACGATGGCGGGCGCCCGCCTGTTCGCGCGCGTCGGCTCGGAGGCGGAGCTGGCCGTGTCGTTCAAGGAGATCGTCCAGCGCTTGCTCACGGCGCTGAATCGTTCGATCACGCCCGGCGATCCGCTGCTCAGCCTTCCGCCGCCGATGGGCGGAAAGACGTGGAGCGGCCGCGCGCGCTAGCCGCCGGCGGTGAGGAACTAAGGCTCAGCTGCGGGAGCGGTGGGCACCGCTCTACGGCCGTGGTCGGTGTCTCGACGCACCAGCGAGAGGTACAGGCCGACGGCCATCAACAACAGCCCGCCGACGCAGACGAGGAAGGTACGACCAGCCCCGCGTCGCGACACGGCAGTCGGGCCTGGGTGCCGATGCCGCCTCTTCGAACGACGCCGCCGGTCGACGACGCGTTCGCGACGCCGTTCGGGCGCGGCAACGGCAATGTCCTGGGAGACCTCGACGACAGGCTCGTGTCGCATCATGCGCGGCCTCTCAATCTCCGGCGAGCTTACAGGCTTAGGGGAAACCCTTCACCCACAAGAACTCCGGTGCGAGCGCGCGGACAGACGCGCCCGAAATCACTGCGTTTTACGCCGTACGAGGATTCCTGATACGGCAAAGGTTGACCGGGCTCTGATCGAATCCAACTTGGCTGCATGGCTCAAGAAATACCAACCGCGCTGGCGCGTAAGAATCTGGCGCGCGTCGTTCGCCGAACGGCAGCGGGTACGCGCATCAAGCTGACTCGCTACGGAAAGATTCAAGCCGTGCTCATTCCGCACCACGACTTCGAATACCTCGAGCACTGCGAACGCGGCGGCCGTCGCCTCGGTCGTCGCCGCGCGAAACGCTAGTCGCTCAGTACTGCCGGTACGAATGGCTCTGCAGGAGACCGGCAGCGCCGTCGCGCACCATTCGCATGATGCCGACGGGGCGACTGCAGAACGGACAGAGCGCTACTTTCGCGCCCGGTAAGATCGGAACGACGCGCATCGTTCCCCGACAGCGGCGGCGTAAGGTAGATGGTCGCATTCGCGGCCCATTCTACCGCGTTCCGATCCGGGCGGCAGTCACGCGGCCGCCAGCGGCGGCGGCAACAGCCAGGCGTGAGCGGAGCGGACCGGGCCATCGTTGTCACCTTGTCCCGGTTCCCCGTAAGGAACGACGTTGGCGATCAGGTCGTGCCAGCCGTCGCCGAAGTCCTGCTTCTTCGCCGCGAAGGTCACGACGATCAACGCCGTGTGCCCCGGCGGGCTTTCCAGCGTCATCTCCATCGCCTTCGCCCCCTGCGGACCAGAAAACGTCCCGATCACGCGGTACTGCCCGCTTTCCAGCGATTCGACCTTCCGCGCATGGAACGCGAACAAGCTGGGCCCGTCACCGGGCTCGGCGCTGGTCGCGTCGATCGCCAACCGCAGGCGAACGCGGTCCAGGTCGGGGCCGAACGCCAGCCCCGACTCCCAGTCGCTGAAGTTACCCTGCAGCATGAAGTCGTCGCCCGCGATGTCGAGGTTGATGCTGCGCCGCGCGCTCGCGGTCGAGACGGAGCCTTCGTTGCGAAGTTGGTTTTCCACGGCGGCGTACGTTATGCACGGCGCCGCGGCCGTCTAGACTCGGGGCGGTTCGGCTCAGCGGCGGGGCCGGCCAGGCGGCGCCGGCTCTGCGTCCCGCGCGGGCGCCGGCTTCGGCTCCGCCCGCTTCCCCATGGTCCAGCTCGGCGCGTCGCTGGCAGGAAAAGATTCGTCGGACGACTCGTCCACCTCTTCGACTTCCGGCTCTTCCGGTGGCGGTGGCGCTTTTTTCGATTCTGACATGACTCCTCCCTGGAAATTCCCCGGCGGGAGCGTGCGTCGAAACAAGCTAACGACGATGCGGCGGTTCGGGCAGTAGGCACCGGTCCCGTTTCGGGCTAAAACCGCCGGACCTGATTCAGAAAGGACGAGGACGATGACAACGAAGGGCGCTCTCATCGCCGCCATGGCGGCCGGATTCTTCAGTGCTTCCACGCCGCTGATCGTGTCGGCTGCCGACTCGGACAAGGTCCAGTGCCAGGGCGTCAATTCGTGCAAGGGCAAGAGCGCCTGCCACGGCCCCAACAACGCCTGCGCGGGTCAGAACTCGTGCAAGGGCAAGGGCTGGGTGCAGATGACCGAAAAGGAATGCAAGGCCAAGGGCGGCAAGGTCGGGAAGTAATCCCGCCAGCGGCTCAGCGACCCATCTAGCCGGCGCGGAACTGGAAATCGCGCTCGCGCACGACCTGCCGTTCGACGAGGTCGACGAGGAACGCGCGCCCCTCGCCCACCATGCCGTTGAACGTCAGCAGATACCAGACGTCCAGCGCCCAGCGCACGTGCCCGCTCTCGCACGGGGGCGACCACTCGGCCGGCTCGAGATCGCCGAACCCCGCCGGACGAACGCGTCCTTGACCGCGCAGCTCGCGGAACGGCGCCGACGCGCGCACGATGTCGATGGCCTTCGAGGACGCATTGGGCTGGATCTGCCGGCGCCATTCGCTGACCAGCCGCAGCCGCGACGGGCGCGGACATAGAGTTGATGACCGTATTCGAGCCCGTACCACCAGGAGAGCGCCCGCTCGGTGAGGCGCTGCACCAGCGGCGGCTGCGAACCGGGTGGCGCGGCGTTCTCCACGATGACCTGATCGAGCCCGAAGCCGGTGCCGCGCAGGAGATCCGTCACCTCGGCCGTGGTGTACTCGCGATT
>Ga0207648_10002996_pt1 | contig 17849 bp, 19 predicted proteins | sample KBSMisM32_FD_184310 | JGI IMG/M metagenome (GOLD analysis project Ga0207648, IMG submission 184310) | Miscanthus rhizosphere microbial communities from Kellogg Biological Station, Michigan, USA - KBS Miscanthus M3-2 (SPAdes) (version 2) | ecosystem: Host-associated > Plants > Roots >...
GGACGATGTCGCGCCTGCGATGCCTGAATCCGATTCAGAATCCTGATGCCCGCCATTGGCTCCGAAATCGAGCGGCTGATTCAGCTGCTGGCCAAATTGCCGGGGCTCGGGCCGCGCTCGGCGCGGCGCGCGGCGCTGGCCTTGCTCAAGAAGCGCGATACCCTATTGGAGCCGCTGGCCGACAGCTTGCGCGAAGCGGCCGACGCCATTGTGAGTTGCGAGGTTTGCGGCAATCTCGATACCCAAAGCCCGTGCGCCATTTGCAGCGACCCGCGCCGCGATCCGCATATCCTATGTGTAGTGGAAGACGTGGCCGATCTGTGGGCGCTGGAGCGGGCGAGTGTGTTCCGCGGCCGCTATCATGTGTTGGGCGGCGCCCTGTCGGCGCTGGACGGGGTGACGCCCGAGCGGCTGAATGTCGCCAAGCTGTTGGAGCGCGTGAAAAGCGGGGTGGACGAGGTAATCCTGGCGATGAACGCCACCGTCGAAGGCCAGACCACGGCGCATTATCTGATGGATCTGTTGGAGGGGATGAAAGTCACCCGCCTCGCCCATGGCGTGCCGGTGGGGGGTGAGCTGGATTATTTGGACGAGGGCACTTTGAGCGCGGCCTTCAAGGCGCGGCGGGCGCTTTAGCTCAGCTGCTGCGGCGTTTCCGTGGGCGCCAATTCCACCTTTTCGATCCGCTCCGCCCGTCCGGTGATTTTGCTGGTCGAGATCAGGATATTCTTGATGTCGGCATCGGCCTGGTTGAAATGGGACTGCAGCTTGCCCACGCGCTCTGCCAACAACCGCACATCATTGAGCAGGATTCCGACTTCCTTTTTGATGAGGTCCGCTTGTTCGCGCATGCGCGCATCCTTCATCACCGTCCGAATGGTGTTGATCGCCAGCATCAGGATATTGGGCGAAACCACCATCACATTGGCGCGGTGCGCCTTCTGGATGACATCGGCGAACCCGTCATGCAGGTCGGCATAAAGCGATTCCGAGGGCACGAACATGATGGCCGGCGTCTGCACTTCGCCCGGAATCAGGTATTTTTCCGCAATGTCGCCGACATGCTTGGTGACCGTGGCGCGCACCTGGGCCAAGGCGGTCTTTTTGTCTTCGTCGGTTGCGGCATTGCGCAACAGGTCGAAGCCCTCAAGCGGAAATTTGGAATCGATCACCAACAGTGCGTGATTGCCGGGAATGCGGATGATGCAATCGGGGCGGTTGCGGTTGGAAAGGGTGAACTGGAAGTCGTAAAGCGTGGAGGGCAGGCCGTCGCGCACGATCTCTTCCATCTGGGCCTGGCCGAAAGCGCCGCGCGACTGCTTGTTGGAAAGCACCTGCTGCAGGGAAACGACCTGGCCGGAAAGGGCGGAAATATTCTTTTGCGCCTCGTCAATGATCGTCAGCCGCTCGCCGATGCCGGCGATGGTGGCGGCGGTCTTGGTGGCGCTGTCGGTGAGATTTTCGCCTACCCGCTTTTCCAGCGCCTCCAGCCGCTCGCCAAGAAGGCGGGTCAGGGACTCCTGTGCGTTCACGGCCTGGCTGAACTGACCGCCAATTTCGCCTTGGCCGCGGATGACCTCATCCAGCCGGGGATCGGGCGCGCCGGGTTCCGCGCCCGCCTGTGTGGGGCGGGCAAAAGTCAAGATAAATGCCGCCAGAACTACGGCTGCCGCCAGCACGATCAAAGCTGTTTCCATGAATCCTTGACCCCGAAGCAGAGCGGCCTTATTTCCAACCCATGACCACCCGCCCCATTCTTACCGCTCCCGATCCGCGTCTCCAAGCCGTCTCCAGCGATGTGGAAGCGGTGACCGACGAAATCCGCAAGCTGGTCGACGACATGGCCGAGAGCATGTACGCGGCTGACGGCATCGGGCTGGCGGCGGTGCAGATCGGGGTGCCCAAACGGGTTATCGTGATCGACCTGGACCAGAAAGAGGGCAAGCGAAATCCCCGCGCCTATATCAATCCCAAGATCTTATGGGCTTCGGAGGAGACCGCGGTCTATGAGGAAGGCTGCCTGTCGGTGCCGGAAATTTGGGACGATGTCGAACGTCCTGCCCGCATCAGGTGCGAGTATTTGGACCGCGACGGCGTCAAGCAGATCCTGGAAACCGATGGCATGTTGGCGACGTGCCTGCAGCATGAGATGGATCACCTCAATGGGGTATTGTTCATCGACCATTTGTCGCGGCTGAAGCGCTCCATGGCGATCAAAAAGCTCACCAAAGCCAAGAAGCTCAAAGAGACTGCCTGATCGCATGACGCTGCGAGTGGCATTCATGGGCACCCCGGATTTCGCGGTGCCGACGCTTGCCGAGCTGATTGCCCAGGGTCATGACGTGGCGTGCGTCTATTCCCAGCCGCCCCGCCCCAAAGGCCGCGGCATGGCGCTGGAGCCGGGGCCGGTGCATGCCTTCGCCGAACGCGCCAAGCTGCCGGTGCGCACGCCGCTGTCGCTGAAAGGCGCCGACGAACAGGCGGAATTCGCGGCGCTGGAGCTGGATGCCGCCATTGTCGTCGCCTATGGGCTGCTGCTGCCCAAAGCCATTCTGGATGCGCCGCGATTGGGCTGTTTCAATCTGCACGGATCGCTGTTGCCGCGCTGGCGCGGCGCCGCCCCGATCCAGCGCGCGGTGATGGCGGGCGATGCCGAAACCGGCGTGATGGTGATGCGAATGGAAGAAGGCCTGGACACGGGTCCAGTGCTGATGGCCGAAAGGGTGCCGGTGCGGCGCAAGACCTCAGGCGAACTCTCGGCCGAATTGTCGCGTCTGGGTGCGGATTTGATGGTGCGCAGCTTGAGCGCGCTGGAGCGGGGCGCGGTGACGCCGCAGCCGCAGTCCGAACAGGGCGTCACCTATGCCAAGAAAATTTCCAAGGAGGAAGCGCGCATCGACTGGTCGAAAAGCGCCGTTGAGATCGATTGCCTGATCCGGGGTTTGGCCCCGATGCCCGGAGCCTTCACCGAAGTCAAAGGCGAGCGGCTGAAAATTCTCTATGCCATGCCCGTTCGCGATCGCGGTGAGGCCGGCGAAGTCATCAGCGATGATCTGACAGTTGCTTGCGGTGAGGGCGCCCTGAAGCTGCTGAAGGTCCAACGCGCCGGCAAGGGCGTGATGGAAGCGCGGGAGTTGCTCAAAGGCTTTGCCCTGCCGCCCGGCACGAAACTTTAGCCGATGCGCCGCTTCCGCCTGACTTTGGAATATGACGGCTCGCCCTTTGTCGGCTGGCAGCGCCAGGACAATGGCCCCTCCGTGCAAAGCGCGGTGGAAGACGCAATCGAGAAATTGTCGGGCGAACGGGTCACAGTGACAGGCTCAGGCCGCACCGATGCCGGCGTCCATGCGCTGGGCCAGGTGGCGCATTTTGACCTGGAAAAAGACTTCGAGCCCGGCAAGATCCGCGATGGGCTCAATCATTTTCTGCGCCCCGATCCGGTGGTGGTATTGGAAGCCGACAGCGCGGCATCCGATTTTCACGCCCGCTTTTCCGCCCGCAGCCGGCACTATCTGTTCCGCATCTTGAATCGCCGCAGCCCGCCGGTGCTGGATGCGCGGCGGGTCTGGCATGTCAGCGCCTCGCTGGATCAGCAAGCCATGCATGCGGCGGCGCAGGTCCTGGTAGGACAGCACGATTTTACCACCTTCCGGGCCGCGGAATGCCAGGCCCAGTCGCCGGTGAAGACCCTGGACCGGCTGGATGTCAGCCGGCGAGGCGATGAAATTCTTATCGAAGCCTCGGCGCGCTCCTTCCTGCATCACCAGATCCGCTCCTTTGCCGGCAGTTTGAAATTGGTCGGTGAAGGCAAATGGTCGGCGCGCGATGTGGCGGATGCGCTGGCGGCCCGGGACCGGGCGCGCTGCGGGCCTGTGTCACCGCCGGATGGGTTGTATTTGGTAAGGGTGGATTATTCTTGAATGGTCGCGCGGCCTACCGCTGTCGCTACGCTACGCTGGGCCGACGCTCCTAGAGATCGACCAAGGTCACGCTTCCCGGATCGATCGGTTCACCCAGGAAAATCTCACCCAGATGGGCGAAGCGGCCCGGCGCGTCGGTGGCCAGGAATCGTGGCGCCTTGGCCTCGCCGCCGTTCAGCAGCGACTTTTCTTTCAGGATTTTCTCCACCGCCACGGCGGTGGTCTCGGCGCTGTCGATCAGCACAATGTCGGGGCCTGCGACCTTGGCAATGGTCTGCTTCAGCACCGGAAAATGGGTACATCCCAACACCAGCCCGCGCGGATGCGGAAATGTGGCGAGCAAGGGATCGAGATAACGATGCGCCGCAAGCTCGGTGATAGGGCCGTCGCGCAAGCCTTCTTCCGCCAGCGCCACGAATAGCGGACAGGCTTGCTGCACCACCGGCATTCGGGGACTGCGCTGCTGGATGGCGCGGACATAGGCGCCGCCCTTTACTGTGCCTTCGGTGGCGATCACCGCAATGGGACCGTCCGGTACCGTCGCAACAGCGGCTTCGGCGCCGGGCTCGATCACCCCCACCACCGGGAGCGGCGCGAGCGTTTGCGTCAGCGTGGGCAGCGCGGCGGCGCTGGCTGTGTTGCAGGCCACCACCAGCAGCTTGATGTCATGCTTCATCAGCAGGCGGCTTGCCTGCACCGCATAACGCGTCACCGTGTCGGCGCTTTTGGTGCCATAGGGCAGCCGGGCGGTGTCGCCCAGATAGACGAAGGACTCATTCGGCAGGCGCGCCTTGAGCGCCCGCATCACCGTCAATCCGCCCATGCCGGAATCGAAAATACCGATTGCGTTCAAAGCGGCGGCTTCGCGAAATAGGCGGTCAGCAGCGCGGCGTAAATATCGGTCAAGGCAGTGATCTCGGCCACCGGCACGCATTCATCGGCTTTGTGCATGGTGGCGCCCGCCAGGCCCAACTCCACCACCGGACAAACGTCTTTGATGAAGCGCGCGTCCGATGTGCCGCCGCTGGTGGAGAAGAACGGCACCTGGCCGGTGATGCTTGAAATGGTGTCGCTGATCTGCTGGGTGAACTTGCCCGGCGCCGTCAGGAAAGACACGCCGCTGGTCTGGGAGGAGACGGTAATCTCGCAGCCCGATTCTTGCGCGATCATGGCGGCACGGTCCTTCACCCAATTGGTGAGGCTGTCCGGCGTGTGCTTGTCGTTGAAGCGGATGTTGAAAGCGGCGCGCGCCTCGGCGGGAATCACATTGGTGGCGTCATTGCCCACATCCACGCTGGTGAAAGCCAGCGTCGAAGGATCGAAATGCTCGCTGCCCTTGTCGAGCTTGTGGGTCGCCAGTTGCGTGACCAGTTGGGCCAGGGCGGGAATTGGGTTCTTGGCCTTTTGCGGATAGCCGACATGGCCTTGCACGCCCTTGACCAGAAGCTTGAAATTGATCGAACCGCGGCGGCCGATCTTCAGCGTGTCGCCCGCCTTTCCCGCCGAAGTGGGCTCGCCCACAATGCAATGGTCGATTTTCTCGCCCCGACCTTTAAGCCACTCCAACACTTTGACCGTGCCGTTGACAGCCACGCCCTCTTCGTCGCCGGTGATCAACAGGCTGATGGAGCCTTTCTGTTTCCCCAGCCGGGCGGCCGCGGTGACAAAGGCGGCGATGGCCGATTTCATATCGGCGGCGCCCCGGCCGTAGAGCATGCCGTCCTTGACCTCGGCGGCAAAGGGATCGGCTTTCCAGCCATCGCCCACCGGCACCACATCGGTATGGCCGGCAAAGCAGAAATGCGGCGCGGCATCCCCCAGCCGGGCATAGAGATTGTCGACATCGCCGAAGGGTAGGCGATGGGTGACAAAGCCCAGCTGTTTGAGCACCGCTTCCAGCACGTCCAAGGCGCCCGCATCCTTCGGTGTCACCGAAGGACGCCGGATCAAGGCTTGGGCCAGCGCCAGCGCGTCTATCTCAATGCTCATTAATCCCGCAGAAGCTCGTTGATCGAAGTCTTGGCGCGCGTCTTCTCGTCCACCTTCTTGACGATGACGGCGCAATATAGATTGGGACCATTGCCGGATGGAAGCGAACCGGACACCACCACGGAATAGGGCGGCACCTTGCCCAGATGCACTTCGCCGCTGGCGCGGTCGACAATTTTGGTGGAGCCCGACAGATAGACCCCCATCGATAGCACGCTGCCTTCGCCCACGATCACGCCTTCGGCCACTTCGGCGCGGGCGCCGATGAAGCAATTGTCCTCGATGATGGTGGGCGAGGCCTGCAGCGGCTCCAACACCCCGCCCAGGCCGGCGCCGCCGGAGATGTGACAATGCGCGCCGACCTGGGCGCAGGACCCCACCGTGGCCCAAGTGTCGATCATGGTGCCTTCACCCACCCGGGCACCGACATTGACAAAGCTGGGCATCAGCACCGCGCCCTTGGCGATGAAGGCGGAGCGGCGCACCACCGCGCCCGGCACGGCGCGAAAACCGGCGGCGCGGAATTTGGCTTCGTCCCAGCCCAGGAATTTTGAATCCACCTTGTCCCACCACACCGCCTCATCGGGGGCGCCGGAAATCAGCTTCATGTCGTTGAGTCGGAAGGAGAGCAGAACCGCTTTCTTCAGCCACTCATGCACTTTCCACTGGCCGTCGATTTTTTCCGCGACCCGCAGCACGCCGGAATCCAGCCCTTCCAACGCGGCTTCCACCGCCTCGCGCTCCGGCCCCTTGGACGACACGTTCAGTTGGTCGCGTCTGTCCCAGGCGGCGTTGATGGCGGTGCTCAAGTCACGCATGGTCAAATCCTGATGCTTTTCAAAAACTGGGTGAGATTGTCGGTCTCATGGTCGATATCGCCGGGCGCGACGTCCATGAGCGGACCGTGCTTGCCCCAGGGCGCATCGCTTTTCAACCATATGGTGGTCATGCCCAGCGCGCGGGCCGGCACCAGGTTGCGGGGAAGGTCGTCGAACATGGCCGCTTGGCCGCAAGCCACGCCGGACGCCGCCACCACGCAGTGATAGGCCTCGATCTGGGGCTTGGGCTGAAAACCCATGGTGCGGATGTCCCAGACGTCGTCGAACAGAGCCGTCATGCCCAGCCGCTCCAGGATGCGCGCGGCATGGTCGCGGCAGCCATTGGTAAAGACAAAGCGTCGGCCGGGAAGTTTCTCGATCGCCTGGGTCAGGCCGGCATCGGGCGCAAGGCTCGCCAGGTCGATGTCATGGACATAATGCAGATAGTCTTCCGGCGAGGCGCCATGCTCGCGCATCAGACCGTTGAGGGTGGTGCCATATTGGCGATAGAGCTCCTTTTGCCGTGCATAGGCCTCTTCGCGCGGCAGCTTGAGGAACGCCATCACATACTCCGTCATCCGCCCTTCGATCTGGGCGAAGATGCCGCTGTCGGCGCAATAAAGGGTATTGTCCAGGTCGAAAATCCAGCTCCGCACATGCCGGAAATCCGGCCCCAAAGCGGGACTTTTCTCCCCGCCGGCCCTGGTCCCGGAACCGTCATTTTTCACGATATTTACGCTTTCCATGGGCCCAGAACATGGCTTGGGCGGGCCAATGGCGCAAGGACCGTTAACGAACGTCCACCAATCCTATTTAAAGCCTGTTAAACGCCCCGGCGCACAATGGCGGCCGGGGACAGACTCAAGGGAAGCATGGACCGTCCATCGTCTGCCGGCCGTGCAAACGGCAAGCCGGGCCTTGACCCGCGCGAGGCGCTCGACATTTTGGATATCCGCACCGGCAAGCCGGGCGGCACCGCCGAGTTGGCGGTCCGCACCGATGCGGGCCCCGACGTGCTGCACTATCTCGCTGTCCATGGCGCGCCGGCCACGCGCCAGGCGGTCGCCGCCAATCCCGCCGCGCCCGCCCTCACCAACCGGCTGTTGGCCGATGACGAATGCGAGGACGTGCGCGCCGAATTGGCGGTGAAGATCGCCCGCCTAATGCCGGGTCTCAGTGAACGCGAAAGTTCTCACATGGTGGCGCTTACCATCGAGACCTTGGATTGCCTGGCGCGGGATGCCACCGTCCGGGTGCGCGCGATTTTGGCCGAGGAAATCAAATATCTGGATTGCATCCCGCACGACATCGTGATGCGGCTGGCCCAGGACGTGGAAAGCGTGGTGGCGGCGCCCATCCTGGAATATTCGCCACTGCTGTCGGACAGCGACCTGATCGAGATCATCGCCTGCGGCCAGGTGCAAGAGGTGTTGACCGCTGTGGCCAAGCGCAATCCCGTCAACGAATCCGTCAGCGATGTGCTGGTGCAGTCTTTGAATGTGCCCGCGGTGGCGGCGCTGCTGGTCAATTCCAATTCCAAGATCCGCAAGGAAACCATGGATCGGATCGTGGACCAGGTCCAGGAAATCAGCACCTGGCAACTGCCGCTGGCTTTGCGCGCCGATCTGTCCGCCCGCGTCATTCGCCGCATCGGCAGCCTGGTGGGTGCCGCCATATTGGAACGTCTGGCGGCCCGCAACGATTTGTCGGATGCCACCCGTATCCATTTGAACCGCGAATTGCGCGCGCGGTTGGCGGAAACGCCGGCGGAAGCGGGCGGCTTTTCCGCCGCGGATCTGGTGGCAACCGCCAAAACGGAAGGCCGCCTGGACGGCGCCTTTGTCGAGGGCGCGGCCCAAGCGGGCCAGCGCGAAACGGTGGTCGTGGCCCTGGCCCAGCTCGCCAATATCAGCGAGCAGACGGTGAAGAAGATTCTCACTGCCGGCACCGCCAAGCCGCTGGTCTCACTGGTGTGGCACGCCCATCTCTCCATGCGCGTGGCGTTCAAGATCCAGACCTTGATCATGAAGCTGCCGACCCGGGAAGTGCTGCCGGCGCGCGGCGGCGTGGGTTTTCCCTTGAGCAAGGAAGAGATGCGCTGGCATCTCAATTACTTCAACATCGCGGCATAGCCGGAATTTACCGCACCAGCCCCAGCGGACCGATATGGGCGACATAGCCGGCAACGCCCTTGGTCGTCGTCACGGCAAATCCCTGTTCGTTGAAGCCGCGCGCGCTGCAATTCTCCGCGCCTTGAATGTCGAACACCACCGGTGTGACGCAGAATTTCTTGGACCCGCTCACCAGCACGGCGCCGGTTTTTTTCCGCGCCAGCACATAGACGGCATCGCTGTTCAAAGCTGTGGTCACGGCCCGGGCGCAGGCGCCCGGCTGCACTGTCCACCAGCCGCGCGAAACCTGCTGGCCGCCCTCCTGCTGCCCCAGCGCGACCAGCAGAGCGTCGCGTGAATCGTTGCAAACGGTGTAGCCGGCGGGCGCGATCTTGCGCCCGGCTTGCTGTTCCAAGGTCTGGAACAGCTCGGCATTGCCGGCATTGGACGCGAAATTCATGCGCTTGCGGAAATCCACCAGCGCCGCGCCGGTCGCCTTGTCGGGGCTGCCGTCGATGGCCTCGATCTTATAGCCATTGTCCTTGAGCAGGCGCTTGACGCCGGCCAGCTGCGCCTCGGTCAGGCTCATCGCCGGGTCATCGTCGAAATGCATCGTCCAGGCGCTTTGGCCGCGATTGCCCAAGGGCGCAAAGGGAAGCGCATAGCTGTCGTCGGTGTTGCAATAGGGCTGGGTCACCGTCTGGCGGACGGAGAAATTCGTGTCTTTGACACAGACCGGATAGGCGCCGCCCCAGGCGCGCGACGGTCCGGAATGGGCGATGCCCGAACGGGCATAGACCAGGTAACTCTCGGCCGTCAGCGCCTCCTTGCGCGCCAGCCGGCACTCCCCCGGCGCCAGGCGCAGCCAACCTTGAGCTTCGCTTTTCGGCGACTGCACCGCGGACGTGGCGGCATACAGAATGTAGCTGGTGCGGTTGCACAAGGTCAGCGCCGCCTGGGCCGGGACTGACATCAGCCCCACAACCAGCAGCGCTAGTGTCCCGATTCCGAAATTCGCACAATTTCTATATCGGGCTCCGGGCGAATTTCGGAATCGAAGGACACTAGTAATTATTTGATTCCTAGTGTCGTTTTGGTTTCGAAGTTCGCTTTGAGCTTTATATGGATGACGGTGCGAACTTCGAAACCACGACACTAGGGCGAGCCGCATCATCGCACTAGTCTGCGGTGATCAGCGTGCCCGCGCCATGCTCGGTGAACAACTCGAGCAGCAGCACATGGGGAATGCGCCCGTCCAGGATGACGGCGGCATTGACGCCGCCCTCCACCGCGTCGACGGCGGTCTGGATCTTGGGAATCATGCCGCCGGAAATGGTGCCATTGGCGATCAGGGCGCGGGCTTCCCGGACGGAAAGCTTGGAGATCAATTTCTTGTCCTGGTCCAACACGCCTTCCACATCGGTGAGCAGGATCAAGCGTTCGGCCTTCAGCGCGCACGCGACCGCGCCGGCCACGGTGTCGGCATTGATGTTGAAGGTTTCGCCCTTTCGGCCCACGCCGATGGGCGCGATAACGGGAATGGTCTCCGACTTCATGATGGAATGCAGCACTTCCGGATTGACGGTGTCGGGCTCGCCGACAAAGCCCAGATCCACCGGCACCTTTTCCCCGCTCTGGGGATCGGTCTGGGTCATCGCCACCTTGCGCGCGATCACCAGATTGCCGTCCTTGCCGGACAGACCCACGGCGCGGCCGCCGGCGGCATTGATGCTGGTGACCAGCTGCTTGTTGATGGAGCCGGTCAAGACCATTTCCACCACTTCCACCGCCGCCTCGTCGGTCACGCGCAGGCCGTCGATGAATTTGGATTCGATATTGAGCTTCTTCAGCATCGCCCCGATCTGGGGACCGCCGCCATGCACCACCACCGGATCGATGCCGGTCTGCTTCATCAACACGATGTCCTGGGAGAAATCATGCGCGCCGGTGCCGGTCATGGCATTGCCGCCATATTTCACGACAATGGTCTTCTGGTCGTAATTGAGGATGTAGGGCAGCGCCTCGATCAGCACCCGGCCCGTCTGGCGCCAGCGTGCCAGGGTGCGCAGGTTCCGGTCTTCAGGCTCGTCGGTGGATCCGGCCATAACGGGTTGCCTATGGAATTGAAAAATTTTCGCCTTATAGCGCGGGAAGGCCCGCTTCCCAACTCTTTATTGGGCCAGGGCCGCAAGATGGCCGCGCAATTCCGGAATACCCTCGCCTGTGACGGCCGAGGTTAACTGTGTCTCGGCCAGCGCGGCGGTATGCGTGCCCGCTTCCTTGCCGGCGGCGGCCAGCGCACCGGGACGCTCCGACGATTTGAGTTCGTCCGCTTTGGTCAGCACCAGGCCATAGGAGACGGCGGCCTGATCCAACAGCGCCATCACTTGCCGGTCGCTGTCCATCACGCCGCGCCGCGCGTCGATCAAGAGCAAGACCTGGCGCAGCCGCGCGCGGCGCCTGAGATAGGCGAAGATCATCTCCTGCCAGCTGTCCGCTTCGGTCTTGGAGCGCTTGGCAAAGCCATAGCCCGGCAAGTCCACCAGCATCAGCCTGCCGCCCAGATCGAAAAAGTTGATCTGACGGGTGGCGCCTGGCGTCTGGGAGACGCGCGCCAGGCTTTTGCGTCCGGTCAGCGCATTGACCAGGCTGGATTTGCCGGCATTAGAGCGGCCGACAAAACCCACTTCGTTCAATTTTTCCGGCGGCAGGTTCTCCGCCGACGTCGCGCCCCAGACAAAATCGCACGGACCCGCGAACAATTTGCGCGCGGCCTCGGCTGCGACGTCAGCGTCCCCTACAACCATTTTGGTCAGTCATTCGCCGCTTTAAGCTTCTTGGGCTTGATATTGTCGAACAGGTTCACTTCAACGCCTTCCTTCTTCATGATGTACCATTGCTGGATCACGGTCAGAAGATTGTTCCAGGCGTAATAGATCACCAGCCCGGACGGGAAAGACGCGAACATGAAGGTGAAAATTATCGGCATGAAGGCGAACATCTTGGCCTGCACCGGATCCGGCGGCGGCGGATTCAGCTTCATCTGCACCCATTGGGTGATGCCGTACAGGATCGGCCACACCCCGATCGAGAGGAAAGAGATGAAGGACGGCAGCACCGCATGCGGGTTGAAGGGCAGCAGCCCGAACAGGTTGATGTAGGAAGTTGGGTCGGGCGCCGACAGGTCGTGAATCCAGCCATAGAAAGGCGCATGGCGCATTTCGATGGTGACGAACAACACCTTGTAGAGCGAGAAAAAGACCGGGATGGTGAGAAGGATCGGCAGGCAGCCCGACACCGGATTGGCCTTTTCGCGCTTGTACAGATCCATCATGGCCATCTGCATCTTCTGCGGATCGTCGCCATGTTCCTTCTTGATCGCTTCCAGCTGGGGCTGGAGCTTTTTCATCTTGCCCATGGCGCGATAGCTGGCATTGGCGAGCGGGAAAAAGACCAGCTTCACGATCACCGTCAGGCCCAGAATGGCCAAACCGAAATTGCCCAGCGCCTTGTTGAGAATGTCCAGCAGCCAGAAGAAGGGACGGGTGAGAAACCAGAACCAGCCCCAATCCACCGCATTGTCGAAATTCACGATTTTCAGGCTGTCCTGGTAGCCGCGCAGGATGTTCACCACCTTGGCACCGGCGAACAGCCGGTGTGTCACGCTGGCGGTGCCGCCCGGTGCGAGCTTGCGGGCGCCCAGCCGGTAATTGGCCTGATAGGCGTCCACGCCGGACGAGGTCTTGGAGCCCAGGTAAGCGCCATTAAAGCTCTCGCCTTGGGGCGGAACGATCGCCGCCATCCAGTATTTGTCGGTGATGCCGACCCAGCCGCCGGTGGAATCGAAAGTCTTTGGCGGGGTGCCGGGCTCCTTAAAGTCGTCATACTTGGCGTCGATTTCGCTGCCACCGGCGACGCCGACAAAGCCTTCATGCAGGATGAAGAAGCTGGTGGTTGGCGGGATCGACTGCCGCTCCACCGTGCCATAGGGGAACAGGCTCACAGGAGCGCCGCCGCGATTGGCGACGCTGTCGGTGACGGTGAACATGTATTGGTCGTCGATGGCGATGACGCGGGTGAAGACCAGGCCTTGGCCATTGTCCCAGGTCAGCGTCACCGGATGCCCCGGTGTCAGCATGCCGCCATTGGTCTGGCGCCATTCGCTATTGTCGTTTGGCATGTTCGCGCCCCCGACCCAGCCGAAGGTGGCGTAATAGGGATAATCCGTGCCCTTGGGCGCCAGCACCACGATCTCGGGACTCTTGGGATCGACGGTCTCGCGATATTTTTTCAGGCGCAGGTCGTCGATCTTGCCGCCCTTGAGCAGGATGGAGCCGTCCACCATCGGCGTGTCGATCGCCACCCGCGCCCCACCGGCCTTCAGCGCCGCTTCGCGGCTCATATGCGGCGAGGTGCCGGCAATTCCCGGCAAGGCGGGGGCCGCGCCCGGCGGTCCGGATTGCGGGGGCTTGGCCTTTTCCTGCTTGGTCAGTGCCGCTTGGCGCGCCTGTTCGGCCTTCATCGCCGGGGTGGCGACAAAATACTGCCACAGGAACAACACCGCGGCCGCGAGCGCGATGGCGAGAAGGACATTCTTGTTGTTGTTCATGGCAACCGTTTAGCGCTTGGAATGGGGAACAGGGTCAAAGCCCGACGAGCCGCCCAGCCAGGTGACGGGGTGGCAGCGCGCCACCCGCCTGGCCGCCAACCACAAGCCCTTGGCGGGGCCGTGATGATGCAAGGCTTGCAGCGCATAGGCCGAGCAGCTTGGCGTAAACCGGCAGACAGGCGGCATCATGGGCGAGATCACAGCGCGATAGGCGCGGATCGGCGCGGACAAGAGCGCGATCATGAGCTTACGCATGCCCATCTTCCTTTTTCCCATCTCCCACTTTCGCGTCCAGCTTTCGGTGCGCCGCTTTCAGGGCCGTGGTGATGTCGGACAGAAGCGCCGGAAAGGGGCGCGCCACGGTGGTGCCGCGCGCGACCAGAACATAGTCATGACCGGGGCGCCCCAAAAGGGGCAGCAATTGCGACGCAGCGGCGCGCAAGCGGCGTTTGGCGCGGTTGCGGATGACGGCATTGCCGATTTTCTTGCTGGCGGTGAAGCCTATCCGCAAATGCAGGGGCGAAAGTTCCGGGGCGGGGCAGGTTTCCAGGGTGATGGCGCCTTCGACGCGGCGGATGCCGCGCGCCGCCCTCAGGAAGTCGGCACGCTTTTTCAGGTGCTCCACGACAAGCTTTGTCCCGCCGGACGTCTGGGAGTCGGCCGGGATCAGGCCGAAAGCTTCTTGCGGCCGCCGGCGCGGCGGCGGTTCAGGACCTTGCGGCCACCGGCGGTAGACATCCGCGAGCGGAAGCCATGGCGGCGCTTACGGACCAGTTTGCTGGGCTGATAGGTGCGCTTCATGGGTCTCAAGGCTCCGAAAGGGGCCCCCAAACAAGGGAAACAGGGGCTGAAAGAGCGCGGTTTTTAGGGGGCCTACCCCAGCCTGTCAACGACCGGCGGCGGTTGTAATATAATTTCAATCGGCTCTCGCTAATCCCCTAGGGCGATGCCGTCCCGGCGGGGGTCGGCGGCGCCGACAAAGCCGCCTTTGACCTTCTGGATGCCGTGCAAGCCGCTGCCCTCGATCCGGGGGATGGTGACGGTGTGGCCCATGGCCCTGAGCTCGGCGGCCAGGGCGTCGGAATTGGGCGACTGTTCCAGCAGGGTCGTCCCGTTCATGTTGATTTCATGGGGCATGGCGATGGCGTCCTTGACCGTCATTTTGGCGTCCAGCATGCCGACCAGAATCTGGGAAACATAATTGATGATGGCGGGACCGCCGGGCGAACCCACCGAAACCAGGAAGCTGCCGTTCTTGTCGAACACGATGGTGGGCGACATGGCCGACAAGGGCAGCTTGCCGGCGGCCGGCGCATTGGCCACCGGCTTGCCCTCGCGCACCGGCTGGAAAGAGAAATCGGTCAGCGTGTTGTTGAGCATGAAGCCCTTGGTCATGATCTCGGCGCCGAACACCGACTCCACCGAAGTGGTCATCGCCACCACTTCGCCATTGCCGTCGACGATGGTCATGTGACTGGTGCCATGCAGCACCGGAGAAACCTGCGGCGACAAGGCGGCATGTTTCTGCGGCGGATTGCCGGCGACCGCGGTGCCCATGTCATGGGCGGGGTCGATCAGCGCCGCGCGGCCGGCCAAGTAGCCCTTGTCGAGAAGGCCCTTGACCGGCACATCCACAAAAGCGGGATCGGCCAGATATTGCGCGCGGTCGGCATAAGCCAGCCGGCTGGCCTGGGCAAACAGATGCGCGCCGCTGACGGTATTGGGCGTGAGCTCGGCGGGCTTGAACCGTTGCAGCATGCCCAAGATCTGCAACACCGCGACGCCGCCCGACGAAGGCGGCCCCATCGAGCAAAGCCGGTATTCGCGATAGTCGCCGCACACCGGCGCGCGTTCCTTGGCCTGGTAATTTTCCAGATCGGCAAGCGTCATGCCGCCTTGCTGGCGCGGCGCCTGTTGAACTTTATCGACAATGGCTTGGGCGATCTCGCCTTTGTAGAAACCGTCAGGCCCTTCCATGGCGATCTTGCGCAAGGTCGCGGCATAATCGGGGCTTTTGTAGATTTCACCTTCCGCGAGCGGCGTGCCGTCGGGATGATAAAAATGCGCCTTGATGTCGGGCATGTTGGCGCCGCGGGTGAAGTTCTTGATGGTGCGCGCCAGTTTCGGGCCGACGGGAAATCCGTCGTCTGACAGCTTGATGGCGGGCTCGAACAGCTTGGCCCAAGGCAGCTTGCCGTATTTCTGATGCGCCAGCCAAAGCATCTTGATCACGCCGGGAATGCCGACCGACAGGCCGCCGGGAATGGCGTCAGGTTTGGTGCGCGGTGCGCCGTTGGCATCCAGGAACATGGTGGGCGTGGCGGAAGCCGGCGCCATCTCGCGCCCGTCGAAACTGGTGGTCTGCTTGGTCTTGGGGTCATAGACCAGCATGAAGGCGCCGCCACCGATGCCGGAAGATTCCGGCTCCACCAGACCCAGCACCAGCTGGGTGGCGATGGCGGCATCCACCGCGCTGCCGCCGGCCCGCATCATCTCCAACCCCGCCTTGGCGGCATGGGGATTGGCGGCCGCGATCATATGCTTCTTGGCGACGGTCTCGGTGACTTGCGCGCGCGCAGGAATCGCCGTGACGATCAGCGCTGTGATGCACAGCGCCTGGAAGCCTTTGTTAAGCAGCATCGTCACAGGTCCCAAGGAACTCTTTCGTGAACGCAATGGTACGAGGCTTTGCCTGTTGTCCACAAACGAAAAAGCCCCGATGTGGGGTCGCAGCGGAGCGTAAGAGCCCGATTGTCAGAAATAGAAGTGCCTTCGCCGCAGTGATTTTGCGACGTGGGCAGGAGGCCGCGCGGAGCGTACCCAGCGTACGTGAGCACGGCCGACGAACCCACGGCGCAAAAGACCGCGGCGAAAATCAGCGCACGAAGACGCGGACTTCGCTGGATGTCGCGTTGGGATCGGTGGTGGAGGCCACATTCAGCCTTGTCGCCGGAACGCCCATGTCGGTCATGGTGCGCATCACGTCTTGGGCATGGCGGCGGGCGGTGGATTGGGCCATCTGCACCGACGCCGCGGTGCCGCGGGTGGGAGAAACCGCCACCACCTGGAAATTGGCGCCGGGACGGTTCTGCAGCGCCTGGTTCAAGGCGGCATAGAGGATCTGCTGGTAATCGACATTGGGGCGATCGAACTTTACCACCACCAAGGGCGCGCCGCCGTAAGCCGCCGATTGCATCCCGGCGCCGCCCAAGGACGATGTGACACCGCCATAGAAATCGCCGCTCTTGATAGCACCCGCCAGAGTGGTGAGGTTGGCGCGTTCATTGGCCAGATAAGCGGTCTGGCGCTGAATGGCGTCGGAGGTTTCCTTCAGCAGACGGTCGATCATCACGATGGTCTGGCTGGTCTGGTCTTCCAGCAATTGCAGCTGGCGATGGTCTTCATCCACCGCGCCCGAGACGCTGAAAGTGGCGCCAATCTGGTCCAGCGCGAAATGCGCGGCGGAACTGTCATTGGTGACATCGGTGCCCAAGGCGTTCAACGCATTCACATTGGCCGAGAGGACATCGAGTTGGCTCTGCGCAGTGTTCCACTGCGCCACCAGTTCGGGATTGCCGCGCGTGGTGCCCACTTGCAGCCGGGTGGTGATATGCGCCTTGGCTTCCTGATAGGCGCTGGCCGCGCCGGCGCCTTGGTTGCGCAGCTGGACCAACTGGGCGGAATTGGCCGCCAGCTTTTGCTGCAGGCCCATCACCTGGTTGCGCAGGCCTTGGACGGTTTTGTTGACGGCGGTGCCGGTATCGGGCCCGGAATCGATATTGACGGGATTGATGGTGGCGACCGGGGCGGCGCCTGCGGTCAAGGCCTGTGCAACGGGCGGGGCACTGGCGGTAGGCGGCGGTGCGCCCGCGCCTTCGGCCGAGGGCGGAGCCTCAGAGGCAAAGTCCTCGGGTTCGCCGCCAAACATGTTGTCGATGTCCGAGCAGGCCGTCAGGCTGAGCCCGGCCGTCAACGCAAAAGCCAAAAACAGGCCCCTATTGAGACCAGGCTTTGCTGAAATTCCCCTCATTATGCTCTCCGCTGCCCGGCGCCAATGCCCGGCCCCCAACCGGCCGATTTTAGGGAGATCTGGCACCCCAATCCCAACCCCATCTGCCCCTTCGGCGAGATGCGGACATTCGTCCGAGTCTTAGACCAGCGAGGCAGGCAGGGACAAGGGACCCATTGCCGCTCTGGGCGGAAATCTGCACGTTTCCACTGATACTTGCACGGATTTTGGGGTGGGGAGGATGACCCTGTCCCAACCCGGTACGGGTAGCGCTTGCCTTTGGCAAGGCTCCCCAATAGGTTCGCGCCCTCAAAACGCACCCGTAGCTCAGCTGGATAGAGCACCAGACTACGAATCTGGGGGTCAGGAGTTCGAATCTCTTCGGGTGCGCCA
>Ga0207648_10002997_pt1 | contig 17848 bp, 17 predicted proteins | sample KBSMisM32_FD_184310 | JGI IMG/M metagenome (GOLD analysis project Ga0207648, IMG submission 184310) | Miscanthus rhizosphere microbial communities from Kellogg Biological Station, Michigan, USA - KBS Miscanthus M3-2 (SPAdes) (version 2) | ecosystem: Host-associated > Plants > Roots >...
GGGCGCCGGCGTTGGTGGTCATGATCAGGATGACGTTGCGGAAATCCACGATCTTGCCGTTGTGGTCCGTGAGCTTTCCGTGATCCATGACCTGCAGCAGAATATTAAAGAGGTCGGGGTGTGCTTTTTCGATCTCATCCAGCAGCAGGACGGAGTGCGGATGCTGGTCGATCGCGTCGGTCAGCAGGCCGCCCTGGTCGAAGCCGACATAGCCCGGAGGCGCGCCGATCAGACGCGAGACGGTGTGGCGCTCCATGTATTCCGACATGTCGAAGCGCGTGAGCTCGATTCCCATGCACATGGCAAGCTGGCGGGCGACCTCGGTCTTGCCGACGCCGGTCGGGCCGGAGAACAGGTAGCAGCCGATCGGCTTTTCCGGCTCGCGCAAGCCCGCGCGGGCGAGCTTGATCGACGAGGACAGCGCGGCGATCGCCTTGTCCTGACCGTAGACCACCTGCTTGAGCGTCTGGTCGAGATGCTGCAGCACCACCGCGTCGTCCTTCGACACGGTCTTTGGCGGAATCCGCGCCATGGTGGCGATCGTGGTTTCGATCTCCTTGAGGCCGATCGTCTTCTTGCGCCGGCTTTCGGGCAGGAGCATCTGTGCCGCGCCCGACTCGTCGATCACGTCGATGGCCTTGTCCGGCAGCTTGCGGTCGTGGATGTAGCGGGCGGACAGCTCGACCGCCGCCTTGATGGCTTCGGTGGTGTATTTGAGCTTGTGATAGTCCTCGAAGTACGGCTTGAGCCCCTTGAGGATCTCGATCGCGTCCGGAACGGTCGGCTCGTTGACGTCGATCTTCTGGAACCGGCGCACCAGCGCGCGGTCCTTTTCGAAGTACTGCCGGTATTCCTTGTAGGTGGTCGAGCCGATGCAGCGCAGCGTGCCGGAGGCCAGCGCGGGCTTGAGCAGATTGGAGGCGTCCATCGCGCCGCCGGAGGTCGCGCCGGCGCCGATCACGGTGTGGATCTCGTCGATGAACATGATCGCGCCGGGATAGGCCTCGAGCTCCTTGATCACCTGCTTGAGGCGTTCCTCGAAGTCGCCGCGATAGCGCGTGCCGGCGAGCAAGGTGCCCATGTCGAGAGAGAATACGGTGGCGTTCTTGAGCACGTCGGGCACTTCGCCGTGCACGATGCGGCGCGCCAAACCCTCGGCGATCGCGGTCTTGCCGACGCCGGCGTCGCCGACGAACAGCGGGTTGTTCTTCTGCCGGCGGCACAGCACCTGGATGGTGCGGTTGATCTCGGATTCGCGCCCGATGAGGGGGTCGATCTTGCCCTCGCGCGCCTTCTTGTTGAGATTGATGCAATAGGCTTCGAGCGCGTCGCCCTTCTTCTTCGCCTCGTCGCCGCCCTTGGCATCGGTGTCCTCGTCGGAGCCGCGCACGGGGCGCGCTTCCGACATGCCCGGCCGCTTGGCGATACCGTGGCTGATGTAGTTGACCGCGTCGTAGCGCGTCATGTCCTGCTCTTGCAGGAAATAGGCGGCGTGGCTCTCACGCTCGGCGAAGATCGCAACCAGTACGTTGGCGCCGGTCACCTCTTCGCGGCCCGACGACTGCACGTGGATGACGGCGCGCTGGATCACCCGCTGGAAGCCGGCGGTCGGCTTGGAATCCTCGTTGCCGTCGCTGACCAGATTCTCGAGTTCGCTTTCGAGATAGGCGGTGAGACTGCGCCGCAGCTTGTCGAGTTCCACATTGCACGCACGCATGACCGCCGCGGCATCCTGATCGTCGATCAGCGCGAGCAGCAGATGTTCCAGCGTGGCGTATTCGTGATGGCGCTCGTTGGCGAGCGCCAGGGCGCGGTGCAGAGATTGTTCAAGGTTGCGCGAAAACGTGGGCATGTGATGTCTCGTGTTACCGCGTTTATATAATCCCGGCGTCCCGCATTTCCATTGTCGTCACTTTTTTTCCATGACGCACTGCAGAGGATGCTGATGTTTGCGGGCAAAGTCCATCACCTGCGTCACCTTGGTTTCGGCCACCTCGTACGTGTAGACGCCGCATTCGCCGATGCCGTGCTGGTGCACGTGCATCATGATCCGATGGGCCGCCTCCTGGTCCTTGTTGAAGAAACGTTCCAGGACGTGCACCACGAACTCCATCGGGGTGTAATCGTCGTTCAAGAGCAGCACGCGGTAGAGACTGGGGCGTTTGGTCTGCGGCTTGGTCTTGGTAATGACCGCCGTGCCCGGCGCGCCAGGGCCCCTGCGCTTGGTGTTATTATTGTTGTTGGTGTTGTCATCGTCTCCCAGACGAGGCCCCCCTGGCAGCCCGGCGGTCGCATCCATTTCGGTTCGTTCTCGGATCATGGGAACTTTACAGGTCACGACGTGGCAGCTTTGGGGCATTCAACTCAAAACCGGGTGGATGAAACATAATAAAGACGCCGACGGCCCGGTTCCAGACCGGCGTTTTCCTTCGAATCATTGAGGATTCTGACACGTTCTGCTGCCTGTCCCCGTTTAGCTCCCGGTTTAGCAAGTCCCGTGCCGGTACGCTCCGTTGCGACGATCACGACTCATTACGGACAATTCGCGGCGTTACCTGGGGCGAGTCGCGGATCGTCCGACGGGCATTGCGCTTCGCCGCCGCCCCCATCATCGGCAAAAACCAGAGCGATATCTGCGGAGGGGGAGCGGCGAAATACTATTTGATCGCTAATTCCACGTTCGCAAGGGAGGCGCGGCCGCTCCCCGTGTTTACGGGCATTGGCGGCCCTCGGTGAACGCGCCTCGCGTCGTACCTGGCGATGCGACGCTGCACGCTCGTTCGCACGATGCGCTTCAGGTGTCAGATCGCGCTTTCAGCTGTGAGATCTCGAGCGACGCGCGGTCTTCGGCGCGCGCTGCGAATGCCGCACCCAAAGGCACGCCGGCAACTATATGATCGCAGTACGGCTTTGGCGTTGCCGCGAACGGCTCCCGGCCATGCGGGCAGGAACGCCTGATCCCGACGCCGGACACGACAAGGCCCGGCTGTACCAGCCGGGCCTTGTCATTCCACCACTTACGCCGACGTCACTTCGCCGTGACAACCTTACCGAACTGGCTCTCGAACGGCTTGTAGACTTCCCGCGCGAGGTCCGCATAGAGCTCGCCAAGCTTGGTAGCTTCCGCGACAAAGCTCTCGTACGAGCTCTTGACGTAGTCGCTCTGCACCTCGACCGCCTTTTCGAGCGACTTCGCGCCGATGAGCTTCTCGGTGGCGGCAGTGCTGTTCTCGAACATCTTCTTCGAGTAGTCCGCAACTTCCACCGCGATCGCCTGCATGCTCTTTGAAAGCGATCCAAACGACTTCATCGTCGCGTCCATGTTGTCTTTACCGAACTGCTGCATGTCTTCGATGTTCTTGACCATGATCCTCTAACCTCTCCGGCAGTCTCGCCGATTGCGTGTGACGTTCCCCGCGTGGCTCCGGCCGTCTAGCCGGCATTCGAGAAATATATTGCGATGCACAAAAATGTCAAGCCTTATTTTGCAGTGCAATATAATCGTCGGTCGGAACGGTGCTTAACCCTTTGGCAATCGCCATTCCCGTAAGCTTATCGGCCGTGCCGGATGGGCGCAGGCGGGGACGAAAACTCCCGGCCGCGGCCGGAGGGATCGCGGGACGGCGCAAGAAAAGGTCGGGAAAAGTTCAGAAAACCGCCCTTTTTACCTCGTCCAATCGCTCCACCTCGGCACGACAGGGGTGTCGGCGCTCCGAATGGGGCGTCTAGGGACGAGGACGGGGGAACTATCATGCTGCGGATCCGGACCGGAGCCCGTCACGGGCTTCGTGGGGGTATGTTCGGTTTTGTTGCTGCTCTTTTCACAATCTCAGGCGGTCCATCGCACGCCGCGCCTTACGCCGACATCGTCGTCGACGCCAATTCGGGCACCGTGCTGCATTCGACGAATCCGGATGCGCAGCGGCATCCAGCCTCGCTCACCAAGATCATGACGCTTTATCTGCTGTTCGAGCAGCTCGAGGCGGGCAAGCTCAAGCTCGACTCGCCGCTCCAGGTCTCGAAGGAGGCCGCGGGACAGATGCCGACCAAGCTCGGCCTCAAGCCCGGCAGCACGCTCGCGGTCGAAGATGCCATCAAGGGCATGGTCACGCGTTCGGCCAACGATGCCGCCGTGGTGGTCGCGGAAGCGATCGCCGGCGATGAGGACGCGTTTGCCAAGCTGATGACGCGCAAGGCGCAGGCGCTCGGCATGAGCCGCACCATCTACAAGAACGCGTCCGGCCTGCCCGACTCGGGCCAGATCACCACGGCTCGCGATCAGTCGACGCTCGGCCGCGCCGTGCAGGAACGCTTCCCGCGCTATTACAAATATTTCTCGATCCGCACCTTCGTCTTCCGCGGCCAGTCGATCGGCAACCACAACAATCTGCTGGGCCGCGTCGAAGGCGTCGACGGCATCAAGACCGGTTACGTCAACGCATCGGGCTTCAACCTGGTGACGTCGGTTCATCGCGGCAATCGCTACCTCGTCGCCGTGGTGATGGGCGGCAGCAGCGCCGGCAGCCGCGACGCGAAGATGCGGGATCTGATCAGCGACAAGATTGCCCAGGCTTCGGTCAAGCGCACCGCACCGATGGTGGCGGAAGGCTCGCCGCCGCCGGAGGCAAGACCCGAACCCAAGGCCGTCGCCAAGGTCGAGACCGCTCCCGAGCCGAAGGTGGCCGCCAAGGTCGAAGCAAAACCGGAACCGAAGGTGGCTGCCAAGACCGAGGCTGCCAAGACCGAGGCGAAGCCGGAACCCAAAGCCGAGGCGCGGTTCGCCGTCGCCAGCGCGGTCAGCTTGCCCGTGCGACTGAATTCCGCGCCGGGAGCGCAGACCGATCCCGCCACCACCAGAACGGAATCGATGGCAGCCGCGGCGCAACCGCGCACCGCTGCCGGCTCGACCGATCCGATCCGGCCGGTACTGGTGAAGACGCTGTCGGTGAAGGCGGGAACGACCGCGTCGCTCGCCCCGATGCAGGTATCGGCGGCGGCGCCGACCGAACCTGCGCCGGTCCGCGCGGCCGCGCCGGTGGCGGCGTCCGCGCCCGTCGTCGCGGTCAAGCCTGAGCCGGCACCGCAACCCGCTCCCGTCGTGGTAGCCGCGGCCAAGCCGGAGCCGGCACCCGCGCCGTTCCCGCCGCCGATTGCGGCCAAGATCGAGGCGCCGCTCCCGGCTCTGGTGACGGCCAGCAAGCCGGACGTGCCCGCGCCCGCGCTTTCCTTTGCTCCAATTGCCGCGAAAGCGGAGCCGGCGGCAGCGCCGGTCGCGGCGCCGGCACGGGTCGCGGCGGCAGAGCCCGCCCCTGCCCCCACGCGCGCTGCGCCGGCGGCGAAGCCGCAGCATCGCAGCGGCTGGATCATCCAGGTCGGCGCCTTTCCGGGAGAGCAGGAGGCCAAAAAGCGTCTCGCATCCGCGCAGACGAAGGCGGCCAAGCTACTCACCAAGGCCGAAGCGTTCACCGAAACGGTCGAGAAGGGTGGCACCACTCTCTACCGCGCGCGCTTTGCCGGTCTCGACAAGGACTCGGCCGAAGCCGCCTGCAAGCATCTCAAGCGCAACGACGTCGAATGCGTCACCGTCAAGAACTGACGTCGAGCGTGAAACCGGATAGTCGCGTCGCCAGGAGCCGCCCCGTGCGTCGAGTAAAGGAGTTCAGCGATGGCGGCGCAAAAGCACGTCCTTGGCCTCGTTCACGCGAGCCGCAAGATACGTCGACCCCCCTTGATCGGGATGCAGTTTCTTCATGAGCGAACGGTGGGCGAGGCCGATGTCCTTGGCGCTCGCCCCCGGCTGCACGCCAAGGACCTGATAGGCCTCCTCCTCCGTCATTTTGCCGGTGCTCCAACCCCGGCGGCTCGAGCCCGCTGTCGCGTCAGCGTGCGTGTTTTCACGCCAGAGGGGCTCCCGGCGGTCAAGATACGCCATCAGTAGCGCGCGGCTTTCCTCGTCGATATCGGGGAGGAATCCGGCGAGCGTCGCCACGTCGAGCGCGTCGAGGGAGGCGCCTTCATGCCGCCCGGCGAGGATGCGTCCGTGCATGGCGCCGGTGTCGTGATCGAGCTCCATCTCCACGAAGGCCGAACGCACCCGCGACACCTGGCCGGTGCTCTTCTGGGTGCGCGCGCCGAGCCCAGGAATGCTCCAGGGCAACCATCCCAGCAGCCCGAGACCGGTGAGACCAAGCGGGATTGCGATATCGAGCCGGCCGCGCGCGCCGAGCAGCCCGGCGACGGCAATGGCCCCCAGCCCGCCTCCGGTCTTCAAGACCACCGCGGCCGTCTGCGGCTTGACCTTGGTAAAGGCATGGAGCGCCCACAGCAGCAGCGCCAGCAGGACGAGGCCGAAGATGAGCGCCATTACGATCTCATCTGCTCGAGGAGCTTGAGGGCGCCGGCCTGGTGGCGCGCGGAAAGGTCGGCGAGCGCGCGCATTCCGCCCGCGGCATAGGCGGCGGCCGCGCGCAGGAGCTCGGCAAGTTGATGCGCCGCGCCAGGGTCGAAGCGGCAATACGCGCCGCGCGTCAGCCGCGCGATCTCGCGGAACGCCTTTTCGGTGATCGGATCGGCGCCCTCCTGGAACATGAAAGCCGGCACCCCGAGCAGCCCGAGCTCACCTGCGGCGTGGCAGAGGTGGTCGAGCTTCTCCTCCATGGCATCGCCCACGAATACCAGGGCCTGCACCTTCGTCACCTGGGTCTCACGCTTGGCGTGCGCAATGATCTTGCCGATCTGGGTGTGGCCGCCGCGGCAATCGATTCGCTCCATGAGGCTGCCGAGCCGCTCGGCCTGCGAGACCCAGCGCGAGGCCCGGCATTCGGCGAGCCCGCGATAGTAGACCAGCTGCACGTCGAGCCCGCCGATCGCCGCCGCCTCGCGGAACATGTCTGCCTGCAGGCGGCAGGCCGAATCCCACATGGGCTGCCGGCTCATGGTGGCGTCGAGTGCAAAGATGAGCCGGCCACGCTGACCGGCTGCGGTCGTCGGCGCGAGGCCTTTCACCTGGGCAAGGAACGCATCGATCTCGGCACGCGTCGCGCCTGCCGCCGGCGTGCGGCCGGCGTCAGTCGGTGGCCGATTCTCGCGATCATGGGCCATGGGATAGGCACTTCGATTGGCGGCAATCCTGCCGGCCCCTAAGGTGGCCATACCGGGCGACGGGTGCAATGCCCGCCGGCTCGTGTAGTGAACACAAGGCGGCACGCGGCCGCGGCCCGTGGCCTCGACGCGGCGGTTTTGGTAGCTTGCGCGCGGCCTTGCGATCCTCAATCAAAGCGAAGTCCCTCCTCATGGCCCCTCGAGTCGTGCGCACGGTGGCGGCGTTGCGCCGCGCCGTCATGCAGTGGCGGGCGGCGGGCGAGCGGGTCGCGCTGGTTCCGACCATGGGTGCGCTGCATGCCGGCCACCTCGCGTTGGTGCAAGCGGCGCGGCGCCGGGCGCGGCGGACCGTGGTCTCGATCTTCGTCAATCCCACGCAGTTCGCACCCCACGAGGACTTCGGCAGCTACCCGCGCACCCTCGCCGCCGACCTCGCCGCGCTTGCGGCATTGCCCGTCGACCTCGTCTGGGCGCCGTCCGCGGAGGTGATGTATCCGGCGGGATTTGCGACCCGGATCATGCCGGAAGGTGCGGCCACGGCCGGGCTGGAGGACAGGTTTCGCCCGCATTTCTTCTCCGGGGTCGCAACCGTGGTCGGCAAGCTCCTGATCCAATGCACGCCCGACTTCGCGTTGTTCGGCGAGAAGGATTACCAGCAGCTCAAGGTGGTGACCGGATTGGCGAGGGACCTCGACCTGCCGGTCAGGATCGTCGGGGTTCCCACCGTGCGCGAGCCGGACGGCCTCGCCCTGTCCTCGCGCAACGGCTACCTGAACGCGGTCGAGCGCGCGGCAGCGCCGACCCTGCATCGCGTGCTCGCGCATTGCAGCGGCGAGATTGCGCGCGGGCAGCTGCTCGCGCGCGTGCTCGATGAAGGCGGTACCGAGATCGAACGCGCGGGCTTCGCGCTCGATTACCTTGAAGCCCGCCACGCCGACACGCTGCAACGCGTCGCATCGCTCAAGGACGGCCCGATGCGGCTGCTGGTGGCCGCCCGCATCGGCAGGACGCGGCTGATCGACAACATGGCGGTGAGCCGCGGCCGGACCGCCAAAGGCGCGAAACGCCGCACCGGCTGAGCGCGGGAATCATTTTCGCGCCCTTTCTCGCGCCCTGGACGCATGTCGCCTGGGCACGCAAGTGCGCGCCCGACGTCGCTCACTTCTTCACTTTCAGCGGATCCTTGACGTCATCGAATTTGGCAAACTCCGTGTTCCACAATTCGCCATTCAGCTTTTCGACCCTGCGAATGTAGATCGGCTGCACGATGTCGCGCGTTTCGGGATCGATCGACATCATTCCGCGCGGACTTTCCCAGCGCATGCCCTTCATCGCTGCGAGCAGAGTGTCGCCGTCGGTCTTCCCGCCGGTCTTCTTCAGCGCCTCATAAATGAGATGCATGCCGTCGTAGCCGCCAACCGAGACGAAGTTGGGACGAAAATTGTTCGCCTTCTTGAACTCCTCCACATATTTCTTGTTCAGGGCGGAGTCGTGGGAGGCGGAATAGTCGTGCGCCGTCACCATGCCGAGCATCTGGTCACCCATGGTGTTGAGCTCGTCGTCATCGGTGAGGTCGCCCGGCCCGATGATCTTGATCCCCGAATTGGCAAGGCCGCGCTCGGCGAACTGCTTGGCGAAGATGCCGGCCTGCGTGCCGGGGAAATAGATGAACGCCGTATCCGGATTGATGTCGCGGATGCGCTGCAGGAACGGCGCGAAATCGGGGTTGGCGAGCGGAATGCGGATCGATTCCACGATCTGCCCGCCGAGCTCGGTGAAGCGTTGCTTGAACGCGGTCTCAGCTTCCGTGCCCGGAGCCCATTCGTTGACCAGCGTCACCACCCGCTTGCTGCCGTTCTTCGCCGCCCACTCGCCCATGATCCATGACGACTGCGCCAGGATGAAACTGGTACGCACGAAGTAAGGCGATGCGGTCGTCGTGACCGAGGCGCCCGAGATCATGACTACGGTGGGCATCTTCGCCTGGGTCACCAGCTGTCCATAGGCGAGCGCGGTGGGCGTGATGCCGCCGGCTATGATCTGGACCTTGTCGTTGACGATCATCTCCTGGACGAGGCGGCGCGCATTGTCGGCCACGCCGGCGTCGTCGCGCAGGATCATTTCGATTTTCTTGCCGGCGACCATGTTGCCGTGCTGCTGAACATACAGTCGGGCGCCAGCGTTGGCCTGCCGACCCGCGGCGTTGAAGCCCGCGCCGGTCATGGAAAAGCTCATGCCGATCTTGACCACCTCTTGCGCGCCCGCATCCGCTGGCGCGAACGCGAGCAGGCCGGCGGCGGCAAGTCCGATCGTGACGTGTCGACGTTGCATCTGATTCCTCCCACATCCGACCTCCCGGGCTTACCCGGCGTCGGCCATTTGGATTGGCCGAGCCGGACAGATCCGACCGCGGCCGTGACGCTCGCCGTCTTCGCGGCTTGAGCTCAGTCTAACACATGGAGGACGATCGATGGCACGCGGCCGCCTGCGGCCTGCGGCGCCACGTCACAACGCCGGCATCACAGGAGTCCAAGCTCCCTGAGCTCGCGACGGAGCGTTTCCGGCATGTTCCGGGCACCGGGCGCGGCCCGGTCGAGGTCACGCGGGACGTCCTTGTGCCCGAGATAGCGCCAGCCCTGGAACGCGCGCCAGGTTCTCGGCTCGACTAGAACGAGCTTCGGCTCCAGCACCAGATGGCAGCGGCCGATTCCGCCCTTGTCCACGAACGGCCGCACATCGAGGAGCCGTTGCCGACACATCACCTCGCCGCGGATCACCCAGTAGAGCGAACCGCCGTCGCGCAACTCGTCGGCGCGTTTGGGCACCATCCGCGTCTTGTGCATATGCTCGCGCGAAAGCCCGCGCTTTTTACGATCCTTGAGTTTCTCGCGGATCCAGTCGTCGAGGTCTTTGACCGAGTCACAGCCGACGCAAAGCTTGATGAGGTGAAGGGCCACGGTGTTGTGCCGTATGTGTCGCGTTTCGGGAGAAGCCTGTCCGCGAGGTGGAATTCCTCGCCGCAGCGAACCTGCCGACACCGTATCGCAGGCAACTGCGGCGGCATCGCAACGGCAACAACCCCTCGGGCTGGAAATCATAGCAAGCGCGCGGCACGCGTTGCTACGTGGGAGCGATGCTTATCCTCAGAAGAGGTCGCTTATTGCGGGGGCGCCAGCGGCGTCGGGGGCGAACGCGCCGGCGCGGCGGCGGAACTCGGGGGCGAACGCGCCGGCGCAGCACCCGCCGCCGGCTTGCGCGCGGACGTGCCTGCGGCGGCGCCGGTCGTGTCATGCGGCGGCTGCGGCGCGGCAGGTTCAGCCGTCATGATGTTGACCGGCGGAATTGAGGACGCCGACGGAAAGTAGAGGTTATTGGGCACGCGCGGGCCGGCGGCCGCGGTCGGCTGGGGTGCGGCCGCGGGTGGCGGGGTGCTCGCCACGGGGCGACCGCCGGAGGCCGGCCAGGCCGCCGCGTACTGCTTGAGGCGAGCTTCAAATGGCCGTTCCGCGAGATTTGTGCTGATCCGCCTGGTATCTTGCAGCAGGGCGAACGCGCCGCACTGCGCCGGCGTGCACCCATCCCGGACTGCCAGCACCTGCGCCACAACGCCGAATGGGTCGGCCTCGAGCGCGTGACGCAGCTGCATCAGTGCCGAACCAGGGCCGGCGCGACGGGCGTGGTCGCCGGCGGAAGCCAGGAGCGAGAGCTGGGCGGCAACATAGGAAACGGCAGCGGCGGCTGCCTCGGGGCTGGCGAACAGCGCCTTCTCACAGGCATCCTCGACCACGTCGCCGGCCATCGCGTCGAGACAGGCCAGCGTCGAGCCGGGCGCCATGGCCCGGGCCGTCAGCTCGAATGCGCGCGCATCGAGCGCATGCCGTTCGGCAAGGATATCCCGGCGCGCGAAGTGGTCGATCGCCCACCATCCGGCCAGGGCGACCATCAGCACCACGGTCCCCTGCATCAGCGAACCACTGACGCCATCGAGCCCGTTGCGAACGAACGCGACTATCCCGGCGATGATCACCAAAGCGGCAAGGACAGCCGCCGCCCAGAGCGGTAGCGACGACCCCGCTCCGGTCGGATCCAGGGCCGTTGCCGATGCTCCGACGCGGTCGAGCACGTTCAGCCCCCCAGCTGATGGCGAATGACGGAAGGGGGCGGCAGCGGCCGCCCCTCGTCCGGTTGGGCTTTAGTTACGTCAGAGCGAGTTCTCCAGCTGGCTTTCCCGGGCCACCCGCTCGAACGCCTCGTTCGCATTCTTGATTCGATACTGATAGTCGGCTCCGTCTGAGGGAAGCAGCCTTACAACCTGATAGGTACTATTGGCAGCCATATGGCCGATCGGGCGGGAGGTGAAATAAACGGTCTCGCCGATCTGAAACTTGTGTTCTTTCAACGCGGATCTCCTGAACTCCAACTGCACGGACGTGCTCCTTTTGACGGTCCTTCCCCTCGATCGCGGCGAATATAGCAGCGAAATCGGCGATTGCCTCAAAAATTCCTCTTTTGAAGCGACCGGCATCCGCCATTCGCAGCCGCTCGATGTGCTCATATTTATCAAGCTCTTATCGTGCGATGTTAGAGCGGATTATTGGTTCTGCTGCGCCACTCATGGCCGGCATGCGCCAACATGGCTAAAGCCTGCCTCTCCCGGCAATCTCGACGGGATTCGGAAGGTCACGGCGAACCGGTGCGGGCCTCCGCTAGGGGCGTTCGGAGAGGATGCACGCGGTTCTTGGGGCCCCTCCCTGGTTCCAACGGGGAAACACAAAGACGCCGCGTTCCTGGCTTACGCGCCTGACTGCGCGAACCGCGCGGGGGATTCCAATGCGTCTGATTCTCGGAATCATCTTGGGCGTGGCGCTGACTGTGGGCGGCGCGTATGTCGCCGACAGTGCGGCGGGCGCCGGCGGCGCCAAGATGGTCAACTGGGACGTCGTGGCCAAGAATTTCGACGAGGTCAGCGCCGCGACCCGCGCCGGCTGGAAGCGGATCACCGGGTAGTCCATCCGTTCGCCCGGTCGGACGCCCTGCCCTTTTCCGGTCCGCGCACCCACGAACTCGCCGACCGGCCAAGCGGCGGCTGACGAACGGCGTCGCTCGTCGGCAGAGAGCGCCTCAGCCTGGCGGAGCCTCGCGGTGATGGAGCGCGCCGGCAATCTCCTGCTTGCCGAGGTGCGTACCGTCGTCACCCTCGATCAGCAGTGCGACTCGACCGCCGTCATTGACATGACGCGCCCATCCCAGCGCGCCGTCGAGCGTGTCGAATTCCTTGTACAGCAATCGATCCTTTTCCAGCGGAGCGATCGCCTGCGATCCTCGCGGACCGCTGTAGGTTCGGTAGGTCATCGCTGTCGTCCGGTTGCCACTCTATTAAGAACTCCATCCGTGCGAAGCCGTTCCGCAGGAACTTGAGCAAGTACGCAATCGTGGCGCTTTTAATTGTACGCGATGAATATTCATTAATCGAAAACAACACGCACGTCATCGCGCGAAATGCACGCGCCGCGTGGAACTGTGCAGTCACTCGCTCGTTTTTCATGAGCCGGCTGCTCGGCGCACAGGGACATCAGAGAGGACCATTCCAATGAGGAGAACACTACTTGTCAGCACCGCCGCGCTATTGGCGGGAATAGGTTTGGCGTCAGCCCAAGGCATGCAAGGCGGCGGACAGTCCGGCGCAGCCCCGAGTGCGCAAGGTCAAGGCGCGCAAGGCGGCGCCGCGGGACAGGAGCGTCAATCGCCACAGAGCAGCCCGAGCCAGCGCGGCGGGCAGGCCCAGCAGGAGCCTATGCAGAAGGGCACGACGGGCCAGGCGCCACAACGCGATCAGGGCGCCCAAGACAAGGCCGGCCAGGAGGATAAGGCTCAACCCCAGCGCTCCGGCCAGGGACAGCGCGATCAGCAAAGCCCGACGCAGGCGCAGTCACCGCAGCGTCAGGACAATCAGCAGGGTAAGAGCGGGCAAGCTGCGCAGGGTCAGTCGCAGGGTTCGAAGACGCTGACCACAGAGCAGAAAACGACGATCCGCAACACCGTGGTGGCCAAGGGTCCGCGCGCGACCAACGTCAACTTCAACGTCAGCGTCGGGACCACGGTGCCGACCAGCGTACGCGTCGTCGCGGTGCCCTCGACCCTAATCGAGATCTATCCGGAATGGCGCGGGCATATGTACTTCATCGTCAACGACGAGATCATCATCGTCGATAGCCGCCACAGAGTCATCGCGGTGCTTCCGGTGTAAGGTCCGAAGTCGCGGGGCTGAAAGGGCGGCCACGTCGGCCGCCCTTAGCGATCAGTCGCGTAGCGTACCAGCCAGTGGCGTGAATGAAATAAAAGACGAGGGCCATGCTCTCGTCTTTTATCGTTTGCGTGCAGCGCGCGGTCGGACGCCGAGCGTATTGCTCAGGCGCGGACTTCCTGGCGCTGGAACACGACGTACCCGATGACGAAGAGAATGATCGTTCCGGCCACCAGGCCGACGATCTGCGGCCATACGATCAGGACGCTTTGCAGCAGTGGAATCGGCGCGTCGGGAATGGCGCCCCGTTCGATCAATGCTAACCCCATGGCGGCGAGCATCGATTGCTGGGTCGAGCGCACCGAGGGATCGAGCACAACGGCCACGATCTCGTTGAACAATACGCTGGGAGAAAGCCGCGCAAACATCTGACGCGTGTCGAGCACTCCCAGCACGTCACCGGCCGAGGTGACGGCATCCGCCAAGGCAGGCGAAAACAGCGGCCAGAGGATGGTCAGGAACAGCCACACCCCGAGCGAGACCAGTGCGGCCGTGGCGGCGGAACGGAAGATGATCGAAAACAGCAGCGCGAGCGCGAACCAGAAACCGCCATAGGCGATTGTGACCACAAGCAGGACAAGAGCGCGCGCCATTTCCTCGGCGTTCGGGGGCACGCCGAGGCCGACCAGTCCGAACCCGATCACCAGCAGCCACAGCACGATGAGGGCGATCGACAGAGTGAACAGCCCGGCTGCGAACTTCCCGAACAGAAGCGCGTCGCGATAGATCGGCTGCGACAGGATGCGCGACAGCGTGCGCCGGTTGTGCTCGCCGTTCACCGAGTCGAAGCCAAGCCCGATCGCGATCAGCGGTATGAGGAACGAGAGCAGCGCCACCAGCGGCAACGGTCCGCCGCGGGTGAACAGCCGCAGGAACAGGAACGGATCTTCGGCCGTGATCTCCTTGATCTGGTCGACGGCGCCGCGCACGACGGCGACGGCAGTCGCGACCACCAGCACCACCAGCACCACGACGAGAATGCTGGTGAAGTGATCCGCGACCTCTTTCAAGGTCACGACCCCGAAGCCGTGCAAGGCAGAGCCTTCACGCCGCATGACGCTCTCCTGCATGGGTCTGGAAGTAGCGGGTATAGATCGCTTCGAGGCTCGGCTCCTCGACGGACAGGCGCAACAGGCGCCCACCGGCCGCAACGACCGCAGCTGCTGCTTCGGGCCGCACGTCGCGGTCGGCAAAAAGCAACACCCGGTTCGCTCCCGCTGCCTCCACCCGTTGCACGCCCGGGATCGCGGCAATCCGCTCGGCGAGCCCCTGCCCTTCGGCTTCCACCTCGACGCGGAAGCCACCACCGAGCACCTCGCGGCCGAGATCGGGCACGGTTCCCATTAGGGCAATGTTGCCCTGGTTGAACAGGGCGACACGATCGCAAACGCTTTGCACCCGCTCGAGCAGATGCGACGACAGCAGCACGCTCACGCCTTGGTGCTTGAGCTCGCGGATGATGTTGAGCAGTTCGACGGTCGCTTGCGGATCGAGGCCGGAAGTCGGTTCGTCGAGAATCGCGATCTGCGCGTCCTTGATCAGGATCTCGGCGAGCCCAAGCCGCTGGCGCATGCCGCGCGAGAAGGTCCCGACGCGTTGGTCCATCACATCGGCGAGCCCGACATGCGCGAGCGACGCCTTGATCTTGCCCTCGCGTTCGCCGCGTTCGATCCCCATCAGCCGCGCGGCGTAGCGCAGGTTCTCGGCGGCGGTGAGATTGTCGTAGAAGCCGACCTGGTCGGGCAGATAGCCGACACGGCGCTTCACGGCGAGCGGCTCGCGTGCCGGGTCATAGCCCAGCACGCGGGCCCGGCCGCTGGAGATGTCGCTCAGGCCGAGCAGCATCAAGATGGTCGTCGTCTTGCCGGCACCGTTCGGACCTAGCAATCCGAAAATCTCTCCGCGCGCGACCGAAAACGAGATGCCCTTGACGACGGCAGTCCCGTTGTAGCGCTTGGTGAGGTCTTGCACCTCGATGACGTTGTCGCTCATCGCCGGCCGAACCAGACCACGGCGCCGATCATGACCAGCAACGCACCGCCGATAAGGGCGATACCGACGATGCCCCAGAGCGTCGAGGTCGTGACCGCTACGCGGAAGGACTGCGAGGCCGACTCGCCGCGTGCCGCAGCGCGGACGGTGGTGACGTAATCGCCGGCCACGGCCTTGGGAGCGGGCGTGACCATCGCCTGCACTTCCTTGGTTTCGTTGGGAGCAATGCGATCGACGGTCTTGGGCTCGAAATTGACTTTCCAGCCCGTGGGCGCGGTGCCCGACAGCTCGATCTGTTCAGCCGGCGCGGTGCCGGAATTGGTGAGGATCACCGGAATGGATGCTTCCTGGCCGGCCGAGGCCTTGGCGCTGAGCACGCCTTCGCGGCCGGCGATATCGATCTTGGGCTGGCCGGTGATATCCACGGTCAGCTCGGCGGTTGCGGTCGCGTCGTCGGCGGTCACCTTTGCCGTCACCTTGTACTTTCCGGCGGCGACCGTGTTCGGCGGCCGCACCTTGAGCTTGACGTCCTTCGACTGGCCGGGATCGAGCGGGAGCGCATTGAGCTCCTGGCTGCCATACTGCTCGGTAAAGGTCGCATCGAAATTCTGCGGAGCCTGCGCCGACAGGCTTACCAGGACTTTCTTGCCGCTCTCGTTCTTGATGGCGAGCTGAAACTCGAAGTTCGACTTCGAGGTGCCGCGCAGTTCGGGCAATTGCGGGGTGAGCGTGAGTTTTGCCGGCAGGTCGGTCGCGAGCGTGACCGCGACCGGGAGCGAGGCGTCGACCGCGCCGCCCTTCGCGTTCACGGTCAGGTTGGTGGTGCCGATCGGAGCATCCTTCGGCACGTCGAGCCGCAGCTCCAGCGACACGCTGGCATTGGTCGCAGGCAGCGCCGCCGCGACCGGCTGGCCGTTACCGATGAGGGTCACGGTCCAGCCCGCGGGTACGCCGCCGACCGACAGGGCCAGCCGCTCGGGCGGGAGCCCGTAGTTCTGCAGCTTGAGATTGATCGATGACGTCGATCCCGGACGCAGCGTCACCGCCGGGTAGTCGGTCAGCAGAAAAAGCCCCTTGACGTCGTTCTTGGCTTCTTCTGCGTTTGCTGCAATGCAAAACAGGGCAACGGCCGACAGCACAGCAGAACACAGAGCGATAAGACGATATCGCATGATGACAGCTCCAGGCGGTAAGGCAGGTAAACCCGCGATTTCGACGACACCTCCCGGCGGCACCCGAAAGAAGACCAGGGAGTGCTACAGGATCGGCGTGTATTTCCTTCGTCCCCGTGCCGGAATCAATACACGTCCTCGGCATTTTTTGGTTTTCGATGCCGCAGGTGCTAGGGCGGCAGCGGTCGCGAGCGTAGTCATACGCGCATAACGGTCGGCCAGTCCACCTCGTCCTCCGGCAACACCCAGGGCTCGGCCAATGCCGCCGTGTGCCATTCGCGCCAAGCCGGCAACGCCATAACCGCATCCATGTACGCGCGGGCCACGGCACCGACCTCGACCGCGTAGGTGTGGAAGCGGGCGACGACCGGCGCGTACATCGCGTCGGTCGCGCCGAAGGCGCCGAACAGGAAGGCGCCGCCGCTGCCGTAGCGCGTGCGGCAATCTGTCCAGATGGCATCGATGCGCCGCACGTTCGACTGCACTTCAGGGGTCAGGTCCCGGTGTGCGACCGGCCGCCACATGTTCATGGGCAAATGGCGGCGCAGCGGAACGAAGCCGGCATGCATCTCGGCCGCGAGCGCGCGCGCCAGCGCGCGGACAGCGGCGTCGGCCGGCCACAGGCCGGCGGCGGGAAACCTCTCGGCGAGATATTCGAGGATCGCCAGCGACTCCCAGACCTGAACGCTGCCGTCCGCCAGCGCCGGCACCTTGCCCGTGCCCGAAATCTTGCTCACCCGCTGCTTGAAGTCGTCGGCATTGAGCGAGATCACCTCTTCTTCGAACGGGATCCCTGCCACCTTCATCGCGATCCAGGGCCGGAACGACCATGAGGAGTAGTTCTTGTTGCCGACGATGAGCTTGAGCGCCATCAATGCACCTTCATGATTTTCGCCCTTCGGCCGGCACCTCGACCGGTCCGCCGGCGGCCTTCCAGGCACCGAAGCCCCCGGCGATGTGGGCAACCGGTTTCAGGCCCATGCGTTGCGCGGTCTCCGTCGCCAGCGCCGAGCGCTGCCCGGCCGCACAGAAAAATACGAAGCGCTTGTCGGCGGCGAAGATCGGCTTGTGATATTTGCTCTGCGGATCGACCCAGAATTCGAGCATGCCGCGCGGACAGTGGAAGGCGCCGGGCACCCGGCCTTCGCGATTGAGCTCGCGAATGTCGCGCAGGTCGACGAAGACGACGTCGTCGCGACCGTGGAGCGCGAGCGCGTCCTGCGTGGACAGGGTCTCGATCACCCGTTCGGCGGCTTCGACCAGCCCGCTGACGTGCGTG
>Ga0207648_10002998_pt1 | contig 17847 bp, 18 predicted proteins | sample KBSMisM32_FD_184310 | JGI IMG/M metagenome (GOLD analysis project Ga0207648, IMG submission 184310) | Miscanthus rhizosphere microbial communities from Kellogg Biological Station, Michigan, USA - KBS Miscanthus M3-2 (SPAdes) (version 2) | ecosystem: Host-associated > Plants > Roots >...
CGCGCTTTGCGGTGGCCATCGCGCGGCGGTCCTTCACCCGATCAGCGCATCGGCGAACTCGGCGGCGCGGAAGGGGCGGAGGTCGTCGATTCCTTCGCCGACGCCGATCAGCTTCAGCGGCAGCGGCCGCGCCTTGGCGATAGCGGCGACGACCCCGCCTTTGGCGGTGCCGTCGAGCTTGGTCAGGACGAGCCCGGTCACCCCCAGCGCCGCGTCGAATGCGGCGACCTGCGCCAGCGCGTTCTGCCCGGTATTGGCGTCGAGCACCAGCAGCGTTTCGTGCGGTGCGCCTTCCTGCGCCTTGGCGATCACGCGGCGGATTTTTTTGAGCTCTTCCATCAGCGGCATCTGCGTCGGCAGCCGGCCGGCGGTGTCGGCAAGCACGACGTCGATGCGCCGTGCCCGCGCAGCCGAGACCGCATCGAACATCACCGCCGCCGGATCACCTCCATGCTGCGCGATCACCTGGATATTGTTGCGCGCACCCCAGGTTTCGAGCTGCTCGCGCGCCGCGGCGCGGAAAGTATCGCCTGCGGCGAGCAGCACCGAGAGTCCCTGGCCCTGCAGGTACTTGGCCAGCTTGCCTATCGACGTCGTCTTGCCCGCACCGTTGACCCCGGCGAGCATGATGACAAAAGGCCGTGCCGAGCCGATGACGAGTGGCTGCTCGAGCGGCGCGATCAGCTCGACCAGCGCCGACTTGAGCACCCCGCGCGCGTCGAGATCGGCGCCGGCGCGCTTCCAGCGGGCGACGAGCTCGTCGAGCAGGTGCTCGGTCGCCGGAATGCCGACGTCGGCGCCCAGGAGCGCGCTGCGCAATTCGTCGACCGCTTCCTCCGACAGCGCCTCGCGACCGAACAGCGCGGTCAGCGGACGGGAAATGCGCTCGCGCGAGAGACCGAGGCCGCTCTTCAGGCGGTCGGACCAGCTGCGCTCGCCGCCATCGGGCTTGCGCTTGAACATGTCGAGCATCGGATTTGGGGCGCTGCGGGCAAAGGTACAATTCTACCTTTCGGTGCCTGGCGCACGCTTGCCGCAAGCCCACCAGATTCGCATCATCGGCGGTCGCTGGCGCGGCCGGCGCATTCGCTTTCCCGCCGTCGCCGACATACGCCCGACGCCCGACCGGGTTCGCGAAACGCTGTTCAACTGGCTGGGCCAGGATCTCGACGGCGCGAGCACGCTCGATCCGTTCGCGGGCAGCGGGGCGCTTTCGTTCGAGGCGCTGTCGCGCGGCGCCACGCTCGCGGTCGCAGTCGATCGCAAGCCCGAGCTGGTGCGTGCGCTGCACGCGGCCGCGCAGATGCTGGGCGCGGCGCTGGAGGCCCACTGCGCCGACGCGCAAGCATTCCTGGCGCGCGAAACGCGCTTGTTCGACGTCGTCTTCCTCGATCCGCCGTTTGCCGCTCCGCAATGGGAGGCGCTGCTGCCGGCAGCTGCAGCGCGCGTTGCTACGGCCGGCGCGCTCTATGTCGAGGCGTCCGCACCCGTCATCGCACCCACGGGGTTCGCGATAGTGCGCGGGGACAAGGCCGGGCAGGTGCATTATCATCTGCTGCGCCGCCTGCCGGCGTCGGCTTGAGCGGAGCGCTTGGGCCGAGCGGAGAGATCGGGGCATGCTGAAAATCGTCTATCCTGGAACCTTCGACCCGTTCACCAAAGGGCACGAGGACATCGTACGGCGCGCGGCGAAGCTGTTCGACCGGGTGATCGTCGCGATTGCGGACAGTGAAAGCAAGCGCCCGATGTTCACTGCCGACGAGCGCATCGCGATGGCGCGCGAGGTGCTGGCGCCGTACGCCAATGTCGAGGTTGCGGGCTTTTCCGGTCTGCTGATGGATTTCGTGCACTCGGTCGGCGCCACCACGATCCTGCGCGGCTTGCGTGCCGTGTCGGACTTCGAGTACGAGTTTCAGATGGCCGGCATGAACCGCAACCTCCATCCCGAGGTCGAAACGCTGTTTCTCACTCCGGCCGAGCAATACCTGTTCATGTCATCGACGATCGTTCGTGAAATCGCCCGCTTCGGTGGCGACGTCGGCAAATTCGTGCCGCCGGCCGTCGTCGCCCGCCTCAAGGTGAAGGCAGACGAGGAGCGTGCGGCGCAGTCGCGTGAAAGATCCTGATGGCGCTGATCATTACCGACGAATGCATCAACTGCGACGTTTGCGAGCCCGAGTGCCCGAACGGCGCGATCGCGCAGGGTCTGGAAATCTACGTGATAGATCCCGGCAAGTGCACCGAATGCGTCGGCCACTTCGACACGCCGCAGTGCGTCGAAGTCTGCCCGGTCGATTGCATACCTGTAAACCCCGACTTTGTGGAAAGCAAGGATCAGCTGCTGCTGAAGTACCGCGGTCTGATGGCGGCCAAGGCCGGCAACGTGCCGGCCTGATCGGTCGCGCGCGAAGCAGCTAGGCGTTGGCGGCGAGCGGCAGCGGCTCGGACTGCTCGCAGATCGCATCGATCGCGGCCACCTCGCGCGCGAGGTCGCCGATCTGCGCTTTCGCGGCGACCTCGGCGTTCTCGAGCTCGTCGATGCGATCCTCGAGCTCGTCGCTCGCCCGGTGGATGCGCTTGACGCTTTCCAGCCGGCGGCGCAGCTGCAGGTGATGCTCGCGCACCTGCGTCTCCAGCGGAGCCATCACGGCCTTCAGCCAGCTTTCCAGGTCGCGGTTCGCGATGTCGAACACGTGCTTTACCCGGATCGCGATCGTCTCGAAGAATCGTTTCATCAGCGTGAACTTGGCCTTGCTGACCATGTTCCACAGCGTGTTGAAATGCACGTTGTACGCACGCTCCAGCCGCTCGACCTCCTTCTGGTACTTGAGCATCGAGAACGGAGGTGGGGTAAACGCCTCGATGCCATGCTCCTTGGCGAAGCGCTGATACATCGCCTGCATCATCTCGTGCGTCTCGGCGGTCTGCCGCGCGCTCTGGTCGAGGCTGCCGTAGATCTTGGCGAAGAAGTCGCCCATCGCGGAGCGCACGCCCTTGGTGAACGGGCTTTTCTCGATCCGCTCCCGCGTGTCGGCAGCCGTGGCGCGCAGCGTCTCCAGCCCGATGCTTTCGTACAGGCTGTTGGTCTGCTGCGTGAATACCGTGCGCAGCGCCGTGTAGCGCTGCATGCCCCGCTCGAACAGGCTCTTTTCCTGCTGGATGCGCTCCATCATGTGCTCGACCACATCCTGGTTCTTTCCGCGCAGGTTCTGCAGCTCGGTCAGCTGCTCGCGTATGCCGGCGATGCGGCTGTCGAGTATGGTGCGCGTGCCCGCGACGAGCTCGCGGATCTCGGTCTGCGTCGCGGAGCCTACGATGCGCCGCTTGGCCGGAATCAGCTCCCGGGACAGCGCCGCCTCGAGCTGCGGCACGCGGCTCCTTGCCAGCAGCACGTCGTCGCCGTTGACCTTCGCCAGCAGCGCCTTCTGCGCAGACACCGGAAAAACCTGCGCCGGGGGAATCATCAGCAGTTGCGCGCTGGTGCGGACCTGGCGCGCGATTTCCCCCTCGATCTCGTGCGCGGTGCGAAGGTCGTCCCACAGTCCGTCGATCTTGTTCAAGATGACCAGCCGGCCTTCGCGGCTGGCAGCGGTGTCCCCGACCAGGTGCTTGGTCCACACGTCGATGTCGGTCTTGGTCACTCCGGCATCGGCGGCGAGGATGAACAGGATCGCGTGTGCGTTCGGCAGCAGGTTGAGCGTGAGCTCGGGCTCGGTGCCGATGGCGTTCAGGCCGGGCGTGTCGAGAATCACCAGCCCCTGTTGCAGCAACGGATGAGGGAAGTTGATGATCGCGTGGCGCCAACACGGAACGTCGACGCCGGCGTCGGCAGCCGACAGCGGCGCCAGCGGGTCGCCGTCATCGTAGAGCCCGTACTTGCGCGCAAGCGGTACCGAGACACGCTTGGTCTGCGACACTTGCGAGAGCGCTTCGGCCATCCGATCCGCCGACGACATGTCGAGCGTGATCGTGACCCATTCGTCCGCGTAGTTCTTGAACTCGGTGACCGATCCGTCGCGGGCCCGGGTCTCGATGGGCAACAGGCGGATCGACGGCTCCCGCGTCGAGTCGTAGAGGAGCTCGGTCGGACACATCGTCGTGCGGCCGGCGGCCGAGGGCAGCAGGCGCTGGCCGAAATCGGCAAAGAAGATCGCGTTGATCAGCTCCGATTTGCCGCGGGAGAACTCGGCGACAAAGGCGACGACCAGCTTGTCCTGGTGCAGCCGCTCGAGCAGGCGCTGAACGGTCAGGTCGGCCTGGCCATCGGCCAGTTCCTGCTCGGACAGCCATTCGTGCAGGCGCGACACGCCGGTCGACAGCCGGCGTCGCCAATCGCTGTAGGCTTCAAATCTGGCAGCCAGATCCTTGGATTGCATCATTTTCGGCGCGTCCTCCCGCTGGCTCGCAGCGACTGTAGCATAAAGCGCGCCAAAACAAGCACCTAAGCCTTGTCAGGTCTGGCAACCGTGGCAATAATAGGTCGCTCGACCTGCCTGCCGGGTCATCCGAATCGGCTGCCCGCAAACGCGGCAAGGCTGACCTTCGCGGCCGTACACGTTGTACTCGAGCTGGAAGTAGCCGGGCGCACCATCGCTATCGACGTAATCGCGAAGAGTGCTGCCGCCTTTGGCGATCGCCGCGGCAAGCGTTTCCCTCACGGCCGCGACCAGGCGGCCCAGCCGCTCTCGCGAAACGCGGTTGGCAGCGCGCGTCGGCCGTATGCCGGCGCGAAACAATGCCTCGTTGGCGTAGATGTTGCCCGCGCCGACGACCAGGCGGTTGTCCATCAGGGCGAGCTTGATCGCCGTGCTGCGCTTGCGGGTGGAAGCGAACAGGTAAGCCGCATCGAAACCGGCCGAGAACGGCTCGGGTCCGAGCGCGGCGAGCAGCGGATGCTCGCCGGCGGCGGCCGGCGACCACAGCATCGCGCCGAAACGGCGCGGGTCGTGGTAACGAAGGACAACTCCGTTGGCGAATTCCAGGTCGATGTGATCGTGGGTGCGTCGCTCCGGTGCGACGCCGTAGACGCGAAGGCTTCCGGTCATCCCGAAATGGACGATCAGCGTGTCGGCACCGAGGCGGAAAAGCAGGTATTTGCTGCGCCGGTCGACCCGGTCGACGACGCGACCGACCAGCCGCCGGGGCAAATCGCGTGGAACCGGCCATCGCAACCTGCGGTCGTAGATCCTCACCGCCGTCACTTTCTGCCGTTCTACGTGAGGCGCGACCCCGCGACGCGTCGTTTCAACTTCCGGAAGTTCGGGCATCTGCAGGCGTCGAGTGGCGTTTGTTGCTCGGACCAATATACCCTAAGATGCAACGAGGTCCGGCGAGACGCAGGGCCTTGAATCGAAATCGACCGAGCTTGGCTTCCCTATCGTGATTCCCCTCCTGCGTTCGTTGTTGTTCGTCAGCCTGACCGCCGCCCTCGTGGCGGCCGGAGACAGCCGCGCCCAGACGCCCGCCGAGCCCAGTCAAGCCGCCGGCCCGACCGCCGCACCCGAGCGCCCCGCTGCGGCCGACGATCTGACCCCGGAAGTGCTTTATCGCATCCTGGTCGGAGATGTCGCAATGCAGCGCGGCGACGCGGCGTTGGCGGCACGCGCCTATTTCGAAGCCGCGCGCGAAGCGCGTGATCCGGTACTTGCCCGCCGCGCCACCGAGATCGCGCTGTTTGCCCGGCAGCGCACGCTGGCATTGGAAGCGGCGAAGCTCTGGCAGCAGCTCGATCCGAAGGCCGAACGCGCGCGACAGATGGTGGCCTCGCTCGCCATCTCGGGAGCCGGCTCCGATCTCAAGGCCGAGCTTCAGCGCGTGCTGATCGAAGCGGCGGCCAATGACAAATCGCTCGGCGACGCTTTCCTGCAGCTCAACCAGGCGTTGGCTGCGCAAACGGACAAGGCCGCCGCGTTTCGGCTCGTGCAGGATCTGGCGAGACCGTATCCGAACGTTGCGGAAGCGTGGTTCGCCATCGCGCTCGCCGGTTACAACACCAAGCTCACCGATCCGGCGATCACCGCCGCCGCGACGACTGCGGCGGACCGGGCGCTCGAGCTTAAGCCCGGGTGGGACCGTGCGGCCCTGATCAAGGCCGACATTCTGGCCAAGGGATCGCCCGAGGCGGCGATCGCGTTCCTGAAGCAATTTCTTGCAACGAGCCCCGACGAGCGCGCCGTTGCCGGCGCGCTCGCGCAGGTATACGTCGAGCAAAAGCGCTTCAGCGAGGCGCGCGCGATCTTCCAGCAGTTGTGGGACGAGGAGCCGGAAGACCGCGAATTCGAATTCGCCGTTGCGGCGATATCGCTGCAGATGAAGGATTACGCGACCGCGCAGCGATTGCTCGAAGAGCTCGACAAGGTCGGTTACGGCGACAAGGGCGTCGTGCCGTTCTACCTCGGCCAGCTGGCGGAGGAGACCAAGCGCTACGACGAGGCGATCGCCCGGTACCGCGAAGTCACCGAGGGCGATCGTGCCTGGCTCGCCACGCTGCGTATCGGCGCGATGATCGCGAAGAAAGGCGACATCGCCGCGGCGCGCAGCTATCTGAACGGACTGAAGCCGGAGTCGGCCGAGCGGCGCGTCGAGCTCGCGCAGGCGGAAGCGCAAATTTTGCGCGATGCGGGCGACTACAAGACCGCGTACGCGGTTCTCACCGCGGCCCTGGAGCGCCAGGCCGATTCGGTCGACCTGCTCTACGATGTTGCGATGGTCGCCGAGAAGCTCGACCGCATCGACGAGGTCGAGTCGAGGCTGAAGCGCCTGATCGAGCTCAAGCCGGACAATGCGCAGGCGCTCAATGCGCTCGGCTACACGCTGGTCGACCGCACGCCGCGCACCGCGGAGGGACTGAAGCTGATCGAAAAAGCGCTGCAGATCGCGCCGGACGATCCGTTCATTCTCGACAGTATGGGATGGGCCAACTACCGCCTCGGGAAGCTCGACGATTCGGAAAAATTCCTGCGGCGCGCATTCGGCGACCAGGCGGACCCCGAGATCGCTGCGCATCTGGGCGAAGTGCTGTGGGCGAAAGGCGAGCGCCAGCGGGCCACCGAGTTGTGGCAATCGCAGCTCAAGGCCTCGCCCGACAATCCGGTCCTGATCGAGACGATGCGCCGCCTGGCGCACTGACGTCCGGTCGCCAGGTCGATGCCCAGGCTGCGCGGCATGTGCGCTCGCGCAGTCGCCGCGGCTGGCGCGGTGGTGCTCTGCGCTTGCGCGCCGGCGTTGACCGAGCGGCCCGCCCCCGCAAGCACGCTCGCGGCACCGGCAGCGGCGTTCGAGTTGACCGGACGCCTGTCGGCACGGCGTGGCAACAATGCGCTGAGCGCCAATTTCCGCTGGACGCACGACGCGCAGCGCGACGAGCTCGATTTGAGCTCGCCGCTCGGCCAGACGATCGCGCGCTTGAGCAGCGATGCGAGCGGTGTACGGCTGCAAACCCCCGATGGAAAAGTCGAGACGGCCGGCGACTGGGCGGCGCTGACCACGCGCGCGCTCGGCTGGCCGCTTCCGGTCGAAGGGCTGGCATCCTGGATCCAGGGAGTGCCGCGGGACGGAGTGCCGGCGACGGTCGACCGGGCAAGTGACGGGATGCCGGCCGCGCTGCGCCAGGATGGCTGGAGCGTCGTCTATCAGGCGTTCGAGCCGGGCGGCGACGGATCGTCGCGCCCCAAACGCCTGACGCTCGATTACGCGGAGGTCGAATTGCGCATCGCCGTCGATTCGTGGCGGTGAGCGAGAGTCATGTGCTGGTGCTGCCCGCACCGGCAAAACTCAATCTGTTCCTGCATGTGACCGGACGGCGCCCTGACGGCTACCACACGCTCGAGTCGTTGCTGGTGCTGATCGCGCGCGGCGACGTCGTTTCGCTGTCGCGGCGCGATGACGGCGATGTCGTGCGACTCCGTGGCGCCGCAGGCGTGCCCGCGGAAGACGACTTGGCCGTGCGCGCCGCCCGGCTGCTGCAACGCTCATGCGGCGTTGCGCATGGCGTCACGATCGCGGTCGACAAGCGTTTGGCGGTAGGCGGCGGCGTCGGAGGCGGGAGCTCGGACGCAGCCACGGTGCTGCTCGGGCTCAACCGGCTTTGGCGACTCGGGCTGTCACGGCACGAACTGATGGGCCTCGCGCTCGAGTTGGGCACCGACGTTCCGTTTTTTGTGTTCGGCGAACCAGCGCGCGCACAGGGCATTGGTGAAATGCTCGAGCCGGTCAGCCTGCCGCAAACCTGGTTCGTCGTGTTGTCGCCGCCGATCGAGGTCTCGACCAAGGCCATGTTCGCTGCTCCCGAATTGACACGACACAGCCAGTCCGCGAAAATGGCCGTCTTTTCCGAGGGATATGGCCGTAACGACCTGCAAGCGGTTGCGTCCGCGCGGTTCCCGGAGATCGCCGGCTGTCTTGCCGCGCTGTCGCGCGCGGCGCCAGCGTCGGCAGCGCGGATGACCGGATCGGGAGCGAGCGTGTTCGCCGCTTTCACTTCCGAACGCGCCGCGCAGCAAGCGCTCTCGCGGATGCCGCGCGCGACAGAAGGCACCGGTGAAACCGCCGGTGGAAACGCCGGAGAAACGGCCGGATTTGTTGCTCGCGCGCTGAACCGCCACCCGCTGTGGTCGTTTGCCTCACGTTGATGATGTTCCCGCGCGCGAACGGTTTCCCTTGGGGAGTCGCCAAGTGGTAAGGCACCGGATTTTGATTCCGGCATTCGTAGGTTCGATCCCTACCTCCCCAGCCACCAACACGTGGAGCAGGTCGTCCGTGCGGACGGCCTGTCCGCGTCTTTCATAGGCGGGGCCGATGGCGTTCGAGCGGATGCGGATCTTCACCGGCAGTGCCAACCCGAAGCTCGCCGAGGCCGTCGTCCGGCATATGAACATAAGCCTCGGCCGGTGCATCGTCGGCCGATTCTCCGACGGCGAGGTGATGGTCGAGCTCTTGGAGAACGTGCGCGGCCGCGACGTGTTCATCCTGCAATCGACCTCGCAGCCGACCAACGACAACCTGATGGAAATCCTGGTGATGGTCGACGCGCTGAAGCGGGCCTCCGCCGGGCGCATTACGGCCGCGATACCTTATTTCGGCTATGCGCGGCAGGATCGCCGCCCCCGGTCGGCGCGCGTGCCGATCACGGCCAAAGTCGTCGCCGATATGCTGACGACGGTCGGCGTCAATCGTGTGATGACGATGGACCTTCACGCCGACCAGATCCAGGGATTTTTCAATATCCCGGTCGACAACATCTACGCCACGCCGGTGCTGCTCGGCGATCTGTGGAAACAGAACTATGACAATCTGCTGGTCGTCTCGCCCGACGTAGGCGGCGTCGTGCGCGCGCGGGCGATCGCGAAGCGGCTCGACTCCGATCTGGCGATCATCGACAAGCGCAGGCCGAAGGCCAACGTCGCCGAGGTGATGAACATCATCGGCGATGTCGCGGGTCGCGCCTGCGTGATCATGGACGACATCGTCGACACCGCCAACACCCTGTGCAAGGCGGCATCGGCACTCAAGGCCAACGGCGCACAGAAGGTTCTGGCCTACTGCACGCACCCGGTCCTGTCGGGCGGCGCCGTCGCGCGCATCGCCGAATCGGAGCTGGACGAGATCGTGGTGACCGACACCATCGCGCTGTCCGATGAAGCGCGCGCCTGCAAGCGCATCCGGCAGCTTTCCTGCGCGCAACTCCTTGCCGAGACGATGACGCGCATCTCCAACGAGGAATCGGTCAGCTCGCTGTTTACCGAGTAGCGACGCGAGCCCGCGGCGAGGGGCCCCCCGCATCGCGTGGGGATCGCGCGAGGCGAGTCGGCGCAGCGGCCGACGCTCGATTCGGTGAGTTGCGTTGGACTGCCAAGGAGGCCGCCGGGTTGAGCGCGGAGCAGGGGCCCCGCGCCAGCGGGGGATGCGATCGCGAAAGCGGGCTGCGGCCGACTCGTCGATTGTCATTCCCGAAGCGGCGGCACAGTGTTTGCGCTGCGGGGCCAATTCGGGTTACAATTCAAGGCTTTCCCGTCGCCGCCTGCCGGCGGCATTGTCGCCATCGCGGACGACCGTTTGCGCCAAGCGCACGGAAGGCCGCAGACAACAGGAGCAACATCATGCAGTTCGAATTTACCGCCTTTCCCCGCGGCACCGAAGGACGAGGCGCGAGCCGCCGGCTGCGCCGCACCGGTCGCGCGCCGGGAATCGTTTATGGCGGCGCCGAGAAGCCCGAACCGATCGAGCTCGATCACAATGCCCTGATCCACGCGCTCAACAAGGAAGCGTTTCATTCGTCGATCCTGACGATGAAACTGGGCGAGGCCGCGCAGCGGGTGCTGCTGCGCGACGTGCAGATGCATCCGTTCCGGCACGAAGTGCTGCACATCGATTTCCAGCGGGTCGACGAGAACCGCAAGATCCACATGAAAGTGCCGCTGCACTTTATCAACGCCGAGCTCGCGCCGGCAGTCAAGACGACCGACGCCATCATCAGCCACGTTCTGACCGAGCTCGACGTCTCCTGCCTGCCCAAGGACCTGCCCGCATTCGTCGAAGTCGACTTGTCGCCGCTTGCGGTCGGGCAATCGATACACGTATCGGATCTGAAGCTGCCTGCAGGCGTGACCGCGGTGACCCGGCCGGGTCCAAGCCCTGTCGTGGCGACGGCGGTCGTGCCGCGCATCGTCGTCGAGGTCGAGGAAGTCGCGGCGCCGACGGCCGAAGCAGTGGCGGGCGAAGCTGCGGCTGCGCCGGCGGAAGGGGCCAAGCCCGGCGACAAGTCCGCGGAAAAGGGCGGCGAGAAGCCTGCGGAAAAAGGTGCCGACAAGGCGCCGGCCAAGAAGGACGACAAGAAATAAGCGCCCCGGGTACGCGAAGGGCCCGCCGGTGCTTGTCTCGGCGGGCCTTTTTGCTGTTTCGATCCGGCCCTTGGCCAATCTGAGCTGATGCCATGGCGCATTCGTTCCGCCTCATCGTCGGCCTCGGCAATCCGGGACGCGAATACCAAGAGACGCGGCACAACGCCGGTTTCTGGTGGATTGAACACCTCGCTGGCACACTGCAGGCGAGCTTCCGGCCCGAATCCAAATTTCAGGCACAGGTAGCCGCGGCGCGCGGCGGCGATCAGCGCCTTGCGATGCCGCAGACGTTCATGAATCGCAGCGGACTCGCAGTCGCCTCGCTTGCCCGCTTCTATCGGATCGCGCCCGCCGAGATCCTGGTCGCACATGACGAGCTCGACCTGAAGCCTGGGGTGGTCAAACTGAAGCAGGGCGGCGGCAATGCCGGACACAACGGCCTGAAGGACATCGCCGCCGCGCTGGGCAGCGGCGACTTCTGGCGACTGCGACTCGGCATCGGCCATCCGCGCGACGGCGCGCTGTCCGAGCAGGAAGTTGCCGACTACGTGCTGCATCCGCCGTCCGGCGACGAGCGCCTGTTGATAGCAGACGCGATCGCGCGGGCGCTGGCGATATGGCCGTGGCTCGCGCGCGGCGAGACCGAGCGCGCGATGCACGAGTTGCACACCGCGCCGCGGCCGCCACCCGCTTCCGAAGGACCGGCAAGCTCATGAGTCTCAAATGCGGAATCGTCGGGTTGCCGAACGTCGGCAAGTCAACGCTGTTCAACGCGCTGACCCGCGCTGGCATCGCGGCGGAAAACTACCCGTTCTGCACGATCGAGCCTAACGTCGGTATCGTCGAGGTGCCGGACCCTCGGCTTGCGTCGCTTGCCGCGATCGCGCGGCCCGAGCGCGTGCTTCCCGCCGTGGTGGAATTCGTCGACATCGCGGGACTCGTCGCCGGCGCCTCGAAAGGGGAAGGACTCGGCAATCAGTTTCTGGCCAACATTCGCGAGACCGACGCCATCGCCCATGTCGTGCGCTGTTTCGAGGATCCGAACGTCGTGCACGTCGCAGGCAAAATCGATCCGGTCTCGGATATCGAGACGATCAACACCGAACTTGCGCTGGCCGACCTCGCCGCCGTCGACAAGCAGATGAACCGGTACGCCAAGGCGGCCCGCGCTGGTGGTGACAAGGAGGCGAAGCGGCTGGTGGCGGCGCTGGAAAAGATCGTCCCCGCGTTGAACGATGCACGGCCGGCCCGCTCGGTCGAACTCTATCCGGAAGAGCTGGCGGTGTTGAAGCCGCTGTTCCTGCTGACGATGAAGCCGACGATGTACGTGGCCAACGTATCCGAGCATGGATTCGCCGGCAATCCGCTGCTCGACCGGATCGAGGCCTACGCCGCCCGCGAGGGAGCGCCGGTCGTCGCGATCAGTGCGGCACTCGAAGCCCAGATCGCCGATCTCGACGACGCCGACAAGCAGATTTTCCTCGCCGACATGGGACTCGCCGAAGCCGGGCTCGACCGCCTGATCCACGCCGGCTACAAGTTGCTCGGCCTGGAGACCTACTTCACCGCCGGGCCGAAGGAGGTCCGTGCCTGGACGATACATCGCGGCAGCACCGCGCCCCAGGCTGCCGGCGTGATCCACACCGATTTCGAAAAAGGCTTCATCCGGGCCGAAGTCATCGCCTATGATGACTTTCTCGCCTGCAAGGGCGAGCAGGGCGCAAAAGAGGGGGGAAAAATGCGGCTCGAAGGCAAGGACTACGTCGTCCGCGACGGCGACGTCATGCATTTTCGTTTCAACGTCTAAAACGATGCTCCGCCGCTCTCGTGAGCACGCCACGGTCGCTGACGCTGGCGGGCTTCGAGGTCTTTTTGCTCGCGCCGAAGGATACGCTGGCCGCCGCGAATAGCGTGCACCCGCTCTAACGTCGCCCGCGATAATTCGATATGCGTCTCAAATTCACCAAGATGCAGGGACTGGGCAACGATTTTGTGATGCTCGACGGCATCCGCCAGCGCGTCGAACTCGACCGAGCTCAAATCGCGCGCGTTGCCGATCGTCATTTCGGCGTCGGCTGCGACCAGGTCCTGCTGGTCGAGCGGCCATCGCGCACCGACGTCGATTTCCGCTACCGGATCTTCAACGCCGACGGTGGCGAGGTCGAGCAGTGCGGCAACGGCGCTCGCTGCTTCGTCCATTTCGTCCGCGATCAGGGGCTGACGGCCAAACGGAAGATTCGCGTCGAAACCCTCGGTGGTGTCATCGAGCCGACGCTTGAACCCGACGGCCAGGTGCAGGTCGACATGGGCGTACCGCGCTTCGAGCCCGAGGCGATTCCATTCGTCGGCGACAGCGCGGCGCCGACGCAGGCCCTCGAAGTCGCCGGCGCGTCGGTCACGATCAGCGCGCTGTCGATGGGCAATCCGCATGCGGTGCAGGTCGTCGACGACGTCGAGACCGCGCCGGTCGGAACCCAGGGTCCGCTGATCGAGCACCATACAGATTTTCCGCGCGGCGCCAACGCGGGCTACATGCAGGTCGTCGATCGCGCTAACATTCGCCTGCGCGTATGGGAGCGTGGCGCGGGCGAGACCTTGGCGTGCGGTACCGGCGCTTGCGCGGCCGTCGTTGCTGGAATACGGCGTGACCTGCTCGATCCGACGGTTCGCGTACGAACTCGCGGCGGCGAGCTCACGATACGCTGGGACGGAGCGGGCGGGCCGGTACTGATGACCGGCCCGGCGCAGACGGTGTTCGAAGGCGAGTGGCAGGTTGACGAATGACGAACGAAACCGACAAGGAAGCAGCGATGAACGCGGAAGCGGTCGCCGACTATCTGAAGCAGCATGTAGGATTCTTCGAGCAATACGCCGATCTGCTTGCCGAGATCTACGTGCCGCATCCGCACGGTGGTCATGCGATTCCCATTGCAGAACGGCAGATCGTGACCTTGCGGGAGAAGAACGGCCAGCTCGAGTCGAAGCTGCGCGAGCTGATTCAGTTCGGCACCGATAACGATGCGATCAGCGAAAAGCTGCACCGCTCGACCCTCGCGCTCTTTTCCGCTGCGGACCTGGAGACGACGCTGGGTGTTCTGTACCACAGCCTGAGCGAGGACTTTCGCGTGCCACAGGTGGCGCTGCGCCTGTGGGGCAGGGTGCCCGAGCAGTCGTATCTGCCCGAGCTCGCCGCGACCAGCCAGGAAATCCGCGAATACGCCGGCGCCCTGGGTTCGCCGTACTGCGGAACGCAGGCGCCGTTCGAGTCGCGCGAATGGTTCGAAGGGGGCATGTCGCTTGCATCGTTCGCATTGCTGCCGCTGCGCACGCACCATACGTTCGGTCTGCTGGCGCTGGGCAGCGAAGATCCGGGCCGGTTCTACGCGGGTCTCGGAACGATGCACCTGACCCGGCTGTCGGAGCTCGCCAGCGTCGCGAGCGCTCGCTTTCTGCCGCAAGGCTGATTGCGATGCGCGCTTCTCCCCGCGCCAGTCCGCAGCCGCGGGATGCGCAAGGCGAAACGCTAGTCTCCGCGTTCGAACGGCATCTGTCGACGCGGCCGGCGCACACGCGAAGTGCCTACCGCAGAGACGTCCGGATGCTGCAGCAACTGGCCGGCGACTTGCCGCTCGCCAGGCTATCCCCGGCGGAGCTCAGGCGCTTTCTGGCAATGCTTCATGCGCGCGGCTTGTCGGGCAAGAGCCTCGCGCGCGTCCTGTCCGGCTGGCGCGCTTTTTATCGTTTCGCCATCGATCACGAGCCGTCGATCAAGGACAACCCGTGCGCGGGGCTCAGGGCCCCGCGGTCGTCACGCCATTTGCCGGCGGTCCTCTCTCCCGACGAGGCGGTGCGACTGGTCGCCATCGCCGACGAAGACGTGCTTGCGGTGCGCGACCGCGCGCTGCTCGAGCTCGCATATTCGTCGGGGCTGCGCGTGTCCGAGCTTGCCGGACTGGAGCTTGCGGCGCTCGATCTGGCTGAAGGCGAGGTGCGCGTGCTCGGCAAAGGCGCCAAGGAGCGCATCGTTCCCGTCGGCGAGCCCGCGCGCGTTTCGCTCAAGGCGTGGCTTGCGCTGCGGCCGACCTTGCCGGCGCCCGACAGTGACGCCGTGTTCGTCAGCCGCTCCGGAAGACGCCTCACGTCGCGGGCGATCCAGCAACGCCTCGCCGGATGGGCGGTCAAGCGGGGACTCGCCCGCCACGTCCACCCGCACATGCTGCGGCATTCGTTCGCCTCGCACCTGCTGCAATCCTCCGGCGATCTGCGCGCCGTGCAGGAGCTGCTGGGCCACGCGAGCATCGCCAGCACGCAGATCTACACGCACCTCGACTTCCAGTACCTGGCTAAAATCTACGATCAAGCCCATCCGCGGGCGAAGAAGCAGCGAGCGCGGCGCTGACCGTCCGGGCAAAAAAACGGGGCGCTCGCGGCGCCCCGAATTACACCAAGGAGAGACTTCAGGCCGGACGCAGTAACGGGCTAATCCACGCGCTCGCCGTGAAGACTGATGTCGAGGCCTTCGCGCTCCTCTTCTTCGGAGACGCGCAAGCCGACGACCATGTCGATGACCTTGAGGATGATGAAGCTGCCGACGCCGCTGTAGACCAGCGTCGTTGCGACCGCGCCCAGCTGCACCATGAAGTCTCCATCGGTGCCGCTGATGTCCTTGACGTTGAACACCCCGGTCAGCAGCGCTCCGACAATGCCGCCGATGCAGTGCACGCCGAAGGCGTCGAGCGAGTCGTCGTAGCCGAACATCCGCTTGACGGCCGTCGCGGCGAAGAAGCACAGCACGCCCGCCGCGATCCCGATGACAAACGCCCCGGTGACTCCGACGAAACCCGATGCCGGCGTGATCGCAACCAGGCCGGCAACCGCGCCGGAGGCGATGCCCAGCACCGACGGCTTGCCTTTGGCAATCCACTCGGTGAACATCCACGCCAGTGCGGCGACCGCGGTGGCGAGCTGGGTGACGACCATCGCCATGCCGGCGCGGCCGTCGGCCGCCACGGCGGAACCGGCGTTGAACCCGAACCAGCCGACCCACAGCAGCGAGGCGCCGATCAAGGTCAGCGTCAGATTGTGCGGCGCCATCGGCTCCTTGCCGTAGCCCAGCCGCTTGCCGAGCACCAGCGCGCAGACGAGGCCCGCGATGCCGGCGTTAATGTGCACGACCGTGCCGCCGGCGAAATCGAGCACGCCCTTCCCCGCCCAGTAGCCGGAGGGCTCCCACATCATGTGCGCGATCGGCGAGTAGATCAGCAGCGACCACAGGCCGATGAACCAGAGCATCGCCGAGAACTTCATGCGATCGGCGAAAGCGCCTGCGATCAGCGCGGGTGTGATGATCGCGAACGTCATCTGGAACGTCATATAGACCGACTCGGGAATCGTGAGTCCGAGGTGCGACACGCTTATCTTCCCGGCTTCTTTCTGGAACAGCATGCCGTTGAGGAACAGCCGGTCGAGGCTGCCGACGAACGGCCCGCCGGGCATGAACGCCAGACTGTAGCCGGCGATCACCCAGAGCACGGTAACCAGACACGTGATCGCGAAGCTCTGCATCAGCGTCGCCAGCACGTTCTTCTTGCGCACCATGCCGCCGTAGAACAGCGCGAGTCCGGGAACAGTCATCAGCAACACCAGCGCGGTGGACGTAAGCATCCATGCCGTGTCCCCGCCGCTGATCTTGTCGACGCCGACCAGCTGCGGTGACGTTGGCGCCGGAGGCGCTGCGGCAGCGGCTGCCGCAGGCGCGCTCGCATCGGCCTTCGCGGGCTCCGCTTTGGTATCGGTCGCTGCCGGTGCCGCGGCGGGCGCCGTTGCCGCCGGCGGCGGCGCAGCCGCCTTGTTGTCCTGCGCGAGTACCGGGCCTCCCGCGCATAGCGCGCCGATGACGGCGACCAACGCAAACAATCGCTTCATGATGTTCCCCTTAGAGCGCATCGGCACCGGTCTCGCCGGTCCGGATGCGCACGACTTGTTCGAGCTCGAAAACGAAGATCTTCCCGTCGCCGATCTTGCCGGTGTTGGCCGCCTTTTCGATCGCCTCGATCACGCGATCGAGCAGGTCGCTCTTGATCGCGGCCTCGATCTTCACCTTCGGCAGGAAATCGACGACGTACTCCGCACCGCGATAGAGCTCGGTGTGTCCTTTTTGCCGGCCGAAGCCCTTGACCTCGGTGACGGTGATGCCTTGCACGCCGATCGCGGACAGGGCCTCCCGGACCTCGTCCAGCTTGAACGGCTTGATGATCGCGGTTACCAGTTTCATTGTTTGCCCCTCGATGAATGCCCGGCCTCGGCGGCGGGATCAGAACGTCTTCTGCAGGAATATGGTGCCCGTCGCCCTGCCGATGTTGCGGCCGGCAAGCGTATAGCCGGCATCCTTGGCGTCGGAGTCGCTGTAGTACGCGCCGATGTTGTAGCCGTTGATCGCCCACGTGACGCCGAGCTTCCAGTCGGTGTAGTCGAAGACATTGTTGCTGACCCCGTTGGTGCTCCCCTGGTAGTCCTGGTGGCCGACGTGGGCATTGAACGTCCATGCGTCGTTGATCGGGTAGTTCGCGGACAGGTCGATGTATCCGGCGGTGTCCGGCACGCCGAACGTGTGATCGACGCTGTAGGAGTATTTGAGCGACACCCATTTCCACGAGATCGCTCCATAGATCTCGGTCGTGTCCGGCTTGGTGACGCCACTGAAATAGCTGCCCGGGTAGTAGTAGTACAGCAGACCGATGTCGGTGCCCCAGTCGTCGTTGATCGCGTATTTCCAGCCGCCGTAGAAATCCCATTCCAGGCTGCAGCCGTGATTGCACACGCCTGCGTCATGCAGCCAGCTGATATTCGAGGCCCAGGTGCCGAGGTAGATGCCGTTGGTGTGCGCGTAGTCGAAGCCGCCCTGGGCCGCGGGCTTGCGGTCGGTCTGGGTGAGTCCGCGGAAAACATACTGACTGTAAATGCCGAAGTTGCCGGTGATCGTGTAGTCGGGCTTGGCCTCGGGTGCGGG
>Ga0207648_10002999_pt1 | contig 17838 bp, 19 predicted proteins | sample KBSMisM32_FD_184310 | JGI IMG/M metagenome (GOLD analysis project Ga0207648, IMG submission 184310) | Miscanthus rhizosphere microbial communities from Kellogg Biological Station, Michigan, USA - KBS Miscanthus M3-2 (SPAdes) (version 2) | ecosystem: Host-associated > Plants > Roots >...
CAGCCGCCGCGCCATCACGCCGACGTTGGTGCGGTTGGGCTCGACGACTAGGATTCGCGGGCGCTCTTCGGGCGTGGCGGGGTAACGAATGTCCATGCCCCGACGCTAGGCGAAGATGGTTAACGCCGTGATAAGAAGTGCGCCGTAGTTACTGCGCCGCGGTTAGATCGCCGGCTAGCAGATAGAGACCGAACAACATGAACATACCGTACAAGGCTATATAGAACCAAAATTCGCCCGCGGCTTGGCTCCGAGAGCCTCGCATCCACGCTGGCCACGCCGGAGCTTTTCCAGTCTTCAAACCGTACATAATCGCGGTGCCCGGAATCAAGACGAAGAGAGCGTCGAACGGCGCTTCGCTCATCAAGGCAGCAGCTCGACATCCCAGTAGAGATAGTCGCGCCAGCTTTCGTGCAGGTAATTGGGCGGAAACGCCCGGCCATGCTCCTGCAATTGCCAGCTGGTCGGGCGGATCGGCTCGCGCTGGATGTGCATGTGGGCTTCCGTCGGAGTCCGCCCGCCCTTCCTGAGGTTGCACGGCGCGCAGGCGGTCGCGACATTCTCCCACATCGTCCGCCCGCCCTGGGCGCGCGGGATCACATGGTCGAAGGTCAGCTCTTTCCCCGACCCGCAATAGACGCAGCGGAAGCGGTCGCGGAGGAACAGGTTGAATCGCGTGAAGGCTGGGTATTCGTTCGGCCGCACGAACTGGCGCAGCGCAATGACGCTCGGCAGCTTCAGAGCGATGCTGGGCGAGTGAACCTCGCGGTCATAGTGGGCGACGACGTCGACGCGCTCCAGGAACATCGCCTTGATCGCCGTCTGCCACGGCCATAGCGACAGCGGGTAGTAGGACAGCGGCGTATAGTCAGCGTTGAGCACCAGCGCCGGGCAGCTTTCGGGATGTCGGATCAGCTCAGGATGATACATGCGAGCGACGCAAGCCTTTCGTTCGGTTGGGTCCGAACTCCAGCTCCCCGGCCTCGTCGCACTCAAGGAGGAGAGGGCGATACGGCCCGTCTTCCCTTGTTGCCCACCGGATGCCAACCCGGCGTGACATGCCTATGACACCACTTTCAATGACTCTCGGTCAAGAGTCCTTTCGGCAACACCACCAATGATAGTTACTCGTTTTGCACCTTCGCCGTCAGGTCGGCTGCATCTCGGGCACGCCTACAGCGCCGCCATTGGCCATGCCCGAGCGCTCGAGACCGGCGGAAAGTTCCGGCTGCGTATCGAGGATCTCGACCAGACGCGCTGCAAGGCGGAGTTCGTCGATGGCATCTATGAGGACCTCAGCTGGCTCGGGATCGAGTGGGACAAGCCGGTTCTGGTCCAGTCGCAGCGGACTGCCGAATATCACGCTGCGCTGCAGGAACTTCGTGAGGGCGGGCTGGCCTACGCCTGCTTTTGCACGCGCGCCGACATCGCGCAGTCGCTGACCGCGCCGCACGGCGACGCCGCGACGTCCTACCCCGGCACCTGCCGCACCTTGCCCGACGATCCCGAGCGGCGGGCGACTACGCCGCATTGTTGGCGGCTCGATTCAGCCAAAGCGCTGGAGCTCGCCGGCCTGCCAAGCTGGATCGAGGCCGACGGGCGCAGTTTCGCAGCGCAGTCGAGCGACATCGGCGACGCGATCCTCGCCCGAAAGGACGCGCCGGCCTCTTATCATTTGAGCTGTGTCGTCGATGATGCCGCAAGCGGTGTGACGATGGTCGTACGTGGTGCGGACCTTCGCGCATCGACGCCGATCCAGAGACTGCTTCAGTCGCTGCTCGTCCTGCCCGAGCCGACCTATCTTCACCACGGACTTGTCACCCACCAGGACGGCCGCCGCCTCGCCAAGCGCGACCATGCCCCGACGCTCGCCGCAATGCGTGAGGAAGGCGTCGATGGACCGGCGCTGGTGGCACAATTGCTTGCCGGCCAAGTCCCTGCTGGCTTTCGGCTTCAGGAAGCCTAAATAGCCCCGCATGACCCCGCTTCTGATGATCCTCCTGGTGCTGGCCATGGCCGCCACCGCTTACGTCCTCGTGCGCGGCGTGATCGCCATGGCTTCCGGCAAGGACGTTACCGGCGCGCAGCAGCAGAATTACATGCGCAAGCGTGTGCTGTTCCAGGGCATCGCGATCGTCATCGTCATCCTGATTTTGGTCGTCGCCGGCCAGGCCGGAAAATAGGTCCTAGCCTTAGCGCCTGATGGTCAAGCTCAACAAGATTTACACGCGCACGGGCGACAAGGGCACCGCCGGCTTGGTCGACGGCAGCCGGGTTTCCAAGTCGAGCCTGCGGATGACCGCAATCGGCGAGGTGGACGAGGCGAATGCCGCGATCGGCGTCGCCATCGCCGCGCTCGACGAGGGACCAATCTCCGAACAGTTGCGCGAGATTCAGAACGACCTTTTCGACCTCGGTGCCGATGTCGCAACGCCCGGTGAGGTCAAGGACGCGCTGCGCATCGTGGGCTCGCAGGTTGAGCGCCTTGAGCGCGACATCGACGTGATGAACACGGGCCTCTCGCCGCTCGAAAGCTTCATCCTGCCGGGCGGCTCCATGGGCGTCGCAACGCTCCACCTCGCACGCGCGATCGTCCGCCGCGCCGAGCGCGCGGTCGTGGCGCTGAACGAGGTCGAGCCGCTGAACCGTCAGCTCCTCGCCTACCTGAATCGCCTGTCCGACCATCTCTTCGTCGCCGCGCGACATGTCGCCAATCACGAAGGCGGCGATGTGCTGTGGAAGCCCGGTGCGACACGGGATTAAGTCTGTCTTCCGGAACAAACAGCGAACTTTGTCCTTTTCCCGACACTTATTTCGTGGCAGTGGGCGCTCCCATGGCCCGCGAGGATTCGTCCCCGACCCTCAAGGCGCTGGGTGAGCGACTCTTTGCCACCCGCAAGCTGACGCTCGACCTCGCGACACCGCTGTCCGACGCCGACGCGACGATCCAGCCCTTTCCGGACGCCTCACCGGCGAAATGGCATCTCGCCCATACTACCTGGTTCTTCGAGACTTTCGTGCTGCGCGACCATGTGCTCGGCTACTCACCGTTCGACGAGCGCTACGCATTCCTGTTCAACAGCTATTACGAGGCGGAAGGGCCGCGCCACGCGCGCCCTCGCCGCGGGATGCTTAGCCGCCCGTCGCTCGACGACATTCGTGCCTATCGCGCCCATGTCGATGAATCGCTCGAGCGAGCGCTTCCACATTTGTCCAACGAGGCGCTCGACCTCATCGAGCTCGGCATCAATCATGAGCAGCAGCACGAGGAACTGTTCCTCACCGACATCCTGGCGACGCTCGCCGAGAACCCGCTCGAGCCCGCCTATGGCGAGCTTCCGCCGTCAGCCTGCTTCGCTGTCGAGCCGCTCAGCTGGCACCGTGGCCGCCAAGGCGTGGTGGAGATTGGGGCTCCCGACTCAGGCTTCGCGTTCGACTGCGAGCGCCCGCGGCATTCGGTATTCCTCGCCCCGCACGAGATCGCCGGGCGCCGCGTCACCAATAAGGAGTGGCGCGAGTTCATGGGCGACGGCGGCTACCGGACGTCGACCCTGTGGCTCAGCGAAGGCTGGGACTGGGTCCAGCGCGAACACATCGAGGCTCCGCTCTACTGGCATGATAACGGCACCGAGTTCACGCTCGCCGGCCGCCGCGAGATCGACGCCGCCGCACCCATCGCGCACGTGAGCTATTTCGAAGCCGACGCCTTCGCCCGCTGGGCCGGCGCGCGGCTTCCGACGGAAGCCGAGTGGGAGGATTTCGCCGCCTCCGCGGACCCGATGATCGGCAACCAGCTCGACACTGCAGCCGCCGTCCTCCCGCGTCCTGGCGGCGGCATCTTCGGCGACACCTGGGAATGGACGCGAAGCGCCTTCGATTCCTACCCCGGCTTTGCTCCGGCGGCGGGCGCAGTCGGCGAATACAACGGCAAGTTCATGTGCGGGCAGTTCGTGCTTAAGGGCGCGAGCTGCGCGACGCAGCGCGGGCATAGCCGCGCCTCCTACCGCAACTTCTTCCCGCCGGCCGCGCGCTGGCAGTTCACGGGGGTGCGCCTTGCTAAAGACGCTTGATCCGCAGGCCTTGGCGTTTCGCGACGACGTGATCGCGGGCCTGTCGGCCCCGATCCCGGCAATCCCCGCGCGCTGGCTTTACGACCACCGGGGCTCCGAGCTGTTCGACGAGATCACCCGCCTTCCGTCTTATTATCCCACTCGCACCGAGACCGCGATCTTCGACGACATCATGCCCGACGTCGCCTCGCGGGTGCCAAAGGGCGCCGCCGTGGTCGAGTTCGGCGCCGGCTCGCAAACCAAGACACCGCTACTGCTCGAAGCGATCGCGCCTGCAGCCTATGTGCCCGTCGATATCTCGGGCGATTATCTCGAACAGAGCGCCGCTGAGCTTCAGGAGCGCTTCCCCAAGCTGGAGGTGATCCCCGTGGTGGCTGATTTCGCCCGGCCGTTCAGTTTGCCCGGCGGAATCGAGCAGTTACCGCGGCTCGGCTTCTTCCCCGGTTCGACCATCGGCAATTTCGTACCGTCGAGCGCGACCGACCTGCTGCGCCATTTCCGCAACCTGCTCGGCGAGGGCGCGCAGCTGCTGATCGGAATGGACCGCGTAAAACGGGTCGAGCGACTAATCGCCGCCTATGACGATCCGGAAGGCGTTACCGCCCAGTTCACGCTCAACATTCTCACCCGCATCAACCGCGAGCTCGACGGCGACATTCCCGTCGATGCCTTCCGCCACGAGGCCCGCTGGAACGACATATTGTCACGGATCGAAATCCACCTCGTGGCCTTGCGTGATGTGACCTTCAACGTGTCAGGCCGTCGATTCTCGTTCGCACAAGGCAGTTCGATCCACGTCGAGAACAGCCACAAATATGGCCCGCGCGGCGCGCGCCTAATGTTGCTCGCGGGCGGCTGGACGCCGGTTGCCGAGTGGAGCGACCCGGCGCAGGACTTCTCGATCATCCTCGCCGAGGCGCAGCCGGAGAGGTTTGCGCCGTAACAAAGGCGCGGCTAAGCCCCGGACCATGGTTCACGAACTGATCGGCATTGGCCATCTTCTGCTGAGCGTCATCACCTGGATTATCCTCATCCAGGTGATCCTGAGCTGGCTGTTCGCCTTCAACATCATCAACACCAGCTCACAGGGCGTGCGCACCTTCGCGGTGGCGATCGACCGCATCACTGCGCCCGTTTACCGGCCGGTGCGCCGCATCCTGCCGGACTTCGGCGGGATCGACTTTTCACCCCTCGTCATCCTCCTGCTCATTCAGGTGCTCCACAAGCTGCTCAACGGCCTCGAAGCCCAATATTATCTGGGCGCATGACGGCGCGCCGGATCGACGGGAAAGCGGCCGCACAGGCGCTCCGCGATCGTGTCGCCGCGCTCGTCACCGATTTCGTAAGCCAGACGGGCAGGGCGCCCGGCCTGGCGACTGTCCTCGTCGGCGAAGACCCGGCCAGCGCGGTCTATGTCCGCTCGAAAAACCGCGCCACCGCGGAGGCCGGCATGGTCAGTGTCGCGCATAACTTGCCCGAGACCACGACCCAGGATGAGCTTGTCGCCCTGGTCGATACGCTCAACGCCGACCCTCAGGTGGACGGGATCCTCGTCCAGCTACCGCTCCCACCGCAGATCGACGAGCGCGTGATCATCTCGCGCATCTCGCCGGACAAGGACGTCGACGGCTTCCACCCCGTCAACGCGGGGCGCCTGGCGATCGGGCTCAACGGCTTTGTCCCCTGCACGCCCCTCGGCTGCCTGCGGCTGCTGCAAGGCGAGCTCGGTGACCTCGCCGGCAAGGAGGCGGTGGTGATCGGCCGCTCCAACATCGTCGGCAAACCCATGGCGCTGCTGCTGCTGCGGGAAAGCTGCACCGTGACCGTCGCCCATTCGCGCACTCGTGAACTCCCCGCGGTCGTTCGCAGAGCCGACATTGTCGTTGCTGCCGTCGGCCGGGCAGAGATGGTCCGTGGCGATTGGATCAAGCCCGGGGCGACCGTCATCGACGTCGGCATCAACCGGCTGCCCGCCGACGACGGCAAGGGCCGGCTGGTCGGCGACGTCGCTTACGATGAAGTCGCCGAGGTCGCCGGCGCGATCACGCCCGTTCCCGGAGGCGTCGGCCCGATGACGATTGCCTGCCTCATCCGCAACACCTTCGTCTCCGCCGCGCGGCGCGAAGGTCTCAGCTACGAGAAGAACCTATGATCGCAGCCTTCCTGCTTGCCGCCGCACCCGTGCCCACCGCCGTCGATGCCGAGCTCGCCTTTGCGCGTGAGGCTCAGAAGATCGGCCAGTGGACCGCCTTCCGCAAATATGCCGACAGAGATGCGGTGATGTTCACCCCGCAGGCGGTTTGGGTTCAGACCTTCCTTGCCGACCACAAGGATCCACCGAAGTCGGTACGTTGGGCCCCTGCGCACAGCTTCGTCTCATGCGACGGTCGGACGGCGGTCAACACGGGCCCCTGGTGGGGAGCTGACGGCGTCCACCACGGCTATTTCACGACGGTCTGGCAGCGCACGGAGGGCACGTGGCACTGGGTTTACGACGGCGGGGACGCCCAGGGCGGGCCGCTCCCTCCCGCACCGGCCGTGCGAGTCCACCGCGCTTCCTGCCGCACCAAGGCGCCTGGCGCGCCTGTCCCGCCGCCACCGCCGCTGACGCCGAATCAGGCGCGGACCACGCCTGAGGACAATGGCCGCGGTCAGTCGGCGGACAAGACTCTGGGTTGGGACTGGAAGGTCGAGAAGGACGGCGCTCGCAAGTTCCGCGTCTACCAATGGACGGGCGCCCGTTACGCCCAGGTTCTGTTCAATGACGTTCCAGCGCCACCGGCAAAATGATCGAGCTGTTCGGCTCGGCACTGGTCACCTTCCTGGTGATCATCGACCCGCCGGGCTGCGTGCCGATCTTCGCAAGCCTGACCCGCGGCACTCCGCCGGCCCACCGGCGCGCGATGGCGGTGCGCTCCTCGCTAATCGCCTGGGTCATCCTGATGTTCTTCGCGCTGCTCGGGCGGCCGATGCTCCATGCGCTCGGCATCAGCCTGGCGAGCTTCCGCATCGCCGGTGGCATCCTGCTCTTCTACATCGCCGTGGACATGGTGTTCGAGCGCCGCACCCAGCGCCGCGAGAACCGCGCCCACTCGATTGAGGGGACGCCGGACGCCGAAGACATCAGCGTCTTCCCGATGGCCATTCCGATGATCGCGGGTCCCGGCTCGATCGCCAGCGCGATGCTCTGGGTTTCACGGGCGGAAGACGACTGGACCTATGTCGCGATCGTCCTGGCGGCGATCACGGTCGTGATGATCCTGACTCTCATCACCTTGCTCGCCTCGGGGCCGTTGATGCGGCTGATGGGCGAGAAGGTCGAAGCGATGATCACGCGCGTCCTGGGCGTGATCCTTGCCGCGCTCGCTGCCCAGTTCGTGATCGACGGCCTGAAGCAGAGCTTCCCGCACGTCCTTGGCTAGCTCAGCCGACCACCTTCCACATCCGATACGGCGAGTCCTTGGGCAGCTGCACTGGCGTCAGCCATGACGGCACCCGGTTACGCTGCAGCTGGCCATAAAAACCTTTCGGCGCCTCGGCATCGAAGATGGTGGTCGTCGAGCTGTTGGGGCAGCTCAGCACGTAATTCGCGTGATATTTAGCGGCGAGCCGGTGCGCCTGGGCCTCGCTGCCGCGCCAGAAGTTGAATATATCGGCGATCTGCTGGCCGTTCCGGTGATAGGGGCCGGCGATCGCATCGTGATGAGTGACCGCGATCAGCCGCGGCCCGAGGTCGACGAAGGTCATGACCACGCCCTTGGGCTGAAGCGCCACCGGCCTCAGGCCCCACATCGACCCGCATAGATTGTTGGCCTTGCCGATTTGCTTGTCGTGAGCCGTCGCGGGCTTCTCGGGGATGAAGCCGACCAGCACCGGAATGAGCATTCCTCCGCCGACCGCGACGACGAGAAAGGATCCGAATACGACCGACAGGAAGTTCGTGCTGCCCCAAAACCTGGGCAGAAGCAGCCAGATGATTGCCGCCCCGCCGACCACCGCCATCATCTGGGAAGCAGGCCCGGTCCGCACCTGCCAGAGCAGCAGCAGGCTCGCGGCGATGCCAGGGAGCGCTGCGCCAAGAATCCGGCGGCGAAGCTCACGGTCACCCCAGCGCGACCAGGCGAGCAGCCCCCAGCCGATCGCGCCCGTAATCGGCAGGGCGACGATCAGCGTCGCGATGCGCCACCCGTGCATGTAGACGGGCCGAGCTTCCTTGACGTGGCTGAGCCACAGCCGCTCGACCTCGGGTGAGACACCCTCCAAGCGCTGGACGCAATGGGGCCACGTCAGCGCGTGGAATGCTGCGATGACGACGCCCGCGCCCAGCGCCATCACCAAACGCCGCTTCCAGTCGCCCTGCGGCGACCATGCCAGCGCAAGCATCAGAGCGCTGCCGATCAGCGCATCCGACAGCCACACCGGTGACAGGGCGTCGCACACTGGTCCTCGATTGTCGTTGGAAGCGAAGACCAAGAATGCGAGCGCGGTCGCTCCGCCCAGCGTGACGGCATACGCTCGCAAGCGCTCCCGCTCCGCCTCGTCGTCCACCCAGAACAGCACGACGGCCACGCCGGCCAGCGCGAGATAGATGACCATCTCCAGCCCGATGGCGAGCGACAGCGCCGTCGATAGGCCGAGCAAAATGCCGCCGCGAACCCTGTCTGGATCGGCGATGCTTGCGATGCTCAGAGCGAGCAGAGCGAGTTGCCAGCCGTGGTGATCGATGCGCTCCGGCTGGAACATGCCGTTGTTGGACCCAGCGAAGAACAGAGCCACGAACCCGAACAGGTAGGCCGTCGGCCCGAGCAGCCGCCGCGCCGTCAGCGCCAGCGAGAAGAGGAGAAGCAGGAAGGGGATCATCGGCGCGATCGCGACCGCCCAGCGCTCCGCTCCGGGTCCACCAAGGAAGGGCCGCAGCGTCAGGATCAGCCCGGCGATGGGAAGGTCCACCAAGCGCGACCAGTGGATGTTGGCGCCGTAGGGCGGATTCATCCGGTAATCGCGAAGATCGTACCAGCCTTGCCCGTGAAGCAGCGCTCGGACCTGCATGATCCGCATGTTGTCGTCGGTATCGCCGAGGCCGAACCCGCGGATCTTCGCCCAGCTGTCGAAGATCATCCAGCCGCAGAAGCCGAGCCAGCACAGAAACGTGACAAGCTTCCAGTTGCGCCCGAGCCAGTCGAGCACGCGTGCTTCCAGATCCCCCGCCTTGCCTTCCACCATTTTTCCGGCTGTAGCCGCCCGACCTTAAACGGCAAGCAGCCGCGGCATGGCGACAAGATTAAACTTTCCTCACAAGACCTTCGCGCAGCTGGTGCGCTTCACGATCGTCGGCTTCTCGCTGGCGGCGCTATATTCCGCGATTTACTGGACGCTCGCGACCTATGTGATGACACCGGTGCTCGCGGTCGTGGTCGCCTTCGCGGTGTCGGTCAGCATCGGCTTCGTCCTCCACAGCCGGTGGAGCTTTCGGGGCCACGGAGCCGCCGAGGATCATCGGCTGAAGGTCAAGTTCCTCGCCGTGCAGTTCTCGGGCTTTCTTCTCAACGAAGCTTTCACCTGGGTACTGACCGGACCGATGCACGGGCCGACCTGGTGGCCGCTTATTCCGGCGATCTTCGTCACGCCGCTTGCCACTTTCGCTCTCAACAAGCAGTTAGTGTTTCGCTGATGGAACGTGTCGTCTACCAACAAATGGCCGAGCTCGACGACCGCCACTGGTGGTACCGGGCCCGCCGCCGCATCCTCGCCGCGCTGGTTCGCAGAGAGGTGCAACCCCCCGCCGGCGCCAAGATCCTCGAGATCGGCTGCGGCAGCGGCCACAACCTTTCGATGCTTGCCGACTTCGGCCATGTCGATGGCCTGGAGCTGGACGACGAGATGCGCGCCCTCTCGGAGAAGAGGCTCGGCCGGAAGATCATGCGCTCGCCGCTGCCGGAGCTCGGCGAGGTCAAGGACAAGAGCTATGATCTGATCGGGGCGTTCGACGTAATCGAGCATATCGACGACGATCACGCAGCGCTGGCCGCGATCGCCACCAAGCTGAAACCCGGCGGCAAGTTCATGATGACCGTCCCCGCGCATCCGTGGATGTGGACCGCGCACGACGTCGCCAACCACCACAAGCGTCGCTATTCGAAGCGAGCGCTGCGGGCGCTCATCGACGGCTCACCGATGCGGCTGGAGAAGATCGGCTATTTCAACAGCCTGCTGTTCCCGCTCGCCGTCGCCGATCGAGCGGCGGCGAAGCTCCGCGGCAAGGATGACGGCAATGTCTCGCTGCCGCCGACGCCACTCAACAGCGCGCTCGAAGCCGTGTTCGGCGCGGAGCGCTACCTGGTCGGGCGCTTGCCCTTGCCGCCGGGCTTGTCACTCTTCGCGGTCGCCTCGGCGACATAGCCCAGCCGGCCGTTTCGGCCTTCGCCGCCGGCGACCTCCTGGACGATGTACAGCGGACGGCCTTTCGCCTCATTGTAGAGCCGGCCGATATATTCCCCCATCAATGCCAGCACGAACATCTGCACCGCGCCAAGCAGAACCACCACCAGCATCAGCGACGTCCAGCCGGAGACCGCCGCGCCGGTGAAAAAGCCGTAGGCAATGTAGAAGAGCAGCAGCAGCGAACCAACCGACAGGATCAGCCCCGCGTGGCTGGCGAGCTTCAGGGGCGCCGATGAAAAGCTCGTCAATCCATCGAACGCGAAGCGGAGCATCTTCTTCAGCGGATAATTAGTCCGGCCGGCGAACCGCTCCTGCCGGTCATAGGCGAATGGAAGCTGCTTAAACCCGATCCAGGCCACCATCCCGCGGATGAAGCGTGACTGCTCGGGCATCGCCAGTAGAGCGTCAAGCGCCCGGCGGCTCATCAGCCGAAAGTCGCCGGTGTCGAGCGGGATGTCGACCTCGGTCGCGCGCGACAACAGGCGGTAGAAGCCGTGGGCCGTGGCGCGCTTGAACGCAGTCTCTCCCGCGCGGCTGCGGCGGACACCGTAGACAACATCAGCGCCCTTCTCGCGCATCGCCCCAAGCATCGGGCCGAGCAGCTCGGGCGGATCCTGGAGGTCGGCGTCGATGATCAGGATCGTGTCGCCCCGGCAAAGATCCAGGCCCGCAGTCAGCGCAAGCTGGTGCCCGTGATTGCGTGACAGGTTGATCGCGATCAGCTTCTTGTCGACTTCCGCCAGCCGTTGCATCGCCGCCCAGCTGCCATCGCGCGAACCGTCGTTGACCAGCACCAGCTCATAGTCATTCCCGATTGCCGCGCGCGCAGCCGCGCTCAGCCGCTGGTGCAGCTCACCCAGGCATGCTTCCTCATTGAAGCAGGGAACGACGATCGAAAGTGCGGTCACGGCTGCGTTTTGTAGAGGATCGAGCCGGGCCCGCGCCAGACCGGCTGCATGTCGGCCACGGTTTCGGGGTCGTAGGACGGCACGTCGATCAGCCACACATAGTCAAAGTCCTTGCGCGGGAGGCGTGTCAGCGAATCGTCCACCATGCGATGAAGCGGGTCGAGGCAGTGGTTGGGACGGACCAGCTGCGACGGGTCCGCCGCATAATATCCTGCAGCCCGATATTTTAGATCGAGCAGGTTAACGCCCTCCAGCAGCCACTGGTCGTTGGAGAAGCCGTCGCGCCGGACGATCACCATTGCGCCCAGATGTCCGTTTCGCAGCAATGGCCAATATTCCTGACACGTCATCCCGACGAGGCTGATCACGCGTGCCCCGCGGGGCATCAGGTCGATCGCCTTGAGCTTCGCCGTCTGGTCGTCGGCCGCCATCTTCAGGCTGACAGTGTTCGCGACCACGCGCGTCGCAAAGAACAACAGCCCGATTACCGCGAGCACTTGCGCCATCGTTCGCGCTGGCGGCCCTCGGAAGCGGATCGCGAGCAACCCGACCGCCATCAGGTAGGGCACCAGCCGCATGTCGGCATAGGCTGAGCCGAACACGATCCTGGGCAGGAAGACGAACGCAACTGCCAGCACGATCGCCGAAAAGGCAAGGTTTCGCGACAGCTCCAGCTTGCGGCTGAACAGCGCATAGATGAACACCAGCGCCGGCACGATCAGCGAGGCAATGTCGAACCACTTCCAGCGGTCCCGCAGCGCCGAATAGATCCAGCGCCACTTCACCTTCCAGTTGAAGTAATCGACCGTCTGGCCGCCGTGCGTCTCGCCGCGCCAGATGAGCATCACCAGCAAAGGAAGCGCCATCACCGAGGTGTGCATCGCCGCCTCGAGCCCCGCGCGCCACCAGGTGCGGCCGCGGTCGTGCAGCCGCACCGCGTCGGCCGAGAAACACATCAGGCCGAGCAGGCCCCAGCCATAGGTGTGGCAGAAGAATAGGATCAGCGAGATCGGCACGAACAGCCAGCCGCGGACCGTCGTCCGCTCCAGCCGGCCGAGCCGAAGCCACAGGCCGAAGGCGAGGAACGCGAGCGCAACTGCCAGGGCGAAGTTCACGAACCCGAACAGGAACGGGTAGCCGGTGATGAAGGGAAGCGCGAAGAAGGCCGTCGGCGGCACCCGCCCGTGAACCTCCCGTGTCACCCAGAGGAAGCCCGCGGCGGTCATCGGCGGGATCATCGTGACGATGAACTTGGTCGCCGCCTCCAGCCCCGTCAGCTTGGCGAGTGGGATGATTAGCAGGTCGACGCCGAGGTTGCCGATCAGCGCCCAGTGATAGTCGAAATAGCGCTGCAGGAACGGCGAGTGGTTGAGATCGAGCTCGACGCGGTACCGGCCCATGTGACCCAACAAGTCCACCAGCGGCGGAATTGGTGGGTAGATCAAAGGCAGCGCGGTCGCGAACACGACGAGGCCGAGGCACCAGGCGGATTCCCACCAAGGGGCCGGCTCGCTCGGCAATCGGTCCGCCTGAGCGGCTTCAACCCCCATTAGTCACACGCCTGCAATGCCCTGAACGCGCCGCCTCCTAGCGGGATCGGCCCGATTGTCCATGTGTGGAGCATGACAAGCTGTTAACCATAATGACCCTAAAGGTCGCTCCGTTATGGATGCGGCTTCAGCCCTTCCCGGCCGCACAACGGCGCTGCGTCCCGCTTGGCGCGTCACGCCGTTGCGCCTCGTCATCGGGCTGACGCTGCTCGCGGTTGCAGTCCGGCTGGTTCATATCGGCTCCCGGCCGCTGTGGCTCGACGAAGCCTATAGCGCCTGGTTCGCGAGCCGAAGCTGGCACTATCTGTGGACAGCCGTTCCGACCTACGAGCCGCACCCGCCTTTCTATTATTCGGTGCTGAAGCTGTGGGAGGCGATCGCAGGGGACAGTCCCGTCGCCCTCCGCGCGCTCTCGCTGCTGCTGAGCGCAGCTACGGTCCCCGTCGTCATGGCCGCGGCGCGGGAATTCGACCGACAAAGGCCCAGCGACCGACCGTTGCTGGCCGCGGGCGTCACCGGCTTCCTTTTCGCCTGCGGGCCGATGCTCGTCTTCCTCGACCAGGAAGCGCGGCCCTATCCGATGGCGATCCTCGCCTATGCGGTTGCCGTGCTCGCGCTGCTGCGCCTGATGCGCGCGTTCGCCGAGGGAAGCAGCGGCACCTGGCGCTCCTGGCTGCTGCTCGGCCTTTCCACCGAAATCGTGCTTTGGGCGCACGGCCTCGGCCTGCTCTATGCCGCCTGCCTCGGGCTGGCCCTGCTGCCGACATGGCTCGGCAAGCCCCTCCCGCGGGAGCGGCTCGTTCGGGGCGGCATCACGGCCGCGGTCGTGACAGCTGCATACCTGCCATGCCTCCTGATGGTCCTCTCCCGGACCCATGATTGGGGCACGGGTTGGCTGCCATGGCGGCCGCTCATGCTGCTTCAGTTGCTGGACATCTACTCGGTGCCCATGGTGGCGATTACGGCCGGGACCGGCATCGCGACCTTGATCATCGTGTTGCTCTCCTTTCGAGCGGCCGCATCGGCGATCAAGGCTCATGGCTCGAACAGCGAGCGCGCGCTGGTCCTGCTCTGGTTCGGCCCGCCGGTCATGGCCGCCCTGGTATCGCAGTTCGTCGTGCCCGTTTTTCTCGCCCGGGCGCTCTCGGCAACGATCGTCCCGGCCTATATCGCAATGGGCGCAGCGCTGGCGCGCACGGAAGGCCGGCGCGAGCGAATATTGCTTGCCGGCGCGCTCGCCGCGACGCTGATCCCGACCGCCGTGCAGATCGCCTCGCGCCCCGCTCCGGAGCCGTGGGACCAGGTGAGCGCCTTCGTCAGCCGGCATGCAGCGCCGACCGACCAGGTGTGGCTCTACCCGAACGACAGCATTCACCCGCTGAACGCCGCCGGGCTCAATTTAGCGAACGTTCGCGGTATCCCTCGCGATTATCCCGCCATCGGCTTCAAGGGCCCCATCCGCGCCGGCTCGCCGGCGGTGGTTTCGCTCACGGCCGAGCAGGCCCGGCCATTCGCGACTGACCCGACGATTAGCGGAGTGCCGGTTATCTGGCTCGTCACCCGGCAAAGCGAACTATTCGATCCGAAGGCCGAGCTCCCTGCTGCGCTGGCGCAAGTGAGGCGACCCGGCCCGCCGACCCGCTGGGGATATATCGGCGTTCAACCCTTCTACCGCCGCTGATTCGTTTCGCTCCCGTTCAATTGCCAGCAAGCTTCGGTGATTTACCTCCAGGTCAATCATCAGGAGGAGGCATTGTGATGAGAGCATATTTGATCGGCAGCGCGGTCGTCGCGCTCGGCCTGGCGACGGCGGCCGCGACGGCCCAGCCGGCGCCCTCACCGCCCCCTGGAGTCGCTCAAGGCACCGCTCCCGCGCCGATGGCGCCGCCTCCACCCCGCGCGCCGCAGGTTCGCGTGATGTTTGCAGGCGACCACGACATGACCCGCGCCGAGGTTTCCGAGCACATCGCCAAGATGTTCGCGAAGGTCGACGCCGACCACGACGGATTCATCACCAAGGGCGAGATCGAGGCCGTTCACGCCAAGATGGAAGCGGCGATGGCCAAGGCCGGTGACGCCGAGATGAAGATGGGAGACGTCTCCAAGCGGCTTGCGGAGCATGGCGTGTTCATGGGCGACCGCGGCGCGATGTTCGATCGGCTCGACACCAATCATGACGGCAATATCAGCCGGCAGGAATTCATGGCCGGCGGACCGGGCGTGCGCGAGGAGCGCGTGATGATCATGCGCGACGGCCCCGGCGGCGCAGGCGCTCCGTTTCCGCCGATCGACGGCCATCCCGGCATGATGCGCATGCACATGCACATGGGCGGCATGGCGATGGGCGGACATCTGTTTGAGATGGCCGACGCCAACCATGACGGGAAAGTCTCACTCGCCGAGGCGCAGGCCGCGGCGCTCGCCCACTTCGACAAGGCCGACCTCAACCACGACGGCAAGATCACGCCGGACGAGCGGGCTAAGGGTCGCAAGATGCGTGTCGAGCGCATCGAGCGTCACCAGAGCTAAAGCTCGAAGCGCCAGCGTTTTCGAAGGCCCGGTGCCGGTTGGCGCCGGGCTTGCTTGTCACACGAGATTCAGTTTGCGGGGTTTCCGCGCAGGTCCCGATACCGTCCCTTTCAGCTCGGCAGCCTTTGCTCCGAGCTCGCGATATCGCCGCTCGGACTCGATCATATAATCGCGCGTGATCGGCACCGCGTTGCGGTCGCGCACATACTGGATCTGATAATTGCAGGCCGCGCCGCTCTCGAACATCACGATCCCGCCGGCCAGATAGAATTCCCACATCCGGAAGAAGCGCGCGTCGTATAGCGCCTCGATCTTCGCGCGGGCCTTCGTCGCACGTTCCAGCCAATGCCGCAGCGTGTAGGCATAATGCAGGCGCAGCGTCTCGACGTCGCTTGCCATCAGCCGCACTCGCTCGCTCTGCGTGACCATCTCGCTCAGCGACGGCAGGTGATAGCCCGGGAAGACATATTTGTCGGTGAAGGGGTCAGGGCCACTCGCCGGCTCGCCGAGCAGGCCGATGGTGTGGAGCAGCATGACGCCGTCGGGCTTCAGAAGCTCACGGCACTTGGCGAAGAACTCGCCATAATGCTTGCGCCCGACATGCTCGAACATTCCAACGGAGACGATGCGGTCGAACTGCTTCTCGATGTGACGGTAGTCGATCAGCTCGAACTTCACATGGTTCGAGACCCCAGCCGCGGCGGCCCGTTCGCGCGCGACCTTCAGCTGGCGTTCCGACAAGGTGACCCCGAGCACGTCGACGCCGGCGACCTTGTGCAGGTAGAGCGCCATTCCGCCCCAGCCGCAGCCGATGTCGAGCACGCGCTGCCCCGGCTTTAACGCCAGCTTCGCGGCGATATGCGCCTTCTTGTCCGCCTGCGCCTGCTCGAGGCTGTTGTCGGGATCGGTGAAGTAGGCGCAGCTGTACTGCTTGTCGTCATCGAGAAAGAGTTCGTAGAGCTCGTCGCTGAGGTCGTAGTGGTGAGCGACATTCCGCCGAGCTCGCGTCGGATTGTTGCGTTTCAGTTTGCGCAGCAGGCGCTTCAGGTCGCGACCCAAGGCCTTCGCTTCTGACGCGTCTTCCCAGCGGTTCGACTCCTGAACCATCTCGAGCAGGTCGAGGATGGTCCCGTCCTCGACGATCAGGCGGCCGTCCATATAGGCCTCGCCGACGCCGAGGCTGGGGCTCTTCAATATGTCGAAGCCGACCTTCTTGTCGGTGAGGCGCACGGTAAGGTGCTTGCCGCCCCCCTTGCCGTAAGTCCGCGGCGGCTTGCCGGGGGCGAGCAGCGTGATGCTCCCCTTGGTCAGCAGCTTGTCGATCAGGCGGCCGATCAGGGACATTCTTGCTCCTCTACGCGGCCGCGGCCGCCTTTCGCTTGCGTTCGGCGGCAGTCTTCAATTGTCCGCACGCCGCGTCAATGTCGCGCCCTCGCGGCGTGCGCACCGGCGCGGAGATTCCGCTTTCGAACACGATATTGCTGAATGACCGGATCCGCTCGTCGGTCGAGCATTCGTACGGAGCGCCCGGCCACGGGTTGAACGGGATCAGGTTCACCTTCGCCGGAAGCCGGTACTGGCGGATCAGCCGCACCAGCTCGCGCGCATGCTCATCGCTGTCGTTCTTGTCCTTCAGCATCACATATTCGAACGTGATGCGCCGCGCGTTGTTCGCGCCCGGGTAAGCCGCGCACGCCTCAAGCAACTGGTCGATGCCGTACTTCCGGTTGAGGGGAACGATCTCGTCACGGATTTCCTTGGTCACCGCATGCAGCGACACCGCAAGGTTGACCCCGATCTCCTCGCCTGCGCGCGCCATCATCGGCACCACTCCGGAGGTCGACAGCGTGATTCGCCGCCGCGACAGGCCCAGTCCGTCTCCGTCCATCACGATCTTCAGCGCGTCGCGGACATTGTCGAAATTGTAGAGCGGCTCGCCCATCCCCATCATGACGATGTTGGTGAGCATCCGCCCCTCGGGCTGGCTCGGCCATTCGCCGAGCGCGTCGCGGGCGAGCATCACCTGGCCGACGATCTCGCCCGGCTCCAGGTTACGGACCAGCTGCATCGTCCCGGTGTGGCAGAAGCGGCAGTTAAGCGTGCAGCCGACCTGGCTCGACACGCAGAGGGTCCCGCGGTCGGCATCGGGGATGAACACCATCTCGAAGTCATGGCCGTCGTGCGTCTTCAGCAGCCACTTGCGCGTGCCGTCGGACGAGACCTGAGCCTCGACAACTTCGGGACGCGAGATCACGAACCGCTCGGCGAACCAGCCGCGCTGCGCCTTGGCGACGTCGCTCATCTTCTCGAAGTCGGAGACCCCGCGATTGTAGATCCAGT
>Ga0207648_10003000_pt1 | contig 17836 bp, 14 predicted proteins | sample KBSMisM32_FD_184310 | JGI IMG/M metagenome (GOLD analysis project Ga0207648, IMG submission 184310) | Miscanthus rhizosphere microbial communities from Kellogg Biological Station, Michigan, USA - KBS Miscanthus M3-2 (SPAdes) (version 2) | ecosystem: Host-associated > Plants > Roots >...
CGGCGTCCGGATAGTCGGCGTTCCAGCCGTCGGCGCGCATCGGAATCTTGCCGAGCCTCGCCATCTTCCGCAGCTCCGGCAGCTTGTCCTTCTTGAACACGATGCGGACGCCGATCGCATCCAGGTTCTTCTTCAGGAGCTCGTCCGTCTGCCGGGAGATGAGCGTCGGCGTCGACCAGAATTCGAGCGCGAGCGGCTTGCCGTCGGGCGTCTCCCGGTACCCGTCGCCATCGCGGTCCTTGTAGCCGAAGCGGTCGAGAAGCGCGCGCGACGCGGCGGGATCGTAGAGCTGTGCCTGCGTCTTCTGCTTCGGATCGTAACCGGCGATGCCCGGCGGAATCGGACTCTGTGCCGCCGCGGCCCGGCCCTTCAGCAGCACGCGGATGAACTCCTTCTCGTCGTGCGCCATGCTGATTGCGCGGCGCAACGCGATCTTCTCCGGCGTGTAGCCGCCGGCGACGGGATCCTCCATGTTGAAGTAGATCCACCGCGTGTTCGGCCGCTGCAGAATCTCGAGGCGGATCCCCTTCGCCGCCAGGTTCGGCCTCAACTTCCCGTCGGCGAGCGCCTCGTCCACGAAGTCGGGAGGCAGCCGTTCGAGGAGGTCGAGCTCGCGGTTCAAGAATGCGAGCCACTGTGCCTGTCCCTCCTCGATAACGTTCGCCTCGATCCGACCCGTCAGTGGCAGCTTCTTCCCCTTGAGCGCCGCGGCGACGGGTTGCGCTTCGGGCGGAATCGGGCCCGAGGGAACGTAGGTCGAATGACGATACCCAGGATTGGCGACGAGCACGATCTTCGCGCTGCGCTTGTATTCGCCCAACATGTACGGGCCCGTGCCCACCGGGTGGCCACCGAAGTCGAGGCCGTACATCTCCACGACCTCGCGAGCGACCGCCCCGGTATTCGGCACCGCGAGCGCATACAGGAATCGCAGATCGGGCTCTCTCAAGCGAATGCGCAGCGTGTAGCGATCGACGACCTCCAGGCCCGCGATGGGCGCGTCGTAGTCGAACTTGCCGGTCTTCGTCGCCTTGTCCCGCGCCTCGTCTGCGCCGACGATCCTTCCTTCGACGAGCCACCGCCACGGGCTCTTCACGCCGGGATCGATGAGGCGCTTGATGCCGTACGCGTGGTCGGCAGCGGTGAGCTCGCGCGGCTTGCCCTTGAACGCCGGGTCCGGTGTGAAGTAGATGCCTTTCTTCAACCGGAAAACATACGTCGCCCCGTTGTCATGCATCGTCGGCATCGCTTCGAGCGTTCGCGGGACGAGCTGCAAGGGTCGCGCGAGGTAGTCGTAGTCGAGCATCGCCTCGTAGATGTTCTCGATGATCGAGTCGGAAGCGGCGTCGGAAGCCCACTGCGGGTCGAAGCTCGTTTCGGCGGTGTTGAAAAGCACGCGGAGGACCTTGGCTGGGTCCGCGGCCATCGCGGCCGCAGGTAGCGCGCCGAGTGCCAGGACGACCGCCGCGATGAGGATGTGAGGAAAGGGATACATCGACGCTGACGGTTGGGCGGGTAGCTAGGACATGCCAAAGGGATCGACGCCATCCCAAAAGAGCGCCGCTCGTATAATCGTAACATCGCCATTTCGCTCCCCTGGCGTAAGGAGCCGAGCACCGACGACGACCAAGCACCACCGCCGCCCCGCGCGCCATTCCAGTCATGAGGAATCCGATGGCCTCCCCCATATCCGCACTCTTTCCGGCACTGCGCGTTTGCGCATTGACGATCGCCGCGCTCGGCTCCTGGCCCGCCGCTGCACAAATGGCGAAGCTGCCGGCGGCCCCTCCCGGAAGCGCCGTCGCGACGTTCGCGGGCGGCTGCTTCTGGTGCATGGAGCAGCCGTTCGACAAGCAGCCGGGGGTCATCGCGACGACTTCTGGCTACATCGGCGGGACCAAAGCGAACCCCACGTACGAGGAAGTGTCGAGCGGGGGAACCGGCCACGCCGAAGCCGTGCAGGTGCTCTACGATCCCAGGAAGGTGTCCTACGAAAAGCTGCTGGACATCTTCTGGCACAACGTCGACCCGACCGTAAGCAACCGCCAGTTCTGCGACGTCGGCAGCCAGTACCGGACCGGAATCTTCGTGCACACCGACGAGCAGCGCAAAGCCGCCGAGACGTCGAAAGCGGCCGTCGAGAAAGAGAAGCCGTTCAAGGAATCGGTCGTCACGCCAATCGTCGCCGCGACCGAATTCTGGCCCGCGGAGGAATATCACCAGGACTATTACAAGAAGAACCCGGTGCGCTACACCTACTATCGCACCGGCTGCGGTCGCGACGCCCGGCTGAAGCAGCTCTGGGGCAGCGCGGCGACGCACTGATTCGCGACGACGACGCCATGGAAATGAAACGGCTGTCCGGCGGCAACCTGCGGGCCGCCGGCTACGACGCGACGAAGCGCGTGCTCGTCGTCGAGCTCACGTCGGGAACGTTCGAATATGGCGGCGTGTCGGCCGACACCTTTCGCCGGCTTGTGTCCGCGTCCTCGCCCTGGAGCTTTTTCCGCGACAACATCGACGAGGAATATCCGGCGAAACGCGTGCGCTGATGTCCCGCGGTCGAAGGCGCCCCGCGCGCGGCGAGCAGCAGGTCGCCTGCGGCGCCTGCGATCCAGCGGGTGATCCAACCTGCAACCGCGCTCGCCGGCGCGAGCTTTCGCCCGCCCGGCGAGACGTTGCCACGGTGCAGAAGGACTGCTGAGCGATTACTGAATCGTCAGCTTGCGGCCGGCAGCCGCGGGCTTCTTCGAGAGCGTGAGCTCCAGCACGCCGTTTTCGTACTTGGCGTTGCTCGCCGCCTCGTCGATGTCCACCGGAAGCGTGAACGCCCGGTAGACGCTGCCGCTGTAGCGCTCGCTGCGAACGACGCGTTGGCCGTCCTTGGTCTCGGACTCGGCCTTCACTTCGGCGCCGATCGTGACTTCGCTGCCTTCGATCGAAACCTGGATGTCATCCTTGGCAACGCCCGGGATTTCGGCCTTGACGACGTAGGCGTTCTCCGTTTCCACGACGTCCATCCGGATCGGGGCGGCCGTCTTTTCGACGCGCACCGGCCGGAAAAAGCCGCGGAAGAGCTCGTCGAGACTCGACTGAGCGAAGGGGTGGTACACAGTCATGTTGTGCATGGAATCTCCGTGGGATAGGTTCGGCGCGTCCGCTCTCCGGTGCCCCCGGTCCGACCGCCTCAATCCCCGATCTATAGCCCGGCAGCCCGAATTCAAGCCCCGGGATCGGGTCCCGCGCAGCCTTGAAAATGTGATAATGAGCCCCAGACCGGTGGTTCCCCCCATGTCCAAGAATGCACTGACCGAGGATGATCGCGCCCGCCTCAAGGCGGAGCTCGAGGCTCGGCGCACGGCGCTTCGCGTCGAAGTGAAGACGCAGCTCGCCGGAAGCGGCGACGAAGGTGTCGTCGGACTTCGCAACCGCATCCAGGAAAGCGGCGACGAATGGGGTGTCGCGGACGGGCTCGCGGAACTCGACCTGGCCGAAGTGCGGCACGTGCTGGCGGACTTGACGCAGGTGGATGCCGCCCTCGCGCGCATGCGCGACGGCACGTACGGCGAATGCGCGGATTGCGGCGAGCCCATCGCGCCGGCGCGCCTCATGGCCTACCCCACGGCGCAGCGTTGCGTGCGCTGCCAGGGCGCCTACGAGAAGAAGCTCTCCGGCCCTCCGATCACCGCGGTATAGGCGTCGCGCCGCGCGCGGCCTTTGCTGCGCCCCCTGGCGCCGCTCCCGCGGCCCGGAGCTACGTCGTGCCTGTCAGCGCGTCTTGCGGCGCCCCGGCCCGCCGGGCGCGTAACGCGCCACCCAATCGAAGAACTCGCGATACCAGAGCCGCGAATTCTGCGGCTTCAGGATCCAGTGGTTCTCGTCCGGGAAGTAGACGAGTCGCGCCGGCACGTTCTTGGCCTTGAGCGTGTCGTAGTACTGCAGCGCCTGTGTCGCGGGCACGCGGTAATCGAGCTCTCCGTGGATCACGAGCGTCGGCGTCTTCGCGCGCTTGACGTAGTGATGCGGCGATTGCCGCATGACGCGCGGCATGTCGTCCCAGTGGAACGCGCCGAGCTCGTCGGCGAAGAACTGGTAGCCGTCGGTCGCCATCATGCTGACCCAGTCGTAGCAGCCCGCATGGCAGACGTACGTCTTGTAGCGGTCGGTGTGGCCGTTCATGTACGCGACCATGTAACCGCCATAGCTGCCGCCCGTCGCGACGAGCCGCGTGCGGTCGACATAGCCCTGGCGCAGCAGCCAGTCCGTGCCGGCTTCCACATCGGCGAATTCCTTCTCGCCGTAGCGTCCGGCGATCGCCTCCAGCCACTTCTGCCCGAATCCCGACGAGCCATGGTAGTTGACGGCGGCGACAACGTAGCCGTAGCCCGCGAACACCTGCGTGTTCCAGCGGAAGTGCCAAGTGTCCTGGTGCGCGGAATGCGGCCCGCCGTGGATCGTCTGCAGCATGGGCCACTTCTTCGCGGGGTCGAAGTTCGGCGGATAGACGATCCACATCTGCACGGGCGCCCCGCCCCAGCCCCTGATCGTCACCTCGCGCACGTCGCCCAGCGCGTGCCGTGCGAGCAAGGCCCGATTGAGCGTCTCGATCGCGCGCTCGCCGGAGCCGTCGCCACGGCATGCGAAGAGCGCCGGCGGGTGCATCACGCTCGCCCGCTCGAAGGCCAGGACCGAGCCGTCGCTCGATTGCGCAAAGCCACCGACGGTGCCGCCCGCAACCACTGCGTGCGGCAGCGCATCGCCTTCGATCGGGAGACGCCACAAGCCGACGCGGCCGCGGTCTTCGATCGTGAAGAGCAGCGAGCGCGAGTCGCCGGCCCACGCGACGTGCCCGGCTTGGCGATCGAGCCTGGCTGCGAGCGCGCGCGTGCGTCCGGTAGCGCGCTCGCGCAGCATGAGCTTTCCCTGGTCGTTGAACGAACGCGCGGTATCGAATGCGTGGAACACGAGCGCGCGACCGTCAGGCGAATAGACCGGCGTCGCGTCGTCGGTGCCCGTGTTGGCGGTGAGGATCCGCTTCTTCTTCGTCGCGAGATCGACCGTGACGACGTCGCGCCGAGCCATCATCCTCGGCTCGGTACCGAGATCGACGGACATTGCGATTTCCTTGCCGTCGGGTGCGACGTCGAAGTCGTCGGCCTTGGGCTCCCACGGCGGCAGCGCGAGCCCGGTTCCGGCGAGCGCGTCGCGGCAGCGGCCCGTGGCGACGTCGCAGATGTACACGTGCGGTTCGCGTCCGTCGGTGAGCCAATGGTCCCAGAACCGGAATTCCGCGCGCTCCGTGACGTGCGCCTTGACCTTCGCTTCCTTCCGCTCCTTCCTGCGCTTCGCCTGCTCGGCGTCGGTGGCAAGATCCGGCCACACCCACGAGACGAAAGCGATGCGCTTGCCGTCGGCAAACCACTTGATCGCCGCACACCCGGTGGCGAGCGACGTCAGCCGCCGCGCTTCGCCGCCGTCGGGAGCGATCACGTAGATCTGCGGCTCCTCGTCGTCCTTGCGCTTCGCGGTGAACGCGATCGCATCGCCGGCGGGCGACCATTTCGGATCGCTGTCCTTGTCGCCGGAGGTGAGCCGCCGCGCTTTGCCACCGGATTTTCCGGCCAGGCCCGTGGGAAAGAGCCAGAGCTCGGTCGTGTCCTCGTTGGTGGCCATGTCGAAGCTCGTGACGGCGGCGCAGGCCTGAGCGCCATCCGGCGAGAGCGTCGGCGCGGCGATGCGCTTGATCGCCCACAGCGACTCGACGCCAAGCGGCGGCTTGCCACGCGTATTGCCAACGGAGCGGCCACCGGATTGGCCAACCGGGCGGCGAGTCGAGACGCGGGCGGATGCAGGCATCGAGTATTCCTGTGCGTAGAATAGAGGGGTGCGATTCTACCTGCCGCGCTCGATCCAAAGCGCGGACCCCGAGTAATTTTCCCCAAAGACCGACAATGACCACGATGCGATACCGCCGTCTCGGCGCCTCCGGCCTCAAAGTGAGCGAACTTTCCTTCGGCTCGTGGGTCACCTACGGTAACCAGATGGGCTCGGAACTTGCACGCGAATGCATGGCCGCCGCGCACGATGCAGGCGTCAACTTCTTCGATAATGCCGAGGTCTACGCGAAGGGACAGTCGGAAACCCTGATGGGAGATGCGCTCAGGAAGCTCGGCTGGCGCCGCTCGTCGTACATCGTCTCGACGAAATTCTTCTGGGGCCTCTCCGACGGTCCGAACGAGAAGAACACGCTCAACCGGAAATACCTGATGCAGGCGATCGATGGCTCTCTCACGCGCTTCGGCCTCGAACACATCGACCTCGTGTTCTGCCACCGCGCAGATCCCGACACGCCCATCGAGGAGACGGTGTTCGCGATGCACGACATGATCGCCGCGGGCAAGGTCCTCTATTGGGGAACGTCGGAATGGTCCGCGGCGGAGATCATGTCGGCGTGGCAGATCGCCGAGCGGCATCACCTGCACAAACCGGTGATGGAGCAGCCGCAGTACAACCTTCTCCACCGCGAGCGCGTCGAAGAGGAATATGCGCGCCTTTACCGCGACATAGGGCTCGGCACGACGATCTGGAGCCCGCTCGCCTCAGGCCTCCTGACCGGCAAGTACAACGACGGCATTCCGCCCGACTCCCGCGGCACGGTCAAGGGCTACGAATGGCTCGCCGAGCGCCTGTCCGATCCCGCGAAGATCGCGGTAGCGAAGCGCCTCGTGCCGATCGCCGCCGATGTCGGCTGCACGCTCGCGCAAATGTCGCTCGCATGGTGTCTCATGAATCCGAACGTGTCGACGGTGATCACGGGTGCCTCCCGGCCGGCGCAAGTGGTGGAGAACATGCGCGCGCTCGACGTCGTGCCGAAGCTCACGCCCGACGTGATGGCGCGGATCGACGCCGCTCTCTCGGGCGCGCAGGCTTGACTCGATGGCAGCACGCAACGATTCCCGTCGATACGCGTCATAGACCCATGTCGAATCCGCTCGAAAGCTGGACCGAGGAGCAGCGCTCGGCGCTCCTTTATCGCGCCTGCGCGGACGCCGAAAAGGACGACGCCCGGGCGGAGCTCTTCCGCCGCCTCGCCGGCGAAGCCGAGGCGCAAGCGGCAATCTGGCGCGCGCAGCTGACGGCGCGCGGACATCCCGCGCCCGTGCCGTACGTGCCGGACGCGCGCACGCGTCTCATCATGAAGCTCGTCGGGAAGCTCGGACCGCGGCGAATGCGCACGATGCTGGCGGCGATGAAGGTCCGCGGGATGGGCATCTACGATCTCACGCTCCCGGGCGAGGCCGGCCATGGCGTGCCGCGGCCGGGAAGCGGCGCGGAGCACCGGCATCGCGGCTTGCACGGCGGCGGCAACCTGCGCGCGGCGGTGTTCGGAATCAACGACGGGCTCGTTTCCAACGCGAGCCTCATCCTCGGCGTTGCGGGCGCGAGCCCCGACGTACGCGTCGTGCTGCTCACCGGAATCGCGGGAATGTGCGCCGGCGCCTTCGCCATGGCAACCGGCGAATACGTTTCCGTGCGCTCGCAGCGCGAGCTCTTCGAGTACCAGATCGGACTCGAGCGCGACGAGCTCGCCCAATATCCCGAAGCGGAAGCGCAGGAGCTGGCGCTGATCTACGCCGCAAAAGGCCTGCGAGCCGATGAAGCATCGAAGCTCGCTTCCCGCATCGTCGCCGACCCCGAGCACGCGCTCGACACGCTGGCGCGCGAGGAGCTGGGGCTCAACCCCGACGAGCTGGGATCGCCCTGGGGAGCGGCGGTGGCATCGTTCCTTTCGTTTGCAGTCGGCGCCCTGCTTCCGCTCGCGCCCTTCGTGATGATGTCCGGGCCGAGCACGCTGCCAGTGGCGATCGCGGTGACCGCGCTGGCGCTCTTCGGCGTCGGCGCGCTGCTCTCGTTGTTCACGGGACGCGGGGCCCTGCGCTCCGGCTTGCGGATGCTCTTGCTCGGCGGACTTGCCGGCGCCGTAACGTTTGCGGTGGGCCGCCTCGCCGGTGTCGCGCTTGGCTGATGCCGATCCCGTGCTGCGGCTCAAGCCGGGGCGCGAGAAAACGCTGCGGCAGCGCCATCCCTGGATCTTCTCGGGTGCGATCGCCGCCGCCGACGAGGCGTTGAAGTCGGGCGACACCGTCACCGTGCTGTCCGCTGACGGCGCGTTCATGGCCCAGGCGGCCTATTCCCCGGCCTCGCAGATCCGTGCGCGCGTGTGGACGTTCGATCCGCGCGAACGAATCGACGCCGAGTTCTTCGTGCGCCGCGTCGCGCGCGCGGTCACCGAGCGCGCGCCGATGCTGGATGCCGAGCACACCGGATGCCGGCTCGTCCACGGCGAGTCCGACGGACTTCCCGGCGTCATCGCCGATCGCTACGCGGACACGATCGTGCTGCAACTGACGTCGGCCGGCGGGGAGCGATGGCGCGAGGCGATCGTCACGGCGCTCGCTGCGGCGACAAATGCAGCCAGCGTGTACGAGCGCTCGGACGTCGACGTGCGCAAGCTCGAGGGCCTGCCGCCGCGCACCGGTGTGGCGTACGGGGCGCTCGCCGACGGCGTGACCTTCGTCGAGGACGGGCTCGTCTATCGCGTCGACGTCGTGAGCGGCCAGAAGACCGGTTTCTATCTCGATCAGCGCGCGAATCGCGCCGCAGTGCGGAAGCTCGCTGCCGGAAGGGAGATCCTCAATGCGTTCTCCTACACCGGCGGCTTCACGCTGGCGGCGCTCGCCGGAGGCGCCACGCGCGTCGTCTCGATCGACAGCTCGGCCGAGGCGTTGGCGCTCGCCGGCGAGAACCTGGCACTCAATCCGTCGCTGCCGGCGGATCGAGCGGAGTGGTGCGAGGCGGACGTTTTCGCGGAGCTGCGAAAGCTGCGCGACCGCGGCGCCGCCTTCGACATGGCGGTGCTCGATCCGCCGAAGTTCGCGCCGACGGCGGCGCACGCCGAGCGCGCGGCCCGCGCGTACAAGGACATCAACCTCCTCGCGCTCAAGCTCTTGCGCCCTGGCGGAGTGCTCGCGACCTTTTCGTGCTCCGGCGGAATCGACGCGAGCCTCTTCCGCAAGATCGTCGCCGGCGCCGCGCAGGACGCAGGTGCCGACGCCTCGGTCATCGGTACGTTCAGCGCGGGCGCCGATCATCCGGTGGCACTCGCGTTTCCCGAAGGCGACTATCTCAAGGGTCTATTGCTACGCAAGGCCGCGTGAGGCCGGTATCGGCATAGCGAAGTCCCGATACCCGATGCCGGCGGGCTCCGGATAAAACAAGGCCCCAGCCGGTTGCCCGGTGGGGCCTTGTCGGTCGCGACCGGATGGACAGGAGGTCAGCCGGTCGTGTCCTGGTTACGTTGCGTGCGTCAGGCCGGTCCCTTCATGCATTCGCTCTGCGCCTTGTTGCGCTCGTCGCCCTTCAATCCGGCGGTCTTCTTGTTGCACATCGCCATCTTGCTTTCCGCCGGCTCCGGCTTGGCCTTGAGACAGTTGTTGACGAATTCCTGCCGCTTCTGCCCTTCGAGCTTCTTTTCGCCGGCCTTCGCCTGGCATTCCTTCATCTTGTTGTTCTGCGAGTTCTCGGCGGTCTTCGCCGGAGGGGTAGCAGCCGGAGTTGCCGCGGGGGCCGCCGGAGCGGTTGCGGGCGCGGCAGCGGGTGCCGCGGCCTTGGCGGCATCGGCAGCAAACGCCGGTGGCAACGCCATGGTGAGCGCGCCGAGGACGGCTAGCGCGAGGAATTTCTTCACGTGGATCTCCTCAAAATGGGCGGGATTGGTTTGTTATGCCTCGGCGGGCCCTGAATCCCTTGCGGCCGCCGAGTAGCCTGTTTCTGCACCGCCTTAGGGAGCCGGCAGCGTCGAGCCAGTCTACGGCATCCTAAACGCGCGAAGCAACGATTTCGGCTACCGCCATCCGACCCCTGTCTCAATTTCGGCATTATGCAATGCAACATGGCGCGTGGCACAATGGAGCTTCACTCGACGCATGGATCGTAATAGCATGTTTTTGCTGAGAAAAGCCTGACGGAGCCCCGCCGTGTCCACCTCGACTGCCCATCGCAACCACCCCCTCGCCGCACCCAATTCGGACGCCCGGCCCCCGATCGACGACACCCGGATCCGCGAGATCATGGAGCTCGCGCCGCCGTCGCATCTGCTGCGCGAATTCCCGGCCTCCGCGCGTGCCGCGACGACGACGTTCGAGGCCCGGCAAGCGATCCACCGTATCTTGCACGGCGCCGACGACCGGCTGCTCGTCGTGGTCGGGCCGTGCTCGATTCACGACTACGACGCGGCGATCGACTATGCGACCCGCCTCTCCGCGCAGCGGCGCGACCTCGCCGCCGATCTCGTCATCGTGATGCGCGTCTACTTCGAGAAACCGCGCACGACGGTTGGGTGGAAGGGACTCATCAACGACCCGCACCTGGACGACAGCTACCGGATCAACGAAGGGTTGCGTCTCGCCCGCCGCATCCTCGTCGAAGTCAACGAGCTCGATCTCCCCGCCGGCACCGAATATCTCGACATGATCACCCCGCAGTATTTCGCCGACATGATCGCCTGGGGCGCGATCGGCGCACGGACGACGGAGAGCCAGGTGCACCGCGAGCTCGCGTCCGGGCTGTCGTGTCCGGTCGGCTTCAAGAACGGCACGAACGGCGACGTAAAAATCGCCGTCGATGCGATCAAGGCGGCGTCCGCCCCGCATCACTTCTTGTCCGTCACGAAAGGCGGCCATTCGGCGATCGTGCACACCGCAGGCAACGAGGATTGCCACATCATCCTGCGCGGCGGCAAGACGCCGAACTATGGCGCCGACAGCGTCGAGGCGACGTGCAAGGAACTCGCGGGCGCGGGTCTCGCGGCCAGGCTGATGATCGATTGCTCGCACGCCAACAGCCAGCGGCGCCACGAGCAGCAGCAGGACGTCGCGCGCGACATCGCCGGGCAGATTGCGGGCGGCGACGGCCGGATCTTCGGCGTGATGATAGAGAGCCATCTCAATCCCGGCCGGCAGGATCTCGTTCCCGGCGAGCCGTTGCGCTATGGAGTGTCGATCACCGACGCGTGCATCGGCTGGGACGCGACCGTCGATGCGCTCGGCACCCTGGCCGAGGCCGTGCGAGCCCGCCGCGTGAAGCACGCGGACGAGGCGTAGCCCGGCGTCCGTTGCCGGCTCCCCTTCGCAGGCACGCCGCGCGGAGACCAGCCATCTCGACCGAAATCGAGCTCAAGCTTGCGCTCGACGCGGCCGCGATGCCCAAGTTGCTGCGGCACCCGGCGCTGCGCCCGCTCCGTCGCGGCCGCACGCGAACCGCGCACACCTCCAGCACGTATTTCGATACGCCCGACTTCAGGCTGCAGCGCGACGGCGTCGTGCTGCGCGTGCGGCAGACCGGACGGCGCTGGGTGCAGACGCTCAAAGGCCCCCCGCAGGCTTCCGGCGGCCTCCATGCGCGCGCCGAATACGAATGGCCCGTGGAGGGGCCGAAAATCGACATGTCGCCGCTGGCCGCCACGCCGTGGAAGAAGCTCGTGGCGAAGGCGGAGCAGGACCGTGGACTTGTCGCCTTCTGCACCACCGAGGTCGAGCGGAAAACCCTCGATCTCGAGTTCCCCGATGGGACCGTCGCGCAGCTCTGCATCGATCGCGGCGAGATTCGCGCGCCGCGTGCCGGGCGGATGGCGGAAACATCGATCGCCGAGGTCGAGATCGAGCTCGAAAGCGGCGACGCCGGAAATCTCTTTCGCCTCGGCATAGCGCTCGCGGAGGATTTGCCGCTTGCGGTAATGAGCGAGTCCAAGGCTGCGCGGGGCTACGCGCTGCGACAAGGAATGTCTTTCGCGCCGGCAGCGCCCGTATCCGCGAAAGACGTTGTGCTCGCGGCGGACGCGCAGACGACGGAAGCACTTGCCGGCATCGCGCGGGAATGCCTGCATCAAGTCGCGGCCAATGCATCCGGGCTCATCGCCGACGACGATCCCGAATGGATCCACCAGATGCGAGTGGGAACGAGGCGGCTGCGCTCCTGCCTCTCGCTGATGAAGCCGTTCGGAGCCGAGCGGGCGCTCGACCCGCTGATCGCCGAAGTGAAGTGGCTGGCCGGCCTGCTCGGCCGGGCCCGCGACTGGGACGTTTTCGTCATGGACACGTTGCCGCCCCTCGCCGCCTGGTTCGCGCGGGATGCGAACACAGCTCCCGGCATCAAGCGTCTGCGCGAGCGCGCGGTGCGACGCCGGCGTGCCGCCCGGAACGAAGCGCGCAACGCGGTGGCCTCGCGGCGGTTCCAACTGCTTTTGCTTGCCGCGGGTCTCGTCTGCTCAGCGCCGCTGGACGCAGCAAACGCAGCGACCGCCGGTGGCGAGCGCGCAGGAGGCAGCCGTGCGTCCGAGTTCGCCGCGAAGCTCCTCGCGCGGCGCCACCGCAAATTTTCCGATCTCGCGGCAGCGCTCGCGCACGCAGGAAACGAGGAGCGGCACGCGGCGCGCATCGCCGCCAAGCGCCTCCGCTACGTCGCCGAGTTCTTCTCGCCGCTCTATCCCGGCAAGCGCACGCGAACCTACCTCCAGACGCTGGCGGCCACGCAGGACGCGCTCGGCCAGTTCAACGATGCCGTGACCGCCACCACGCTCGCGGGTGAGCTCTCCGGACTCAACGACGCCGCGGCGGCGGGCGCCGTGCGCGGCTGGGTCGCGGCGCACGCCGCCGCGATCGAGCCACCGCTTGCGAAAGCGCTGCGTCGATTCAACGCCGCGAAACCATTCTGGCCGTCGAAATAGGAGAGCCCGGCATGCTCGAATCCGCGGAGATCGGTCACCGGATAGCGAAGAAGGAATACGAGCGCGAGGAACCGAAGCTGCGCAAGGCGCTCCTCAACGCGCAATACGATCTGTCGCAGGCCGGGCGCGGTCCCGTGCTTGTGCTCATCTCCGGCGTCGAGGGCGGCGGCCGCGGCGAAACCGCGAATCAACTCACCACGTGGATGGATCCCCGCCACATCCGCGTGCTGGCGTTCGGTCCGCCCACGCCGGAGGAAAAAGCGCACCCGCCCGCATGGCGTTATTGGCGCGCGCTGCCGCCGAAAGGCAAGATCGGCATCTTCATGAACGCGTGGTACAACGAGACGCTGGCCGCGCGCGTGCGCGGCAAGCTCAGCGACAGCGAGCTCGACGCGCAGATGGCCGCGATCCGGCAGCACGAGCGGATGCTCTCGGACGAGGGTCTCGTCCTCCTCAAATTCTGGATTCACCTGTCGAAGAAAGCGCAGAAGGAGCGGCTGCGCGAGCTCGCCCGCAATCCATTGACTCGCTGGCGCGTCACGCGCGACGACAAGGCGAGATCCCGGATCTATTCGAATTCGCACGACCTGTGGGAGCGCCTCCTGCGGGAGACGTCGACCGGCGAAGCGCCGTGGTACGTCGTCGAAGGGACCGACGAGCGTTATCGGAGCCTCACGGTGGGGAAGATCCTGCAGCAGGCGATGGCGCGGGTCGTCGCGGAAAAGAAGGTCCCCGCGCGGGCGCGCGTGCCGCGGCCGCCGGCCCCGTCCGTCATCGACAACGTCAAGCTGATTCGCGAGCTCGACCTCACGCAGAAGGTGTCCGAAAAGAAGTACGAAGCCGACGTCGAGCGCTTCCAGGGAAAGCTCGCGACGCTCACGCGCAAGAAGCGGTTCGACGAGCACTCGCTGATCCTCGTCTTCGAAGGCGTCGATGCCGCCGGCAAGGGCGGCGCCATCCGCCGCGTCACGGCGGCCCTGGACGCGCGCCAGTACATGATCGTGCCGGTCGCAGCGCCCACCGACGAGGAGCTCGCGCATCCTTACCTGTGGCGCTTCTGGCGGCAGATCCCACCGAGAGGCGGCATCGTGATCTTCGACCGCTCGTGGTACGGCCGCGTGCTGGTCGAGCGGGTCGAAGGCTATGCCGCGCCCGCCGACTGGATGCGCGCCTACGACGAGATCAACCAGTTCGAGGAAGAGCTCGTCAAGGCCGGCGCGCTGGTCGTGAAATTCTGGCTGCAAGTGAGCCCTGCCGAGCAGCTCCGCCGCTTCCGGGAACGCGAGAAGACGCCGTTCAAGCGCTTCAAGATCACCGCCGACGACTGGCGCAACCGGAAGAAGTGGAATGCCTATGAAGCGGCAGTCGGCGATCTCGTCGACCGCACGAGCACCGAGATCGCACCGTGGACGCTGGTCGAGGCCGAGGACAAGCTCTTCGCGCGGCTCAAGATCCTGAAGACGATCAACAAGCGGCTCGAGGCGGCGCTTGGCTGAGCACATCATCGGCGCGATCCCCGTCGCGCCTCGACCGATGCCCTTCCGCAGCCCCGCGTGGCTTCCCGGCGGGCACTTGCAAACGATCTGGCCGTATCTTCTGCCGCGACCCGACGTGGCGTTTCGCCGCGAGCGCGTGAGCGCTCCGGACGGCGACTTCTGGGACTTCGATTGGGTGGATTCGCCCACCGCACCGCCGGATGCGCCGCTCGTCGTCCTGCTGCACGGGCTCGAAGGCAGCTCGGGCTCCCACTATGCCCGAGCGATGATGGCAGCGCTCGAGGCTCGCGGGTGGCGCGGCGTGGTGCCGCACTTTCGCGGCTGCGGCGGCGAGCTCAACCGCATGCCGCGCGCCTATCATTCGGGCGACCATCTGGAGGCGCAGGCGATGCTCGCGGCGATCCGCGCGCGCATCCCGGCCGCAGCACGCGTCTATGTCGTCGGGGTTTCGGTCGGCGGCAGCGTGATATTGAACTGGCTCGGACGCGCCGGCCGCGACGCGGCGCGCATGGTCACCGCAGCTGCAGCGGTATCCGCGCCCCTCGACCTCACGGCGGCGGGCATCTCGATCGGCCAAGGCCTCAATCGCATCTACACGCACAATTTCCTGACCACGCTCAAGCCGAAGAGCCTCGCCATGGCGCAGCGCTTTCCCGGGCTCATCGATGCAGCGAAAGTGAAGCGGGCACGATCGATGGATGCGTTCGACGACGCGGTCACCGCGGTATTGCACGGATTCGTCGATTCCGCCGACTATTGGCGCCGCGCGTCGTCGAAGCCGTGGCTGTCCGGCATCGCGGTACCGACGCTCGTGCTGAACGCGAGAAACGATCCGTTCGTCCCGGAAGAGTCGCTGCCGAGCCCCACCGAAGCGAGCGCGGACGTGTTGCTGGACCAGCCCGGCGAAGGCGGGCACGTCGGATTTCTTTCGGGGCCGTTCCCCGGCAACGTCGATTGGCTCCCGCGACGCCTGCTAGACTTCTTCGTCCACCAGCGCTGACCGCGCCGATCTCTCGTCCCCTTCTCAACACATCGATGAGCCTGCCGCCCGAAATCTTCAAGGCCTACGACATTCGCGGCATCGTCGGCAGGTCCCTCACCCCGGATATCGTTCGCTCGATCGGCCGCGCGCTGGGATCGCTCGCGCGCGAGCGTGGGCGCAACGCGATGGTCGTCGGCCGCGATGGCCGCCTCTCAGGGCCGGAGCTCGCGGCCGCGGTCGCCGACGGAATTCGCGCTACCGGCACCAGTGTCATCGACATCGGCATGGTGACGACGCCGATGACGTACTTCGCCGCCCATCATCTCGACACGCAGTCGAGCGTGATGGTCACCGGCAGCCACAATCCGCCCGATTACAACGGCCTCAAGATGGTGGTGGACGGCACGACCCTGTCGGGTGCCGACATCCAGGACCTGCGCGCGCGGATCGAAACGGGGCGCCTGACGACGGGCGCCGGAACCTACCGCACCGACGACATCAGGTTCGCTTACATCGAGCGCGTCGCCGATCACGTGCGCCTCGCCCGCTCGCTCAAGATCGCAGTCGATTGCGGCAACGGCGTGGCCGGGGCGTTCGCGCCTGCGCTCTACCGCCGGCTCGGCTGCGAAGTCACCGAAATGTTCTGCGAGGTCGACGGCCGTTTCCCGAACCACCATCCGGATCCGTCGAAGCCCGAGAATCTCGCGGACCTCGTCGCACTGCTCCAGAAGGGACGGCACGATCTTGGCTTCGCCTTCGACGGCGACGGCGACCGCCTCGGTGTCGTCACCCGCCAGGGCCACGTGATCTACCCGGACCGGCAGCTGATGCTCTTCGCCGCCGACGTGCTCGGGCGCGAGCCGGGCGCGACGATCATCTACGACGTCAAGTCCACGCGCAATTTGAAGCCCTGGATCCTTCGGCACGGCGGCGTGCCGCTCTTGTGGAAGACCGGGCATTCGCTCATCAAGACCAAGATGAAGGAAACGGGCGCCGCGCTCGCCGGCGAGATGAGCGGCCACACGTTCTTCAAGGAGCGCTGGTACGGCTTCGACGACGGCCTCTACGCCGGCGCCCGCCTGCTCGAAATCCTGTCGCGCCATGAGGATCCGTCGGCGCTGCTCGACGCGCTCCCCGATGCCGTGTCCACGCCGGAGCTCAACGTGGCGTGCGCCGAAGGCGAGCACCATGCGCTCATTGCGCAACTCGCCGCGACGGCGCAGTTTCCCGGCGCCACGGACATCATCCGCATCGACGGCCTGCGCGTCGAGTACCCCGACGGCTTCGGCCTGGCGCGCGGCTCCAACACGACGCCGGTGATCGTGCTGCGCTTCGAGGCGGACGACATGGCTGCACTCGACCGCATCAAGAACGAGTTCCGCCGCGTGCTCACCATCGCGAAGCCGGACATCGCGTTGCCATTCTGACCGCACTCCTCCGCCCCGCTCCGACGTGATCACGCTCGCCGACATCGAGGCCGCCCGCGACCGGATCGCGGGAGGCGTCTACTACTCGCCCTGCGTCGAATCGATCCCGCTTTCGCAACTCACCGGCGCGCACGTGTACTGCAAGCTCGATTACCTGCAGCGCACCGGCAGCTTCAAGGAGCGCGGCGCGCGCAACGCGCTGCTCAAGCTCCCGCCCGACGCGCGGCGGCGTGGGGTCATTGCCGCGTCCGCGGGCAATCACGCCCAGGGCATCGCCTATCACGCGAAGCTGCTCGGCATCCCGACGACCGTCGTCATGCCGGTCTTCGCGGCGCTGATCAAGGTCACGAACTGCCGGCAATTCGGGGCGAACGTCGTGTTGCACGGCGCCGACCTGACGGAAGCGCGCGCGCACGCCGGCGAGATCGCCGCCCGCGACGGGCTCACGTTCATCCATCCCTTCGACAACGCTGACGTCATCGCCGGCCAGGGCACGATGGGGCTGGAAATCCTCGAGCAGACGCCGAACGTCGAAGCGATCGTCGTTCCGGTCGGCGGCGGCGGCCTGATCGCGGGCATCGGCACGGCAGTCAAGGCGAAAGCGCCGCAGGTGTCGATCGTCGGCGTCGAACCGGACCGCGCTGCCTGTCTCACGGAGGCGCTCGCGCAGGATTCGCCGACGACGGTGACACTGTCGCACACGCTTGCCGACGGGCTCGCGGTGGGCAGGCTCGGCGATGCGCCTTTCGGCATCGTCAAGCGCGTCGTCGACCGCGTCGTGACGGTGGACGAAGCGACGATTGCGCTCGCCATCCTGCGCCTGATCGAGCTCGAGAAGAGCGTGGTCGAAGGGGCCGGCGCCGCGCCGCTCGCCGCATTCCTCGCCGGGCGGCTCGACATGCTCAAGGGGAAGCGCGTCGTGCTCGTGCTGGCGGGAGGCAACATCGACTCGTCCGCGCTGGGGCGCATCATCGACGTCGGGCTCGTCGCCGACGGCCGCCTCTGCCGCTTCACGGTCACCATCAGCGATCGACCCGGAGGCTTGGCGCGGCTCGCGGAGATCATCGCCACAACTGGCGCGTCGATCAAGGAGATCGTCCACGACCGCGCGTTCGCCGGCCCGGACCTGTCCGCAGTGCGTGTCGTG
>Ga0207648_10003002_pt1 | contig 17826 bp, 13 predicted proteins | sample KBSMisM32_FD_184310 | JGI IMG/M metagenome (GOLD analysis project Ga0207648, IMG submission 184310) | Miscanthus rhizosphere microbial communities from Kellogg Biological Station, Michigan, USA - KBS Miscanthus M3-2 (SPAdes) (version 2) | ecosystem: Host-associated > Plants > Roots >...
CGATCCGTCGCCGCGCCGCCCGTGCGGCGCGACGACCGGGCACCGCTGGACCGGTGGCGGGTGCCGCTTGCGGTCCTGACCGGTGCCGGCGTCGGCGTCTACCTCGGTGGCGCTGCCGGGATCGCCGCCGGGCTGCTGGCGGGCGCGCTCGCATGGCGGGTCCTCGGCCGGGTCGAGAGTCCGGCCGCCGTCCGCCGACGGGAGGCCCTGGCACGCGACCTGCCGGGGGCGGTCGACCTCCTGGTCGCGGCGTTCGCCGCGGGTGTCGCGCCGGGACCCGCTCTGGGGCTGGTCGCCGACGCCCTCGACGGGCCGGTCTCCGCCGAGCTCGGGGCCCTCCACCGGCGGCTCGACCTGGGGGCCGACCCCGCCAGCGTGTGGTCCGAGCTGGCGGCGCACCCCCAGCTGGCGCCGCTCGGCCGTGCGCTCGCGCGCGCCCACGACACGGGCGCATCGGTCACCACCGCCGGTGCGCGGCTCGCCCGGGAGCTCCGGGAGCGGGCCCGCGCCGAGGTCGAGTCGCGTGCTCGCAGCGTTTCCACGCGGGCGGCGGCACCGCTCGGCATGTGCTTCCTCCCGGCGTTCGTGCTGCTCGGGATCGTGCCCCTCGTCGCGGGGCTCGTCGGTTCGCTGGGGCTCCTCCGGTGAGCACCCGGCCGGACACCACCTGTCCACAGCGACCCGCTCGCCGACGGTTCTCCACCACGGCCCACGACCTCGTGGCAGCGGGTCGCCTCGACGAGAAAGGTCAGTCCTGCAAGGAGAAACCTCGGGGGGCCGTCCTCCGGGCAGGAGACAACAAGGAGTCAACATGAGCAACGCGACCCTCACCCGGTTCCGGGACGAGGCGGGCACCACGACCGCGGAGTACACCGTCGTCACGGGCGCCGCCTGCGGCTTCGGCGCCCTCCTCTACAAGCTGCTGACCAGCGAGTGGGGACAGCGGCTGATCGAGACCGCGTTCAAGGCCGTCCTCAAGCTGATCGGGTTCTAGGGGGTGTCTGATGGGTCTCGGCCGTCGCGAGCGTCGTCCGGTGCGTGCGATGGCAAGGCCGAGGAGGGAAGGCGCGGCAGCGCCGCGTTGACCGACGAGAACGCCGCCAGCGTGCGTGCCGGGCGAGGCGCAGCAGGCCATGGATCCATCAGACGCGCCCTATACCCACCGGACGCGGGTGGTTGCCGGCATCCACGACGTGCCGGCGACCACCCGTGGGGAGAGGAGGCGCAGATGCGCGAGACCGACGAGTCCGGCACGGTGACCGCGGAGGCAGCGGTGGTGATGCCGGTCGTGCTGCTGTTCACGATCGGCATGGCCTGGCTGGTGAGCCTCGGGGTGACCCACGTGCGGGCGGTCGACGCCGCCCGTGAGACGGCGCGCACCGTGGCGCGCGGGGAGTCGGTCGGCGTGGGGAGTGCGGTCGGGCGGCGGGTCGCGACCGCGGGCTCGGCCGTGCACGTCGAGCGTGGCAGCCGGCTGGTGGTGGTCACCGTCCGGTCGCCGGTGCGGGGTCCGGGTGGGCTCCTCGGGTTCCTACCGTCCTTCGACGTGCACGCCCAGGCGGTCGCGGTGCGGGAGCCGCACCAGTGAGCCGGCGGATCGGACGCCGACCCCACCGAGGAGAACGCGGCAGCATGACCGTGCTCGGGATCGCGATGACCGGTCTGCTCCTGACGTTCTCCTTCGCGTGTGCAGGCGTCGCGGGCATCGTCGTGGCGCACCGCCGGGCCCAGGCGGCCGCCGACCTCGGGTCGTTGGCGGGCGCGACCGCGATCCAGCATGGGCATGCCCCGTGCCCGGCCGCGGCCGACGTGGCCCGTCGCAACGGTGGGCGCCTCGTCGGGTGCACCGTGCGGGGTGAGGTGGTGACGGTCAGGGTGGAGGCCGCGACACCGCGGCTGCTGGGCGCGGTGCACCACACGCGGGCATCCGCGCGGGCCGGGCCGGTCTGGTCGGGCGGGCTGGTGCCGCGGTGAGCCGACGGTTCAGTCCGCCGCCCGGAGGAGCACGTCCAGGAGCCGGATCGCGCCGGGCTTGTCGAGCGGCTCGTTGCCGTTGCCGCACTTCGGCGACTGCACGCACGACGGGCAGCCCTCGTCGCAGCGACACGTCGCGATCGCCTCGCGGGTCGCCCGCAACCAGTCGGCCGCGGTGCCGAAGCCCCGCTCGGCGAACCCCGCCCCGCCCGGGTGCCCGTCATACACGAAGACGGTCAGCCGGCCGGTGTCAGCGTGCAGCGCGGTCGAGACCCCGCCGATGTCCCAGCGGTCGCAGGTCGCGAACAGCGGCAGCAGGCCGATCGACGCGTGCTCCGCCGCGTGCGCCGAGCCCGGCAGGTCGGCCACCTCGAGCACCGCCCCCAGCGCGTCGGCCGGGATCGTCCACCAGACGGCGCGGGTGTCGAGGGTGCGTTCGGGGAGGTCCAGGGGTTCCTCGCCGATCACCTCGCCGGAGCGCAGACGCCGCTTGAGGAACGACACGACCTGGTGGGTGACGCGCACGTCGCCGAAGCTCACCCGGGCATCGCCCCAGGTCTGGTGCCGCTGCTCGCGCGTGATCTCGATGTCGGTGATCTCGCGTGCCGACGTCGAGTAGTCGGGGTCGGCGCGCACCACCACCGCGACGTGCTCGTCGAGGTCGAGCTCCAGGACCAGCCAGGTCTCGCCCTGGTGGAGGTACACCGCACCCGTGTGCGCGGTTCCGTGTGCGGACGAGGCGTCGACGGTGCCGAGCACCCGTCCCGTGACGTCCTCCACCAGGCGCACCGGCCGACCTCCCGACGACCGGATGTCGGCGAGGTCGCTGGCACGGCGGCGCTCGGTCCAGTACCAACCGCTGGGCCGCTTCCGGAGCAGGCCGGCGGCGGTGAGGGCGTCGACGGCGGCCGGGGCCTCGGCCCCGAACAAGGAGAGCCCCTCCGGCGTCAGGGGCGACTCCGCCGCGGCGGCACACAGGTGGGGGCCGAGAACGTAGGGGTTGTCCGGGTCGAAGACAGACGCCTCGACCGGTGCCCCGAGCAGAGCATCGGGGTGGCTGACGAGGTAGGTGTCCAGGGGGTCATCGCGCGCCACGAACACCCCGAGGGCGTCGCCGTGACCGCGACCGGCGCGCCCGATCTGCTGCCACAGCGCGGCGCGAGTGCCCGGGAAACCGGCCAGCAGCACGGCGTCGAGCCCGGAGATGTCGATGCCGAGCTCAAGAGCGTTGGTCGCGGACAGTCCGACCAGCCGGCCGCTGCGGAGCGCGTGCTCGAGCGCTCGCCGTTCCTCGGGCAGGTACCCGCCGCGGTAGGCCGCCACCCGGTCGGCCAGCTCGGGCTCGACCTCGGCCAGCAGCCGCCGGGTGGTCAGCGCAACCGTCTCCGCTCCCCGCCGCGAGCGCACGAACGCGAGTGTCCGCACGCCCTCGAGCACGAGGTCGGTGAGCAGGTCGGCCACCTCGGCTCCGGACGACCGGCGCACCGGGGCGCCGTTCTCCCCGGACATCGAGGTGAACGGCGGCTCCCAGAGGGCGAGCGCGATCTGTCCACGCGGCGAGGTGTCGTCGGTGACCGCGACGGTCGGCAGCCCCGTGAGCCGCTGGGCCGCGACCCCGGGTTCGGCGACGGTGGCGGATGCCAGCACGAACGTCGGGTCCGCGCCGTGGAGCGCACAGATGCGGCGCAGCCGGCGCACCACCTGGGCGACGTGGGCACCGAAGACACCGCGGTAGTGGTGGCACTCGTCGATCACGACGTACTCCAGCGAGCCGAAGAACTTCGACCAGCGCGCGTGGCCGGGGAGCAGGGACCGGTGCAGCATGTCGGGGTTGCTGAGCACGTACTCCGCGTGGTCGCGGGTCCACTCACGTTCGTCAGGTCCGGAGTCGCCGTCGTGCGTCGACACCCGGACGTCCACGCCGAGCGAGCGGATCGCGGCGAGCTGGTCCTGGGCCAGCGCCTTGGTGGGCGAAAGGTAGAGCACACTCGCCCCGCGCTGGCCACGAGCGCCACGCCGCGCCCGGATCGCAGTCAGCCCGGGAAGCAGGTAGCCCAACGACTTGCCGGACGCGGTGCCCGTCGACACCACGACGTGGTGCCTGTCGTACGCCGCCTGGGCGGCCTCGACCTGGTGCCGCCACGGGCGCTCGACCCCGCGGCGCGCCAGGGCGGAGAGTACCCCCGGATCGACCCAGGAGGGCCAGTCGGCGTAGGTGGGTGAGCGTGGGGGGAGGACCTCGAGGTGGGTCAGGCGTTCCCGGCGTCCGGGCGCGGCGGTCAGGCGGTCGAGCAGCGCACGAGGGTCGGTCGACCGATCCGGGCTGCTCACGCGGGAAGTCTCCCAGCATGGGCAGGTCTGTACCGACGGGTGAGTCGCAGGCGCTGGCTTCGTGGTTGAATACGGCTTGGCTGCCCTACTGTGGCCAAAGGGAGGAGGGGGACTTCGTGGATCTTTCGCTCGAGACTCGGCACACCGACGATGTCACGATCGTTGCCGTCGGTGGCGAGATCGACGTCTACACGGCACCCAAGCTCCGCGACAAGGTCACCGAGCTCGTCGGGGAGGGCCACTACAACCTCGTCATCGACATGGAGAACGTCGAGTTCCTCGACTCGACCGGCCTCGGCGTGCTGGTCGGCGGCCTGAAGAAGGTCCGCGCGCACGACGGCTCGATGGAGATCGTCTGCAACCAGGACCGGCTCCTCAAGATCTTCCGGATCACCGGCCTGGCCAAGGTCTTCACGATCCACGACTCCGAGGCCGCTGCGCTCTCTGCGCACTGACCAGCCGCCGGTGCCTCAAGGTCTCCCCGGCGGGACCCTCCCGTGATCTGCGGACCGCTTCCACGTAGACTCCGCCGCGGTCCGTCCGTCTTGCAACCCGCATCGCATATCCGAGGAGAACCATGACCGGGCTCAACCCCGACGTCGTGCACCTCTCTGGCGGCAACCTCGTCCTGATCATCATCGTGGCCCTGATCGCGCTCGGCGCGCTCGCGATGGCTGCCATGTTCCGCAACGAGGTCCTTGCCGCCGGTGAAGGCACCGAAAACATGAAGAACATCGCCCAGGCGGTGCAGGAGGGCGCCAACGCCTACCTCCAGCGCCAGTTCCGCACGCTCTTCGTCTTCGCCGGCGTCGCGTTCGTGGTCCTGCTGGCGCTGCCCGCCGACGACATCTGGGTGCGGATCTTCCGCTCCTTCTTCTTCCTGGCGGGGGCCGGATTCTCGGCTACGGTCGGCTACCTCGGCATGTCCCTGGCGGTGAAGGCCAACCTGCGCGTCGCGGCTGCCGCCGAGACCCAGGGCCGCGACCCGGCGATGACGATCGGCTTCCGCACCGGCGCCATGGTGGGCATGCTCACCGTCGGCCTCGGTCTGTTCGGTGCCGCGGTCGTTGTGATCGCGTTCGGCAGCGAGGCGCCCCACGTGCTGGAGGGCTTCGGCTTCGGCGCCGCGCTGCTGGCGATGTTCATGCGTGTCGGCGGCGGCATCTTCACCAAGGCCGCCGACGTCGGCGCCGACCTGGTCGGCAAGGTCGAGAACAACATCCCCGAGGACGACCCCCGCAACGCGGCCACGATCGCCGACAACGTGGGCGACAACGTGGGCGACTGTGCGGGCATGGCGGCCGACCTCTTCGAGTCCTACGCCGTGACCCTGGTCGCGGCGCTGATCCTCGGCTACGCCGCCTTCGACGCGAAGGGCCTCGTGTTCCCGCTGCTGATCCCCGCGATCGGCGCGCTGACCGCGGTGCTCGGTGTCTACCTGTGCAAGCCGCGTACCGGTGAGAACGGCCTGACCACGATCAACCGGGCCTTCTACATCTCGGCCGGGGTCTCCGCGGTGGCGTGCACCATCCTGAGCTTCGCCTACCTGCCCGGCTCGTTCGGCGACTTCGCCGCGCGGCTCGACGGGGTGGACGGCAACCCACGCATCATCGCGGCCGCTGCCGTCGTCATCGGCATCGTGATGTCCGCTGGCATCCTCGCGCTGACCGGCTACTTCACCGGCACCGAGCACCGCCCCGTCAAGGACGTCGGCAAGACGTCTCTGACCGGCGCGGCCACCGTGATCCTGTCGGGCCTCTCGGTCGGCTTCGAGTCCGCCGTCTACACGACGCTGCTCATCGGCGCCGCGGTGTTCGGGGCGGCCCTCCTCGGTGGCGCGACGCTCACCGTCTCGCTGTTCGCGGTGGCACTGGCCGGCTGCGGCCTGCTCACCACGGTCGGCGTGATCGTGGCGATGGACACCTTCGGTCCGGTCTCCGACAACGCGCAGGGCATCGCGGAGATGTCGGGAGACGTGAGCCCCGAGGGCGCACAGATCCTCACCGAGCTCGACGCCGTGGGCAACACGACCAAGGCGATCACCAAGGGCATCGCGATCGCGACGGCTGTGCTCGCCGCCACCGCGCTGTTCGGCTCCTACGCCACGTCCGTCGGCGAGGCCGTGGTCGAGGCGAGGACGAAGCTCGACCCGCTGACCTTCGTGGTCTTCAGCCCCGACGTGCTGGTCGGCGTGCTCCTCGGTGCCTCGGTCGTCTTCCTCTTCTCCGGCCTGGCGATCAACGCCGTGGGCCGCGCCGCAGGTGCGGTCGTGTTCGAGGTGCGTCGCCAGTTCCGGGAGATCCCCGGGATCATGGAGGGCACCGGTCGTCCGGAGTACGGCAAGGTCGTCGACATCGTCACCAAGGACTCGCTGCGCGAGCTGGTGACGCCCGGGATCCTGGCCGTGCTCGCTCCGGTCGCCGTGGGCTTCGGCCTCGGCGTCGGCCCGCTGGCCGGGTTCCTGGCCGGCGCGATCGGCACCGGCACGCTGATGGCGGTCTTCCTGGCCAACTCCGGTGGCGCGTGGGACAACGCGAAGAAGCTGGTCGAGGACGGCAACCACGGTGGCAAGGGGTCGCTCGCCCACGAGGCGACGATCATCGGCGACACGGTCGGTGACCCGTTCAAGGACACCGCCGGCCCCGCGATCAACCCGCTGATCAAGGTGATGAACCTGGTCTCGCTGCTGATCGCCGGAGCCGTCGTCCGGATGAGCATGGGCGCAGACCAGAACGACCCGCTCCGGATCATGATCGCGGTCGTGGCAGCGGCGATCATCGTGACCGCGGTCTACATCTCCAAGCGCCGTCCCGTGGCCATCGGCGGCGACGACGACGCGAAGCCGTCGGAGACGCGGCCGCTCCCGGCCCAGCACGGCTGACCGAGCAACGGACGCAGGAGGCCCCGGACCTGGTCCGGGCCTCCTGCGCTCCGCCTACGCTGGCGTGGTGCAGATCCCGGAGCTCGCCCGCGACATTCCCGGGGACATTCCCGGGGACCTGCCCGGGGACCTTCACGAGGCGCTCACCGCCGCCCGCTTCACGTACGACGAGGTGGCCGACGTGCTCGGCCCGGTCGCCCACGCGGCGCTCTCCCGGAACGAGACCACTCCCGGCGTCCGCGCCACTCGGGGCGGCACACCGGTCGAGACGCTGACCCGGCTCTGGCTGCTGCAGGCGCGCGTACCCGCGCCCGCGGCCGAGGCGGCACTCCCCGGGCTCGTCGACCGGCTGTGCGCGGCCGGCATCCTGGAGCGCTCGGTCGACGAGGTCGCGGCACGTGTCGACGTCCGTCCCTACGGCACCGACCAGGTGGCCGGCGGCGGCAACCTCTGGGTCGCCAGCGACCTGACGCCCGGCCTCGACGGCGCCCCGAACGCGGTCGGCAGCGACCACGTGCTCGGGATCAGCTCCGCCGCTACGTCGCTGGCCGAGATGACCGTGCGCGACCGGGTCGACCGCGCGCTCGACCTCGGCACCGGGTGCGGCGTCCAGTCCCTGCACCTCGCCGCGCACACCCGCCACGTCGTCGCCACCGACGTCAACCCACGCGCGCTCTGGCTGACCCGGCTCAACGCGGGCCTGAACGGGCTCTCGACAGGCTCCACCGCCGGGGGGATCGACGTCCGCGAGGGCTCCTTCTTCGAGCCCGTGAGAGGGGAGACGTTCGACCTGGTCGTGAGCAACCCGCCGTTCGTGATCTCACCGGCCACCGGCGACCGGCTCGTCTACCGCGACAGCGGCCTGCCCGGCGACGCGGTCGTCGAGCACATCGTGCGCGCCGTGCCCGGCCACCTCACCGAGGGCGGGCTGTGCCAGGTGCTCGGCAACTGGATGGTGCTGCGCGACCACCCCTGGGAGGAGCGCCTGACCGGCTGGGTCGCGGGCTGCGACGCCTGGGTGGTGCAGCGCGAGACCGTCGACCTGCCCACCTACGTCGAGCTGTGGCTGAAGGACGCCGGGCTGCACCCCTCGACCGGCACGGGGAGCACCGCGGACTACGTCCGGCGCTACGACACGTGGCTCGCCTGGTTCGAGGAGCAGGGCGCGGAGGCGGTCGGGTTCGGCTGGATCCACCTGCGCCGGGTCTCGACGGGCACCGGGGAGGTGCACCGCCTCGAGGACTGGCCCTACGCCGTCGCGCAGCCCCTCGGTGACGAGGTCGCCGCCCACTTCCGTCGTACGACGCAGCTGCGCGGGCTGTCAGACGCCCGGTTCCTCGCCACTCGGCCGGTGGCCCGCCCGGACGTCGTGCAGGAGACGCTCGGTGCGCCGGGTGCCGAGGACCCGGGTCAGATCGTGCTGCGCCAGCGGCTCGGCCTGCGCCGCGCCCGCCCGGTCGGCACGGCCGAGGCGGCCCTGGTCGGCGCCTGCGACGGTGAGCTGACTGTGGCCCAGATCCTGGCCGCGCTCGACCAGATCCTCGGTGCGCACGGGGGGTCGACGGGCGCCGTCCGGGACCTCGTCGCCGACGGGTTCCTCGAGCTCTGAGCCTGCTCGATCGGGCGTCCGGGAATAGGGACCATGCCGTGGCCGCTGCACCCGGCGCGCTACCTTGACGTGGCACATACCCCCTCCAGCAGGAAGAAACCGCAGCCAACGTGAGCAAGCTCGTCATCGTCGAGTCACCGGCCAAGGCCCGCACCATCGCGGGCTACCTGGGCCGGGACTTCGTCGTGGAGTCATCGATCGGCCACATCCGCGACCTGCCCCAGGGGGCCGCGGACACTCCGGCGAAGATCAAGGACCAGCCGTGGGGGCGGATGGCCGTCGACGTCGACAACGGCTTCGAGCCGTACTACGTGGTGCCCCGCGACAAGAAGGCCCACATCACCAAGCTCAAGAAGCTGCTCAAGGACGCCGACGAGCTCTACCTCGCCACCGACGAGGACCGTGAGGGCGAGGCCATCGCATGGCACCTCCTCGACGAGCTGAAGCCGAAGGTGCCGGTCAAGCGGATGGTCTTCCACGAGATCACCAAGGCCGCCATCCTCGAGGCCGCCGACAACCCGCGCGACCTCGACATGGACCTGGTCGAGGCGCAGGAGGCGCGCCGGATCCTCGACCGGCTGTACGGCTACGAGGTGTCGCCGGTGCTGTGGCGCAAGGTGATGTCCGGGCTGTCCGCCGGCCGGGTGCAGTCCGTGGCGACCCGGCTCGTGGTGGACCGCGAACGGGAGCGGATGGCCTTCCGCGTCGCATCGTACTGGGACATCGAGGGCACCTTCGACGCCGGCGCCAAGCACGACCAGCGGATGTTCCCGGCGCGGCTGCACTCCGTCGACGGCGCCCGCGTCGCGAGCGGCGGCAGCTTCGGCACCGACGGCCTGCTGAAGGCGAGCGCCACCAACGGGAAGACGGGCGTCGTCCACCTCGACCGGTCCCGCGCCGAGGCGCTGGTCTCCGCGCTGCACGACACCGCGTTCGAGATCCGCTCGGTCGAGGCCAAGCCCTACCGCCGCTCGCCGTACGCCCCGTTCCGCACCACGACGCTGCAGCAGGAGGCCTCCCGCAAGCTTGGCTACGGCGCCTCGCGCACGATGCAGGTGGCGCAGCGGCTGTACGAGAACGGCTTCATCACCTACATGCGCACGGACTCGACCACGCTGTCCGGCACGGCGGTCAGCGCCGCGCGGCAGCAGGTCAGCGAGCTGTACGGAGCGGAGTACCTGCCCGACGCGCCGCGCACCTACGCCTCCAAGGTCAAGAACGCCCAGGAGGCGCACGAGGCGATCCGTCCGTCCGGTGACGCGTTTCGCACGCCCGCGCAGACCGGCCTCAACGGCGACGAGTTCCGGCTCTACGAGCTGATCTGGATGCGCACCGTCGCATCGCAGATGAAGGACGCCGTCGGCCAGTCGGTCTCGGTCCGGATCGGTGGCCCCGCGGCCACCGGCGAGGACGTCGTGTTCGCCGCCAGCGGCCGGGTGATCACGTTCCACGGCTTTCTCAAGGCCTACGTCGAGGGCTCGGACGACCCCTCCGCCGAGGCGGACGACCGTGAGACCCGGCTGCCCAACGTCGAGCAGGGTGACTCGGTGTCGGCGGCCTCGCTCAACGCCGTCGGCCACGAGACCAAGCCACCCGCCCGCTACACGGAGGCGACCCTGATCAAGGAGCTCGAGGAGCGCCTGATCGGCCGCCCGTCGACGTACGCGTCGATCATCGGCACCATCCTCAACCGCGGCTACGTCTACAAGAAGGGCACCGCTCTGGTGCCGGCCTGGCTGGCCTTCAGCGTCGTCAGGCTTCTCGAGGAGCACTTCCCGCGGCAGATCTCCTACGAGTTCACGGCCCGCATGGAGGACGTGCTCGACGAGATCGCCGGTGGCCGCAAGGACCGCAACACCGAGCTCGGTGAGTTCTACTTCGGCTCCCAGGACGTCGCCGGCCTGAAGAAGCTGGTCAACGAGCTCGGTGAGATCGACGCCAAGGAGCTGGCCACGTTCCGCGTGGGCGGGCCCGACTCCGGAATCGCCCTGCGCGTCGGCAAGTACGGCCCGTACCTCGAGGGACCCGGCGAGGACGGCACACCGGCCGGCAAGCGCGCCAACGTGCCCGATGACCTACCCCCCGACGAGCTCACGCTGGAGAAGGCGCGGGAGCTGCTGGCCACGCCGGCCGGCGAGGAGACCGCGCTCGGCGAAGACCCCGCGACCGGCAACCGGGTGGTCGCCAAGAACGGTCGCTACGGCCCCTACGTCACGGAGGTCCTCCCCGAGGACGCCCCGGCCAAGCAGAAGCCGCGCACCGGTTCGCTGTTCAAGTCGATGTCGCTCGAGACGGTCACGCTGGCCGACGCTCTGAAGCTGATGAGCCTGCCGCGCGTGCTCGGCGCGGACCCCGGCTCCGGGGAGGAGATCACCGTCCAGAACGGCCGCTACGGGCCGTACCTGAAGAAGGGCACCGACTCCCGCTCGATCGAGACCGAGGACCAGATCTTCACGATCACCCTCGAGCAGGCGCTCGCGGTCTACGCGCAGCCCAAGCAGCGCGGCCGGGCGGCTGCGGCCGCACCGCTCAAGGAGCTCGGCAACGACCCGGTCTCCGGGCAGCCGATCGCGGTCAAGGCCGGGCGCTTCGGCGAGTACGTCACCGACGGCGAGTACAACGCGACGCTCCGCAAGGACGACTCCGTCGACGCGCTGACCCTGGAGCGGGCGGCCGAGCTGCTCGCCGAGCGCCGCGCCCGCGGCCCGGCCAAGAAGACCGCCAAGCGGGGTGCCAAGAAGACCGCCAAGACGTCGGCGAAGAAGGCCACCAAGAAGACGGCTGCGAAGAAGAAGGCCACCGCCAAGAAGTCCTAGCGGTGGGTCATAGGGTGACCGCGTGTCCCGCACCCTGATCGACGACATCGAGCATGCGCCCACGCACTCGATGAGGGCCGTCCTGAAGATCCGGGACTTCCGCAACCTCTGGATCGGTCTCGGCCTGTCCAGCTTCGGTGACTGGCTCGGGTTGCTGGCGATCACGGCGATGGCCAACAAGCAGGCTGGCGACCTCAGCTCGCTGCTGGGCAACGCCGACTCCTACCAGCTGCGCAACTTCGCGATCGCCGGCGTGCTCTTCCTGCGGATCGTGCCCGCGCTGGTGATGGGGCCGATCGCCGGCTGGGTAGCCGACCGGCTCGACCGGCGGTGGACGATGATCGTGGGCGACTACCTGCGCGCGGCGCTGTTCCTGTCGATGCCGATCATCAACTCCCTCTACTGGGTGTTCGCGGCGACGGTGCTGATCGAGGCGATCAGCCTGGTGTGGGGGCCCGCGAAGGACGCGACGGTGCCCAACCTGGTGCCGCCGCACCGGCTCGAGGCCGCGAACCAGGTCAGCCTGGTCACGACGTACGGCTCCGCGCTGCCCGCGGCGTTCGCGTTCGTGGCGATGACGCTGCTCACCAAGGGGGTGCACCTGACCACAGGAATGTTCTCCGGCAACCCGATCCAGCTCGCGCTCTACTTCAACGCGCTCACGTTCCTCGTCTCCGGCGTCATCATCCAACGGCTGAGGACGATCCCCAAGGGGGCCGCGGCGTCCGGCGGGGGCCACGAAGGCAGCCCGGTCAGGGTGGTCGTCGACGGCTGGAAGTACGCGATGGGTACACCCGTCATCCGGGGCCTCGTGGTCGGGATCGTCGGCGCGTTCGCGGCCGGCGGCATCGTGATCGGCCTCGCGCGCACGTACGTCCAGGACCTCGGAGGCGGCGATCCCGGCTACGGGCTCATGTTCGCGACCGTGTTCCTCGGGCTCGGCCTCGGCATGTGGCGCGGGCCGCGCCTGCTCCAGGGCCTGTCCCGGCGCCGGCTGTTCGGGGTGAGCCTCACCCTGGCCGGGCTGCTGCTGGTCCCGCTTGCCATGTTGAACTCGCTGGAGACCGCGACCGGGCTCACGATCGCGGTCGGGTTCTTCGCCGGCGTCGCCTGGGTCACCGGAAACACGATGCTCGGACTCGAGGTGCCCGACGAGCTGCGCGGGCGCACGTTCGCGTTCGTGGGGTCACTGATCCGGCTGGCGCTCGCGCTGGTCCTCGCCCTGGGCCCGCTCGCCGCCGGCTTCATCGGCACGCACATGGTTCCGGTGCCCAACTCGGACCACGAGCTCACATACAACGGCGCAGCCTGGACCCTCCTGGGCGCCGGGGTCCTGATGACCGTTGTCGGTCTGGCGTCCTATCGTCAGATGGATGACCGGAAGGGGATCTCGCTGGTGAGCGACCTGCGCCGCGCCGCGGGCAGCAGCCCCGGGGTCTACACGGCCCGGGGCCTCTTCGTCGCGTTCGAGGGAGGGGAGGGTGCCGGCAAGTCGACCCAGGCCAGGCTGCTCCTCGGCTGGCTCACCGAGGAGGGGTACGACGTGCTCCTCACCCACGAGCCGGGCGACACCGAGGTCGGCCAGAAGGTCCGCCAGATCGTGCTCGACCCGGCCACCGGCGCGCTCGCCGACCGCACCGAGGCACTGCTCTACGCCGCCGACAAGGCCGAGCACGTCGAGCGCGTCGTCCTGCCGGCCCTGGCCCGCGGTGCCGTGGTGGTGACCGACCGCTACGTCGACTCGACCCTCGCCTACCAGGGCGCGGGCCGGGCGATCCCCGACAACGAGCTCGAGCGGGTGGCGCGCTGGGCCACCGGCGACCTGCGCCCGCACCTGACCGTGCTGCTCGACCTGCCGCCCGGCGACGGCCTGACCCGGTTCGAGACCCGCGACCGGATCGAACAGGAGTCGCTGGCGTTCCATGAGCGTGTCCGCGAGGCGTTCGCGCTGATGGCGTCCGCCAGGCCTGAGCGCTACCTCGTCGTCGACGCCACCCAGCCGCCGGCCGCTATCGCCGACGTGATCCGGCGCCGGCTCGAACCCCTGCTCGGCCAGGCCGTCCGCCGCGAACCGGATCCGGACCCTGCATGAACATCACCCCACCAGGGCGCTTGCTGCGCTCCTCCCTCGCCGGGGACGCGTCGTGAGCGTCTGGAGCTCGCTGGTCGGCCAGGCCCGCGTGGTCGAGACGCTGCAGCGGGCGGTCGCCGGCGACATGACCCATGCCTGGCTGTTCACCGGACCGCCCGGGTCGGGCCGCTCCAACGCGGCCATCGCGTTCGCGGCGGCCCTCCAGTGCGAGCGCGGAGGTTGCGGCGAGTGCCACTCGTGCCACACCGCGATGATCGGCTCCCACGAGGCGATCTCGGTGACCCGCACCCAGAAGCTCTCGATCGGTGTCGACGAGGTGCGCGAGCTGGTGCGCAGCGCCGCACTCTCCCCGGTGGGCGACCGGTGGCAGGTGATGATCATCGAGGACGCCGACCGGCTCACCGAGCAGGCCTGCAACGCGCTGCTCAAGGCGATCGAGGAGCCGACCGCCCGCACGGTCTGGATCCTGTGCGCACCGACCGTGGAGGACGTGCTGCCCACGATCCGGTCCCGCACCCGCCTGGTGGTGCTGGCCACGCCCGCGCCGGCGGAGATCGCCGCCCACCTGGTCGCGCGTGACGGCGTGACGCCCGAGCGCGCGTCGTACGCCGCCCGCGCCAGCCAAGGCCACATCGGCCGGGCCCGGGCGCTGGCGACCGACGAGGCCACGCTCGCCCGGCGTCGCGAAGTGGTCTCCTTGCCGACCGAGCTCACCTCCCTGGGCCGGTGCGTGATCGCCGCTGCCAATCTCCACGACGCCGCCACGGAGGAGTCCGCTGAGATGACCTCGAGAATCGACGCTCGCGAGCGCGAGGATCTCGACCGCACCTACGGCGTGGTCGAGCGCGGCCGGCGCCCGCGCGACTACGCGCCCGCGCTCCGCGACCTCGAGAAACAGCAGAAGACCCGGGCCAAGCGGCGCGTGCTCGACGTGGTCGACCGCGGCCTGATGGACCTCGTCTCCGTCTATCGTGACGCGATCGCGGTGCAGCTCGGACGGGCCGACGGCCTGGTCAACGAGGAGCAGCGCCCCGCCGTGCTCAAGCTCGCCCATGCCTCCACGCCGGAGGACAACCTGGCCCGGATCGAGGCGGTCTTCACGGCCCGCGAGCAGATGCTCGAGTTCAACGTGCCGCCGCTGCTCGCGTTGGAGTCGATGATGATGGCGCTGCGCACCAGCGCCTGACGGGGGCCTGCCGTCAGACGTCGAGCAGGTACCAGCGCTCCTCGCCGTACGCCGTGAAGCCCGCGTGGCCCAGGATCGGAGCCGACGTGTCGACCCGTCCCTTGACCAGGGCGGAGGTCGCACCGTGCTCGCGGGCCCACGCCGCCCGCGCGGAAGTCATCGCCCGGTAGACGCCGCGGCCCCGCGCCTCCGGCAACGTGGACCCGCCCCACAGCCGGGCCCACCCGTCGACGAGCGAGACGCCCGCCGCACCCACCGGGCTGCCGTCGAGGTAGCCGACCACGCTCATGCCGGTCCCGGACCGCACCTGTGCCGCCCCACGCTCCAGCTCGACCTCGAACGCCGAGTCGTCGGGGCGGGTGCCACCGAAGACGCTCGTCTGCACGTGGTGCCAGTCCTCGAGCGTCTCGTGGTCGACCACCCGGCGCACGTCGACCTCCGTCGGAGGAGCCTCCCAGCCGGCCAGCGGACGGGCCAGGACCAGCAGCTCCTCGTTGACCACAGCCCCTGCCGCCAGCAGCGCGGATTCGAGGTCGGCCGGCCTGGTCCGGTCGTCCACACGCCACTCCACGCGTCCCCGTCCGAGCTCCTCGGTCCGGGCACGCACCTCCGCCAGCAGTTCCGCGGCCGACCGGCCGCTGTCGGTGCGCGGCACTTGGGTCGGGGAGGAGTAGTACGACGGATAGGCGATTAGCAGGAAGTCGTCGGTCTCCGTCTTCACCGCCTCGTCGGGCACCCACACCCACTGTGCCGCCGCTGCCAGGACGGTCTCTGCGTCGAGTCGCGTCATGGGCGCAGGCTACGGCGTGCGGGGCGGTGCCACCGGATTGGTGGGCCTGTTCCTGCGCCCCTATACTCGTGCGGCGTGCCCGGCCGCACGGCCGGGTCCAGCGCCGCCTTAGCTCAGTCGGTAGAGCGTCTCACTCGTAATGAGAAGGTCGTCGGTTCGATTCCGACAGGCGGCTCCAGCCTTACCGGTCCCCACCTGCACGCACACCGCAGGTCGGCGCGATCCCCTCGGTGTCGTTGAGAGCGGTTCAGAGGCTCGAATCGTTACGTGCGAAGGTCCTTCGGGTCGAGTTCCCCGGTCACCATCGCCACGGCGAGTTCGGACAGCAGCGCGTGGTGCTGCCGCGCGTAGCGCCGCATCTGCTCGAACGCCTCCGTCACCGGCACGCCGTTGCTCTGGGCGACGACGCCCTTTGCCTGCTCGATCATGATCCGGCTGTTCAGTGCTCCCTGCAGCTGTTGGGTGAGCGTCTCGGCGGCGGCCAGGGCGCGCTCCTGCAGGAGCGCAATGGTGGCGACGTCGGCCAAGGCCTGGATCACGCGAACGTCCGCGTCATCGAGGGGCAGCTGCTCCACTCCGAAGACGTTGAGGGCGCCCAGCACCTGGTCCCGCAACCGCAACGGGAACGCATGCACCGAGTGGAATCCCTTGGAGACGGCGAGCGGCGCGAAGGCTGGCCACCGCCCTCCCGCCTTCGACAGGTCGGTCACGATCACCGGCTGGTGGATGCGGAAGCAGTCCAGGCAGGGGCCCTCGAGGTTCTGGATCTGGTACAGCTCGAGGTGTTCGGCGCTCGAGGAGGTCGCGGCCATGAAGGTCAGTCGGTCGTCGTGGTCGCCGAGCAACAGCCCCACCGAGCTTGCCTCACTGATCGCTGCGGTGTGTTCAGCGAGGTGATGCAAGAAGTCAATCAGGTCGAACTCGTCGACCAAGGTGTCCGCCATCTCGACAAACGCGTCCATCAGAGGGCCAGAGGCGATCATCGGCACCACTTCCTTTTCGATGACCAGCCTAGGCGCTCGGTTCACGCAGGGACTGAGCCTGTCGTGACATCAGATCTCGCCCTCCTCGAAGACCCGGCCCGAGATGATCTCGTGAGCCAGGTCGACGAGCGGACTCCCGTGACCGAACGCGTGCGCCCGCATCCGCGAGAGCGACTCCGCCAACCCGATCCCCAGGACGATCATCAGCATGCCCTGCGCCTGGAAGATCTCGGAGCGGTAGTCCAGTGCTGACTCGAGGTCGGGGTCGAGGTTCCCGTCCGCGGTCGTCAGTCGACCGTCGAGCAGGATCTCGGTGGCCACCTGGGCGAAGGTCAGGGCGATCGCCACCTGCTCGTCGTCGAGCGCTCCGGGATGCTCGCCGTACAGGTCAAGCACCCCCAGGCCGGCAGCACCGACGTGGAGCGGGAGCGCGAAGACCGAGCGCACCCCAGCCTCCACGGCCAGAGAGGCGTAGCCCCGCCACCGCTGCTCCCGCGCCGAGGCGAGGTCTGGGGCAAGCACCGGACGACGCAACGCGAACGCGTCGTGGCACGGCCCCTCGCCGGACGTGAACTGCATCTCGACAAGGTCCTTGCAGGCCGCGTCCGAGGCTGCCACCACGCCCTCGGAACCCTTGCTCGACATCAGGTTGACCGCAGCTCCCCGCAGCTCCAGGTGTGCGGCGGCGCCACGGCACAGCGCCGCCAGCAGGTCGACCAGCCCCGGTTCGTCGTTGTCCAGATGCGCGAGGATCGATGACCGGACCAGATCGCGGCGCCTGCGCCACGGGTCACCATCCGCGCCGCTCATCGGTGACTCCTCTCTCGAGCCACCCGTGACCCAGGGTCCGCCACCGACGGTAGCCCCATCCGGTCACGTCGACGGTGGCGGCCTTCCTGCGACGGTGGTTCAATGACCGTGTTGCCCCGGACCCGGCGACGCCTCATCAGCACGCAGGGACGGGGTTCCTTCATGCAGGTCTCGCGCGGGTCAGGGCACCCAGCTCCGGATCCAGTGTGCGGCACTCATGCCGAGCAACGTCCGCGGTTCACGGTCTGGCCCTACGCCGGCCGAGCGCACGTCTACCCCGACTCGCTGTCCACGTCTGCACGCACGCGACCTCCGGTCACCGGTCGCGCCCGGGCCGACGCACCGGCTGACTGC
>Ga0207648_10003004_pt1 | contig 17816 bp, 11 predicted proteins | sample KBSMisM32_FD_184310 | JGI IMG/M metagenome (GOLD analysis project Ga0207648, IMG submission 184310) | Miscanthus rhizosphere microbial communities from Kellogg Biological Station, Michigan, USA - KBS Miscanthus M3-2 (SPAdes) (version 2) | ecosystem: Host-associated > Plants > Roots >...
TCTATTTCCACTCTCATTGTGCGCACTGGGTCGTTCCAGTCGAGCTGGACGTCGCGAACTTTCGGGCTCGCCGCCACGACTGCCTCGACCTCACGCGCGATGTTGCGAACAACCTGCGTATCCGGGCCGACGACGCGGAACTGGACCGGGAAGCCGACCGGCGGCCCCAACTCAAGGCGGGTGACGCGGACCCACACCTGCGGGAACTGCTCGTCCACGCCCGCCAGCAGGCGCGAGCGGACCCGTTCACGCGCGGCCATGTCGCGCGTCATGACAACGAAGGCAGCATAGCCCGGGTTGGGCAGTTCCGGATCAAGCGAAAGATAAAAGCGCGGCTGGCCGGCACCGGTGTATGCAGTGAAGAAGCGGATGTCCTCGTCCTTCGCAAAAACCGCCTCCATTTTCTTGACCTGCTCGGTCGTGGCGGCAAACGAAGAGCCTTCCTTGAGGCGCAGCTCGACCACCAGCTCCGGCCGCGAGCTATTGGGGAAAAACTGCTGTGGCACGAATCGGCTGGCGAAAATCGCGGCAGCCAGGGCGGCAACGGTCGCGCCGATGACAATCCAGCGCCGCTCGATGGCGAGGTCGATCCAGCCGCGCAGCTTGCGGTAGAACGGCGTCTTGTAAGGGTCGATCGCGGGTTCGCCGCCCGAATGGTGCTTGCCGAAATCCTTGGGCAGCATGTTGACGGCAAGATAGGGCGTGATAATCCCCGACACGACCCACGAGAACAGCACCGCAATGCCGACAATCCAGAAAATGCCGCCCGCGTATTCGCCGGTAGTCGACTGGGAGAAGCCGATCGGCATGAAAGCGGCAACGGTGACCAGTGCGCCGGTCAGCCGGGGCATGGCAGTCGCCTCGTAGGAGAAGGCGGCGGCCTTGACGCGATCCCACCCTTCTTCCATCTTCACGACCATCATCTCGACTGCGATGATGCCGTCGTCGACCAGCAGGCCGAGCGCGATGATCAGCGAGCCGAGCGAAACGCGCTCCAGGTTCCAGCCCGTCGCCAACATCACCAGCGCGACGACTCCGAGCACGATCGGCACCGACAGGCCGACCACAATGCCGGTGCGCCAGCCGAGGCTGATCAGGCAGACCGCGAGCACGATCCCAAGCGCTTCCAGCAGCGAGCGTTCGAATTCCCAGATGGATTCGCTGACGACGGTCGGCTGATCTGCTACGCGCTCGAGCTCGACGCCGTAGGGCAGTTCGGCCTGTAGCTTGGCGACCGCTTTTTCGATCGCCTTGCCGAGGTCGACGATGTTGCCGTCGTTGGTCATTGTGATGCCGAGCATCAGGACCTGCTGCCCATTATGGCGCACGGTGTAGGTCGGCGGATCTTCGTAGCCGCGCGTGATAGTTGTGAAGTCGCCGAGCTTGATCATGCGGCCGCCCGCGGAGATGGGCACGTTGCGGATATCGTCAAGCGTTGAGAACTGTCCGCTCACGCGTACGAGCACGCGGTCGCCTGGGGTGTCGATCGAACCGCTTGCGAGAACGCTGTTCTGGTTTCTGAGGCTCTCGGCGATCGCGAGCGGAGTGATTCCGAGGGCGGCCAGCCGCTGGTGCGAGAACTCGACGTAGACCTTCTTCGCCTGCTTGCCGTAGATGTCGATCTTCTTCACCATCGGCACCTTGAGGAGGCGGCGCTTGACGTCCTCGGATACGTCGGAAAGCTCGGCGAGGCTGACGCCGTCACCCTTGACGGCGTACAAGAGCCCGGTCACGTCGCCGAATTCGTCGTTGAAGATCGGGCCGACGACGCCTTCGGGCAGTTCGTTCTTGATGTCGCTGAACTTCTTGCGCGCCTGATACCACGCCTCACGTTGATCCGCGTGCGATGTGCCACCCTTTACGGTGATCAGCATGGCGCCGTAGCCCTGGCGCGCGTAGGTCTTGACTTTCTCGAAGTGGTCGAGCTGCTCGAACTTCTTCTCCATCCGGTTGAGCACCTCGTCCTGGACCTGCTGCGCGGTCGCGCCGGGCCACATCACCATCGCCGTCATCGAAGGCACCGAGAAGTTCGGGTCCTCGAGCTGGCCGAGTCGGGTGAAGCCAAGCACGCCGCCGGCTGCGATCGTCAGGATCAGGAAGAGAACGACGGCGCGGTGCTCGAGCGCCCATTCAGTAAGATTGAATGATTTCATTGGGTTTCTCCGGTGCGGTCGACGGTGCGTGCTGCGTTGGCCAATGAAACCTTCAGCCCGGGTGCCATTTTCTGAACTCCCGCCGTCACGATGAGTTCACCGGCGCGGGGGCCGGACACGAGCACTTGGTCATTTCGGTAACCGTGCACTGCAATGCCGATCAATTCGACGGTCCCCACGGCGTCGGCGCCCTGGCGCTTGACTACCCACACTGCAGGTTTGCCGCCCGCTTGCGTGAGTGCCGCCGCGGGGATTGCGGCGACGGACGCTTTGCCCATCGTGCGGTTTGCAACCAATGTGGCAGTTGCACCCAGCGCCAAGCGCCGTGCCTGCACGGGCTTCAATCGCGCGCGGTAGGTGCGGGTTTGCTGGGCCGCTTGCGGCGAAAGCTCGCGCAACGCGACATCGAATGCATCTTCAGGCGCGCTGGCGAGCCATGCCTTGAACTGCGCGTTCTTGAAAGCCGCGAGATGATCTTCGGGCACATCGACGACGATTTCCGGTTCTCCGTTGTCCGCGATGGAGACGACGGGCTGGCCTTCGGCGACGACTTGGCCGATCTCGAATCGCACGGCGGTCACAACGCCGCTGCGCGAAGCATACAGCACCGTGTATTTAAGCCGGTTACGCGCGAGGTCAAGTTTCTTGGCCTCAGCTTCGGCCGTCGCGGACGCTGTCTGCGCACCGGTAAGGGCTTTCTCGTCGTCGGACACGCTGACCGAGCCGTCTTTTTTGAGCGCACCCAGCCGCAGGCGGTCGGATTCCGCCTGCCGCGCCTGCGCCGTTGCCGCCGCAGACTGCTGACGCGCGGCTTCTTCCGCAAGCCGATAATCAGCGTCGTCGAGCACGGCCAGCACATCGCCTTCGCGCACGGTTTGTCCGACGTCGACTCTGCGCTGCGCGATCTTGCCGCCGACTCGAAATGCGTGGTCGACTTCATGCCTCGCCTGAACGGTGCCGACGTATCGGTTCGCTTCACTGGCGCCGTCGTAGTGTACTTCGAAAGTTCGCACGGGGCGCGTGACGGGAGCCGGCTTTTCCTGTGTGCAGCCCGCAATGACCGCCCCGGCAGTTATCGCAATCAGCGTTTTGAGTAGAAAGTTTTTCACGGCAAGTCTCACTGAGTTGAAGTTAGGAACGCGGTGCATGTTTTTCGTCGGCCGCTGCCGGTTTTACTGCAGGTTCGAAGACCTGCCAGCCGCCGCCGAGCGCTTTGTAGAGCTGCACGGTATCGAGCAATAGCTGGGTGCGGCTGTCGTTGGCACTGACGCGTACCGCGAGTCGCGTGCGCTGTGCGTCGAGCAGCGGCAGCATGTCGATCTGGCCGCGCTCATACAGCGATTGCGCGCGCCCAAGCGCGGCCTCGGCCGATGCGGCGGCGCTTTCCAGTTGTTCTGTGCGGCGGCGTTCGTCGGCGACTGCGACCAGGGTGTTCTCGACGTCCTCGAGCGCGCGCACGATGCCATCCTCATAGCGGAGCAGCGCCACTGACTGGTTGCTTTCCGCAATCTCATTGATCGAGCGCGTGCGGCCTGCATTGAAGATAGGCATAACGAGCAGGCCCGCGACGTTGCTGAAGCGCGCGGCCCCCAGACTCATGCCGTTCATTTCAACATCTTCGCGGCCGAACAAGGCGTTGAGGAACAAGCGCGGGAACCACTCGGCAGCGGCCTGCCGCCGGCGCGAGTTGGCGGCGTCGAGTTGCGCTTTAAGCGCGAGCAGATCCGGTCTGCGCTCAAGCAGCGTGGCTGGCTGGCCCGATGTCACCACGGGGGCTACGATGTTGCTCTTTCCAGGCACGATGTTGGACGCGTTAAAGGCCTGATCGCCGATGAGCACCGCGATGCGGTGTCTCGACATCGCAACGAGTGTCTCGAGCGGCGGAATCGCCGCGCGCGCGCGTGAAGCGTCAGTCTGCGCGCGCTCGACGTCGAAGGGCGTTGCAAGCCCTGCCCGCTCCCGGGCCACGACCAGGCGCAAGGTTTCGTCCTGCGCCGCCGAGATCGCGCGTACGCTTTCCAGCTGACGCAGCGCGCCGACGAGCATAAAGTAATTGCTGGCGACGTCACTTGCTACTAGCAGCTTGATTCCGCGAACGCCATGTTCGGTGGCGATGGTGTCGGCTGCAGACGCTTTGGCGCCTGCGCTGAGCCGTCCGGAAATGTCGATTTCCCAAAAAACGTCGAGACCGCCGATGCTCGTCTTCGTGTCGGGCACGGCCTGCCGGTTGAGCGCACTGTAATTCGTTCGTTGATCGAAGCTGGCCGCACCTGCGGTAACACTCGGATATAGCCACGAGCGGCTGATCGTTTCGCCGGCGCGGGCAGCGCGCACGCGCTGTGCGGCAATCTTCACATCGCGGTTTTCGCGGGCCGCTCGTTTTATGAGGTCGGACAGGACAGGGTCGCCGTAGCTTTCCCACCACGCGGCCTCCGGTTCTTCATTGGACGTGGTGGCCGCCGCATACTTGGCAGGGACTTCGACTGAGTTCTTCAGTATGGGAGTCGTGCAGCCCGTCGCGGTGAGCGCGAGTGCCATGACAATTACGAAATGCGAGATCGGGCTGGGTGGTGAAACCCACGCTGTCGTGGGAGAAAATTTCAATAGCGCCATGGTTAATGTAGATCGCCTATTTCGATAGGGTCAGATTAACTTGACGCCAATCAAGAAGTCGTCAGCGAAAGGTCGTCATTCCGTCAGCGTTAAATCATCTCGGGTGGGCGCAATGTCCTGGCCGGGAGCTAGATACGGGAGCGCATGGATTTGAGTTCGGTCCGACACACGTTGCCGAACGACTTGATCGGATCGAAATCCGGTGATTGCGTCAGCTGGTGCAAGTCCTCGACCGTGAGATTGCGTGCGAAATACTGATCGGTGATATGCACTAGCAATCGCTCCGCCTCGCCGAGCACGGGCTGTGAAGCGGACAAGCGGATGCGGTTGATGAGCGCATATGCAGGCAGCAAAATCTCCGGCTTTTCGAGCGTGTGCGCGTAGGCATCCACCAACAGCTTCGCGCATTCGGAAATGTATTCGCCGTAGAGCGCCTCACGCTTCTTGATCTCGAGCCGGAGCAGCTCACGTCTGCTCGTCGTCTTTTGCGTGATCCACGCTGTTGCAAGCGTTGCAGAGCCGCCGACGAGCGACCCCAAGACTCCGGAAAGCGCACTGACTGTTGTAATGTCCATAAATTTTCCTTCGAGCGGGAGCGCAACTAAACCGTCACGGGGCCGGCAACTTTCCTTTCAGGTCGGGAAATGTTTTCTTCAGGCGCTCGACGATGTAGTCCTCGACGCGCGCGGTTTGCGCTTGACCAAACGCCTCTGCTGACCTGTCGCGTATCGCCAGATGGAGCATGATCAAATCGTGCAGCTTGGCAAAAGCCAATGGATTACTCGTTCCGCATACCGATGAGTCTTTTTTAAGGACGCGCCGGATGACGCCGGGATCGAGCACATGCACCCCGCATAGCATTGCCATCCGCGCGATTTCACGGTCGACTTCTTCGAGATCGTCGGTCCACCATCCGAGGGGAAATTGCGTTCTCTGTGTCGTCATGGCATCACCGATTGGGAATTAAAGGCGCAGATTCCTCTGCGTTGCACGTAATGTCTTCCGCGATCGACGCCAGCAGCTCCGGGCCCGAAGTGAATTCGCTTTGGCGACCCGTGGCAAGGTTCTCGAGCCGCCCGGCGATTGCGCCAGGCTTCGCGTCGCTGCGCAGTTTAAGTACATAGGCGCGTCGATTTGGATATTTAGGTTTGGGATTAAAGGACATCGTTGTCTTCTCGAGCAAATTGCATTGCGTGGGGTCGTTCGCGATCGGTTATCGTGATGCCGCACGTGGCAGGCGGCGATCCGCCGCGCCAAGCACGTCGCGAATTCGCGCCAGCATCGCTCTCTGCTCAGGCGATGGCTCGATGAGCTGCACGCGCTTGTCCGCGAGCACGCGCTCTAGCAGCGTGAGCAGGCGCTCGCGGTCCTTGCGTTTGGCCAACAGCACGGGCAACGTTTCGACCGCCTGGTCCGGCTCGTAGCGGGCTATGATCTCCTGTTCGCCACCGATGCGGCGCGCTTCGTCGCGGGGTAGATCAGGCAACAGGTCCCGATACTCCTCCAGCAGATCGCTGGCGAGCTGCACTCTGGCGAGCGGCAGCGGCTCGTCCCGGTGTGCCATCAGAAAGCCGACGCGGGCCAGCGCCTCCGGGTAGCCGCCCTTGTCGATCGAGGCCAGCACTTCCTTAACGAATGGAAGCTCGCGCGCATCCACTGCCGGCGGCGTCGTTTCAGGATCGCCTTTGTCGCCCGCATAAAAAGCGTAGAGGTTGGCGTAGACCTGGAAGAAGGTCGCTTCGGCAACCGCATCACGCAGTGCCCGATAGCAATCGAGCGTAGTGCTCACCATCTCTGACACCGTCGATTCGATCTGGCGTCCCGGATGGTCGGACGCCAGCGCCTGACGCTGGGCCTTCACCGCCTGCGCCGCCGGCGCCAACCAGCTCAGAAGAGGATTGAGATCGGAAAATGCCCAGCGCTGGAATCGGAGCGGATGAAACTCGCGCGACAACTTGGCGCCCGCCTCGTTGGCGAGCGCCTTCACCAGAGGCCGCGCAAAGAGCTCATAGGCGCGCTGATTGAATTCCGAGACGACTTTGGCCGCTTTGAATGGTTTTTCGTCGACACGTTTGAAGCGGTTCAGGCGTGCGCTGATTTCTTCCAACCGCATCTCAACGAGGTTGACCTCATAGGCTGTTTTGGCGCCTGAATCTTTCTTTTCCGTGATCTGCATCCCGTATAGCCCCGGCGGCAGGGCCTCGATGGATTTGAGCACCGACGCGATCTGCGTTCCTTCCTTCCTCGCGACTTGGCCGGAAACGAAGATGCCCAGGTGGCCGACTTCCTCTTGCATCAGGCCGACGATCACCTGGCCGCGGGCTTTAATCTCCTCGGTGCTGCCGTACACGTCGGCGACCCAGTTGAAGGCCTGTTGGGGCGGCGTGATGTTGTCGCCCATCGACGCAAACATCACGATGGGTACCTTAATGTTGCGCAGGTCGAGCGCGCCCGCCGCAGCGCCGTTCACGGTCCCCGACCATAGGTTGTTGCCGACGAAAAGGTTCTGCGTGATCCACTCGATCTCCTCGCGGTTGAGCAGGTAATAGCCGCCCCACCAGCGCTCGAACTCGAGAAAGCGCTGCGCCTCTGAGTCAACGTTGGCGAACACCCGGTAATACTTGTCCCAGAACGTATTGGCCGGGTTCAGATTCTCGAAGTTCTGCACCAGCCAGGCGCCATCGAATTTGCCCGCGCCCAAGTCGGAAGTCAGCGATGCGGGCCAGGTGCCGCCGAGCAGCCCGCCGGCGTAGCGCATCGGGTTGTCGCCCTCGTTCTCCCTCCAGGCGCCGCCCCAGTAGGACATCGGCGCGCCAACGATCACCACCGGGCCTGTATCGTCGGGATGGGCAGACGCGAGCATCATGGCCGCCCAGCCCGCCTGACAGTTGCCGACCAGTCCGGGCTTCGGGGCGTCGGGATGGAGCTCACGCACGCGATGAACGAAGTTACGCTCGGCGTTGCAGACGTCGAGCAGCGTTTGCCCCGGTTCCGGATCCGGGAAGAAGATTACAAAGTACACGGGATGGCCTTCATGCAACGCCACGCCGACCTGAGAATCGTCCTTGAAGCCGCCGATGCCCGGGCCATGGCCGCCGCGCGGGTCGATAATTACAAAAGGGCGGCGTCTAGGATCAATTGTCACGCCTTTCGGCGCAACGATGCGCACCAGCGCGTAATTGACCGGTTTTTCGAGCGTGCGCCCGTCAACCACCATTTCATAGTCGAAGTGAAGGACCGGTGGCAGTCCCTGCCGCTCGTGCTCGAGGAAGTTGTTCCCGCGCTGACGCAGCGTGTCCCAGAAAAGGATCGAACGCTGGACCGAGTCGGCTGCATACTGCGCAGCCAGTGTCCAGCCGTCCATCGGCGCAAGCGGCTTTGCCGTCGTTGCGGCGACTTGCTTGGTAATTGCCTGTTTCGCGCGCTCGCCAAGGCGCTCCAGCGCGTGTTCGGTGCGGGTGCTCAGCACCTGCGCGACTTTCGCTGAGACGTCCTGCATCGTAGAAAGCTGTTGAAGTGGATTGTTCATATCTGTTTCCTTTTTGCGAAGGCCTGTGTCAGCCGTTGAGATTGCATGCGTATACGTTAATCCCCGCTGCAAGGTGAGTCGTCAGCGAAACGTCCGGATTTGGTGGGAATTGGATAAGAACCAGGTCAAAGGCCGGCGACGACCGCAACTCGAAGCGGGCGAGGGCATTCAGGACGAACGTTCAACGCGCACACCCGTGAACGTCGGGGATACAAACGGATTTGTATTCTTTAGCTAAATACAACGGAAATAGGTCGTATTGGATTCAAATTCAGACCTGCCGTAAGTAAATGTTGACAAGGTAAGATAGTTTGAATCCCGCTTCACAAAAGTCAGCGTTTGGTTGCCTTCGTCAAGCATGAAGCCTGTATCGCTTGGGACAAATCTGGCTTTGACCGTTCCGGATGAGTGCGCGTGCGGGTTCCTGACTTCTTTAGTCACGGCTAGCTGATCGGGGCCGATGACTTTATAGGTCACCCTGCCTGACGTGGATGTAGCCGGATCTGACCAGCAGAAAACTCCTTCAAGCCATGAAATGTCGTCAACAGCGCTTAACGCACTGTTGGACTGCAGCACCAAGACGAGGGCCGCAAATAATAATCCAGGCAATTGTTTCATTTGAATCTCGTTTGGTGTCTCACTTGTTGCGATTGGGCGGCGCTACTATCTGCACATCGCACCCTTCACGCATTTAGCGCGTTCCGATCGACGCGCCGAGTGTCATGATCGGTCCAATTTATGGGCCGGCCGTTTTTGCTCGGACGTTGTTGCGAGTCGCGTTCGAGCAAGCGCTTTCTTGGAAAGCATTCCGCTTTAATTTGACTTGATCTTGCGCGCTCTACTAAGGAATCAAAACCGCTTCGCTCAGCAGATTTTGGATTCGCAATTTTTTTCATGATTTTGGTGTACAAGTTTGAAGGCACTGTTTCATCGTTTCTTTGCATTGATGAAAAAGTACTGTCTGATGTCCTGCCGACGATGCGGAAATGCAGTCGGAACTGTATCTAATACATGGTTGCGCACAAGTCGGTTCGAATTTGCTTACATCGACATCATTCATGGTGACACACCCAAGCAGCATCAGAACAAAAAATGCCGGCAGAAAATATCTCATGATTGCTTCCTGGTTTATATGACCGCTCTTCGTTGACCGCATGCGGATACGTTAGCCCCTGCTGCCGGCCGAGTCGTCAGCGAAACGTCCGGAATTGGTGGAAATTGGAGAAGAACGAGATGCAAAGCCCGGCCGCGGCCGCAACTCGGAGCGGGCCAGGGCGTTCAGGGCGAACGGTCCACTTGCAAGCAGGATGGTGATTCCAACTTGACCGAACGACGACTTTTTGCTGACGACGCGCCGGGACGAGGTGCTTATGATGATTCGACCGGCCACTTGCGTTTCGCTTGCGGGCCGTTTTCGAAGTTCGCACCGGAGCCGTCCATGAACGTCAGAATTTCCGCAGGGTGGATTTACGCCGCTCTGATCATCGCTTTGTCGATTGTAGTCCTGCGCAGCTTTCTGCCGTCTTTGGTGATTGCGTGCGTGACTGCGGTCGCCAGCTGGCCTCTCTACGAGCGATTCGCATTCCCAGTTCGCCAGCGGATCGGGCGCGGCGCGACTTCTTTCGCGTTCACGGTGCTGATGACGGTTTTTGTTCTGGTGCCCATGATGTTCGCTATTGGCGCGCTGCTCATCGAAGCGAACGTGCTGCTGCGCGATATCGCGGCGGCCGATCGAAACGGCATCCCGCCTCCGCCGTGGCTCGCCAGTCTGCCGCTCGCGGGCAGTTGGCTCGCCGAACGCTGGCAACTCGGGCTAGCCCGGCCCGGCGCTTTTGCGGCATGGGTCGAGCGAATGCAGCCTGCGGAAATGCTGGTCTGGGCGCAGTCGCTTGGACAGTTCATGGCGCGGCACGTCTTCATCATCGCATTTGCCGTGCTCGTTCTGTATTTCCTGTACCAGCAAGGCGAATCGCTCTCCGGCGGATTACGACGGGTGCTTAGTCAGCGCCTCGGCGAGCGGGCAGAAGCGTACGTGCAACTCGCAACCTGTGCGCTGCGCGCTTCTGTCAACAGCATGCTCGTTGTCGGGCTGATAGAAGGTCTTGCGGTTTGGATCGTTTATTCGATCGCCGGCGCGGTGCACGCGGGCATTTGGGCGGCAATCACTGGCGCACTCGGGGTGGTGCCTTTCCTCGGTTACGTAGCCGTCATTACACTGTCGCTTCAATTGGCGATTACGGGCGCGAAAACGTCAGCGGTGCTGGTGCTCGCGCTTGGCACTCTGATTTTGCTCGTGGGCGATAAGGTGGTGCGGCCCGCGGTGGCACGCGACGGCACGCGCCTACCTTTCGTGTGGGTGCTGATGGGTTGCCTCGGCGGTTTCGAGGCGTTCGGATTGATCGGCCTGGTGATCGGGCCCGTCGCACTGACGCTTGCGCGGGAAATCTGGGAGCAGCGCATGCACGAAGTTCGCCGACCAATACCGGGCGCCGCAACACTCCGCTAAATAGGCGCGTCAGGTGTGCTTCGCGCCGGCCAGACAGGCCCGCGCTTTTTCGAGAGCGGGCGTGCCGGCTGCTTCGGGTAACTGTCCGACCAGCGCGGTGAGGGTGCGCCGGTCTTCGGCGGTTGCGTGCTTGTGGGCACACAATTCGGTTAATGCGACCAGTTCATGCCATGGCGACTGCTGCGCGCGCGCTACGTCGAGCGAGCGCCGGATCGCGCACTCGCTGTCGGCACGCCGCCCTTGCGCTCGTGCGATGACTGCTTGCAGAAGATGCAACTGCGGCAGATAAACCCGCTCGGTGCGCTTATCAGCCAGCGCGAGCGCTTCATGCAGCTCCGCTTCGGCAGCTTGCCAATCCTCTGCAATCACGCGCGCTTCCACAGCGTAGCCCAGCGTCTCGGTTTCGCCTGCGAGCATTCCCCAGCGCGCGTTTTCATCGTGAGCGTCGCGAATCCGGTGATAACCGTTGAGCGGATCGCCCAGGCGTGCGTCGGCCCAGCCGCCGAACCAGCGGCATGCGGTTCTGCCTTGCCCGAGAGAGAACTCGTCTACCAGCGCATGCATTTCATCGGCGAGCACCCGTACGCGTTCGGGATCGCCGAGCCGCACCTGGAAGAGCGCATCGAACCAGAGTGCGACGAGCCGCGTCATCGGCTGCCCGAGTCGCTTTGCTGATTCATGCGCCTGCTCGAGCTTCGTGCGCCCCTGCTTGATCAGGCCGAGTGGCAGCAGTTGCAGCGCGAGCAGTCCGAGCAGGGTGACTTTCGGATCGGAGAGGAACGTTTCCCCTGGCGCCGCATCGAGCGTTTCGAGCAGCGCCAAGCCGTGCTCGATCCACTCACGCGCCGTCTGTGATCGGCCCTGAAGCTGGTCCACATTGCCGTGCACAATGCACGCGGCAATCAGCAGCACCGGATCGTTCAGTGCGGATGAAAGCGCTTCTGCCTTCGTTGCCAGCGCGAGCGCATCTACGTAATCGGCGCGCAGCAAAAGCACGATTCCGAATCCATGCAGCAGGCGTCTGCGCATCGGGTGTTGCGGCACTTGCTCCAGCAGCAGGTAAGCCCGGCGCAATGCAGATTTTGCTTCCTCGGTGATTCCGGCCACATGACTCGTTGCGATGCCGCTCAACGTTGACAACGAGATTTCCATCGCCGCTCGTTCGGCGCTCTCGGCGATTTGCGGCAGCAGGCTCAATCCTCGTTCGGCGAGGTTGATGCATTCGGCGGGGCTCAGGTGCGCGAGTGCATATTCCGCGCCCTCTATGTAGTAACGCACGGCAGTCGCCGATTCGCGGGCCCGTTCGAAGTGCGAGGCCAGCTCGGGGGCGGTTACCAACCCGCCATGCGCGCGCTCGCGTTCGAGAGCTGCACCGATCTTGCGATGCGCTTGCATGCGAACCGACGCCGGTGTGCGTTCGTACAACACCTGCCGGAACAGCGCGTGCCGGAAAGTGAAGGGGTTTTCGAACGCATCGCCGCCCGCGCGGCTTTTCGGCGGAACGAGCCACAGGTGCTGGCGCGCCAATTCGTCGCACATCTCGGCCACTTTCGCAGCGTCCTGCCCGGTCAGCTCGGCAACCGTCGTGACTCGAAACTCCATGCCGCAAGTCGCGGCCGCCGAGAGTATGAGACGCTGTTCGCTGTCGAGCCTGGCGATGTAATGGTCGATGATCGCGGCGAGATTTTCCGGCACTGCCGCGAGTGCGAACCCGTCGATAGGGTTGGATTGATTCTGACCGTCTGCATGGCGGCCCATCACCTCGTCGATCACGGCGGCAAGAAACAGGGGCACTCCGTCGGTGCGTTCGTGCAGTGAGCGCACGAATGTCTCGTTAGCCGCTAAGGATGGCGCGCGTTGCTTCACGAACTCGCCCACGTCCGCTTCCGAGAACGGGTCGAGCACGATCTCCTGCGACAGTCCGTGCAGGCGCAGCTCGTGGCGCAGCGATTTGAGCGGATGCTCGGCTGCAATGATCTCGGTGATGCGAAAACTGGCGAGACACATGAGTCGTGCACTGCGTCGCCTGCGCGCGATGAAGTCGAGCAGGTGAACGGTGGCGCTGTCGCTCCAATGAAGATCTTCGAGGACCAGCAGTAAAGGTACGCGCTCCGTATAGCGGTCGAGCGCCTCGCCCATTTCGCGCATCATCCGTTCGGGCGCCACACCGGCGAGGTCGCGACGCAATGCGTCGCGCTCCTCAGCCGTGTTCAGCCATGGCAGTTGCAGCAGCCACGTCGGCGCCACCTGGCGCAGAAGCGCTGGCAGAGTACTGTCCGTGCGGCACAGGTCCGCTATCGCTTCAAGCACCGGCAGATAAGGTTCCCCGGCACCATAGTGCTCGACGCATTGCCCGCGCGCGCAGGCAGCCTCGCCGATGCTGGAGATGAAATGCTCGATCAGCATCGTTTTGCCGATACCCGGTTCGCCGCTGACCCACACGATCGCACGCCTGCCGCTGCACGCAAGTTCCCATGCTTGCTTGAGGCGGGTCAAAGCGTCGACGCGCCCGATAAATCCGGAATGGTGCTCGGGCTCGGTTGCAGGGACGCCCGATTGCGCTTGCTGCCTGCTGATGGGCGTGGTTTCAGCGATGAAGCGGTATCCTTTTCGCGAAACCGTTTCGATCAAGCGCGGACTTCTCGCATTGTCATCGAGTGCGGAGCGCAGATCGCTGATCGCCGTTTTCAGCACCGATTCGCTGACAAATTGATGTCCCCAGACATTGTTGAGCAGCACCTCTTTCGTGAGCAGGGTGGTGGGCTGTCGCGCGAGTGCACATAGCACTGCAAATGGGGTCGGAGGCAGAGAGATAGGTTCCCCTTCACGTAGTAAAGTGGCATTTGCCTCGTCCAGTTCGAAGCGGTCAAAGCGGACGCGCAATGCAGTCGACGGAACCTGTGACCGGGGTTGCGCAGTGCGGAGGGCCATGCAAGCCTCGAGAGTTGGTCGGCAACAGTCTATCGCGACCCCGAAACCCGGGCACGCATTTCGCGCCACTTCAAATGAGCAAGCTCGCACCTCGTATAATCTATAGCATTGGTTTATTGAACTTATTTATACTGTTTTTAACCTGAGATATGTTTGATCGTAATTACGTTTTCGGCAAAATGTTGGAGAGCGCTGCTGCAGGTTTGCAGATACATTTCGATCGTAAAAAGATCAGCCGAAAAGAGGTATGTCAGAGCATTCCGGACGTGGCTCCGAGCGCCTCGAGCGCGGCCGCAGCGGCGAACCGGATAACTTGATCATCGTGCAACTCATCAGTGGATGACCGTATTTTTATTGCGGAAATTCGGCGCGACTTTTTCCATGAAGAGCCGGATGCTGTTGGCCGCGACCTCGTGCGGCATGGGCCCGATGCGGAAGACGAGAATCAAGCCGCCCACGCCGATCTTGTCAATCTCAGCGAGCGCTTCGGTCACCGTCGCGGGCGAGCCGCAGAGCATGGAGTGCTGGACCTGGTTGCGCGCGGCCGGCGCGGTTTCCGTTTTCAGGATGAGGCCCTGTTCCTTGTAAACTTTTTCGCGCATCGCCGAGCGGAATGCCTGCTGCGTATCGAACGCAGGCATGGCGAGGCGCTTCGCCTCGGCGTCGGTTTCCCCGACGAAGATATTCTTCCACACCCACGTGTTGTCGACGTTCTGCGCGACGGTTTTTTCGTCGAAGCCGGAATCGCGCATCGTCTTGCGATAAAGGTCCATGCGGTGTTTCGTCACTTCGTTGCTCTGGATGTTCATCAGGAACGGCCGGCCGGCACGCGCCATGCCCAGCATCGCTTCCTCGCTCGAACATGCACGTACGATGAACGGATGCGGCTTCGTATACGGGCGTGGCCGCAGGAGCGGCAGCCGCAGGTTCCAGAACTTGCCTTTGTGCTCGTAATTCTCGGTGGTCCACGCCTTGATCATGATGTCTTCGGCTTCGACTAGCCGCTCGTATGCTTCCGCCGGCTCGATGCCGTAGCCCTGGTAGTCGTAGACGTTGTACGCAGTGCCGCGGCCAAGTCCCACCACCAGCCGGCCCTTGCTGATGTTGTCGATCAGCGCCATCTGCTCGGCCATGCGGATCGGATGGTGCAACGACATTTGCGCGACCGCGAAGCCGATCTGGATTTGTTTCGTGCTCGACGCAAGCGCCGCGGCGAAAGTCACCGGGTCGACGTACGCGCAGATGCCGTCGAAATGGTGCTCGGCCAGCCACAGCATTTCCATGCCGAGCTCGTCGCACAGCTGCGCCTCGCGCAGGGTCTCCTCGATTACCTGGTGGTCTTTCTTCGGATCCATCGATGCGGGAAACAGGAAATTGCTGAACTTCATCGTTGTGCCTTCCTGGTTGACGCCAGCGCATGCGCGCGGCTGATTGGAAAAATGCGGGGGAAACTGCGGGTCTGCCGGAACATTTTTGAAGTGCTATTCCTCGAGATCGTCGCCGGCGGCGCTGAAAAACCGCGCCTTGCCTTGCAGGATATGGTCCGCCATCGCCGCCGCCGCGCGCGCAGCATCGCGCGTCGCGATGGCATCGATGATGGTCTGGTGTTCCTGGTTGGATGCCGCCATGGCGCTGCTCGATGCGAGCCCGCGCTGGCGGAAAAGCCGCATTTCCTTGACGAACCCGTCGTAGACTTCCTGCAGGCGCCGGTTGTCTGCCGCCTCGACCAGCGCGGCGTGGAAGCCGGCGTTGAGCTCCTGAAACCGCGCCGTATCGTTCTGCATGCGGGCTACTTCCATCCCATCCACGAACGTGCGCAGGCGCACCAGATTTTCGTCCGTAATGTGTTGCACGATGAGTTCGCCGGCCAGCCGCATCAACCCGGCGCGCAGGTCGTATAAGTCGATCACGTCTTTGTGCGCGAGCTTGCGCACGAAAAAACCGCGGTTGGCGTGATTTTCCAGCAAGCCGGCCTGGGTAAGAGTGCGGCAAGCCTCGCGCACCGGCCCGCGGCTGATGCCCAGCCGCGCCGCCAGCGCCAGCTCGTTGATGCGCGCGCCAAGCTCGAGCTCGTGCGCGAGGATCATGCGTTCGATCTCGGCATGGCAAATATTTACGAGGGTCTGCGAGCGCCGCAATTCCACGGCGTATTCAGCGCCGGATGGCGGAGTCGAAGCACTGCGTTTGCGAACGGAATGGAGGGCCACGCGGCTAGCGTAGGTAAGCCCACCTGAATTGTCAACAGTTTACAACGGACCAAAACACCTTACGGTATAAGAAGTTGCAGTATGCATCTTCTAATCGACGCGGATGCCGGCGGCCTTGACCAGCGCGGTCCATTTGTCGATTTCCGCGCGGATCAGCTTGTCGAACTGCGCGGGGGAGTTGCCGACGGGGTCGAGTCCCTGAGTGCCGAAGACTTCTAACATGGCCGGCTGCGCGAGAATCTTGACCATTTCGCGATTGAGCTTGTCGATTATGGTGCGCGGCGTCTTGGCGGGCGCGACTATGCCCTGCCAGTTTTCCACTTCGAATCCCGGCACGCCCGCCTCGGCGATGGTCGGCACGTCGGGCGCCGCTTTCGAGCGCTTTGCGGTAGTGACGCCGAGCGCGCGCAGCTTGCCGTTCTTCACGAACGGCAGCGGCGGCGGCATGGTGCTGAACACCATTTGCACCTGCCCGGCGAGCAGATCCGTCAATGCCGGCGCGGTGCCCTTATAGGCGACGTGCACGATGTTGATCTTGGTGACATGCTTGAAAAGCTCGCCCGTCATATGCAGCGACGAGGCCACGCCGGCCGATCCGTAATTGAGCGTGCCGGGCTTTGCTCTTGCCAATGCAATCAGTTCCTTCACCGAGTTGGCTGCCAGCCCCGGATACACGACGAGTATGAAAGGCGAGGTGACCAGCAGCGTCACGCCCGCGAAATCGCGCGCCGGCTTGTAGGGCAGATTGGGGCGCAAAGCGGGGTTGTGGGCGAGGCCTCCCATGCTGCCGAGAAAGAGCGTGTAGCCGTCGGCATCGGATGTCGCGGCGATCTGCCCGCCGATCAGCCCGCCGGCGCCGCCGCGATTGTCGACGATGAACTGCTGGCCAAGCGATTCCGTCAGCCGCGCCGACATTGCGCGCGCGAGGATATCGTTGCCGCCGCCTGGTGGGAAGGGAACGATAACGCGTACTGGATGATCCGGGTAAGTGTCTGCGCCACCCGCCGATTGAACGCCGGTCGAAGTGAAGGTGAGCAATGCTGCAGCGCACGCCGCAAGCAGTGTCTTCATTAGCTGGCCATGGGATTTCGAGTTCATGCTGCTGTGCTCCTTCTCAGTCCGCGCGGATTCTGGCTTCGCGCGCAACGCGCGTCCATTTTTCGATCTCGCTGGTTATGACTTTGTAAAACGCCGCGCTCGTCTGCGGCCAGGGCTCGGCGCCTTCGGCCGCGAGGCGCTGCGCCGATTCCGGTGTCACCAATATGGCGGCGATTTCGTTATTCAGCCGCGAAACGATAGTGCCGGGCACTCCGTCCGGCGCGAGAATGCCCCACCACGTGCTGATTTCGGCGCCGGGCGCGCCGGCCTCGGCGATCGTCGGCGTTTCGGGCAAGAGTGGAGAACGCCTGACGCTAGTCACCGCGAGAGCTTTGACCTTGCCCGCGCGAATTTGGGTAAGCGTGAGCGGCATCGTGCCCCACATGAGCTGGACCTGGCCGCCCATCACGTCGGTCAGCGCCGGCGCGCCACCCTTATAAGGAACGTGGATCATCTGCACGCCGGCCACGCGCGAGAACAGCGCGCCGCCGAAATGGTTGATGCCGCCGGTGCCGGCCGACGAATACGTGAGCGTATTCGGTTTCGCCTGCGCAAGTTCGATCAGCGCCTTCACGGTACCGGCAGCGAACGCCGGATGCGTGACCAGCACCAGCGGGCCGGCGCCCAGCGTTGCAACGGGCGTGAACGCTTTGACCGGGTCGAACGGCAGCTTTTCATAGACGGCGGCGCTCATGGTGTGCGACACCGACATCAAGAGCAGCGTATGGCCGTCGGGCGTGGCCTTCGCGACAAGCTCTGCGCCGATATTGCCGTTGGCG
>Ga0207648_10003008_pt1 | contig 17805 bp, 20 predicted proteins | sample KBSMisM32_FD_184310 | JGI IMG/M metagenome (GOLD analysis project Ga0207648, IMG submission 184310) | Miscanthus rhizosphere microbial communities from Kellogg Biological Station, Michigan, USA - KBS Miscanthus M3-2 (SPAdes) (version 2) | ecosystem: Host-associated > Plants > Roots >...
GCAACCAATGCATCGGGTAAGAGCCCAGTCGTGTTCGTGCACGGCCTGTGGTTGTTGCCGGGCAGCTGGGACAAGTGGCGCGACGCGTTCGAGGCGGCGGGCTACTCGACGGTCGCGCCGGGGTGGCCCGACGACCCGGCCAGCGTCAGCGATGGCAACGCCAATCCGCAGGCCTTCGCCGGCAAGACGGTCGGCCAGGTCGCCGATCACCTGGAAGCGGTCGTCCGCAAACTCGACAAACCTCCTGCGATCATCGGTCACTCGTTCGGCGGGTTGCTGGCGCAGATCCTTGCCGGGCGCGGCCTTGCCAAGGCCACCGTCGCCATCGATCCGGCACCGTTCCAGGGAGTGCTGCCCCTGCCGATCTCGGCGCTGAAGTCGGCATCGCCGGTACTGCGCAATCCGGCCAATCGAGGCAAGGCGGTCGCCCTCACCTACGAGCAGTTCCGGTATGCGTTCGCCAATGCCGTCGACGAGGCCGAGGCCCGGCAATTGCACGAGACCTTCGCCGTTCCGGGCGCCGGTCGGATGCTGTTCCAGGCCGCAACGGCAAACTTCAACCCGTGGACCGACGTCAAGGTCGACACGAAGAACCCGAAGCGGGGTCCGCTGCTGATCATCTCCGGGGAGCTCGATCACACGGTGCCGAGGTCGATCGCCAACGCCAGCTACAAGAAACAGAAACGCAACGAGGGTGTCACTGAGTTCGTCGAGATGAAGGGTCGCGGTCACTCGCTGACGATCGACAGTGGATGGCAGGAGGTCGCCGACACGGCGCTGGCATTCGTCAAGCGGTTCGAATGAGCTCGATCGCTGCGGAACCGGTGCAGTTCGTCAGCGACGGACTGACGCTCTCCGGCGATCTGCGACGCCCCACCGTGAGCGGCGACGTGCCGCGACCAGCGCTTGTGTTCACCGGCCCCTTCACCGGTGTCAAGGAGCAGGTTGTCGGTCTCTACGCCGAGCGTCTGACGCAAGAGGGCTACGTGACGCTGGCGTTCGACCATCGCAACTTCGGTGCCAGTGAGGGCGCCCCGCGACAGCACGAGTCCGGGGCCGGCAAGCTCGCCGACCTGCGCGACGCAACGAGCTTCCTCGCCTCCGTCGACGGCGTCGACTCGGACCGACTCGGGTGCGTCGGCATCTGTCTCGGCGGTGGCTACGCGTTGCGCCACTCCGCGTTCGATCCGCGCATCAAGGCGCTGGTGACCATCGCTGGTGCGTACAACGACCCGCGCGTCATGCGCGGACACTTCGGCGACGCCAACTATCGCAACGCGCTCGCCGACTACGCCGAGGTCGCCGCGCGACAGCAACGGACCGGCGAGGTCGAGTACATGCCCGCTGTCGCCGTCGAGGGCACGGCCGCGATGGGTGGCCAGGAGCCGTTCGACTACTACGGGACCGAGCGCAGCGCCGCACCGACGTGGCAGAACCGGGTGACGGTGTTGTCGTTGCGAGAATTGATCACCGTCGACAACGGATCCGGTGCCGAGTTCATCTCGCCGACACCGTGGTGCGTGATCCACGGACGTCGCGACGACTTCTGCTCGCCCGACGACGCGGCCGGCGCGTTCGAACGCGCCGGCGAGCCCAAGGTGTTCCACTGGCTGGAGACCACGAACCACATCGACCTGTACGACAACCCCGCCTTCACGGAGCCGGCTGCGGCGCTCGCGGTCGACTGGTTGCGCAGCCATCTCGACTGACTTCGGTGGGGCCGAGTTGTAGGCTCCGGGCCATGGCAACCGCCAAGCTCACACCCCTGCAAGAACTGGAAGCGAAGCGCAACGCCCCTGCTGCACCCAAGCGCACGTTCACCGAAGAGGAGAAGGCCATTCGCCGCGACCGTGTCGCCAAGGCGAAGGATGCGCTGGCTCGCTCGGTCGGCGCCAAGGGCGAACACGTGACCTCCGCTCGTGCCGCGCTGAAGACGTACCTGCAGCGCCTGAACGATCCGAAGCAGCCCGACGAAGAGCAGTTCGCGACGCTGATCGAGGCACCGTTCAAGCCGCCGCCGAAGAAGAAGTCGAACGACCGCAGATACTGATTCCACCAGCCCGTGAAGTTCGGCCTGTACGGACTGCATCGGGGCAGCAGCGTCGATCGTGACGTGCTGCGGCGTCGGGCCATCGCGGCCGAGGAGGCCGGGTTCGAGTCGCTCTGGGTCGGCGATCACATCGTGGATCCGAACCCTCGACTGGAGGCTCTCGTCGCGCTGACGTACCTGGCCGCGGTGACCGATCGCGTCCGTCTCGCCGTCGGAGTTCTGGTGCTGCCGCAGCGACAGCCCGTGTTGTTGGCAAAGCAGTTGGCGTCGATCGACGAATTGAGCCGCTGCCGCCTGATCGTCGGCATCGGTGTCGGTTACGTCGAGTCGGAGTTGAACGCCTTCGGAGTGACCCTGGCCCAGCGGGCCACCCGCACCGACGAACACCTCGACGTGATGCTGGCTCGCTGGAACGAGTCGACGAATCCCTCTCGGCCACCGATCGTCGCCGGCGGCCACTCCGACGCTGCTCTGGCCCGCGCCGCCCGAGTCGGCGACGGCTGGTTCGGTTGGGACCTCGACGTCGACGAGGCCGGTGGGATGGTCGAACGTCTACGCCGACAGCGCCCCGAAGGGTTCGAGATCACGGTCAAGCCGAAGGCACCGGTCGATCCCGACCTGGCGCGCGCGTTCGAGCAGATCGGCGTCGACCGTTTGATCCTGCATCCACAAGACGTGCACGACAACTCGATCGACGATCTGATCACCGACGCTGCCGAGAATCTGATCGGAGAACTTTGATGCGTCGACTCCGCGACCTCAGGCTGCCCGTGCGTTGGGCGGCGCGTGAATTGTTGTGGTGCCATCTGGTTTGGTGACGGTAAGTGTGCGATCGGAGGCGAGGTGGAGCCTCCAGCCACCTTCGTGGACCAGATGATGGTGCTTGCCGCAAAGAGGTACGAGATTGTCGATGTCGGTCAAACCCTGTTGTAGCCCGTAGTAGCTGACATGGTGGGCCTGCGTGTGCTCGAACGGTGTCTCGCACAACGCGCACGTTCGATACAGGACGCGCAGCGCTCGTCGCTGGGCGCGGTTCGCGAGGCGTGTCTCGCGCCCGAGGAACAGCCGTACACCATCAGCGCCGACGATCACCGGGGTGACGGTGCCGATGCAGGCCCAGCGGCGGACCGTCTCCACTGGCAACCCGAATCGTCCCAGACCTGCATCGATGACGCTGTGGTCGTGGCGGTGGCCGTCGAGGAAGGTCTGTTCATCGATCAACACCGTCACGTCGGGCACACCGGATCCACCGGCCTTTCCCTCGGTGATGGCGATCAACGCTTCGGCGGCGAGGAAGTCTTGGCGTTCGAGCGGGTCGGAAGGTGCATCGTCGGGCGCTTTGTCGTGGAACAGGGCTTCGATCGTGGTCCGCAGCCGTCCTTCGAGCTCGCTACCGCGTACCGGGTCGAGCTTTCCGGACAGGTTCCACATCCCGTAGGTGTCGGTCCACCACCGCAACCGTGACGCCTTGCGCTGACGAGCCAGGCGATCGAGTCCGTCGTCATCGCGAGCGCGACCGACGATTCGTTCGATCGTTTCGCGGTACTGGCGCTCGGTGCAATTGATGGCCGACTCGGCAATCAGCGCTCCGTGTTCGGCGACCCGATGCAGCTCGGTCGGTTTCAACCCGGCGGTGGCATTCGCCAAGACATCCACACGATGACCGGTCGTTGAACCGTCGGCGAGCGCCGCGCCCAGCTCGGGAACGTGGTCGCAGGCCTCCTTGCGATGGCGGATCTTGACGCCCTTGGTCAACGATGATTTCGCGGCCTTGGCCAGTTCGTCTTCCGGAAAGATGGCCGCGCCGTCGACGGTCAGTTGATCCAACCGAGTGAGTACCTCGACCTCGCGTGCATCCGACAGGCCGCGGACCACGCGTAGATGTTCGAGCTCGAGGCGACACGCATCGACATCGACCAGCGCGGTGCCGGCGATGAGAGTGCGCAGCTGCGAAACATCCATGCTCGCATCATCGCAAAGGGGTGTTACACAGATGGCCGGCGGACCAGCAGTCGCGTCCAGTGGACGTCACGAGGGGGATCTGCTCCGCGCTACCGGCAAGGACCTGCGCCCGCGGACAGCGCGCGACGAGCAACCGCCGCATCTCGGGATCAGGTTCGACTGCAATCACGTCTGCGAACTCGACGACGAGCAGACGCGTCAGCTTGCCGGTGCCGGCGCCGAGTTCGAGCACAGTGTCGGAGTGGGGCAGGCCAGAGACCCGGGTGACACTTGGCGGGTAGCCCGGTCGGCCACGCTCGTAGTCGGCATGCCATCGACTCGACATGCTCGCCCAGTGCATCACGGACGGGTCGCGTCCTTACCCATCACAGCCGAGTGGAGGAGCTCACGACGTGTTGATGGACCTCGGCGTCGAGGATCGCCGCCGTCTGCTCGTCCGATTGACCAGAACCGCGAAAAGCCTCGACCGATTCGACCGAGTCCCATTGCTCGAAGATGTTGATGCGGCGGTCGTCGATGGGATCGGCGGTCAGCGAGAAGTCCTCGCATCCGGCGGTTCGACGCGCCAGCACCATCACGTCGATGCAGCCACGCAGGTACTCGTCGCGTGCCGCGGGATCCACGAACAGGTGCCCAGCCACGATGATTGTCACAGCGGTCGTCTTAGCATCTCGCGGCGGGCCCTCGCGTCGTACGCTCGCCCTGATGGTCACACTCGACGAGCGAGTAAACAGGTGCATCGCCCAGGCCGATGCCCACCGCGAGGCGATGGCCATCGCGTACCTCGCTCGCCGCGATGAACACGCGCTGGCCGAGGCACATGCCGTGGATCCGTCGTTGCCCTTGGCCGGCCAAGTATTGGCCGTGAAGGCCTGCTTCGATGTGAACGGCTGGACAACGCACGCCGGCTCGGCCGTCCTCGCCGATGCACCGCCCGCCACAGCAGATGCGCCGATGGTGGCCGCACTACGCGACGCTGGCGCGATCGTGTTGGCCCAGACCAACATGACCGAGTTCGCGTACGGCGCGTTGGGCCTCAACCGCACCTACGGAACGCCGACGACTCCCTTGTGCCCGGGCGAGGATCGCGTCGCCGGCGGATCGACCTCAGGAGGCGCGGTCGCTGTCGTCCTCGGCGCGGCCGACATCGCGCTCGGCTCCGACACCAGCGGATCGATCCGCATCCCCGCCGCGTTCTGCGGGGTCGCCGGGTTCAAGCCGTCACAGGGCCGTTACCCCTCGGGCGGGATGATCCCGCTGTCGCCCAGCTTCGATGCGCCGGGAATCATCACCACGACCGTCGCCGATCTGCGGCGGGTCGACGATGCGATCGCCTCGCGGTCGACTCCGCCCACCGATGGAAGGCTCGACGGCCTTCGCCTCATCGTCCCGGTCGACGCCATCGAGGCGGGCACCACAGACCAAGACGTGATCGACGCCTTCGAACTCGTCCTCGACCGACTCCGGTCAGCCGGTGTGACGATTACGAACACCGAGCTGGCGATGCTCACCGAAGCGAGTCTCGCCGCACGCGACGGATGGATGATCGCCGTCGAGGCCTACGACTGGCACCGCGAACTGATCGCCGACCGACTCGACGACTACGACCCGAGGGTCGGTCCGCGGATCCTGCGCGGCGCCGAGGTCCTCGCCGCCGACTACGTCGCCGCGGCACGCAGGATCCGCGATTGCCGACTGAGATACGACATCGCCGTCGCCGATGCCGACGCGATCATCACACCGACCGTCCCGATCCTGCCGCCGCGAATCGAGGATCTGCAGACGACCGATGCATACCTGGCGATGAACACAGAGGTGCTGCGGCTGACCGAGATCGCCAACCGGCTCGACCTGCCGAGCGTCACGATGCCCGCCGACCCGAACAACCCTCAGCCCATCGGAGTGATGGTGACGGGTCGCCGCGCCCAGGACGACCAACTGCTCGACATCGCGGTTGCCGTGGCTAGCGTCGCCGCATGATCATCGTTCGCTCGCAGGACATTGCCGGCACCGCGCGCCACGTATCGGGTCCCGGATGGGACAGCAAGCGGATGATCGTGAAGGCCGACGGCATGGGCTACTCGGTGCACGAGACGAGAATCCACGAGGGCACCGAGAGCCACCTCGAGTACAAACACCATCTAGAAACCAACTACTGCGTGGCCGGCGAGGGCGAGGTCGTCGATGTGGCGACAGGTGAGACCTTCGCGATCCGACCCGGCACGATCTACGCCCTCGATCGGCACGACGAGCACATCGTTCGAGCGACGAACGGCGACCTCCACCTCGTGTGCGTGTTCAACCCGCCGGTCACCGGCACGGAGACGCACAACGCCGACGGCGGCTACGAACCGACCGACTGACGTGCGGGACCCGTGCGTCAGTCGCGGATGTTCTGGGCGAGGTAGTGGGCGTCGCCCACCTGACGCACCAGTTCGAGCTGTGTCTCCAGCCAGTCGGCGTGCGACTCCTCGCCGGTGAGGATCTCCTCGAGCAACTCGCGTGTGCCGTTGTCGCCGAGCTCCACACTGCGGGCGATGCCGCGGTTGAGACGGTCGATCGCTTCGGCTTCGAGGTCGAGTGCGAGCTGCAACTTTTCGACGGCCGTCTCGCCGACTCGCACCGTTCCGAGTCGCTGCAGGTTGGGCAGGCCTTCGAGGAAGAGGATGCGCTCGATCAGTGCGTCGGCATCTTTCATCTCGTCGATGGATTCCTCGCGGAACCGCTTGCCGAGGCGCTCGTAGCCCCAGTTGTCGAACATCTTGGCGTCGAGGAAGTACTGGTTGACGGCGGTCAGTTCGGCCGTCAGCACGTCGTTCAACAGCTCGATGATGTCGTCGTGGCCTTTCATTGCGCTCCTTCGAGGGCTGCGAACTAGGCGGCGTGCTCCGAGGGAGTCTTGCCGACGAGGGTGAACTCGGCAAGAAGTCGCTGCAGCTCCGGCCAGCAGCCTCCGCAACGACTGCCGGCGGTGCACATCGATGCGAGATCGTCGACCGACGTCGCGCCGGCGCACATCGCCGCGTGGACCGTGCGGTCACTGACCGCTCGACAGCTACACACGACCATGCGTCATCGCCTCGGCTCGGTGTGGGGCTCGGTGTGAGCGGTGTGCCGAGCTTCCACCCGTCGCGGCACTCCGGCTTCGATCAACGCGGTGGCCGTAGCGAGCGGCACGCGGATCGTGTGTGGAAGGCGGTGGGTGACGCCGGTGACTTCGGCGGTCGTTCCCTGCTCGTCGACGATCAAGCTGACGTACTCGATGCGACGGAATCCCAAGGCGGATACGGACCGGCGTTGAACTCCTGTTGCAACGGCCACGGATCCTCCTCTCGACAACCGTCCTTCTCCGAGTATATTAGGCATCCCTAATACGGGATGGCAACTCGGGTTTGTCGAGAGGAAGGATCCACTGGCTGAGCGCCCGTCCAGGACTCAGCCGGCCGAGGTCAACCGATCAACCCCAGCGCTGGGGGTCGTCGGGGTTCAAGCCCATGCACAGCTTGGCCACGAGCTCGTGAGCCAGCAGCGTGTTGCCCGGGTGGAAGCGGCCCATCCGCACGTCGCGGAAGATCTGCTCGAGTCGGTTCGACTTGAAGACGGCGCTGCCGCCCGAGAGATCCATCGCCCGATCGACGATGTCGTAGGCCTGGTTGATGATGAAGTGGCGAGCGGCCACGAGGCGCACCGGCCAGTCGGCGTGCGGGACGCCGTTGGTCCAGTCGGTGACCACCTTGTCGAGCAGCGCTTCACAGGCGTCGAGTGAGATGCGCATCTCCGAGACGTTGTGCTGCACGCCGGGGTGGTGTGCCATCGAGTTGGTGAGAGCCACCGACGTGCGCTTCGGCATGCGATCGACGGTGATGTCGAATGCCCGCTGTGCGGCGCCGTAGTACACCGAGGCGAAGCCCATCAACGCCCAGGCGAAGATCCCCACCTGGAACAGGCCGGCGCCGGCGAAACCGGCCGGGCACACGAGCACGATGTTCTCGTCGGCGACGAACGCCCTGTCGAGCACCGTGTCGTGGCTCTGTGTGGCACGCATGCCGAGCGTGTCCCACGTCTCGACGATCTCGTAGCCATCGGCCGAGCGCGGCAGGAAGCCGTGCACGATCTTCGGGTTCGCCGGATCGGAGGTGTCCATGGCGTGGAACCCGGCGAGGGTCCACACGGGGGACAGGCTGCCGAAGATCTTGTGGCCCGTGATCTCGTAGCCGCCCGGCACCTTCTCCGCCTTCGACGACGACAGCAACAGGGGCACGTCGTTGCCCGGCTCGCCGTGGATGGCGGCGAAGATCTCGCCCTCGGCGGCCTTCTCCAGCATCCAGCGCATCGATGTGTCGCCGGCCTTCAACAGGTCGGCGGCGACGCCCGTCCAGTACACGTGCATGTTGACCGCAACGGCGGTTGCCGGTGCGTGGTACGCGAGTTGCCGTTGCAGCTTCGACACTTCGTCGAGTCCGAGGCCGGAACCGCCGAACTCTGTCGGCACGGCGGCCAGCAGGTAGCCCGACTGGCGCAGCTCGTCCCAATCCTCGTCGAAGAAGCGGTTCTCACGGTCGTATGTCGCAGCCCGAGCGTCGAACCGAGCGAGCATCTCGTCGGTCAACAGGTCTGTCGCGGTGGCGATTGTGGTCATTGTGATTGTCTCCAAGTTTCCCAAGTTGTCCAGATTCGGGGCGCGCCCGTCTCAAGGTGTGCCCCCGAGTGGGGCAGCGTTACGTTCTGACGGCGACTATCGGTGGGCCGCTTCGGGCCCGAACTCTTCGACGGCGACGATCACGTCCGCAGGAATTCCCAGCCGTTTTGCCGCCTCGGCGATGGCCTCCGGGTTGGCGGCTTCGTAGAGGCAGTAGGTCTTCTTCTTGTCGGCGGAGAGGAATGAGTACAACCACCGGACCCCGGCGTCGTCGTTGACCAGCCGGATGCCGGCATAGTCCATTGTCTCGGCGTCGAGTTGTTCGGCGAAGTTCCGCTCGATTACGAAGAGGGCCATCTTCCGTCCTTCGGTTGTCCTGCGACTGTGAAGTGAAGCCTCCCACCGGGCCCGGCGGGAGGTCTCACGTCGTCGTCGGAAATGACTGTAAAGAAGTCGCCGCCCCGTGTCATGACCATGTTTGGCCTTCCGTGACGGGAATCTCGTTGACGTAGCTGGCCCGATAGTAGTCAGATCTGACTAGGGAACCGACCAGTGACTGCCGCGACGAGCTCAACCGCAACCATCATGTGCGCCGACGCGGTGCTGGCCGAGCACGTGCACCGCGTCGCCGACGTGGTGCGCAGCAGCGGCGCCCGGATCGTCAGCACGGGCGGCGACACGACGATGGTGGCGTTCGAGAGCGCCTCGGCGGCGCTGGCCGCCGGCATCGAGTTGCAGCAGACCCTGGCCGCGTGGCTGCCGGCGTTGCCGATCCGCATCGGCTTGTCGACTGGCGATGTCGAGTGGAACGACGGCGTATGCACCGGGCCGCCACTACGGATCGCCGCCGAGCTGTTCGCCCGTGCCGAGGTCGGCCAGATCCTGGTCAACAACGTCGTGCGATGGCTGGCGGGCAACGGCAACTTCACACACATGGGCTTCGCCGAGATCGACGGCAACGGCGAGCAGGTCGAGATGTTCGCGGTCGAATGGCGGCCGCTCACCGCCACCACGATCGACCTTGCGCCGGTGGAGCCGCGGTCTGTGCCGTTGCCCGCCGCGTTGTCGAACCAGCCCCGACAGCGGTTGGTCGGACGTGAGCCGGAGTGGGCGACGCTGAGCGAGGCGTGGAAGCGCTGCGAGGCCGGAACCCTGCAAGTGGTGCTGATCGGTGGCGAGGCGGGTGCCGGCAAGACACGGTTGGCGGCGGAGTTCGCCCGCCACCGCCACGACGGCGGAGCATCGGTGCTGCTCGGAACGTGTGATGCCGAGCTGGCCCTGCCGTATCAGCCGTGGGTGCACGCCCTCGATCACCTGCTGCGGTCGCTGCCCGACTTCGGTCGGCCGGCGGTCGGCAACCGCGACCTGGCCGATCTGCTGGTCCTGCTGCCGCAACTCGAACGGATGATGCCCGGGCTGCCTCGCCCGGCGTCGGCAGATCCCGAAACGGACCGGTACCTGCTGTTCTCGGCCGTCGATCGGGTCCTGTCCGTGGCCGCTCGGGCGACGCCGATGTTGATCGTGCTCGACGACGTGCACTGGGCCGGCCGCCAGACGCTGGAGCTGCTGCGGCACCTCGTCAGGTCCGGGTCGGCCGCCCCGCTCATGATCATCGCCACGTTCCGGGACGGCACCGCAGACATCGGCGACGCGCTGGCCGAATGCCTCGTCGACCTGCAGCGCAGCGAGGCGGTCACACGTGTTCGCCTCGGGGGACTCGACACCGCCAGTGTCGAGCAGTACGTCGCCGGCGCGCTCGACCAGGAGCTCGACGGCGAGCTGCGAGTCCTCGCTGCTGCCGCCGCGGAACGCAGCGCCGGCAACGCGTTCTTCCTCGGCGAGTTGTGGCGTCACCTCATCCACCACGGCGTGGTCGTGCGCCAGGACAACCGCTGGGTGGTGCGTCGCGACATCGGCAGCGTCGGCGCGCCCGATTCGGTCAAAGAAGTCGTCGGTGGGCGCATGGCGCGGCTGTCACGCCGGGCCCGCCGGCCGCTCGAGCTCGCCGCCGTGGCCGGTCAACGTGTCGAATCCCGAGTGTTGTCGTCCGCCTCCGGCATGTCGCCCGACGAGGTCGGTGCCGGGCTCGACGAACTGGTCGACAGCGGCTTCCTCGTCAGCGTCGGCGGTCATCTGCTGACGTACCAGTTCGTGCATGCCCTCGTTCGCGACACGGTCGTCGAGGTGATGTCGCCGTCGGTGAAGGCGGCCCTCCATCTCCGAATCGCCGAGGCGCTCGAACAGATCTACGAACCGGACCGGCGATCGGTGTATGCGGAACTGGCCCGGCACTTCTGTGCTGCCGCGACGGTCGGAGGGTTGGAGCGAGGAGTCGACTACGGCCGCCTGGCAGCCGGACAGGCCAAGAGCGCCGGCGCGTACGACGAGGCGATCTCCCACTACGAGGCGGTCCTCGACCTGCTGCCCAGCGAATCCGTCGAGACGACCGAGATGCAGGTCGAGCTCGGCCAGGTGCAGATGCGCAAGGGACGTGCGTTCAAGGCCCAGGCCACGTACAACAAGGCCTTCGAGGCGGCGCGGCGCAACGGCTGGGCCGAACAGGCCGCCCACGCCGCGTTGGGGTACGAAGAGGCGGTGCACCAGCCGGGAGCACCGGGTGGGCCGGCGGTGCGCATGGTTTCGGAGGCCATCCGCATGATCGGTGATCAACAGGGTCCACTGCGGGTGCATCTGCAGGCATCGTTGAGCCGCAGCCTGTACCTGGCCGGCGATCAACGCAGCGCGATCGCGGCGGGCGACGTGGCGTTGTCGATGGCTCGCTCGATCGACGACCCGCCCAGCCTCATCGCCGCGCTGCAGGCGCTCACCGTCGTTCAGGCTGAGGCGCCCCCGATGCTCGCCGCGAGCACCGAGCTACGTGACGTGTCGATGCGTATCGGCGACAGCTGGAGCGCCGTCTACGCGACGGGCACCATGTTCCGCGTGTTCGTGCAGCTCGGTCGACTCGACCAGGCCGCCGAGGTGCTGAAGCAACACCGCATGTTGGCCGATCGCGGCCGGTTCCTCGTGTTCCAGTTCATGGCCGACGTCTACGACGCGCTGCTGGCCCTGGCGTACGGCCAGTTCGACGAGGCCGAGCAGGCCGCAGAGCGTGCGCACGCCCTCGGATACGCGAGTGACACCGTGCACGACGCCGGCGTGTACGGGCTGCAGATGTTCGCGATCCGCCGCGAACAAGGTCGACTCGCCGAGGTTCTGCCCCTGATGCGTGCGGTGTCGGGTCGCGACGACAACGAACCAATCTGGCGACCGGGGCTCACCGTGCTGTACGCCGAACTGGGGATGATCGACGAAGCTCGCCACGAACTCGAGGCCCTGGCGCCGGGAGGGTTCGCGGTCGTGCCGCGCGACTCGGTGTGGCCGGGTTGTCTGACGTTCCTGGCCGAGGCGTGCATCGCCTGCGGCGACGTCACCCATGCCGAATTCCTGTTGAAGGAACTCGACCACTATGCGGGACACAACCTGATGGTGGCGATGACGATCTGTTTCGGGCCGACCGATCGGTTGCGCGGTGGCCTGGCCCAGCTGCTGGGGCGGCTCGACGAGGCAGACGAGCACTTCCGGGCGGCGATGGCGCTCGCCGATCGCAGCGAATCCCCGGTGTGGCGGGCCCACGTCCATCACGATTGGGGTGTGCTCGCGCTGGCCAGAGGCGACGTGGCCAGCGCTCGGACGTTGGCACAGCAAGCGCTCGACACGGCGGTCGCGCTGAAGATGGGCGCGCTCGTCCAACGAGCGACGACACTGCTCGAACGGACGACGGCGGTCCCTGCCGCAGAGACCTTCGACGGGTTGTCGGAACGAGAGCTCGAGGTGCTGCGCCTGATCGCGGAAGGATGTTCGAATCGCGAGATCGGGGACCGCTTGTTCATCAGCCAACACACTGCCGCCAACCACGTGCGGTCGATCCTGCAGAAGACGGGCTGCGCCAATCGCGCCGAAGCCGCGGCGTACGCAGTCCATCACCGGGTGGTGCGCCAGTGACCGCAGTGGTCGGCAATCTCCACGCTGAGTTCCGTGCTTTCTGGCACCCCGTCGCGTGGTCGTATGAAGTGACCACCACTCCGATGGCGGTCACGTTGTTGGCCGAACCGCTCGTACTCGTGCGACGATCGGACGGCCGCGCCGACGCGTACTTCGACGAGTGCCCGCATCGCGGCGCCCCGCTGAGCTTCGGAAGGGTCGAAAACGACGAACTGGTCTGCGCATATCACGGCTGGAGGTTCGGCAGCGACGGCAGGGCGACGTGCATTCCGGCACTCGGATCCGACGCAACCATCCCGGCGCGGGCCTGCCTCGGTAGGCCGAGCGCGGTGTGCGAGCGCTACGGAATCGTGTGGGTGTCGCTGGAGACGCCACGAGTGCCGATCCCCGAGTGGCCCGACGACGACGATGCCAGTCTCGGGAGGTTCTCGCCCGTCGCGCACACGTCGCGGGTGCTCGCCGCATACCAGACCGACAACCTGCTCGACGCCAGTCACTTCCCGTTCCTTCACGTGTCGCTGAGCGACCGCAACCCGTTGATCGGCGAGCAGACGATCGTCGACCAACATCGGTTCGGGTTCTCGACGGTGCAACGCAAGCTGGCCGACGACGGCGTGTCCACCGAGGGCTGGCTGCGCTACACGTGCGTCGTGCCGTTCACCGTGATGCTGCGCAGCGAAGAGCCCGACGGCAGCCTGCGCCAGTCCTTCTTCCAGGCCATCCAACCGATCGACCAGCACTACACGCGTCTGTTCTTCATCCATCGCGTTCCCGACACCGATCCGGCCGTGCTCGCCGAACTGCATGCCGCCGAGGAGATCGTGCAGCAGGAAGACCTGTGGATGACCGCGGCCCTTCGTCGTGAAGGGATGCCGTTGGTCGGTGCGCCCGACCTTCATGTGCGGTCCGACGGGAACGCGATCCTGTACCGCAGGGTGATGCGCAACGTGTTCGAGGATCCGCAGGACATCGCCGCGAAGTGAGTGGCGCGCTGTCACATCCTTGGTACGTCGGCGCGTGGCGACGGCGGTCGATCGTGGTGCCGGGCGGCGAACCGACGGAGCCGTGCGAGGCGTGGTGGATCCAGTCATTAGATGCGTTCGTGGATATCCGCGTGACGCTGCCGGGTCGTGACCACAACGGGCTGCCCTACTCGTCGACTCGGGCGTTCGCCGGATGGTTCGAGATCGCCGACGGCGAGAGCCGTTGGCACGTCGAAATGGACTCCGACGGTGTCGTTCCGCGCCTCGATCGAGCCGCAGCGCGGGGTCTCTACATACCGCCCGACGAACCGCTCGCGATGATCGAGGATGCGCCGGGGCGGTTCCGTGAGGAGTGGGTGCAACGAGGTGACCCGGCCGACGTCGAAGTCGTGCGGCATTCCAACTTGATCGCCGTGCGGGTGGGCGATGTCGTCGGCATCGTCCACACGTTCGGCGACGCAGTCTTCGGCCGGCTGTGGGAAGGCGCCCGTTCGATCACAACGGCGTGACTATGGTGCTGGGCCGATGGCCGAGCGGATCGAGGTCGACACGTGCGTCGTGGGTGCCGGGTACGCCGGTCTCACCGCCGCCCGTCGTCTGACGCAAGCGGGCACCACGGTTGCCGTGCTCGAAGCACGCGACCGCATCGGTGGAAGGATTTGGACGCAACCGCTGTCGGATGGATCGCCGGTCGACCGTGGGGGAGCGTGGTTGGGGCCCGATCACGACGCCATCTTCGGTCTCGCCCGCGAGGTGGACGTGTCGACCTACAAGACGTGGGTGCACGGTGCCCACCTCCTCGTCGACCACGGCCGCATCCGTCGCTACACCGGCTTGATCCCGAAGATCAGCCCGCTCGCGATCGTGACGATCGCGTTGGCCCAACTGCGAATCGATCGAATGGCCAAGGGGCTTCCCGTCGATGCGCCGTGGACGGCCAAGCACGCGTTGGAGTGGGATTCGCGATCGGTTGCCGACTGGATCGCGCACTGCCGCGTTCGAACCGGAATTGCCCACGACCTGTTCGAGATGGCGGTCAGAGGTTTGATGACGGGTGATCTGAACGAGGTGTCACTGCTGCATCTGCTGGCCCTCGTCCGCGGACACGGCAGCATCAACACGTTGTTCTCCATCGAGGGAGGTGCCCAGGAGAACATGGTCGAGGGCGGCGCCGGCGAGATCGCCCGACGCGTCGCTGCCGCGCTCGGCGATGCCGTGCACCTTGACTCGCCCGTCACGTCGATCACCGACACGCGTGACCGTGTTGTCGTGCAGAGCGAACGAGTCGTCGTGTCGGCCCGTCACGTGATCGTTGCGTTGCCGCCGGCGTTGACGCTCGAGATCGACTTCGATCCGGCGCTGCCGGCAGATCGGATCGCGCTGTATCGCAACTCGGTCGCCGGTCCGGAGTCGAAGACGTTGGTCGTCTACGACGAGCCCTTCTGGCGCGGCGAAGGGTTCAGCGGGCAGACCTCGGAGCCCGACTCGGTCGCGGAGGTCACGCTCGACGCGACTCCGGCTGCCGGGCGTCCTGGCGTCGTCGCCGTCTTCGCGTTCTCACACGTCGCCGAGCGTGTGGACGCGATGCACGAGTCGGACCGGCGGCAGGCGCTGCTCGACGCGTTGGCAGCGCGGCTCGGCCCGCGCGCCGCGCGGCCGGCGGAGGTGATCGAGACGCCGTGGTGGAAAGAGGTGTGGACACGCGGGTGCTCGATGGCTCACCTCACCCCTGGGACGCTGACGCGATACGGCCACCTCATCCGCGAGCCGTTCGGGCGGGTGCACTGGGCGGGCACCGAGACGGCGACGATCTCGCACGGGGCGATCGACGGAGCCGTGCGGTCCGGCGAGCGCGCCGCGGCGGAGATCCTCAACCGGCTGTAGCCGGCGCAGCCTGGTTTATGGTCGGGGCGTGAGGAACTTTGCGGGGAAGACGGCGTTCATCACGGGTGGCGCCAGTGGCATCGGGCTGGGGATGGCCAAGGCGATGCTGTCGGAGGGGATGAACGTCGTCATCGCCGACGTCAACGACCGCAACATCGCCGCAGCCCGCGCCGAACTGCCCGAGGCAGGAGTCGAGATCGTTCACGTCGACGTCACCGACCGTGGCTCGGTCGCCGATGCTGCCCGCAGCGCAGTCGCCGCGTTCGGCTCAATTCACGTGCTGTGCAACAACGCCGGAATTGCCGGTGGCGGCGCGGTCGCCGACCCGAGCTTCGTCGACTGGGACCGGGCGATGGCGGTCAACCTCGGCGGTGCGGTCAATGTCGTCAAGACGTTCGTTCCGCTGATTCGCCAGCACGGCGCCGGAGGACACATCGTCAACACCTCGTCGATCGCCGGCATCACCGCATTGCCGGGCGAGGGCGGTGCCTATACAACGGCGAAGTTCGCCGTGCGCGGTCTCAGTGAATCGTTGCGACTCAGCCTTGCTCCCGAGGGAATCGGGGTGTCGGTGCTGTGCCCCGGGCTGACCCGCACGCGGATCATGGACTCACCCGACCGGCAGGATCCCGGCGCCAAGCCGATGTCGCGTGAAGGAGACCCTGACGCACTGTTCAACTCGTTGGAGGGCGCGATGGATCCGATCGAGGTCGGGCGCGCCGTCGTGCGCGGCATACGCGAGAACCTCCCGTACATCCTCACGCACAGCGAGTTCCGCGACGAGGTGCGGTCGCTGTTCGACGAGATCGTCGAGGCGTTCCCCGTCGATCAGGCGGTGCCGGAGGCCCGTGCCGCCTTCGAACGCGGTCGACGCGAGTTGTGCGACGGCCTTCGTCACCTGCCCGTCATCGATTGACGTCCAGCGCGGCCGCGAGATCCGCGGACGCGCCGGGTCGCAGGGTGGTGTGCACGAGCTCGGCGCCGGCGAAGCGTTGCGCCTCTTGATACAGCTTGTTGAGGTCGACGTGTGAGGCCAGTGCCACCACCGTCGAGGTGTGCGGATGGACCGCCTGCTTGAACCACTCGACCCACTCGTCGGGGATGCCGACATCGACGACCTTCGCGGTGATCGCTCCAGCGCCCGCGCCGATCCCGAGTCCGGCGACGAAGCCGATCGGGCCGCCGATCAGCAGGCCGATCAAGCCGGTCCACATCGCCCCGCTCACGGCCGTGCCGGCCGGTTGCAGATCTTTCGTCTCGCGGGCTCGGACCGACCCGTCATCCGACTTGTAGACGACCACTGCATCGTTCAACTTCAGATCACCACGCGAGGCCATGCCGCGCAGGGCGATGAGGAACTCCTCGGCGCGGAACACGTCGGCGAACGAGATCCCGAACAACGCCTCGTCGTCGCCCGGTGATGCATCGGGCGCTTCGGCAACCGGTTCGGTGTTCGGCAACCCGGTGATCTCTGGTGGCGGAAGGCTGGTCATGAGAGCGTTCTATTCCCGCGCTGGAACACTGTCAAACAACCGCGCGATCCGACCAAGCCGAAACCGCAGTCGCTCCGAACCCATGGCAATGCGACACCGATGGCTCCTGCTCACCACCCTCGTGCTGCCGTGCATCGGTGCGTGCGCTGACACGTCGACGGCCGCCACGAAGACGGCGACCGTCTCTGCGGCGGCCGCGCCGGTCGCCGTTGGTGTCGCCGACTTCAAGTTCTCGTCGCCGGATGTGCAGGTGCGCGTCGGTGGTTCGGTCGTGTGGACCAACAACGACACGCAACCGCACACGGCCACCTCGGCAGGCGCATTCGACGCCGGCGCGATCGAGCCGGGCAAGTCGGCGGCGGTGGCGTTCCGGACGGCCGGCACCTTCACGTACATCTGCTCGTTCCATCCATTCATGACCGGCACGGTCACCGTCGGCTGAACCCCCAAAAAATCAAAGGGAGAACCATGCACATCACCACCAGGCACTTCCGCGCACTCGCGGCCGACGTCGACGAACTGCATCGGCAGAACATGAAGTCGTTCGCCGACGAGACGAGGGAACTGCACCGCAGCCTGTACCGCTCGCGACGATCTCCGTCCGGTCTCGACGACCAGACGATCGCCGGCTACGCGCAGAGCGTCGAGCTGGCTGCAGTGGCTGCCTACACCGCCGCCGCCCCCGTGTTGAGTGCCGGCACGTTGCCGGTCGCCCAGATGTTCATGACGCATCACCAGCAGCACGCCGACGCGTTCGGTTCTGTTGCGGGTCCCAAGGCGGTGTCGGCC
>Ga0207648_10003010_pt1 | contig 17798 bp, 14 predicted proteins | sample KBSMisM32_FD_184310 | JGI IMG/M metagenome (GOLD analysis project Ga0207648, IMG submission 184310) | Miscanthus rhizosphere microbial communities from Kellogg Biological Station, Michigan, USA - KBS Miscanthus M3-2 (SPAdes) (version 2) | ecosystem: Host-associated > Plants > Roots >...
CGACACCGTGATGGCTGACCTGGCCGGACGACGAGAGCGGGCCTGAGCCGGCTGTTTTCCAGTCTCGTCGCGCGCAAAGCCGATGGAGCCTTGGCTGGACGCGCCGCGCGCGCTTAAGTCATCCGCCCTGACCTGCCGACTTCTTGAGCGCCGCGAGATCGAGCAATTTGACGGCGCGACCCTGCACCTGGAGCACGCCTATCTCCTGGAAGTGCGAGAACAGGCGGCTGACGGTCTCCAGTTTCAATCCGAGATAGCTGGCGATTTCTTCGCGCGTCATGCGCAGCACGAATTCGCTCGACGAATAGCCTCGCCTCTCCTGCCGGTCGGCAAGGTCAAGCAGGAAGAGCGCCAGCCGCTCCTCGGCGCATCGGCTGCCCAGCAGCAGCATCATGTCCTGGTCGCGACAGACATCCTTGGCGAGGAAGCGATAGAGATTGCGCCGTAGCAGCGGTATTTTGTGAGTCAACGCGTCGAGCTGATTGAAGGGAAGAACGCACACTTCGCTGTCTTCCAGCGCGACCGCCTGACAGGCATGACGGTCGTTGCTGATTCCGTCCAGCCCGACGACTTCGCCGGCCATGTGATACCCGGTGATTTGCTCGCGGCCGTCCTCGGCAAGCAGTGTCGTCTTGAAGGTTCCCAGTCGAATTGCATACACCGCACGGAAAAGATCGCCGGGACGGTACAGGCTTTCGCGCTTCCGGACCCGGGTGCGACTGCTTATGATTTGGTCGAGCTGCCGCACGGCGTCCGGCTCGAGGCCGACCGGCAGGCACAACTCGCGCATGCTGCAGGAAGCGCAATGCGCACTGGGCTCGTGAATGGATATGACCGTCGCCGGCGCCGATGTCGGAAGGGCTTGCCGATTGACCGGCGTGGACATGCGGTGGTCGACCACTGTTCTCGCTAGGGACGCGAACCTGGCCGAGCTGGACATGGCATCTCCTCCCCAACGTCGTGGCCGCACGCCGGCGGTTCCGTAATGGAACTGATAAATCTAAATTTCCAGCCTGGCTAGCGTCTGTGCGTTAGCGAACATAGAAGAGACGGTTTGTAGTAACTATTGACGCTGCCCGGTCCGAAATCAGCGCGGCAGGTACCGCACCCTTGACCTGGGTCAGCGTCGGCCACGGGGGATACCGATATATTGAATCGGATGCTTGTGCTTGCCCTGCGGTCGCCTGCGCAAGAGGCTTTCGGGCCCACCCGGGCCCATTTCGACCACGTATCGTGCTAACCCGTGGGATCGTGTCCGTTGCTTACCGCGCTGTTATCCGACATTCATGGCAACCTGGAGGCACTGAACGCGTGCTTGGACCACGCTCGGAGCCGCGGTGCCGAGCGCTTCGCCTTTCTCGGCGATCTCGTCGGGTATGGCGCCGACTCGCGGGAAGTAGTTGAGATCGTCGCTGGGTACGCCGCGGAAGGCGCAATAGTCATCAAAGGCAATCACGACGAGGCCATTGAAGCGAGCGGAGGCTATTTCAACGACGCGTCACGCGCCGCGCTGGACTGGGCGCGCGAGACGCTCAGCCAGGAGCAAAGGCGATTCCTCGCCTCGCTACCGCTCGTGGTTCGCGACGCGACCGTCTGCTACGTTCATGCCTCGGCCGTCGCTCCGGATCGCTGGGACTACATCGACAGTCCGGCAGCCGCAAAGCGCTGCGTCGATGCGGCGAATGCTTGCTACACCTTCTGCGGTCACCTGCATGATCAGGTTCTCTATTTCGAGAACGCGCAAGGGCGGATGAGTGAATTCCGGCCCTTTCCAGGTACCGCCATTCCGGTGCGCAGCCACCGCCGCTGGGTCGCGATCGTCGGGTCGGTGGGTCAGCCGCGTGATCGCAATCCAGCGGCCGCCTATGCGATGTTCGATCTTGAAGCCCAGCAACTTACGTTCTTCCGTGTTCCTTACGATGCGATGGCTGCCGCCGACAGGATCCGCCAGTGCGGATTGCCCGGTTCGCTGGCCTACCGCGTGGAGCTGGGCATCTAGGCCGGCAGCCCTCCTGTCGACCGATCCCGTTTTCCATCATGCGCGAACGACTGCATCCTGGCGCGCTCATCGACGGCTATCGCCTCGGCGAATGCATCCACAAGGGAGGCACCGGCGCCATCTACCGCGTGACCGCGCCCGCCGGGAAGGAGCCCGGCTTTCCGCTCGTTCTCAAGGCGCCGTTCCTCGGGCGCGGAGGATCCACGACGGGCATCATCGGCCTGGAGATGGAGCAGATGATCATGCCCCGGTTGAGCGGGGCACACGTCCCGCGCTTCGTAGCGGCAGGCGATGTCAACACCGCGCCGTATATCGTGATGGAATGGATCGAGGGCGCAAGCCTCGCCACGATCCTCGCCCGGGCACCGCTGGCGGCAAACGACGTCGCCCGCATCGGTGCGGCGCTCGCCGACGCCGTGCACAGCGTGCATCTGCAGGAAGTCATCCACTTCGACATCAAGCCCGAGAATTTCATTCTGCGTCGGACGGGCGAAGCGGTGCTGCTCGACTTCGGTTTCGCCCGTCATGCGCGCTATCCGGATCTCCTTGCCGAGGAGAAAGACTTTGCAGCGGGGTCGGCGGCGTACGTGTCTCCGGAACAGCTGCAACACGACCGGAGCGACCCCCGCAGCGATCTCTTCGCGCTCGGTGTCCTGCTCTACGAGCTCGCCACCGGCAGACAACCCTTCGGCGAACCCGAGACGTACGCGGGACTGCGCGATCGGCTGTGGCGCGCGCCGGCGCCGCCGCGCGCCGCCAATGTCGACGTTCCTTCCTGGCTGCAAGAGATCATTCTCCGTTGCCTGGAAACTGCGGCTGCCGCCCGTTACCAATCCGCCGCCCATATCGCGTTCGACTTGCGCCATCCGGAACAGGTTGCGCTGACCGCGCGCGCCAGCCGGACCCAGCGAGTAGGATTCGGCGGACAATTTCGACGATGGTGGCGCGCGAAGCGCCACGATACTGCATTGCAAGGGCCGCGACGGGCAATTGGTCGCGTGCCGGTGATCATGGTGGCAGTCGATACCGAACATCCCGAAGACGAGCGTCATCCCGCACTCCAGTCGACGCTGCGGCAACTGGTCTCGCTCTATCCCGAGCTGCGCCTCATGTGCATATCGGTAGTGGGAGCCGCCCCCGCGGGCGAGGGCCCAAACGATCTGGACACTGCGACAGGCAGGCACCTGGAACACAAGGCGCGGTTGCGTCGCTGGGTGGAACCGCTGGGGTTTCCGCGGACACGCGTTTCGATGCACGTGGTCGAAGGCGCCCACGCCAGCACTACGCTGCTCGACCTGGCGCGGGCGAATCACGTCGATCTCATCGTGCTCGGAGCACCCGGGCCGTCGCAGCGCGCGCTGGCTTGGTGGCGTTCCGTTGCTTCCAGCGTCACCGCCAACGCGCACTGCAGCGTCCACGTCGTGCGAATTCCGGAGCGTCGGCCGGAGATGGAGTCCGCATCGAGTGGCGCTTCGAGCTGGATGTCGCCCGGCGCCGATCGCGACGCCGAGCGGAAGGGACCGGTCGGGCAAATGCCTGGTTGATTGACACCGATCAACGACGAGCGCACCCGCGGCCCTCAAGATTAACCCTGCAGAGAGGTCAACTTGTCCGCAGGCTGAGGCTGAGTCTTTCGGGGTTCGTTCATGGAATCAGAAGTCCGATCTGAAGTCCTGATAGTCGACGACGACGCGGCATTTTGTGACCGTCTCGCGGGGGCCCTTGCCATACGCGGTTATGCGATCAAGACGGCGTACACGGCCGGCGCCGCGCGTGCGCTGGCCAGCGACAACCCGCCAGAATTCGCGGTGGTCGAGCTGAAGATTGCGGGCGAATCGGGGCTCAAGCTCATATCCGCACTGATCGGCCTCGAACCCGACATCCGCATCGTCGTCCTCACCGGATACGGGAGCATCGCGACCGCGGTCGAGGCAATCAAGCTCGGCGCTTGCCACTACCTGTGCAAGCCGGCGAACGCCGACGAGGTCGTCGCCGCGTTCTATCGCGATGCGGGCGATGACGACATTCCGCTGAACACGAGCCCGATGTCGCTGAAGCGCCTGGAGTGGGAGCAGGTCGCACGGGTGCTCCGTGCCCACAACGGCAATATCTCAGAGGCGGCGCGTGCGCTGTCGATGCACCGGCGCACGCTGCAACGCAAGCTGGCCAAGTACCCGGTAAAGCGCTAGCGCCGAGTCATTCGCATCACAGCCGCTGGCGAGGTGCCGCGCCCGATGCGTCACATCATATGGCAGCGCCGGCGGGCAGCTTTGACACCGGTCAAATGGCCACAACGACTTGGTCGGGGCAATCCGGACGGGTCGCCCGCGGTCGGCGACGCGGACGTTGATGCCGATCAACGAGCCATTGCCGCACGGAACCTACGATGGTCGTGTCGCGCGAGCGCGTAGAGACTCGATGTGACCTGACCGGCCCGCACAACCCTGACGAACAAGTCTTCGACATGGCGCTCGCACAACCTTCCCCGAGAGTGCAGAACGAGAACACGATGGACCAGGCCCGTCTCGTTGCCGCCCTCGCCAATCCCGCGCGGTTCGGGCCGGCCTGCACCAGCGTTACCGTCCTCGAAACGCACATCTCCTACGTGCTGCTCACCGACAAGCATGCCTACAAGCTCAAGAAGGCGGTCGATCTCGGGTTTCTGGACTTCACGACGCTTGCGTCCCGGCGCTTCTTCTGCGAGCAGGAGCTCAGGCTGAATCGCCGCCTCGCGCCGGAGCTCTACCTCGATGTCGTCGCGATCACGGGCACGATTGACGAGCCAGTGATCGATGGCAAGGGACCCGTGCTGGAATACGCAGTGAAGATGCGCGAATTCCCGCAAGACGCGCTTGCCAGCCGCGTCCTCGACCGAAACGAGCTCGGCGTAGCGGATATCGACATGCTGGCGGCCAAAGTCGCCGCCTTTCACGCTACCAGCGAGAAGGCCGCCGCCGACAGCACTTTCGGCGCGCCTGAAACGATCCTGCGTGCCGCGCTCGCCAACTGCAAATCGCTTCTCGCGGGGGCGGCGAGCCCGGCGGAGCGGCGCACGATCGAGGCACTGCATACGTGGACCGAGCGGGAGCATGCCGCCCGTAATGCGGCGTTCCGGGGGCGGCGCGAGGGCGGTTTCGTCCGCGAATGCCATGGCGATCTGCATCTGGGCAATATCGCCGTGATCGACGGCGAAGTCACGATCTTCGACTGCATCGAATTCAATGAACAGATGCGCTGGATCGACGTGATGAGCGAGGTCGCCTTTACGGCGATGGACCTGCAGGATCGTGGCCATGCCGAGCTCGCTCACCGCTTCGTCAATGCCTACCTCGAGATCACCGGCGACTACGCCGGTCTGTCCGTCCTGCGTTTCTACCTCGTCTATCGCGCGCTGGTGCGGGCCAAGATCGCGCTGCTGCGGGCAATCCAGCTGCCTCCCGGCGAGGCTAGGGCTCCGCTATACGCCGAACGCGACGGCTACCTGCGCCTGGCGGAAGCCTATGCGCGGTCTCCGGAACCGGCGATCCTGATTACGCACGGGATCACCGGTTGCGGCAAAACGACGCTGTCGCAAGCGTTGCTGGAGCAGATCGGCGCGATCCGCATCCGCACCGACGTCGAGCGCAAGCGCCTGCATGGATTGGCTCCGACCGCGCGCAGCGATGCGGCGACGGCGAGGATGCTCTACGGCGCGGACGCCACGAGGCGGACCTACGATCACGTTCTTCATCTCGCGGCGAGCGTCGCGGCCGCGGGCTTCGTCGCGATCGTCGACGGGACCTTTCTTCGGCGCTGGCAACGCGATCGCTTCCGGAGGCTCGCAGCGGAACTCGGGATTCCCTTTGTCATAGTCGCGTTTTCGGCGAGCGAGGGGGTCCTGCGCCGGCGCGTGGCCGAGAGGGCACGACGCGGCACCGACGCGTCGGATGCGGACGTCGCCGTTCTCGAGCATCAGCTGGGTGTTCGACAGTCGTTCGGCGCCGACGAAGTGGGGGATATCGTCACCTATGACGCCGCTGCACCGCTCGCCGACGCTCGCTCGCCGCACGCATGGAGCGCTGTTATCGACCGTATTGGCGCCCTGCGACGGGTCCTTGTAACCAACTGAGGAAGCCTCGTGTTCAAGCACGTTCTCATTCCTACGGACGGATCCCCTCTGTCCGAACGCGCAGCGCTCGGCGCGGTGCAACTGGCGAAGTCGCTGGCCGCTCGCTTGACCGCGATTCGCGTATCCGTACCCTATTGGGTGTTCGCCCTCAATCCGGCCAAAGCTTCCGTTTCCGAAGACACATACCGCAACAATTGCGAGAAAAGGGCGGCCGGCCACCTCGAAGTGGTCAGGCAAGCGTCAGAGGCGGCCGGTGTTGCCTTTGACGGGATACACGTGTTCGCCGAGCATCCCTACGCCGCGATCATCGAGGCCGCGCAAGACAACGATTGTGACGCGATCTGCATGGCGTCGCACGGGCACAAAGGGTTGGCTGCGCTGGTCCTGGGGAGCGAGACCGTACAGGTATTGACGCACTCCAGGATTCCCGTCGTCGTTTGGCGGTAGTTACCCGGCAACAACGGCGACCGGCGCAGCCGAAGCACCCGGCCCGGGGATGCGGCCATGTTGCCGTGCGGGAAGGCCGTCAGCGACGTACGCGACCGCACATGGGCATCGCCCAAGCCCCAGGCCCGCGCCGTCTGCACGGCTGATTGCCCGTTGGTCTACCATGTCGCCTGCGCGAACGACTTGCGAGCGACTGCGTCAACCATGGCAGACCCAACCCCTTCCAGCAGCGCGGCGGGGATACGCGCGCCGATGACCGGACGACTGCTGCTCATCTTCGCGCCAATCCTCGTGCTGCTCGCGACGGCGGTGACGCTGGCGGTCGCCGCAGGGGTGCACGGATACCTTCGTGCAGAACTGCTTGGCGTCGCGGGGGTCGCCGGGGCGGCGGCAGGATTCGTCGCCATGTTCCTGCTCTATCGGCAGGCCATGCAGCGGCAGACCGCAATCCGAGCGGTGGACAGGCTCGAAGCCCGCGTCAGCGACGTCGTCGAGTCCGCGATGGACCCGATCATCACCGTGGACGGCAACCAGCGCGTTGTCGCGTTCAACGCAGCGGCCGAGAAAGTCTTCCGCTGGCCACGCGGCGCTGTTCTGGGGCAGCCACTGGAAAAGCTCATTCCGGAGCGGTTTCGTGACGGTCACCGCGCGCATATCGAGCGCTTCGGCGTGGCGGGCGTGACCACGCGCCGGATGGGCGGCCAGACCGTGCTCATGGCGTTGCGGTCCAACGGTGAAGAATTCCCGATCGAAGCGTCGATCTCGCAGCACACCGAAGACCACGGGAAGCTCTTTACGGTCATCCTGCGGGACATCACCGAGCGGGTACGCGCCGAAGAATCGCTGATCCGCAGCGAGACGCGCCTGCGGGGCATCCTGGATTCCGCAATGGACGGGATCATCACCGTCGATGCCGATCAGCACATCGTGTTGTTCAATGTCGCGGCGGAGGCGATGTTCGGCTGCCCGCGCGAGGAGGCGCTAGGCGCGCCGCTGGCGTGGTTCATTCCGGCGCGAATGCGCGAAGGCCACGCCGACCATGTGCGGCGTTTCGGGGAGTCCGGGACCGCATCGCGGCGGATGGGTGTCATGCGTATCGTGACCGGGCTGCGGCGCAACGGCGAGGAGTTCCCCATCGACGCCTCGATCTCGCAGGTGACCGAGCATGGGATGAAGTTCTATACAGTGATCCTGCGCGATGTGACGGCACGGGTGCAGGCGGAAGCGGCGCTCAAGCGGTCGCAGCAGGAATTGCTGGAGCTCGGCGCCGCCGCCGACGTCGCGCGCGAGCAGGAGAAGAATCGCATTGCGCGCGAATTGCACGACGAGCTGGGTCAGGCACTGACCATGCTGCAGATGGACGTCGCGTGGTGCAAGCAGAAGTTGCCGGCCGGCGAGGGTGATTTCGCCCGCCGGCTGGACAAGATGGCGGGGCTGCTGACGAGTACGGTTGCCGCCACGCGGCGGATCGCCGCCGACCTGCGTCCTCTGCTCCTCGACGACCTCGGCCTGCTTCCGGCGGTCGAATCGCTGGTGGAGAATTTCATGCAGCGCACTGGTATCACGTGCGAGCTGGCCGTAAGCAACCCCGGGATGCAGCTGCCGGCGGCACACTCGACGGCCGTCTTCCGCGTGGTGCAGGAAGCGCTGACCAACGTGGCCAAGCACGCAGAAGCCGAGCATGTCGAAGTGGCGATCGAACAGGGCGCGACCGCGGTGACCGTGAGCATCCGCGACAACGGCCGGGGATTTTCTCCGCAGGAACCGCGCAAGGCGGGTTCGTTCGGCCTCGTCGGCGTGCGCGAGCGCGCCTATCTCATTGGTGGCGACGTTACGATCACGAGCGCCCACGGCCAGGGAACCAGCATCGACCTGCGGTTGCCCATCACGCCGGAGGCCCCGTCATGATCCGCGTCCTCGTTGCCGACGATCACACGATCATGCGGGAGGGATTGAAGCAGCTGCTGGTCGCGGCAGGCGATCTCGACGTAGTGGGCGAGGCGCGGGATGGCCACGAAGTGCTCCAGCAGGTGCGCGCGCTGGACTTCGACGTGCTGCTGCTCGACATGTCGATGCCCGGCAAGAGCGGCATGGACCTGATCAAGCAGGTCAAGTCGGAGAAGCCCAGGTTGCGCATCCTGGTGCTCAGCATGCATCAGGAACACCAGTATGCGGTGCGCGCCATCAAGGCAGGGGCGTCCGGCTACCTCACGAAGGAAAGCGCTTCGACGCTGCTGGTGTCCGCCATCCGGAAGGTCGCCGGCGGCGGCGCATTCATCAGCGCGGAAGTCGCCGAGCAGTTGGCACTCGGCGCCATGCCGCACAGCGATGGACCGCCGCATGGGACGCTTTCCGATCGCGAGTACCAGATATTTCTATTGCTCGCCTCAGGAAAGACCGTCACCGAGATCGCAACGCAATTGAACCTTTCGGACAAGACCGTCAGCACGCACAAGGCGCGGCTGCTGGAAAAGCTGAACATCGGCAACCAGACCGAGCTCGTCCATTACGCGCTCAGGCATCGCCTCATCGACGGGTCCGACGCCCCGGCCTGACGCGGCGGCAGGTAGGGCAACCCCTACCCCTCTCAGGGGCCGGCCCTTACCCCCCAATTCAGGCGTTCCCCACGCCCTCTATCAGGCGCTCCCGATACCTGATCCAGTGCGCGGTGCCGATACTTGGCACCCATGAGCACGCACATCCGCACCAAGGTCTTCGTCGCCGAAGATTCGCCTTTGATCCGCGATCGCCTGGTCGAAATGCTCGTCGAGGTGGACGGCGTCACGGTGGTCGGCGCCGTGGAGACGCCGGAAGACGCCATTGCCGGCATTGTGCGGACGAATCCGGATTACGTCGTGCTCGACTACCAGCTCAAGGGCGGCACCGCCGTCGACGTCTTGCGGGCCGTGCATCCGCAGTTGCCGGCAACGGTCTTCCTCGTGTTGACCAACCACGCGAATCCGCAATACCGCCGAATCTGCCTGGAGGCGGGGGCAAGCTTTTTTTTCGACAAGAGCCTGGAGTTCGACAAATTCAGGGACGTGGTGGCTGCCGCCACTTTGCAACACTAAACGACTCGAACAGAACGCCGTCAAGGGGGAACCGCCATGCAAGCCATGACCGCCGTGCAGAACGTCACACCGTTGGGGAGAATCGTGCCCTCCGCCCGGACCGCGACGCTGCGCGAGATTGGCGCCAGCACGACGCGGTGCTCGATGTGCCACTTGAAAGAGCGCTGCATGCCGAGCGGCCTCGCACCCGACAGCGTGCACCTGCTCGATTCGCTGGTCGGGAGGCGAATCCGGCTGCGCAAAGGCGAGGCGCTGTTTCGTGCGGGCGAGAAGTTCACGTCGCTCTATGCCGTACGTTCCGGTTCGTGCAAGACGGTCCTGCCGGGGGAAGATGGCCAGGATCAGGTCGCCGGTTATCACATGCCAGGCGACGTCATCGGTACCGACGGCATTGGCGCCGACAGCCACGACTGTGAAGCCATCGCGCTCGAGGATATGGAGGTTTGCGCATTGCCGTTCAGTCGGGTCGAAGAGGTCGCCCGGCAAACCCCCCCGTTTCAGCGGCGCTTGAATCGCTTGCTGTCACAGGAGATCACGCGCGAACGCCGGGTCACGATGATCCTGGGTACGATGCGCGCCGATCAGCGGCTCGCTACCTTCCTGCTGGATCTTGCGCAGCGATACCAGGAACGCGGCTATTCGTCGGTCGAGTTCGTCCTGCGCATGACCCGTGAAGAGATCGGCAGCTACCTGGGATTGAAGCTGGAAACCGTGAGCCGCCTGTTCTCGCGCTTTCACGAGGAAGGGTTGATTCAGGTCCATGGACGTGTCGTCAAGCTTCTCGATCGCGTGGCCTTGACGAGGGTCGTCGAACCGAACTCGTGACGGTTGCCCGCGATGGGCAAGAGCTGCGTTGACATTGAGGCCGCCAAGGCCCGCATCAAGGTCGCTGCGTTCGATGTTTGGATTGAATGCGGCTAGAGAATTTCGATCGCGCGACTGCGCGTTTGCAGACGGTGTGGTCCAGTCATCGCGCGGAGCCAATACAGTCCCACGACGCCTCGCCACTAGAGTCATCGACACCGTCGCGTGCTGGCGTCGGGAGCGATTCGACAGCCCGTGCCGCGCCGCTACCACGCCCAGCGGCCGAACCCTGAGAAGGTTGAAATGCCCAACGATTCCTCGTCGTCCGCCTCGATCCGTGGTCTCACCGAGGAAGATGTTCAGGCCAGGCTGAAGGCCGAGGGATACAACGAGCTACCACGGCCCGATCGGCGCACGCCGCTGCGCATCGTCCTCGAGGTTGTGCGTGAGCCAATGCTGGCGCTGCTGCTCGGCGGCGGCGTGATCTATCTGGCACTCGGAGACTTGACGGAAGCGCTTATCCTGCTCACCTTCGCAACCGCGTCAGTCTTGATCACCGTGGTGCAAGAGACCCGCACCGAGCGCGTTCTGGAGGCGCTACGCGATCTTACGAGCCCTCGTGCGCTGGTCATTCGCGATGGCGGTCGCAAGAGAATCGCCGGGCGGGAGGTGGTGCGGGGTGACTTCGTCGTGCTGGCAGAGGGCGACCGGGTACCGGCGGACGCGCTGCTCGTTCAAAGTCATGACCTGCAGACCGATGAGTCGCTACTGACCGGAGAGTCCTTGCCCGTGCGCAAGATCGCCGGCGGCGAATTCGCTCCGTCCACGCCGCGGAGGCCTGGTGGCGACGACTTGCCGTACGTGTTTTCAGGTTCATTGGTCGTGCGCGGGACGGGAATAGGCGAGGTGATCGCGATCGGAGCATTGAGCGAAATCGGCAAGATCGGCCAGTCGCTCAGCACACTGGAGACGGAGCCGCCACGCTTGCAGGCGCAGACCCGGCAGCTTGTGCGGGTCTTCGGCATGGTCGGGGGAGCAGTGAGCGTGCTGGCCGTGGTGCTCTATGGCACCTTGCGTGGCGGATGGCTCGACGCAGTGCTCGCCGGCATCGCGCTCGGTATGTCGATGCTGCCCGAGGAGTTCCCGGTGGTGCTTACCGTATTCATGGCGATGGGCGCTTGGCGAATCTCGCGGGCGCGTGTGCTAACCCGGCGCGCTGCAGCTATCGAGTCCCTCGGTTCCGCGACGGTGCTGTGTACGGACAAGACGGGCACGCTGACCGAGAACAGAATGTCCATCGCCGAGTTGCGGCTCAAGAGCGCTGAAGTTTTTCGGCCCCGCGAATCGACCGCCGCAAAGATGCCGGAGCACTTCCATGCGTTGGTCGAGTTCGGTCTTCTCGCCAGTGCGCGAGACCCATCCGACCCGATGGAGAAAGCGTTTCATGATCTCGGTCGTGGGCAGTTGGCGGGGACAGAACATCTGCATGGGCCGGAATGGAAGCTCGTGCACGCCTATGGGCTCCGCCCCGGACTCCTCGCAATGTCGCACGCCTGGCAGGAAGCCGATGATGGGCAAGAGTTCGTCATCGCGGCCAAGGGCGCGCCTGAAGCCATCGCCAATCTGTGTCACTTCAATGCCGCGGACTCCGCTGCGCTGACGCGGTCAGTGGACGCCATGGCCGCCGAGGGCCTGCGCGTGTTAGGCGTTGCCCGCGCCTCCTTCGCGGGGCAGCCATGGCCGGAGTCGCAGCACGATTTCGCGTTCGTGTTCTTGGGCCTTGTCGGTCTTGCCGATCCCCTGCGATCGAGCGTACCCAATGCGGTGAGCGTATGCCGGTCGGCTGGCATCAAGGTGGTGATGATCACCGGCGACTACCCGGCGACCGCCAGAGCAATCGCCCGTCAGGCGGGCATCGACGCCGAAGTGATGGTCACAGGCGAAGAACTCGAGCAGTTGAGCGAAGCGGAGTTGACCCGGCGCGTCGGAACCGCGACGGTGTTCGCGCGCATCATGCCGGAGCAGAAGCTCCGTATCGTCAACGCGCTCAAGGCGAGCGGCGAGATCGTGGCCATGACCGGGGATGGGGTCAACGATGCGCCTTCGCTCAAGGCCGCGCACATCGGCATTGCCATGGGCGGACGTGGGACGGACGTCGCGCGCGAGGCTTCCTCGATCGTACTGCTCGACGACGAATTCGGTTCGATCGTGACGGCGGTCCGCCTGGGCCGCCGCATATACGACAACCTTCGCAAGGCGATGGGCTTCATCCTGGCCGTGCACGTGCCAATCGCAGGACTGGTCCTGCTGCCGCTGCTGTTTGGCTTGCCGATCCTGATTGGACCCGTGCATATCGCTTTTTTGGAAATGGTGATCGATCCGGTGTGTACGCTCGTTTTCGAGGCCGAGACGGAGGAGGACGATGTGATGCGCCGACCACCGCGACGCCCCGATGAGCCGCTGTTCTCGGGCGCGATGATCGGATGGAGCCTCTTGCAGGGTGCCTTCGCGTTCTTGGTCGTTGCCATCATCTTCGTCGTAGCACTCGAGCGCGGGATGCCGGAGCCCGAAGTACGGGCGTTGGTTTTCTTTTCGCTGGTAGTAGCCATAGTCAGTCTTATATTTGTAAACCGCTCCTTTGGCGCGTCGATAGTCACCGCTCTGCGCCGGCAAAATAGAACGCTCATGCTGGTGCTGCTTGCTGTCCTGACGATGTTGGGCGTAACGCTGCTATGGCCGTTCGCGCGCGGCCTTTTCCGCTTCGGTCCTCTGCACGCGGACGATCTGGCCGTGACGCTCGGCGCTGGCATTGGCGTGCTCGTTTTCCTCGAGCTCTTGAAGTTCCTTTACGCGCAATGGCGACCGAATCAGTTTCCCGGCGCAAGTGTGTCGGATTGACCGCGATGATCGCGCAAGCGTTTGTGTCCGCTCGCCGGTGCCGGCCGATGGAGGAACCGCGAACGCTGCCGCAGCGCCTGGGCGCCACCAAGGCTAATCAATAACGCCACTCTCGTACCAACGTTGCGGCGTCACCCCAGCTTTCGAGAGGCCAATTCGGAATCATGCTGGGTTCCACCATTAACCTGCGGCTGAACCAAAGATCAGGCCAGCGCGGGCCGATCATGATTTGTCAGAGGGAACACTCGTCTGCGGGGCATTTCGATTGCGCGTACGCAGGAGCCAGATGCAGAGCGCGCCGAGGACGAGATAATTAAGCAGCATGAATGTTGTCCCGTTCCACGCGATGCCATCGAAACCCCGATAGGTGATCGGGTAAAGGACTGGCGCCGGATAGTAATCATTCGAGTGGGAAAAAACGTCGATGATGATATGCGACCACCACCCCAGCAGCGGGATACACCACTGACGATTGAAGATCGACAAGAGCAGGGATACTCCTCCCGCGACGATCGCACTGTGGGTCGTACAGTGCAGATGGTGGGTGAGGTACTGGACGATCGGTGGGAGTACCGGTTCCGTACCGGGAGTGGCGAGGAGGTAACCTGGGACGGCCTGTATCGATCCGTCCCCTACGGCCACCCAGCCAAAAAGCGGAATGAGCGGGAGTACATCCGGGAGCACGGCGAGCAGGACGATCCCGTACAGGCTCTTCTCGGAAATGTTCACCTTCCGACGCAGGATCGCAGCCCCTGCCGCAGCCCACATTGCGTGTGCCAATATGTCCATGGTTTGCACTCACACGCCGACCGCCCCACGCGATCATCATGTTTCGACGGATAAGCATCGCGCATCCGCGTCGCCCCGCCGTTGACCAGCGTCAAACACCAGGCTCTTGCCCGGCCGGTTGATCTGTGTCATGGCAGGGCGGCACAGGTCGCGGCAAACTCTCGCGATGGTCTCCAATCCGCTCTCGAATCCACACTTCGACGCCGGCCTGGTGCGCCGCTACGACCGGCCCGGCCCCCGATACACGTCTTATCCAACCTCGCCGCAGTTCTCGATGGACTTCGACGAACGCGCGCTGCGCCAGGCGGTCCACGAATCCAACGGGGACCCGATCCCGCGCCTGCTGTCGATCTACGTGCACGTCCCGTTCTGCCTGAGTCCCTGCTTCTACTGCGGCTGCAACCGCATCATCACGCGTGACCGGTCGCAGGCGGAGACCTACCTCGCGCGCCTGTATCGCGAGATCGCGATGACCGCGGGAATGTTCGATCGCGATCGCGAGGTCGTCCAGCTCCACTTCGGCGGCGGCACCCCCAATTTCCTGTCGCCGGCGCAGTTGCGCGACGTGGTCGATACGCTTCGCCGCCATTTCCACTTCGCCGACCGCAGGGACCGCGATCTTTCGATCGAGCTCGACCCGCGCACGCTTTCACCCAGCGATGTTGCCGAGCTCGCGATGATCGGATTCAACCGCGCGAGCCTCGGCGTCCAGGACTTCGACCCGGCGGTTCAGGCCGCGGTGAACCGTGTCCAGACCGTCGAGGAAACGCTCGCGATCATCGAGGCCTGCCACCGCTACGGCCTGCGCTCGGTCAACGTCGACCTGATCTACGGCCTGCCGAAGCAGACGCTGGACGGATTCGCGAAAACCCTGGACACGGTGATTGCCGCGCGACCGGACCGGCTCGCGGTGTATGGCTATGCGCACTTGCCGGAGGTCTTCAAGCCACAGCGGCGCATCGATGCCGCCGGCCTTCCGGCACCGGAGGTCAAGCTCGCACTGCTGCAGCTCGCGATCGAGAAGCTCACCCGCGCCGGCTACGTGTATATCGGCATGGACCATTTCGCGCTGCCGGACGACGACCTCGCGCTCGCACAGGCGCGAGGCGGCCTGCACCGCAACTTCATGGGCTACACGACGCACGCCGATAGCGACCTCGTCGGCATTGGCGTCAGCGCGATCAGCCACGTTGGCGCAAGCTTCAGCCAGAACCCGCGCGACCTGGTGACTTGGCAGGCCGCGATCGACCAGGGCCGGCTCCCCGTTTTCCGCGGCATGCACTTGAGCGACGACGATCAGCTGCGCGCCGACCTGATCCAGCACCTGATGTGCCAGGGTGAGGTCCCGGTTTCGGCCCTTGAGCGGCGCTATGCGATCGATTTCGCGGACTACTTCCGGGACGCGCTCTCGCGGCTGCAGCCGATGGTCGACGACGGCCTCGTACGCTTCCAGGCGGACCGGATCACCGCCACCTCGCGTGGTCGGCTGCTGTTGCGTAATATTGCGATGTGCTTCGATCGCTACCTCGAGCGTCCCGGCATCCCGGTAAAGTTTTCGCGCGCGATCTAGACGCGCGGGCGGACCGGTCGTGAGTCGGCCCGTCTTTCCGAACGGGGATACTCGCACTGCCGCTGACGACGGCGATGCGCTGCATTTCTGCTCGACCTGCGCTTTTTCCCAAGCTTGCCTGGCGCACGGCATGGACAAGCGCGAGCTCCTGGACCTGCACGTACTCGTCGAGCACGTGGGGCCGTTCCGCGCCGGCGACCACGTATTCCGCAAGGGTGATCCGTTCGATGCGATCGCCGCCGTGCGCGCTGGCACGGTCAAGACCTATGTCATCGACCGCGAGGGCCGCGAGCGCGTGCTTGGATTCCACCTGCCGGGCGAGGTGGTAGGACTCGACGCGATCGACGGCGAACACTACCCCTGCAACGCAGTGGCGCTTGACACCGTCGCGCTTTGCCGATTCTCGTTTCCAAGAATGGCCGAGTTGGCGGCACGGTTGCCCGGACTGCAGAAGCATCTGTTCCGACTCCTGAGCCGAGACATCGGCACTGCCAACCGGCTTGCCGGCGACTGGTCGGCGGACCAGCGCATGGCCGCCTTCCTGCTCGGGCTTTCGCAACGGCTTGCGTCGCGCGGATTCTCCCCGCGCCGGTTTCAACTGACCATGGCGCGCACGGATATCGGCAATTACCTGCGCCTCGCGCCGGAGACGGTGAGTCGCGTTCTCAAGCGGTTCCAGGACGACGGACTGCTCGTTGTCGACCGGCGTGAAGTCGAGCTATCCGACATTGCCCGCCTCCAAGCGATCGCCGCGCCGATCCTCTGAAGTTGATGGCGACTTGATCTGAGTCAGGGCGCGTCCAAGCGCCGCGCTTCACCATGCAGCGCATCTTCCCACGGAGCGCTTCATGGACACCACCCGCAGACTCTGGCTTGGCCTCGGCGCGTTGTTGATCGCGAGTTTCGGAGTTTTGCTCTGGATGGGGCGTGACATGCACCAGCAGGCGCCGCCGCTGCCTGCGCGCGTGGTGACCGAAAGCGGTCACGTGGTCTACACGCGAGCCGACATGGAGCGCGGGCGCCAGGTCTGGCAAAGCGTCGGAGGGCAGCAGCTCGGCTCGATCTGGGGGCACGGTGCGCTGGTCGCGCCGGATTGGTCAGCCGACTGGCTGCATCGCGAATCGCTTGCGATGCTCGACCTCGCTGCGCGCGACTCGACCGCCACGCCGTACGATCGGCTTTCACCCGGCGAACAGGCACGGTTGCAGGCGGACCTGAAACCGTTGATGCGCAAGAACACCTTCGACGCGTCCCGCGAAGAGATCGTCATCACCGACCGGCGGGCACAAGCGCTCGCGCAGGTTTCCGCGCATTACGACAGCCTGTTCTCCAACGATCCTGCCAGCGCCGCGCTGCGGGAGTCCTATGCGATGCGCAACGACACCGTGCCCGATGCCGAGCATCGCCGCGCGCTGTCCTCGTTCTTCTTCTGGACTTCGTGGGCGGCGGTCACCGATCGGCCGGGTCATACCAAGAGCTACTCCAACAACTGGCCCTACGAGCCGCTTGTGGGGAACACGCCAACCTCGGGCTCGTTCATGTGGTCGATGTTCAGCGTGCTTTTCATGATCGCGGGCATCGGCCTCCTGGCATGGCACTATGCCGTGTGGCACGGCAAGGAGGCGCCGGTGGTGCCGCCGGCGCGCGACCCGCTCGCAGGCTTGGTGATCACTCCGTCCATGCGCGCAACCGCCAAGTATTTCTGGCTGGTGATCGCGCTGTTCCTCGTGCAGATCCTGCTGGGCGCGACCACCGCGCACTACCAGATCGAGGGACAGACCGCCTACGGCTTCGCGCTTTCCGAGATTCTGCCGTATAGCCTGACCCGAAGCTGGCACACGCAGCTCGCGGTCTTGTGGATCGCCACCGCGTGGCTTGGCACGGGCCTGTACATCGGCCCCGCGATCTCGGGCCACGAGCCCAAGTTCCAACGCCTGGGTGTGAACATCCTGTGGACTTGCCTCATTGTGATCGTGGTCGGGGCGTTCGCGGGGCAGTGGTTCGCAGTGATGCAAAAGCTCGGCCTCGCTCACAACTTCTGGTTCGGTCACCAGGGCTGGGAGTACACCGACATCGGCCGCTTCTGGCCGATCTTCCTGTTCATCGGTCTGC
>Ga0207648_10003011_pt1 | contig 17797 bp, 12 predicted proteins | sample KBSMisM32_FD_184310 | JGI IMG/M metagenome (GOLD analysis project Ga0207648, IMG submission 184310) | Miscanthus rhizosphere microbial communities from Kellogg Biological Station, Michigan, USA - KBS Miscanthus M3-2 (SPAdes) (version 2) | ecosystem: Host-associated > Plants > Roots >...
CGTTTGAGGAGGGATTGTACGTCTTCGGCGGAGAGCGTATCCAGTTGCGCAAGCAGGGCCTCGCGATTGGCCGCCGCTTCCGCTCGCGGCCTTCGTTCCAGCGTCGGCATCTTCGCCTTCAACCCCAGCGCTTCTGCCTTCTCGATCTCTTTCGCCAGCCCCGCGATCGTCGGCTCTTCGAACATCGTTCGCACCGCCAACTCCACCTCAAACATCCGCCGGATTCGCGCCATCACCTGCAACACCAGCAGCGAATGTCCTCCCAACTCAAAAAAGTTCTGGTCCACTCCCACTTCCTTCGTCTTCAACAACTCCATCCAGATCTCCGCCAGCTTCCGCTCCACTTCCGTCCGCGCCTTCACCAACCCCTGCTCCGACAGCCCCACCCCTGCCGTTTCCTCCAGCGCGCGCCGGTTCACCTTCCCACTCGGCAGCAACGGCATCTTCTCAACCAGCACGTAGCTTGCCGGTACCATGTGTTCCGGCAACTTCGTCCGTAAATACTTCCGCAGTTCCCGCGCATTCAACCCGTTCTCATTCGCCCTGCCCACCAGGTACGCCACCAGTCGCGCTTCTTCTCCACCCTCCCCCTTCAACTCCACCACCGCTTCCTCAATCCCCTCCTGACCCGCCAGCACCGTCTCGATCTCCCGCAAATCAATGCGCATCCCGCGCACCTTTACTTCACTGTCGATCCTCCCCAGATACTCGATCTCGCCATTCTTCTGCCACCGTCCCAGATCCCCCGTCTTGTACAACCGTGCCGACTTCTCCGGCGCGATCGGGTTCTCCACAAACCGCTCGGCCGTCAACTCCGGCTGTCGCCAGTACCCCAGCGCCAAGCCCGCTCCTCCCACATAGATCTCTCCGCGCACACCCACCGGCACCGGATTCCTGTACCGGTCCAGCACATACACCTGCGTATTCGAGATCGGCCTTCCGATCGGCACCGTCCCCGTCTTCTCCTCGGCTCGCTCCGTGACCTCGTGCCAGGTCACGTCCGCCGCTACTTCCGACGAACCGTAAATGTTCAACAGCGTCGCTTGCGGAAACGCCTTCTGAAACCTGCCGGCCAACTCCCACGGCAGCGCTTCCCCGCTCAACGACCACAACTTCAACTTCGGCAGCCGCTCGCCCAGATTCGGCGCATGATCCAGCAACGCTCGCAGCAGCGACGGCACCAGCACCATCCGCGTCACGCCGTGCCTGGCCAGATACCCGATCAGCTCTTCCGGATCGAGCAACGCCTCTTGCGGCACGATCACGCTCGGCACGCCCGCCAGCAGCGGCCCGAAAATCTCCCACACCGAATCCACAAACCCCAGATTCGTCTTCTGACAACACACCTCTCCCGCCTCAAATGGATACCTCCCCCACATCCACTCAAACCGGTTCAAAGCTCCCCCATGCGTCCCTTCCACCCCCTTCGGTCTCCCACTCGACCCCGACGTGTACAGAACGTAGAGGCGCTCGCCCGAGCTCTCAACGAGGGGGAGAACGGAAGATTCCCTTTTAATGACGTCTGCTTCTGAGTCGAGGACAACGGCCTTGGTGCTCAAGTTCGGCAACTTGTCCCGCGTCCCTTCCGTGCAAAGAACGCACGCGGGTTGCGTGTCATTCAACATTTGGGCAAGTCGGTCTTTCGGATACGTATGGTCCAGCGGGACGTACGCTGCTCCAGCTTTCAGGACAGCCAATAGCGCAATCGTCAGTTCAGCAGACCGCTCAATCGAGACGCCCACTATATCGCCAGCGCGCACTCCCTTTCGGACGAGGTAATTGGCGAGGCGATTGGCATCTTCATTGATTTGCTTGTAGGTGAACTCTTTCTGGTCGAAGACCGACGCGGTCGCAGCAGGCGTACGGTTTGCCTGGCGTTCGAAAGCTGTGTGTATACGGTTACCGGCTGCATAACCGACAGCTGTGTCGTTCCATTGCTCAACGATCTGTTCGCGTTCCCGGCTCGCCATGAGAGGCATCATGGAAACGAGTTCATCGGGGTTGCTGAGAGCGGCGTTTACAAGATTTCGAAAATGCTCGATCGTTTTTTCAATCGTGCGCTTTTCAAACAAATCCGTGTTGTACTCGAAGCGGAAATGAAATCGTTTTTCGTCGTCTTCAAACGCTTCAACTGACAAATCGAACTTGGCGATACCGGTCTCGAACTCCAGTTCCTCCATCTCCAGACCCGAAATCTGGAATACCTGCTTAGGGATATTTTGAAAAGTGAACATCACCTGAAACAGAGGCGTCGTGTTCATCAAGCGCTGCGGAACGAGTTCCTCGACGAGTTTTTCAAATGGAACGTCCTGGTGGGCGTACGCCTCAAGGGCACACTCTCGGACTTGTCGCACCAGCTCCCTAAAAGTCATCTCAGAAGCAAAGTCGGCGCGGAAAACGAGCGTGTTTACAAAGAACCCAATAAGGTTCTCGATTTCCATCTGACTTCGGGCGGCGGTCGGAGTTCCAACCAGGATGCTGTCCTGACCTGTATAGCGCCATAGCAAGGCCTGGAAGGCGGCCATTGAGACCATGAAGAGGGTCGCGCCCTCGCTCTGTGCAAATTCTTTAAGAGCGTTTAAAACATTGGTCTCAAAGGTCAGTTCGGCGGTCGCCCCTCTCCAACCGTGCTCTTTAGGGCGCGAATGGTCCGTGGGCAGGTCTAGCATCGTCTGTGCACCCGCCAACTTCCTCTTCCAGTATGCAACTTGTTGCGCTAGGACATCGCCTGCAAGGTATTCGCGCTGCCAGTGCGCGTACTCGGCATACTGAAGGGGTAGGTCGGGAAGCTGCGGCTCTTTCCCATTTGTGAAAGCTTCATAGCAATGGGTAAGCTCGCGGAACAAGATGGAGATGGACCAACCATCCGTGATGATGTGGTGCATTGCCAAGACAAGCAGGTATTTTTCTCGATTGAGCTGCACCAGGAGGACCCGCAGGAGCGGGCCGCGCGTCAAATCAAATGGCTTCTTGCCTTCTTCGCTGGCAATTCGCAATGCCTCAGCTTCTCGTTCCGCCTCGGGGAGATGTGTCACGCTCACGATAGGAACGTCCACATCAACATCGGGCAGCACGATCTGCTTTGCTTCACCTTCGACGCTATCAAAAACGGTGCGAAGAGCTTCATGGCGCCGGATCACAGCGCGGATGGCGGAGGTCAACCCGTGGACGTCAAGGGGCCCGGTGATTCGGAAAGCGCGAACCAGGTTATAAGCTGCTGTTCCGGGTTCCAGTTGGTCGAGAAACCAAAGTCTTTGTTGGGCGAAGGACGCTGAAAGTCCCATTGGACCCATTTTTATTCCTTGGGAGCGTTTTCTGCTAGCGCGTTACACACTCATTTTATCGCAGCCGGTTCGATGGCGACTGACACAAAAAGGTTGGTATCATTTAAGGGTAATCGGCCTGGTGATTACGCGGTTTTCGAAGCAAATTGCGCCGGAAAATAACTTGGGCAATTCTTCAAAATAGTTTGTTCATCGAAATATGGACGATTTGCGCGAAGATGCTTGAATGGGGAAACGAAATTGCTATAGTCAGCATCATAGGTCGGTTTGGGGCGGATGTGCATCAGATTTATGCAAAGCTTTGCACTATCCGGGGAGTAGAATTGTCCAAGCACGTGATACGAATGCCGCACTCGCAGCGGAGATTGCGTGAATCAACTTCAGTGAGCCGAGCCCTTCCAGACGACTGTCGCCGCTCACGGCACCCAGTTGTTTCCATCCAACGTATTGGATTACATCCGGGAGATAACAAGTTCAGAGCGCTCGGTGGAGGTTGTGGAATCCATGCTGTCTAGCGGTAAGACTTCCGAAGTCGATCAGAAGAAATTGCTGGCAGAGTTGCTTCTGCAATCGAATCGGATCGAAACATATCCGGCATCGCTGGCTCAGCAGCGGCTCTGGTTTCTTGATCAACTGGAAACCAAGTCAGCCGCCTATAACGTGCACTTGGGATTCTGGCTTCGAGGGCCCCTCGACCTCCAGGCGCTCAGGGCGAGTTTGCAGGAAATTCTGAACCGCCACGACAGTTTGCGCACCTCCTTCAGGCTGGACGGCAGTGAGTTAGTACAAGTTATCACTTACGGGCTTTCTGTTGATCTTCCGATTACGACCGTGACCGGCACGGGCAATCTTTATCCAGAAACCTATCAGATTGCGAAGGAAGAGGTGGAGACCACCTTCGACCTTCAAAAAGCGCCGTTGTTCCGCACCCGACTGCTTCGCGTCACACCAGAGGATCACGTTCTGCTGTGCACGTTGCACCACATCGTCACTGATTCGTGGTCCATGCAGATTCTGGCTAAGGAATTGGCGGCGCTCTATTCGGCATTTTCCTTGCAAAGTCCTTCTCCACTACCCGCACTCCCCATCACTTATGGGGACTATTCGGAATGGCAGCGGAAATGGTTCACGACCGACAAGGTTCAGCAGCAGTTAACGTTTTGGAAGAATGAACTGGATGAAGCTCCACCAGTCTTGGAGCTGCGCATTCAGCGGCCGCGATCTTCTGAGCAAACATTCGCAGGGGCAAGTCAAACAGTCGCGCTGACCGACGAAATTATTTCTGGACTGAAGGCCCTGTCGGTTGACCTGCAGGCAACGCCGTTTATGTTGCTTCTGGCTGCGTTCAAGATTCTCTTGTACCGCGCCAGCGGACAACCCGACATATTAGTCGGAGTGCCGGTTGCAGGTCGTAATCCGGTAGAAACCGAAGGGCTTGTCGGTTTTTTTGTAAACACGCTCGTATTACGGAACGATCTCTTCGGCAATCGGCCGTTCCCAGATTTAGTGGCTCAAGTCCGCGAAACCACGCTGCGAGCGTTTGCGAATGCAGATGTTCCTTTTGAGAATGTCGTGGAAGTGCTGCAGCCCGAGCGCAACCTCAGTTACAACCCAATTTTCCAGGTGATGTTCTCAGTCATTAAGTCCGCCGTGCAATCTCACAAATTCGGGGAGTTGACCGCTTTCCCATACGTGGTTAGTCCGAATACGTCAATTTTCGATTTGAGCATGACGGTAATTGAAGGGGTAGACGGACAGTGGTGGGCTGAACTCGATTACAACACCGATTTGTTTGACTCAAAAGATATTGCGAGCATGCTCGCCGATTACACGCATCTGCTGGAAGCGATCGTCGACAGGTCAGAGAGCCGGATACTGGATTTTCCTTTAGCGGAATCTGCCCCGGGGGAAATACCGAGGCCAGCTACTTCTCGGCCAACTAGATCAAAACGGGAACCTGTCCTGACGGGATCGGCATCTGCTCGAGCGGCACAACTGGAAGAACCCCTGGGCGAAGAGGAACAACTGCTGGTTGGTATCTGGAAGAATTTACTTCGAGCTCCGCAGGTCGGGATCGATGACAATTTCTTCGACATCGGCGGCCATTCTCTGTTGGCGGCTCAACTAATTGCACAAGTAAGGAGCGCGACCGGACGCAAGATTGCTGTCTCGTCGGTTTTCCGTGCACCGACCATTCGCGCGTTCGCTCAGTTGCTCAGAGATGATGCCCTTGCCAAGCCTGACCCGATATTGATGAGGCTGAACGACGGCACCAGTGCGATCTCATTCTTCGCCGTGGCAGCGCCTCAAGTAGACACGTTCGGATTTGCTCAATTGGGCCGTTATCTTCCACCGGAACAGTCGATACTCAAATTGCAAATGTCCGGTCCAGTCGTGCGGGGACGCCCTCTCAATCGTGAAGAGATTGAAAAGCTGGGAAGGACCTACATAGCAGCAATGAAGGCAGTGCAGCCGAAGGGTCCTTACTGCCTAGGCGCCATGTGCGGTGGAGTTGTAATCGCGCAAGAGATGATTCTGCAGCTCGAAGCAGAAGGTGAAGAAGTAGGGCTGTTTACGATCTTCGATACATGGGTGCTGGAGAATTCACAGGTCCGCCTTTTGTGGGCGGTCGACTATTACTTGCAGCGTTTCCACAATTTGCGCGCCTTGTCGCGCGACCAGCAACTTGCGACGGTCCGCAGGTTTTTAGAAAACAAAACTGCACCCGCCAATGCCACTGGTGATACACAAGCCGGGTGGAGCAACGTCTATTGGCCCGGCAAGGATTTTAAGCCTCCGCAGTTTCGAGCGCCTGTCCTGCTTTTCAAGCGACCGAAGCAGCCATATTTCTATGTAAAAGATCCTCAAATGGGCTGGGGCGCCCGCTCATTGGGAGGCGTCGAAATTTGTGAAATTGACTGCGGACACGTCGAGATGCTGCGCGAACCGTACGTGCGCCAAGTAAGCCAAACACTCGAGAAGCGGTTGCAAGCTATAAGAAGCCAAGAGAATGCCCAACTGCCTGGCGACGCGTCGCAAGTTGATCTGCGGGGCGATCTTGATTCTGGCACATGGGCGAACTCAGTCGCGTAGCGTGGAAATTTGCCAACCGAATGAGTATCCCTCCTGAAACCGAGACAGCCTCACAAGTCTCGAATCACCCTGTAGACAGAGGGTCGCCACAAAGTCAGCAGGAAATATCGCCGTCCATAAGGAACGCCGAGAGGCCGATCAAAATAATCCGGCCGCCGTCTTTCTCGCTAGCCACGATTTCCACCGGATTGCGCACACTGGCGCAATATTCTGATCTGCTCTACACCTTGAGCCTTTTTCGTCTGAGCGTGCGATATAAACAGTCGGCTCTCGGGTGGACTTGGGCCGCTCTGCAGCCACTCGCGTTAATGGGGATTTACACGATCATATTTACCCGCGTCACCATGGTGGCGACGGGTGGAACTCCGTATCCTGTTTTTGTTTTTTCCGGACTTCTCCCTTGGATATTTTTTTCGAGCACGATCTCGAACGCGGTAAACGGGTTGGTTCTCTATCCGAACCTGCTTACAAAAATGTATTTCCCAAGAGAGATCATTCCGTTGTCATACCTGGTTGCGAGCTTTACCGATTTCTGCATCGCATCGGTCATTTTGAGCGGATTGATGCTCTATTACAGAGTTCCACTGACATGGCACATGTTGTACGCGCTGCCTATTGTTTTGATTCTCGCGGGTTTTGCGGCCTCGATCTCTCTTTTCTTTTCGGCGTTGCAAGTTCGCTTTCGCGACGTCGGGTTAGCAATGCCGTTTCTGCTACAGATATGGATGTTCACTGTTCCGGTTGTATACAGTTTGCAAGCTGTTCCCGCTCGGTACAGAACTCTGTATCTGCTTGACCCCGCAGCCGGGCTGATCGAGAGTTTCCGCCGGGTAGTCATCAATGGAGTTGCGCCCGACCTCGGAACCTTGGCGTTCTGCGGTTCGATTGTGTTGGCCAGCCTGCCGATCGCTTATGCCTTCTTCAAGTCTTCAGAATCAACAATGGCGGACGTGATCTGACGTGATTGATCTCAAATTTGACGGCGTTTCGAAGAAGTACAAGATACGCACCAACGGTGACTCACCGAAACGTTGGTACGCGCGTCGATTTGCCAAGCGTTCGGGTCAGATGTGGGCCTTGCGCGATGTAAGCTTCCGCGTCAACGAGGGTGAAGCACTTGGAATTGTCGGGCACAACGGTGCCGGCAAGACAACGATCCTGAAAATTCTGGCCGGCATTACAACGCCAACCACGGGAGAAATCACGATCCGCGGCCGGCTTGCGGCACTCGTCGAGGTGAGTTCCGGGTTTCATCCTGAACTTACCGGCATCGAGAATGTCTATTTGCATGGCGCGATGCTGGGTATGAGACGGTCCGAAATACGCAAGAAACTCGAGAGCATCATTGAGTTTTCGGGGGTCGGGCGATACATCGAAGTCCCAGTCAAGAGGTATTCGTCCGGCATGTACGTTCGGCTGGGTTTTGCGATTGCTGCCCATCTCGACCCGGACATCCTTCTGCTGGATGAGGTTCTCGCGGTGGGAGATGCCGCGTTTCAGGCAAAGTGTCTTGAGCGGATTGCAGAATTACGAAAACAAAATCGCACGATCGTCTTCATCTCGCATGACCTTGCTGCTGTGCACCGTCTCTGTGATAGAGCACTGCTGCTCAGCCACGGTTCCATCCTCTCGGATGGTCCGGCCAGACAGGTGATTGACGAATATCAGCAATTGACCTTCGCAGATCAAGGCATTAACGCAGATCAAGATGGCGAAAGAGGCAGCCCAGCACAATTTACCGGCATTTCATTTTCTTCCCCAGACCCGCTAGAGACCATTCGAACCGGCTATCCCATGGTGGCACGGTTGAGCTACAAAGCCTCGAAGAACGTGCCGGACGCGGTGTTTCGAGTGTCGATCTACTGGCCTAGTGGATACCTATGCGCCCAGCTCACAACTGAGACAACGAGCGGGGGCTTTATGCTTGAGCCTGGGAGTGGCGTTATAGATTTTCAGTGTCCCATGGTACCGGTCGTTCCCGGCCTTTATCGGATAGACCTGACCCTTGAGTCCAAAGGTCAGGAGGTCGCACTGCGCCAACGATGCGCAACCCTACGCGTAGAACCGGGAAAGATCGCGTACGGAGACTTTCACATCGACAACACCTGGACGATCACCGATACGGCGTCTACGCGCTAGAGCCGACCTCGACTCCATTTAGAAGTGAGGCAGCATCGTCCGGTTCATCGCTGACCTTACCAGAGTGGCCGCATAAGCCAGATCCACATCGACCGGTGTGTTGAAATGCATTCCGGTTCGCCAACTGGCGGGAGCCTCCGGGTGCACGCCGGAAAGAATGACGAATCCCTTTCCCACGAACCCTTCGGTGATGGCTGGAGTGCCATTGGGATACTTGCCAACAACTTTCCCCCAACCTGAGAGCTGGGGACCATCTTGCCAATAGATGTCCAGTTTGCTTCTAGCGGGGAATGAAATGGCGACAGCTTCCTTGTGCTTTCCGTTGTAGTAGTCAGCAAAAAACTTGAACCACACGCCCGAGGTCAAGTTCAATACTTTGTGATAGCTGGAAAACCCTCCAAAAAATCCGCCAGCGCACATTCCGAGATAGTTCAAACCATTCTGCGAAACAGCGTTACGAACGGTGGTCGTGGCCTTGGAAGTGAGGTTGTTGCCGATCGCTATTGAGTTTCCGCCAGGCACAATGAATAACTTGTAGGACGCCAGCTTGGTCTGCGTCATAGCATCCAGCTGGCTTGAATTTACGGTTTGATAGGCAAGCCCCAGGGAGTGGACGACGTTTTCGATTGCCGCAACCGCGCTAGCCCCGGTACCGCTTCCATTGAATATGAGCACTCGAGCTGCTGAAGTTGATGTTGACGTTGAACCAGTTGTAGCTGCCAACGTCTGCACTTCCGACGCCGCATCAGGGGATGCTGTCAACGCGGAAGCCGAGAGTGTAGGAGACGAAAGTGGCATGCTCTTCGCGGTTGCTGTTGCCGGCGTACTCGGGACTACAATCTTCCAATCCAAAGAGCCCGAACGGTCCACAGAATCGGACCCCAGAGAAGCAACGCCTAGTTCGCCGCCATAGTAGTTAACGATCGTTTCCCCAGTAGCGTCATTCGTGAGGATCAAGTCGGGATGGCTGTCCCCGTTCATGTCCTGCATTCCAGCCGCAGACCACCCACGGAAGTCGCGACCATTCAGAACCTGAGTGCCGGTGACCGTCAGGCCGTTCGATTCCGTCAGATACACAAACATCACTTCGCGAGTCGAAGCCTCTTGCAGAACCAGATCACCGTGGCCATCTCCGTTCAGATCTGCAGCGCCGATCACATTCCAGCCGGGGGCGGAGAGGGCGGCGATGGTTTCGTTGCGAAGGAGAGTTGTCCCGTTGAAGCCGCCGAAGAAATAGACAGCAATCTCTCCGGTGCTCTTATTTGCGGCAATCACGTCAAGGTTGCCATTGCCATCAATGTCCGCTACGGCGCGGCCTGTCCACCCGCTATGAAGAGCAGGCAGCGAAGCGCTGCCGAGGAATGTACTGCCGCGGTAGTAGCTGACTTCAAGAGCCTTGCTGGACTTATTGGAATAAACCAGTCTCCGGACGCCCGCGCGATCGGATTCCAATACGCCAATCAAAACCCAATCTTTACCGCGACTCTCGGCTAATTGAGTGGCCCCTTTAACCTCGGTGCCGTGCCAAGCGCTCGCAACGATCTGGCCCGTTGATATCTGCCGGCGGTATAGACGGCTCGCGAGATTCGGCCCGGCGGTTTCGGCTGCGCCAAAGGCCGTAAGAAGAACTGTGAAAAGAATGCATCGAGAAAGGCTGGCTGAAATATGGGGGAAGCGCACAGCAAGCTCCTAGAGCTGGCTCGAATGGCGCGAGGGACGCCGCAAGAGATGATTCCAAGGCTCTTGCTGCTTTCGTCGGACCAGTCAATACCAATTGGTTTTTCGCGATTTTAACCATAGAGACCCACCTAAAGAAAACACAGTAGTTCATGGGGGGAAACTTCCCTATTGGCGGCCTGTCTGGAGGGGTGCTTGCTTGAGGAGGAGTCTCCGCGCCCGAAGCCGGGATTTCGGCCTCGAATGGATCCCCGCCGGGCTAGAATTGCTCGTCAGGCTCAGGCTTATCTTGATCGACAATGAATCCATGCGATTGGCTCCGAAGGGCGAGGTCGTCGATATTTGGATCGTTGACCTGTCGGTCGCCGAGCAGACTTTGCAGCGGGCGCAGACTGTTCTCAGTGAGGATGAACTGCAGCGTTCCCGACGATTTCGTTTTCCCGTCGATTGCCGAAGATTTGTTATGGCGCGCGCCAACCTGCGTCGGATATTAGCAAGCTATTTGCATGTAGCTGCCCAAACGCTTGTATTTGACTATTCCGAGTACGGGAAACCGACGCTCTCACGGCCGCAGTCGCAAATGCGATTTAACGTCAGCCGGTCCGGAGAAAGGGCGCTCATCGCCTGCACCCAAGGTCGGGAGGTGGGAGTTGATATCGAAAAGGAGCGTCAAGACATTGAAATTGATGATCTGGCAAAGCGCTTCTTTACCGCCCCTGAGAATGCCAAGCTGCAAGCGTTTCCTTTGCCTGATCGATATCAAGCTTTTTTACGGTGTTGGACCTGCAAGGAAGCCTTTGTAAAGGCCGTCGGACGGGGTCTTTCACTTGGGTTGGACAAATTCGATGTCTCCTTGGGAATCGGCGAGCCCGGTTCGGGCGGGGCAACGTCGACCGAAAAATTCAGTGTTGATGGCTGGTCTCTGAGCCCCATCGTCTCGAATACTCTGGAAGGCTACATTTCAGCAGCGGCAGTGGAAGGCGCGGGTATTGAGCTAAGGGTTCGGACACCGGACGAAATACCGGGTTAAGTCTGACAACCGTGGCCATTCCAGTAACGGATGGGTGCCTGAAAGTTGGTACAAAAGAGAGCGCGACATGGCTGTACGTTATGCTTCTCGAAGTTTCTTTCAGTTTCCTTTGATTTGTTTTGGTTCCCAACGTGATATAAGGATGGCACGCCGCGTCGGCGAACTCTCAACCGCTGTACGGGACGGCTATAAACTCACACTTTTAAGATTGGAATGATGAGGATACGGGACTCACGTTTGTTGGGGGAGCAACGGCGGCGGAAAATCCTGGACGTGATCAACCAAAAAGGACAGATCACGGTACGGGAAGTAGTCCAGCGTTTTGATGTGTCGGCAGTAACCGCCCGCGGTGATTTAGACGCACTGTGCGCGGAAGATTTGGCAGTGCGGTCGCACGGCGGCGCGGTCAGGAAATTGGAAGTTGACTCGCGCGTCCCGTCGGACTCGGTTAAGTCGAAACAATTCGCCGAGGTAGCAGAGCTTGCGAACGTTAGCTTATCGATGGTCCTGCGCGTCGCGAATGGAAACGATCGGATCGAACCTGCGGTGCGATCTTCCGTATTCGCGGCGGCCCGGCAACTTGGCATCAGTCTTGCGCCCGGTCCAAGAAACCGCACCATCGCGTTCGTATTGGGCAATCGCGATACTGTCAACGAGTTCCAGTCCAAAATCCTGGTGGGGGCTGAAGGGTATTGCGCCCAGCATGACTGGGACTTGCAATTCATGTGTTTTCGGTCAGAGTTGAATGCTCCAGCTGGGCCCTCGCGTCTTCCCGATGCCTTAGTTCGGCCGAATCGTCCGAGCGGAGCCATCTTGACTGGTACGCACTCAGCGAGTACCGTTTCGGCGCTCATCGAGAAACGTATCCCATTTTCACTAGTCGGAAATAACGTTGTCGGCGATTGGGATCCAAGACAATACGACTGCGTCTTCACCGACGACGTGCGCGGTTCCATAGAAATCACACGGCACTTGATCGCTGAGGGCCACAAAAAGATTTGGTATATCGGAAATCGTCGCCTTCCATGGTTTGCTAGATGCGCGGACGGCTACTCTAAGGCAATGAAGGAGGCGGACCTTGAACCTCACTTCAGCGAGATTAGCTCGGAAGATCGAGAACTCGGGTACTTGGCGGTGAAAGCGCTTCTGGCTAGTGGACAAAGGCCCACCGCGCTCTTTGCGGGCACGGATCAAGCAGCTTCCGGGGTGTATCACGCTCTACAGGAGTCAGGAATCAGAATCCCTGATGACGTTAGCGTGGCCGGCTTCAACGACACGATCGGCGAAGTTCTCCATCCAGGGCTTACCACTGTTCGCGAGTTTCCAAAGGAATTGGGTGAACATCTCGCAGAATTCACTCTACGGCGCATCCAAGAACCCGATCTACCCCCACAGCAACTTCTAATGCCAACCGAACTCATAAGGCGTGAGAGTGTGCGGCATCTTGCATTGAGTCCCGCAGTCGGGCCTGCCCATCATTTGAGGCAGACTGTGCCGTAGTTCGCCGCGCGCGCTTGAATCGCTAACACCTTGCGGCGATGGAGAGTTCAAGGCAAGGGACGATTACGCCACACGAGAAACGGGCGGATGGTTCTTGCTAAACCAACCCCGTGCTCCCACGACTCGAATCACATTGAGATAGAGACAGGACGAGCTGAAAATACAAAGAGGCCGGACATTCTCGCAATATCCGGAGACGTTTGGAGGCGCGGGTGGGAATCGAACCCACGCATAAAGGTTTTGCAGACCTCTCCCTTACCACTTGGGTACCGCGCCCTGCTATCTAAGGTAGCCTTGACCGCCAAAAATGTCCACGGTGGCGAAGATATGCGCGATCGCAGGCTCGTTCGATGCCAAATTAACGAGGATAGTAGAATCTCGTCCATGTTGGTTCCCGATAGCGCTCCGAAAGCATCTCTATATCGAATCTGTGTAGCATCACTTCTTGTGCTGTCGACGATGCTGATCGTCGGGTGTGAGTCCAAGCGTGAAGTCCCCGCCAGTTCACCCGCATCTCAAACGAATACAGGCGGCGATCCTGCGAAAGCTTTTCCGGAGGTTCACGCAGCGATCCCCGAAAGTTGGCTTGGCAAGTGGGATGGACCTGAAGGGACGTTTCTTCAGGTTTCCAAAACCAACGACAAGTACCAAATCACCATTCAAAATCTAGACGGACCGAGAACGTTCGATGCGACGCCGGTCGATGGCAAACTTCAGTTTGTGCGCGATGGTCAAAGCGAATCGATTCATGCCGGTAACGGCGAGGATGCGGGGATGAAGTGGCTGCTCGACAAGAAAAACTGCCTGGTAGTCCGGAAGGGTGAGGGGTTCTGTCGAGAGTAATCGCGCTAAAAAACAGTATGGCATCAAGAGCTCTTCGCCCTGATGCCGGATGATTGCGATGGAGCGGGAGACGGGATTTGAACCCGCGACTTCGACCTTGGCAAGGTCGCACTCTACCACTGAGTTACTCCCGCTCAGCTGTTCTGATTATAAACGCGGCGTCCGCAGTGCGGCAATGAGGCGAGCGGGCGCAACTTTCACGTGCGCTTGGCTCCAACGATTTCTTCCAGCAGCCAAGTTTAAGACTGTTTTTGTTGCAGGGTTTCGTTGGCTTTGGCCGTGATCTGATTGCGAACATCCCACAATTCTTTGTAGAACAGATGTTCCATACGCTGGTGCAGCACTTCAACCGGAGTGCCCATTGTCCCGATCACGCCGCCGCCGATAATGCGTTGCGCGAGCTTGAGGTGATGATAGCGAAACAGTTGGATTCGCTCATCGAAGTCCAGCAGCCTCTCAGCAACGTCGTGCAGGCCAAAGAACTCTTCATGGCGCCGATACATATCATCGATGGATAATCCAGCTTTGTGCACCTGATCGTAAAACGCCTGACCCAGCCGTGGCCCGATGTGAAGCATCGCCAGAAAGCCCGGAGAATCTAATCCGCTACCGTGGCCGAGTCCGGCTCGTATCAAGTGGTAGTCATAGGGTGTAATTGTTTCGAGCACATGCAACATTGCAACCGGATAGTCGAGCATCTGGTTAGCTCTGCGGATTAAACGCGCGGCGTTTGCAAAGTCGCCATTCTGAATAGCAACCAGTACACGGTCCAGCTCGAACGCTACACCTTTCATCAATAGCTCTGAACTCTGATGGATGACCTGGAAGGTCATCTCATCTTTGTGCAGGAGTTCGTCCGGCAGTTTTTGAAGGGAAAGAAGCTCATCGCTGCGGAGATAGCGCTCGTAGTCCGATGCGCCTTTTCCTGGAAGAATAGGTTTCCGAAGATCTTCAGCGGTGCTCATCGCGCCTCCGTGGAGATCGAAAACTCAGCGACGACTCTCGGGATGCACGAATCACGATTGCATCGGTTCATGGACAGTCCACTGGGGATCGAGTTCCGGCGCGACAATCTGGCCATCCCGCATATGGATGATGCGATCTCCGAAGCTCGCCGCTTCTGGATTGTGGGTGATCATCATGACGGTCTGACCGAGATCTTTGTTGGATTGGCGCAGCATGTTGAGCACGATGTCGGAATTCTTGGAATCCAAGTTTCCGGTCGGTTCGTCGGCGAGCACGATGGCCGGTTTGTTGATGAGTGCTCGGGCCAGCGCTACGCGCTGCTGTTCTCCGCCAGACAGCTCCGATGGACGATGTGGCAGCCGGTTTGTGAGCCCCAGCAATCCGACGATGCGATCGAAGTAGGCTGGATCGCGTTTAGGATTCCCAGCGATGTCCTGCGCGATATCAATGTTGGATTGAGCGCTCAGAGTAGGCAACAGGTTGAATTTCTGAAAAACGAATCCGATCTTGCGCTTTCGCATTCGGGTTCGCTCAGCGTCGGAGAGGCGGGAAAAATCCGCGCCGTCGATCTCGACTCGGCCTTGATCAGCCCGCGTCAGGCCACCCAACAAATAGAAAAGAGTAGACTTGCCGCTTCCGGAAGGGCCAACGATGCTTACGAACTCGCCGCGCCGGACGGTGAATGACACCCCCCGCAAAGCGGGAACCTCGATCTGTCCTACGCGATACGTCTTGCGTAGATCAACTGCTTCGATAAACGCGGCCATCCATAGAAAACGATATCACAAGGAACGCGGGCTTCGCGGACGGCGTTCCTAGGCAACATTGGTTTGAGATGGAGGCCGAAGCTCGCGTTGGTGCGCTCGTTTTGGCCCGCGCTTGCGAACGAGGAGAAGCCGGATCCGCTCAAGCAACTCCGCAGGCGCATACATACCTTTAGGAAGAAACACATCTGCGTGAGTATCGCGGTCGTAGATCCTAACTTTTCCTGAAAGGAGAATCGCGGGCGTATCAGGTGACAGCGCTTTAACTTCAGCCACGACACGAGAACCGTCGACACCGGGCATGATCAGATCGGTCAAGACAAGATCAATTCCTCCCTTGCGAAAGCGCTCGATCGCTTCCTCCCCATTTGTGCAGGTTACAACCCGGTAGCCTCGCGTTTCTAGAAGGACTTTGCGGATAGAGAGGGATTGCTCATTGTCGTCGACACACAAGATTGTTCGCTTCGGTTTCATGATTGGGGGACAACCCGCATGCTCGAGCTCAAGCCCGGCTTGCAATCAGAAATGTTTCGTTATCGTTTATTCGATCAGAGAATTCAGAGCGACACAAATCCTACGAAGAAAGATGGATTCCGTAAAGTGGCACGAATGCTAATGGCACATAAGTGCGGATGGAATTTAAAGCGAACGCGCGGGCGCTGATCGCCCTTAGGATTTCTAGCGCTCTGAATTTAGAAAGCAAATTCTCCACGCATCACCTCCACAGCATTTCCACCGACGCGTACGTTAACCACACGGTTATCTTTCTTACTCGCACGCACAAAAATTCTGCTCGGGCGCTTCATTTCTATTCCCTGTTCAATGAGGACTCGTTCGTCGGGTTGAGCCACGCCGTGAGCCGCCATCCACGCGGCAGCGCATCCCGCAGCCGACCCAGTCGCCGGGTCTTCTCCGTTGTAGAAAATCATGCGAGCATGCAAACGCGCGGCCGGATCTACCGTTTCGCGAGTTACGAAATAGAAAAACTTTCCGTCGGCGCGCGATAAATAATCTTTCGACCCTTTCGCATCAAGTTGAAGATCTCGACTGGTGGCGAGTCCCCGCAAAGGCACCACAATAAACGGCACTCCAGTGGAAACGGTCTGCACAGGCAAAGAAGGGTCGATGTCGCCGTCGCGAAGACCTGTCGCACGCACAACAGTCTCCCGATCGTGAGTCGCTCCAAATTTTGGATCAACCTGCGTCATCTCGCCGAAAACAGGTTCGCCTGGCTGACTCTCGAAACGCACCGGCACCCGGCCAACATTCAAATCCAAAACAACCTCAGCTGTCGGCTTCGTTCCTCGCAGAAAGAATGCAGTGCCGAGCGTGGGATGTCCTGCAAACGGCAATTCTTCCTGAGTCGTGAAGATACGAACTCGTACTCCGTGTTCACGTTCGGTGGCTGCATCGCGAGGAAAAATGAAAGTGGTTTCCGAGAGGTTTGTCTCGCGAGCAATGTTTTGCATTTCATCAGATGAAAGACCCGTCGCGTCACTGACAACAGCCAGAGCATTTCCCGCGAGGGGCTCGGAGCTGAATACATCAAGCTGCGCGAAGGCCAGCCGACGGCTCGTAGGGGTCATAGGGCGATATTCTACGGCTGATCAGCGGAAATTGCCGAATCTCAGCTGGAAAGGTCTTGGCTAACGCGAGCGGGACTTTCGCTTGGGCGAACAAATGAATTGTTATGCTACGTTCGTGTGATCCAACGAGTGTTGGATACCCGATTGAGAATGGAAGCGTTTGTCGTCCGGTGACGGTCCCGGTCTTCAAAACCGGCGGGCGGCAGGTCAACCTGTCGTCGGTGCGTTCGACTCGCACACGCTTCCGCCATGTTTTTTCAATGAGTTGCAACTGACATGTAGATCGTGGTCAGCCGTGAGATTCAGTTCTGCATCCCGATACGTGATAAAAACGTGAAAAAAAAGCCTCACCTTCGCACCTATTCATGGCTCCTGCTAATAAGTGTCGGTCTGATTTGGGGACAGACCGGCACCAGCGGGCGCGCCGCCGATTCGTCCGCACCCCCTGCGTTTTTTCCCGCGCCAACGCCAGCCGCTCTCGCCACCGCAGAACACGCGATCTCGGGACACGACCCCGGCCCCGCGGGCCCGAGCCCTGTCACTGACTTGCTGAAGCTGTTGCTGGCCAACGTCAACTCGACAGAAGCCTTTACGAACATGGAGGCAATGTGGGCAACCGACCGCTATTTTGACTTTGCCAGATTTCAGGAGACCGCAAAGAATGTCGCGGAGATGATGCGGCACGCAGGACTGGAGGACGTCCAGATAGGCCAAGGGCCCGCCGACGGTGTGACGCAGAACGGCTTTTGGACGCAGCCGATGGCGTGGGACGCGCATTCTGGCATCTTGGAAATCGTCTCGCCTCAGGTCCCAGAGGATATGCGCGTTCTTGCCGACTATCAGAAAATTCCTACCTCGCTGTGCCAGTGGAGCGGTCCCACACCACCCGGAGGCGTAGAAGGTGAGCTCGTGCTG
>Ga0207648_10003012_pt1 | contig 17795 bp, 18 predicted proteins | sample KBSMisM32_FD_184310 | JGI IMG/M metagenome (GOLD analysis project Ga0207648, IMG submission 184310) | Miscanthus rhizosphere microbial communities from Kellogg Biological Station, Michigan, USA - KBS Miscanthus M3-2 (SPAdes) (version 2) | ecosystem: Host-associated > Plants > Roots >...
CACACGGCTGCTGCGCTTCTCGGTGCCGATGCTGACGCAGGACTCGGTGCTGCTCGAGTTGCCACTCGATGGCATCGACGTCGACAAGCTGGCGAAGAACCGGTCCTGATCGCTCAGGTCACTGCGCCAGCAGCCGTGGCGGGCAGCGGCGCCCACCGCGGCGCGAATGTCGGCACCCTACAGCGTCTGGATGCGCTTCACGGCACGCGCTTCCCGGTCATCACGACATGCCCGCGCAAACCACACCTTCTACCGCGCAGCCGAGCAGCGGACGCGTGACCGCGCGGCACCGTTCGGGCCGAGCTTCGCGCGGCCGCACGGGCCTCAGCCACCGCAAGGCTGCGGCGGCGGCAGCGCCACCGCGGCGCGCTGCAGCGTCGTCGAGCCGATGATCACCTGGCCGCCAATGTCGCGCAGCTCGATCAACACGCCGCTCGGATCGGCCTTCTGCAAAGCCAGCGCCGCCAGGTTGTCGGCACCGTCGATCACGTAGACGCCGAAGAACGCGGGTGCAGCGCCACTGCGTGTGCCGTAGCTGCCGTCGAAGTGCAGGTGCAGGCACGACGCGTCGAGGTGCACGTCGTTGCCGTCGAATTCGAGCACCAGTGCTCCGGCTGCGTCTACGAAGCGAACGACCGGCGTACCGGCTGGCGCCGGACCCTGCACACCGCCGGGCACCGGGCAATCGAGGCGATCGGCGAAATCGCTGCCACACACCGGCGCCGGGCTTGCCTCGAATGCGGGAAACGCCGCACCGGTGCCAGTGCCACCAATGCCCACGCCGCCACAGCCCGTCGCGAGGGCGATCCACAGCGCCGCAGCCCATGCGAGCCGCCCCCTTCCCAGCAAGGCCCTCATCGATCGGACTCCTCGGTGCTGTAGAAATAGACGCCGACGCGCATGCGATGGCGCGGTCGCTGCGCTGATGCGGCATCGGCCTCGCGACGCTCGACCGCTTGCGTGATCAAGGGCCGCACGGCCTGTGACCACGCCTTCACCGCGGCGCGCTGCAGGTGAGCCACCGATTCCGCGCTCAGCTCGTCGGCATACATTGCCTGCTCCAGGAAATTCGCGTTGTCCTGCAGGTTCGCCACTGCGGCTGCCGCGTGGTCGCCGACGTTGTCGGCGAACAGTTCGGTCATTTCGCCGAAGCCGCGCCGCGGCGCAAAGCCGTCGCTGGCGAGCGCAATGCGTCCATCGTCGCGCTCGGTGACGGCGCCGAGCCGCTGCAGCTCGTCGCGGATCGCGCGCGGGCGCACATCGCTGCTGACCGCGGCGACCAGCGCGTCGAACTCGCCACGCTCGAGCGCGCGCGGTCGCCGCCGACTGTCGAGGAACGCGGGGTCGGCGACCCAGCGCGCCGCAATCTCGCCCACCAGCGACAGCGGTGCGCCGATGCGAGGCTTTGCCGACCTGGCGCGAGCCACCGGCTCGCCGCGCTCGAAGTTGCGCACGTCGCGCCGGTGCACGCCCGACAGCAGCGACAGCGCACTGTCGGTGCGCGCCATCGCGCGCGCATCGAGCTCTTCTTTCGCGGCATCGAGAAACAAGCGCTTCAGCGCCGATGCGAAGGCTGGATAGGTGACGCCGTTGCGGATCAGCAGGCGCACAAGCGGGCGCATCGCCTTCAGCACGCCGGCTTCGACGATGGTGTGGCGGGTGTGGGAATCGGGAGCGGCGGCCAGAGCTTGACGGGGTCTTGGTGGCTGTGGGATATTATCCCACATCACTATTTGCCTTGCAAGGCATCGCCATGTCTGCTGTTGCAAACACCCACCCCGTGATGACCCGTGCCGCCACGCTGCGCCGCCTCGCCAGCTGCTGCGCCTTGCTGTTTGTCGGCTGCGGCGGCAGCTCGTCGAGCGAAGCGCCCGCCACCGAGGGCCCTGCACTCGTTGCCTCGCAGAGCGGCGCGCTGGTCGAGCATGTGCGGGCGCTGCTCGTTCGACGCGACGCGCTGCGCCAACGCGATCCGGGCAGCTCGCAATTGGCGGCAGGATCGGGACCCGCGCTGGCCGTCGCCGCGGGCGGCGCGCCGGTGGCGTACTCGAACACCAACGTGCAGGAAGTCGGCGTCGACGAGGAAGACCTGCTCAAGACCGACGGCAACTCGGTCTACGCGCTCGACACCACCGGATTGGTCGGCGGTGGCCCGGCGTCGATGCAGTTGCTGGTGCACCGCCGCGACGCCAATGGCGACATCGTGCCAGTGCAGACGCTGGCGCTGCCGGTGAGCAGCACCAGCTACACCGCGGCCCGCGGCCTTCAGTTGAGCGCGACAGCGCAGCGCGCGGTGGCGCTCGCCGAATCGCTGGAGCCGGTCGGCCCACCGATGCCCTGCCCGCCCGAGGCGGTGTGCATCGCGCCGGCGGGTCTGATCTACCCGCCCTATCAATTGAAGTCCAGCGTCGATCTGCAATTCCTCTCGCTCGACACCAGCGGCAATGCGCAGCTGGGCGACAAGGTGGCGATCGACGGGCGCCTGGTCGCGAGCCGCATGGTGGGCCACTCGCTGGTGCTCGTCACGACACACGCGCCGCGGCTCGCCTACGACCTGCTGCCAGGCAACGCCACGGCGCAGCAGCGGGCCGACGAACTGGCGCGCCTGACCGCCGCCGACGTGCTGCCGACCTGGCGGCCCGCAGCGGGTACCGTGCAGGCGCTGGTGGCCGAGACCGACTGCTATCTGCAGCCGAACAACGGCTCGCTGTCGCTCGAGATCACGACGATCACCGTCGTCGACCTGGCCACGCTGACGCGCAAGGGCCGCTGCTTCGTCGGCGGCACCGAAGGCGCATACATGTCGCTGAAGTCGGTGGTGCTCGCGACCTCAAGACTGCCGTACCACGTCCTCGACAACGGGCGCATCGTCTATCAGCCGCAGTTCGTGACCGACCTGCACAAGTTCGCTTTCGACGGCAGCGCCGTCGAGTACCGCGCATCGGGCGAAGTCGGTGGCCATCTGGGCTGGGACCCTGCGCGCAAGCCGTATCGCATCAGCGAATACGACAACGGTGACCTGCGCGTGCTCACCTACACCGGCGACACCGGCTGGGCCCTGCCAACCGATGCCGACGGCGCTGGTGCGCCACCGCCCTCGCCCGCGACGTTGACCGTGCTGCGCGAAGCGACCGGAGAACGCCAGTTGAAGACGGTGGCGACGCTGCCGAACTCACAGCGTCCGGCGCCGCTCGGCAAGGCCGGCGAGCAGGTGTTCGCGGTGCGCTTCGTAGGGGACCGCGCGTACCTCGTGACGTTCCGCCGCATCGACCCGCTGTTCGTCCTGGACCTCTCGAATGCCAACGACCCACAGATCGCTGGCGAGCTCACGGTGCCTGGGTTCTCGGACTACCTGTTTCCGTTGCCCAACGGTTTGCTGTTCGGCGTCGGCAAGGACGTCACCGCCGGCGGCCAGCTCGGCGGCGTGAAACTCGGTCTGTTCGACGTCAGCGACGCGACCCACCCGCAGGCGATCGACGCGCGCACGCTCGGCAGCAGCGGCAGCATCTCGAGCTTGGACTTTTCGAGCCACGGCATCAACCTGCTGCAGCGCGGCGCAGTCACCCGCATTGCGCTGCCGCTCAGCCTGACCGCAGCGCCCTTTGCGGCAAACCCGACCCATGCCCTGCAGCGCATCGAAGTCGACACCCAGGCGCGCACGCTGACGTTGGCGGCGACGCTGAGCGCGCCACCGGCCCCGTTCGTGGACCTTTGGGGCGACCGCAGCGTACAGATCGGGGACAAGCTCGTTTACCTGTCACACGGCCAGATCGTCACCGCGGGATGGTAGGCGCCGGCGCGACGGCACCCCGCCGGCGGGCAGCGATGGATGCCGCGGCGCGGTCAGGCCTTCAACAGCGCACGCAGTTCGCGCCAGACCTCCGGGTCGTCGCGGCGCAGGGCGACCCACTCGTCGCTGCGTGGAACCAGTGCCATGGCTTGCGTGGCCTGCAGCGCCAGCCGCCAGGGCGCGAGCGCCGCGTCGGCCCAGACCCGCAACGCGGTGCTGTCGTTGCCGCTCATGTCAAGGCTCCTGCTGGGTGGCAGATGCCGGCCGTGCGACCGGCTCGAATTGCGTGGCGTTGTCGCGCAGCCAGGCGCGCGCCGTCGACTCGTCCTGTTGCCCCGGGTGGAAGTCGGCACGGCGGTAGCGGGCCCACGGCTTCGCCAGGGCGCGCAACAGGCCGTGCCGCCCGCACAGGAAGCGCCAGCCGCTGGCCCACGTGCTGGCGCGCCACAGCGTGCCGTCGTGCCACAGGTTGTTCACGGTCTGGCGCAACGCGTCGCTGACGAAGTGCCAGGTCACCAGGCGGAACAGACGCAATCGCCACAGCTCGTTGCCGCCGAGCGCGCGGTACAGGTCGAACGCGGTCGCGCGGTGTTCTGTTTCTTCGCTGGCGTGCCACAGCCACAGCGTGGTCCAGCGCGGCGCGGCGCCCTGCAGCGCGCTGCCGTCGCCGAGCAGGTGCTCGGCCATGATCGCGGTCAGGTGCTCGGTGGCCGCGGTCGCGCCCACCGCGGCGCGAATGTCGGCGCCCTCCAGCGTCCGGATGCGCTTCACGGCACGCGCTTCCCAGTGATTGACCAGCCCTTGCGCCGCCAGGTGCGCGTTGAACAGCGCATGGATGCGACGGTGCGTGGCTTCCTGGCCGATGAAGCCCTTGATCGCCGGCTCGAAACGCGCGCGCTCGTCCTCGGGCAGCATCTGCACGCCCGCACGCACCGAATCGATGAAGAACTGCTCGCCGGACGGAAAGCTCATCGAAAGCGCGTTGAACCACGCGCTGCGAAACGCGTCGCCGCCGCACCAGTGACGCTCGGGCGGCGTGTCGAGGTCGATCAGCAGGCGGCGGACGGTGAGTTCGGACATCGGCTCGGGTGCTTCGCAAGGCGCTGCACGACCATACCACCTGCGCGCGCTCGGCTCGCGTGACAAGGCATCATCCGTGCCATGGTGCCACTCTCGATCCTCGACCTCGCCCCCATCGTCGAAGGCAGCAACGCCGCCGAGGCGTTGCGCAACAGCCTGGACCTCGCCCAGCACGCCGAGCGCTGGGGCTATCAGCGCTACTGGGTGGCCGAGCACCACAACATGGACGGCGTCGCCAGCTCGGCCACCGCGGTGCTGATCGCGCACATTGCCGGCGGCACGCGCACGATCCGCGTCGGCTCCGGCGGCATCATGTTGCCCAACCACGCCCCCCTGGTGATCGCCGAGCAATTCGGCACGCTGGCCACGCTGTTTCCCGACCGTATCGACCTCGGGCTCGGCCGCGCACCGGGCACCGACCAGCTGACCGCGCGCGCGTTGCGCCGCCACCTGAACTCCAACGAGGAAGACGACTTCCCGCGCGACGTGGTCGAGCTGATGGCCTATCTCGACGCACCGCAGCCCGGCCTGCCGGTGCGCGCGATTCCAGGCATCGGCACGCAGGTGCCGGTGTGGATCCTCGGCTCGAGCCTGTACGGCGCGCAGCTGGCAGCGTATCTCGGCTTGCCTTTCGCGTTCGCGTCGCACTTCGCGCCCGATGCGCTCGAATCGGCGTTGGCGATCTACCGCCAGACCTACCGGCCGTCGGCACGCTGGCCCGAGCCGCACGCGATGGTGGGCGTCAACGTGGTGGCCGCCGACAGCGACGCCGAAGGGGCGCGCCTGCTCACCTCGCTGCAGCAGCGCTTCCTCGGCATGCGGCGCGGCGTGCGCGGCCCGCTGCCGCGCCCGGTGCCCTCGATGGACGGGCTGTGGGACGACGCCGAGCGCGCCGCCGTGCAGCGCATGCTGGCGGCCACCGCCAGCGGAGGCCCCGACAAGGTGCGGCGCGAGCTGCAGGCGATCGTCGAGCGCACCGGCGCCGACGAATTGATCGTTGCAGGCGCGCTGCACGACCATGCGGCCCGGCTGCGCTCGTACGAACTGCTGTCGATGCTGAACGGCCGCACGAGCTGAATCCTTCGGCTCTGCTGATGCTTCGCGTTGCGGCAAACCACTTGGGGGCTCGTGCGGGCCTGGTTTGGCCTTCGCCGATGGGGCGACCCGAAAGCCGGTTCAGGTTCAATTGGCACGCCGTTGCCATCGGTTGCCAGCGCGTGGTGAACTGGCGCCAGGTCGCGCGCGCCGGCCACCTATGATCGGCACATGAACGCCGTGGCGCCGACGGCCGATCCCCGCACCGCGGCGTGCCGCACGGGGCACGCCGCGCGATGAACCTGCCCGCGGGCGAGCTGAACCCTGCGGCGCTGCTGGCGCGTCGCTTCGCCAACTGGCTGCTCGGCTGGTGGCGCATCGTGCACATCGGCGCGGTGGTCGGCGTGATGGCGCTGTCGCGGCACAGCTACGGCCGCGCGCAGCGCCGCGAGATCGCGCGCCACATGGTGCTCGACACCGCCCCGGTGCTGGTGTGGTTCACGCTGCTGTCGTCGCTGATCTGCATGGTGATCGCGCGCATCGTGGTGGCCACCGCGCTCAGCTACGGGCTGACGCAGTACGCGCTCGAGATGCTGGTGCGCGTGTTGGTGATCGAGCTGATCCCGCTGACCGCAGCGCTGTTCGTCGCGGTGCGCTGCACGATCCCGCACGGGGCCGAGATCGCCGTGCTGCATCAGCGCGGCGTACTGCAGGCGCAGCGCGCGCGCGGCATCGACCCTCTGCGCCACGAAGTGCTGCCGCGCGCGGTGGCCGGCCTGTTCAGCGTCGCGCTGCTGGCCCTGCTGGCCGGCGTGGTGGCGATGGTGCTCGCCTACCTCGTCACCTACGGCTTCACCACCTGGGCGCTGGCCGGCTACACGCGCACCGTGGGGCGCGTGTTCGACCGGGTGGTGGTGGTGGTGTTCCTGCTCAAGACGCTGTTCTTCGCGCTGGCGATCGTGCTGGTGCCGCTCGGCTCGGCGCTCACCGACGACACTCGCTCGCGCATCAGCGCCGAGGTGCGCGGCCTGGTGCGCCTGTTCGCTTTGCTGTTGTTGATCGAGGCCGTGTCGCTGGCCGCCAACTATGGCTGAGCCGCCGCGCACCGTCGACCACGCGATCGACCGCCCGCCGGCGATCGCGCACCTGGGCTTCAAGGCCGGCGCGCTGCTCGGCGCGCTGGTGCTGCTGATGGTGGCGTCGGTGCTGTTCCTGCTGCATGCGCGCGGCGCGTTCGATGCCACGCAGCGGCTCGTGCTGGTGGCCGACGATTCCGAAGGCGTGGTGATCGGCATGGACATGACGTTCGCCGGCTTCCCGATCGGCCGCGTGCGCAGCGTCGAGCTGGCACAGGACGGCAAGGCGCACATCAACATCGACGTGCCGACCAAGGACGCGCGCTGGCTGCGCGAGTCGAGCGTGTTCACGCTGGTGCGCGGGCTGGTCGGCGGCACCGCGCTGCGCGCCTACTCGGGCATCCTCACCGACCCGCCGCTGCCGCCCGATGCGGTGCGGCCGGTGCTGCGCGGCGACTCGACAGAAGAGATCCCCAAGCTGGTGGCGGCCGCCAAGGATCTGATCACGAACCTCACCGCGCTCACCGCGTCGCAGTCCGAGCTGTCGCAGACGCTGGCCAACCTGCGCGCGACCAGCGAGCGCCTCAACGGGCAGCGCGGGCTGCTGGGCATGTTGTTCGGCAACGAGCGCGATGCGCAGCGCGTGGTGGCGACGCTGGAGCGCGCCAACGCGCTGCTGGCACGCCTGGACGGCCTGACCGCGAAGGCCGACGCGCAGCTGTTCGGCGCGCAAGGCGTGATGCCCGAGGCGCGCGACACCATCGTGCAGCTGAAGGCGCTGCTCAACCAGACCGGCGCCAGCCTGAAGAAGGTCGACGCGATCCTCGACGACGCGCAGGCGATCGCCGGCAACGCGAAGAACGCCACCGACGACCTCGGCAGCCTGCGCGCCGAGGTGGAGGCCAACCTGCGCAAGATCGAGCAGATGGTCAACGAACTGAATCGCAAGTGGCCGTTCGCGCGCGACGTGGAGATCAAGCTGCCATGAGGAATCCACCCCCGATGCGGCCTGTGGCCGCCTCCCCCTCCAAGGGGCAACACCAGCGGACCGGCAGAGCCGGATCCGCGGTGTTCGCTCGGGTGGCCTTGGGCTTGGCCATTGCATCGTCGATCGCTGCATGTTCGAGCACGCCGCCGCAGCCCGACTGGAAGCTCAACGCGCAAGGCTCACTCGAGCGCGGCGCGACGGCCTACCTCGAGGGACGCACCGCGGTGGCCGAGCGCGAGTTCGCCAGCGCGCGCAGCGAGCTGGCGCGCACCGGTCGGCCCGACCTGCTGGCACGCGCCGAGCTGACGCGTTGCGCCGCACGGGTGGCCAGTCTCGCGTTCGAGCCGTGCGCCGGCTTCGAGGGGCTGCGCGCGGATGCGCCGCCGGCCGAGCTGGCCTACGCTGCCTATCTCGCGGGGCAGGCCAGCGCAGGCGACGTCGCGCTGCTGCCGGCGCACCACCGCACCCTCGCGAACGCCGGCTCCGATGCGGCGACGCTGTCGGCGCTGCAGGCGATGCCCGATGCGCTGTCGCGCCAGATCGGCGCCGGCGTGCTCCTGCAAGCCGGCCGCGCGAGCCCGGCGGTGATCGCGCAGGCGATCGACAACGCGTCGGCGCAGGGCTGGCGGCGCCCGCTGCTGGCGTGGCTGACCATCCAGGCGCAGCGTGCCCAGGCGGCCGGCGACAGCGCGGCGCTCGACGCGGTGCGCCGGCGCATCACCCTGGTGGAATCGGGCGGTTGAGCATGCGCCGGCTCGGCACCCACTGGCCTGGCGGGCGCCAGCGCTCGGCGCCTCCGCTCGGGAGCCGCCCCGCCGACGCGCAGACGCAGGCTCCCCCGCTCACTCGGCCTTGATGCCGTTGTCCTTGACCACCTTGGCCCAGGTGTCCATCTGCGTCTCGATGAACGCCTGCGCGCTGGCGGGCGTGCTGTCACGCAGGTCGATGCCCTGCGCCGCGAGCTTGCCGGCCACCTCGCTGCTGTGCAGCGCCTTGACGATCTCCTGGTTCATGCGCTGCACGATCTCGGGCGGCGTTTTCGCCGGCGCGAGCACGGCCCACCAGGCCGGCGCATCGAACCCCGCCGCGCCGCTTTCGGCGATGGTCGGCACATCGGGCAGGAACGGCGAGCGCTGGCCGGTGGTGACCGCGAGCGCGCGCAGCCGCTTGCTGTCGATGTGGGGTTTCAGCAGGAACACCGAACCGATCGCCAACGGCACATGGCCGGCCAGCGCATCGTTGACGAGCGGCCCGCCGCCGCGGTACGGCACGTGCACCAGCTCGAGCCGGTCGCCGCGCGCGAACTGCGTCATCGCGAGGTGGCCCAGGCTGCCCGAACCGATGCTGCCGTAGCTGACCGGCTTGCCGGCCTTGGCCGCGGCGATCACGTCGGCCAGCGTCTTGAACGGCGCATCGGCATGCGCGGTGAGCACCATCGCGCCGCTGCCGATCAGCGCCACGGTGGTCAGGTCCTTGCGCGTGTCGTACGACAGCGCCATCAGGCTCGGATTGACGCCGTGCGTGTCGAACACCACGGCGAAGGTGTAGCCATCGGGCGCCGACTGCGCGACCGCGCCGGTGCCGATCGCCCCCGACGCCCCGCCCTTGTTGTCGACCACCACCGTCTGGCCGAGTTGCTGCTGCAGCGCCGGCGCCAGGATGCGCGCCACCTGGTCGACCGAGCCGCCGGGCGGAAACACGGCCACCAGCTTGATCGGCTGGCGCGTCGGCCACGCTTGCGCGGCCGCCTGCGGCACCACCACGCAGCAGGCCAGACACGCGATCAACCACCGCCACCATGCGTTCATGGCACACCCTCGTCGCAAGCCAGTGCAATTCGCAAGCCGGTGCAATTGTCGAGGCGATCGGGTGCCGCATCGCCCCTGGCAAACACGAGGCAGCGCGCGCACGCCGGCGCATGGACAATGCCCGCATGGACGCCCCTTCGCTGAAACCCGAATCGTTGGCCGCGCAGGCGCTGGGCTGGGTCGACGAGACCACGCGTGCGATCTCGCCCCCGCTCCACGCCTCGACCACCTTCATCCGCGACACCGACAACCAGTACCGCACCGGTCGCGCCTATGCGCGCGCCGACAACCCGGCGTTCGATCAAGCCGAGCAGCTGATCGCACGCCTCGAAGGCGGCGCGCAGGGCGCGCTCTTCGCCTCCGGGATGGCGGCCGCCACCGCGGTGTTCCAGGCGCTGGCACCGGGCGACCACGTGCTGGCACCGAAGGTGATGTACTGGTCGCTGCGCAACTGGCTGCTCAACTTCGCCACGCAGTGGGGCCTGCGCGTCGAGTCGATCGACATGACCGACCCCGCCAGCGTCCGCGCGGCGTTGAAGCCGGGCCAGACCAGGCTGGTGTGGATCGAGACCCCGGCCAATCCGCTGTGGAGCGTCACCGACATCGCGGCCACCGCGGCGCTCGCGCACGCAGCCGGTGCCCGCGTGGCGGTCGACTCGACGGTGGCCACGCCGGTGCTGACGCGCCCGCTCGCGCTCGGTGCCGACCTGGTGATGCACGCGGCCACCAAATACCTGAACGGCCACTCCGACCTGATCGCAGGCGTGCTGGTGACACGCGCCGACGATGCGTTCTGGCAGCGCGTGAAGACGCTGCGCGTGCAGCTCGGCGCGACGCTCGGCTCGTTCGAGGCATGGCTGCTGCTGCGCGGCTTGCGCACGCTGTACCTGCGCGTGCGCTGCGCATCGGCGTCAGCGCAACGCATCGCCGAGCATTTCGCGCGCCATCCGCACGTCGAGGCGGTGCTCTACCCGGGCCTGCCCGGCGCGCCCGGCCACGCGGTGGCGGCGCGCCAGATGCAAGGCGGCTTCGGCGGCATGCTGTCGATCCGGGCCCAAGGCGGCGAGGCGGCCGCGATCGCCACCGCGGCCCACGTCGCGCTGTGGAAGCGCGCCACTTCGCTCGGCGGCACCGAGAGCCTGATCGAACACCGCGCCAGCGTCGAAGGCGCCGGCACACCGGCGCCACCCGACCTGCTGCGGCTGTCGGTGGGCATCGAAGACGCCGACGATCTGATCGCCGACCTGGAGCAGGCGCTGGCGCGCGCGCACCGTTGATGCCCACGCCGGACACGATCGAGGGCCCTTTCGACGACATCGCTGCGCTGCGACGCGAGATCCACGCGCAGCCCGAGCTCGGGTTCGAGGAGCGCCGCACTTCCGACCTGGTGGCGCATCGCCTCACCGGGTGGGGCATCGCGATCGACCGCAGCCTCGCCCAGACGGCGGTGGTGGGCCTGGTGCACGGCCGCGACGGCGGCGCCTGCGGGCGCGCGCTCGGCCTGCGTGCCGACATGGACGCGCTGCCGATCCAGGAGACCAACACCTTCGCGCACCGCAGCCGCCATGCCGGCACGATGCACGCGTGCGGTCATGACGGTCACACCGCGATGCTGCTGGCCGCGGCGCGCCACCTGGCGGCCACGCGCGACTTCGACGGCACGGTGGTGCTGATCTTCCAGCCCGCCGAAGAAGGCCGCGGCGGCGCGCAGGCGATGATGCGCGACGGGCTGTTCGAGCGCTACCCGATGGAAGCGGTTTTCGGCATGCACAACTGGCCGGGCTACCCGGTGGGCACGCTGGCGGTCAGCCCGGGGCCGGTGATGGCGTCGGCCAGCACCTTCAAGATCGTCGTTCACGGGCGCGGCAGCCACGCGGCGATGCCGCATCTGGGGCTCGACCCGATGCCGGTGGCGTGCCAGATCGTCGGCGCCCTGCAGACGATCGTCAGCCGCAACAAGGCGCCGCTCGACACCGCGGTGCTGTCGGTGACGATGCTGCACGGCGGCGAGGCCACCAACGTGGTGCCCGAGCAGTGCTCGATCGAAGGCACCGTGCGCGCTTTTCGTGGCGAAGTGCTCGATCTGATCGAGCGGCGCATGCGCCAGATCGCCGAGCACACCTGTGCGGCGCACCTGGCACGCTGCACGTTCGAATTCAACCGGCGTGCGCCGCCGGTCGTCAACCACGCGCGCGAGGCGCTGTTCGCGGCCGAGGTGATGCGCGGCATCGTCGGCGCCGACCACGTGGCGGTGCAGGAGCCGCAGATGCCGTCGGAAGACTTCGCCTACATGCTGCAGGCCAAGCCCGGCTGCTACGGCTTCATCGGCAACGGCGACGGTGACCACCGCGCGCTCGGCCACGGTGCGGGACCGTGCCTATTGCACAACCCGAGCTACGACTTCAACGACGCGCTGATCCCGCTGGGCGCCACCTACTGGGTGCGACTGGCGCAGGCGTGGCTCGCGACGGCGCCGCACAGCGCGGCCTGAATCGGGTGCCGCGCCGCTGCGCGCGCGCCACGCGTGCCGGAGCGCTCCGAGCGCCAGTGCGCGATCGCGCCAATTCCACACGCTTGCGCGCTCTGATCACTGCATCGATCGGCGCCGCACGCGTTAAGGTCTCGCGCGTGATGATCCTGCCTGCCTCCGACCCGCCGAGCGACCGCCGCGCCAGCATGGCGGTGGGGCTGGCGCCGATCTTCGTGGCGGTGGTGTTCACGCTGATCGTCTCCGGGCTGATCGCGTTCGACACCGGCGTGGCGATCTTCCTGGCCTGCACCGTCTGGGTGGTCTACGAGATGATGGACTACCAGCGCGCTGTCGATGCCTATCACCAGCAGTCGCTGCAGGCGCATCCGGGCTGGCTCGATGCCGACCCCGACGCGCAGCCCCAGCCCGATGCCGGCCCTGCGCGCATGCTGATCAGCGCGCGCGGCTCGCTGCAGTTCGAGCACTCGCGCCTGTAGCGCCGGCGCGCCGTCGGACGGCGCGTACTCCTGTCAACGCGACGCGCGGTCGGCTTGCGATGGCCCGGCGCGGTCAGTGCGGCCGCGGCGCGCCCGGTGCGTCGATGAAGCGCTGCACGAACACCAGATCGAGCCAGCGGTCGAACTTGCGGCCGACCTCGCGAAAGTGCGCGACGCGCTCGAAGCCGAGGCGCTCGTGCAGCCGCAGCGAGCCCTCGTTGGCGGCGTCGATGCCGCCGACCATCACATGCTTGTCGAGCGCAGCGGCCAGCGGAAACAGCGCGCGCAGCAGCGCGCTGCCGACGCCGCGGCGCCAGCAGTCGGCGCGCACGTAGACCGAGTGCTCCACCGAGTGCAGGTAGCCCGGCCAGGCACCGCGAAATTCGGCGAACGACGCGTAGCCGACCAGCTCATGGCCATGCAGCGCCGCCATCACCGGAAAGCCGGCGCCGGTGCGCTTGTCGAACCAGTCGCGCCGCTCGTGCACCGTGCTCGGCTGCGCGGTGTAGATCGCGGTCGAGGTGGCGACCACGTGGTTGTAGATCGCGGCCATCGCCGCCACGTCGTCGGCGCGCGCGGGGCGCACGGTGAGCGCTGCCATCGGAAACCTCGTCGGGCGAACGGATTGCTGGCATGATTCCACGATCGTCAACTTACGTCAACGATAGTGGACAAACCCGACGACCCACGGGACCCCACCGCGCTGATTGCGCGCCGCCTGCGCGACGAGCGCGCGCGCCGCGGCTGGACGCTCGACGACCTGGCTCAGCGCGCCGGCGTCTCCAAAGCGATGCTGAGCAAGCTCGAGCGCAGCGAGGCGAGCCCCACCGCCGCGCTGCTCGGCCGCATCAGCGGCGCGCTCGGCATGACACTGAGCACGCTGCTCGCGGCCGACCCTGCGCCGGGTGCGCGCCTGGCGCGCCGAGCCGACCAGCCGACCTGGCGCGACCCCGCCACCGGCTACCTGCGGCGCCAGGTGTCGCCGTTGTCCGACATGCCGGTGCAGCTGATCGAGGTGGAGTTTCCGCCCGGCGCCGAGGTGGCGTATCCGGCTGCCGCATTCGCGTTCATCCGTCAGGCGATCTGGGTGATCGCCGGCACGCTCGAGTTCGCCGAAGGCACGCACCTGCATCGGCTGCGACCGGGCGACTGCCTCGAACTCGGGCCGGCGGCGGACTGCGTGTTCGCCAACCGCAGCCGCGCACCGTGCCGCTACCTGGTGGCGGTGGTCAAGCGCTAGGTGGCGCGCGGCGCCGCGCTGGTGATAATGCGCCGCGTCGCGCCGTTGCCAGCGGCGCGCATCACAACGACACGAGGAGACGACGATGCTTGCCCGATTCGCCCTGGCCGCCAGCGCGTTGACGCTGGCCGCGTGCCAATCGATGACGAACGCGCCCAGTGCGCCCGCCGCACCGGCCGCGCCGGCCGCAGCGCCGCCCCCCGCGTGGCAGCAGGGACGCAGCGCCGAGCAGGCCAGCTCCACGCTGGCCCCGGTGCCCGGCAAGATGACCGCCACCGCGGCGACCGACATCCCGCTCGCGAACTTCAAGCTGCCGCCCGGCTTCAAGGCCGAGGTCTGGGCCACCGGCGTGGTCGGCGGGCGCTCGATGGTGCGCGGCGACTCGGGCAAGATCTACATGGGCACACGCGCCATCGGCCGCGTCTACGAGATCACCGACAACGGCGCCGCGCGCTCGAGCCGCGTGGTGGTCGACAAGCTGACGCAGCCCTCCGGCGTGGCGCTGCGCAACGGGTCGCTCTACGTGTTCGCGATCGACAAGGTGCTGCGCTTCGACGGCATCGAGGCCACCCCGGGCGCGCAGCCGGTGGACATGACGGCGGCGTTCAAGCTGCCGCCGGAGCAGCATCACAACTGGAAGTACGTCGCGTTCGGGCCCGACGGCAAGCTCTACGTCCCGTTTGGCGCCCCGTGCAACATCTGCGAGCCGCCGCCCGAATATGCACAGATCCGCCGCTACAACGCGGACGGCTCGGGCATGGAGGTGATCGCGCGCGGCGTGCGCAACACGCAGGGCTTCGCATGGCACCCGGTGACCGGCGAGATGTGGTTCACCGATCATGGTCGCGACTGGATGGGCGACGACTCGCCCGAGGACGAGCTCAACCGCATGCCGCGCAGCGGCCTGTTCTTCGGCTTTCCCTACTGCCACGCCGCCGCGATCCCCGACAAGGACATCAGACGCGCCAACGCCTGCGACGGCGTGACCTTGCCGGTGCGCACGATGGGCCCGCACGCGGCCGTGATGGGGGTGCATTTCTACACCGGCAGCATGTTCCCGGCCGAATACCAGAACACGATGTTCATCGCCCGCAAGGGCTCGTGGAACCGCACCCAGAAGTTCGGCTACGACGTCGTCACGGTGCAGGCCGATGCCGATGGCACGAACGCGCGCATCACGCCGTTCATGACCGGCTTCCTCGATTCGAGCACCAACGCATTCAGCGGCCGGCCCACCTACTTTCTGCAGCTGCCCGACGGCTCGCTGTTGATCTCCGACGAACAGCTGGGCGCGATCTACCGCATCAGCTATTCGCGTTGAACCCGTTGTTGCGCGCGGGCCTCGCGACGGCGTTGCTGCTGGCCGGCGCAATGGCAGCAGCCCAGCCGCGCGCCGAGCGCCTGGCCGTGTGCGGCGGCTGCCACGGCGCCGATGGCATCTCGGCCATCGCCGGGACGCCGTCCCTGGCCGGGCAGCCGAAGGTGTTCATCGAGAATCAGCTCGTCATCATGCGCGAGGGCCTGCGCGACGTGCCGGCGATGAAGCCGTTCGTCGCCGGGCTGACCGACGACGAGATCGTCGCGCTCGCCGTCCACTACGCCGCGCAGCCGCCCAAGGCGCTGGCGCCGCCGCCCAAGCCCGAGCTCGCGCGCGCCGGTGGCGAGCTGGCGCAGCGCCTGGGCTGCGGCACCTGCCACCTGCCGACCTATGCGGGCCAGCAGCAGGTGCCTCGCCTCGCCGGACAGGACGAGGCCTATCTGAGCCAAGCGATGAAGCAGTTTCGCGACCATCCGGGCCCGGGGCGCGACACGATCATGGCCGCCACGCTGCGCGGCCTCGGCGATCGCGAGCTCGAGCAGCTCGCGCACCACCTGGCCTACGCACGGCCGTGACGCGGCGCGTGCCGGTGTTGTCGCGGGGTTGACACGTCGCGGGTGCAGGCCTGCCTACACTGCGGCACGGTCGCGCCACGACCGCGTGCAAAACCCATGAGCGCCACGCCGCGCGAGCAACGCCTGATTCACGGCCCGGTGCTGCCGGTGCTGGTGACGCTGGCGTTGCCGAACATGCTGGCCATGTCGGCCGCCGCCGCGGTGAGCATCGCCGAGACCGCCTACGTCGGCGCGCTCGGCCGCGAGGCACTGGCTGCGATGGCGGTGGTGTTCCCGTTCGCGATGCTGATGCAGACGCTGTCCGGCGGCGCGATGGGCGGCGCGATCGCGTCGGCGATCAGCCGCGCGCTCGGCGCCGGCGATGTCGACGGCGCGCATGCGCTCGCCTGGCACGCCACCGTGGTCTGCCTGACAGCCGGGTTCGGGTTCGCCCTGCTGTTCGTTTGCGCGGGCCCGCTGCTGTACCGGCTGCTGGGCGCACACGATGCGGTGCTCGACGAGGCGGTGCGCTACTCGGCCACGCTGTTCGTCGGTGCGCCGGCGATCTGGCTGGGCAATGCCTGGGTGTCGGTGGTGCGCGGCAGCGGCGACATGCGCACGCCGTCGCTGACGATCCTCGCCACCACGCTGCTGCAGGTGGCGCTCGGCGCCTCGCTCGGCCTCGGCCTCGGGCCGTTCCCGCGCTGGGGCATGGTCGGTGTCGCGCTCGGCCAGGTGCTGGCCTATGCAGTGGCGGCCCTTGGGCTGGCGGCGTACCTGCGCTCTGACGCGCCGCGCGTGCGCCTGCTGTGGCGCGGCGTCGCGCTGCGGCGCGCGGTGTTCGCGCCGATCCTGCGCGTCGGGCTGCTGGCCGCGCTGTCGCCACTGCAGAACATCCTGACGATCCTGGTGATCACCGGGCTGATCTCGCGCCTGGGCGTCGATGCGCTGGCTGGCTACGGCATCGGCGCCCGACTCGAGTTCCTGCTGATCCCGATCGCCTTCGGCGTCGGCGTGGCCACGGTGCCGATGGTCGGCATGGCGATCGGCGGTGGCCTGGTCGAGCGCGCGCGCCGCGTCGCCTGGACCGGCGCAGTGCTCGCGGCTGCACTGGTGGGCACCATCGGCATCGTCGTGTGCGCATGGCCCGCGCTGTGGCCGTCGCTGTTCACGCGCGAGCCCGGCGTGGCCGCTTACGCGCAGCAGTTCATGCGCTACGCCGGCCCGGGCTTCGCGTTCTACGGCCTCGCGCTGGCGCTGTACTTCGCGTCGCAGGGCGCGGGCCGTGTGCTCGGCGTGGTGCTGGGCGCCAGCGTCAGGCTGGCGGTGGTCGCGCTCGGCGGCTGGTGGCTGAGCGCGCTGCAGGCACCGGCGTGGAGCTATTTCGCGCTGGTGTCGGCGGCGATGGTGGCCTACGGTGCGTTCAACGCGCTGGCGGTGTGGCTCAGTCGCTGGGAGCCTGCCGGCGCGGTGAGCGCGGCGCCGCGCCTGAGGCCCACGGCATGACACGATGCGCGCCATGACCGAACCGTGGTACCTGCCGCTGGCCGACGAAGTGACGGTGTTCGAAGCGGCGTGGCGCGCGCGCCTGCCGGTGCTGCTCGAGGGACCCACCGGGTGCGGCAAGACGCGCTTCGTCGAGCACATGGCGTGGCGCCTGTTCGCGCGCGACGACACGACGCCCGTGCCCTCCCCGCTCGTCACGGTGGCCTGTCACGAAGATCTCACGGCCACCGACCTGGTGGGCCGCTACCTGCTGCTGGACGAGCAGACCGTCTGGAGCGACGGGCCGCTGACGCGCGCAGTGCGCCACGGCGGCATCTGCTACCTCGACGAAGTGGTCGAGGCGCGCAAGGACACCACGGTGGTGATCCACTCGCTCACCGACCACCGTCGCGTGCTGCCGATCGAGAAAACTGGCGAGCAGCTGGTCGCGCAC
>Ga0207648_10003015_pt1 | contig 17790 bp, 21 predicted proteins | sample KBSMisM32_FD_184310 | JGI IMG/M metagenome (GOLD analysis project Ga0207648, IMG submission 184310) | Miscanthus rhizosphere microbial communities from Kellogg Biological Station, Michigan, USA - KBS Miscanthus M3-2 (SPAdes) (version 2) | ecosystem: Host-associated > Plants > Roots >...
CCCTCGAGCAGCGGCATGGTGAGGATGCACTGCGGCTCCTGCCCGAACTGCTTCTGCAGCTCCCGTCCCACCAGCAGATTGAATTTCTGGTCGGTGCCGCCGAGTTCGACGTCGGCCTTCATCGCCACCGAGTCGTAGCCCTGCATCAGCGGATAGAGCAGCTCGTGCAGCGCGATCGGCCTTTCCTGGCTGAAGCGCCTGGAGAAGTCGTCGCGCTCGAGGAGCTGGGACACCGTGTAGCGCGCCGCCAGCCGGATGATGCCTTCGGCGCCGAGCTTGTCCGACCACTCCGAGTTGAACAGGATTTGCGTTTTCTCCGGGTCGAGGATCTTGAACACCTGCTCGCGATAGGTTTTTGCATTTTTTTCAATTTCCTCGCGCGTGAGCGGCGGGCGCGTCTGGTTCTTGCCGGTCGGGTCGCCGATCATCCCGGTGAAATCGCCGATCAGGAACTGCACCTGGTGGCCCAACTGCTGGAAATCACGCAGCTTGTTGATCACCACGGTGTGCCCGAGGTGCAGGTCGGGGGCGGTCGGGTCGAGGCCGAGCTTGATGCGCAGCTTGCGGCCGCTACCCAGCTTCTTTGCCAACTCTTCCTCAACGATCAGCTCGTCGGCCCCCCGACGGATGGTCTGAATGGCCTGCTCAACGGCGGACATGATCGATTTGCCGGGTTCGGGTTCTTTGCTAGACTGCGCAGGCTTCTGAAATTCAAGGGATTCTAGCCGATTCATGGGAAAGTTCGGACGGCTCGGCGGCATTGCCGCCATCGTCGGTTTCGCCGCCACCGCGGTGGTCGCGTTCGCGACCATTGCACCGTCGCGCGACGCTCGCCATGAGCCGGCGAAGACGCCGCTCATCGAATCGCTCGCGATCCGTCCGGACGCGGTGCCCGAGCCGAAGTCCTATGTGCGCGAAGACGTTTACCAGCGCGGCGACACGCTGCCCGCGTTCATCGAGCGTCTCGGCATCGAAGGGCCGCACATCGCCAAGCTCGCGAAGCTGCGCGCGCTGCAGCAGTTGCGCCCGGGTACGCATGTGCGCGCCGAGGTCAGCACCGACGGCGAGCCGATCGCGCTCAGTTTCCTCGGCGGGCGCGACAGCCTGATCAAGATCGTGGCCGAGGCCAACGGCTACTATCGCGTCACCGACGACCGCGCGCAGTTCCAGACCCAGATCGAGATGAAGTCCGGCCTGATCCGCAGCTCGCTGTTCGCGGCGACCGACGACGCCAACATCCCCGACAGCATCGCCATGCAGCTCGGCGACGTGTTCAGCGGCGACATCGACTTCCACCGCGACCTGCGCAAGGGCGACCGCTTCTCGGTGATCTACGAGCTGCACTACCTCAACGGCCGCCCGGTGCGCGCCGGGCGCGTGCTCGCCGCCGAGTTCACCAACAACGGCAAGACGTTCCGCGCGGTGCACTACGGCAACGGCTACTACGCACCCGACGGCAAGAACCTGCGCAAGGCGTTCATGCGCTCGCCGCTGGAGTTCTCGCGCGTGAGCTCGGGCTTCGGCATGCGCCGCCACCCGATCGCGCAGGCGTGGAAGAAGCATGAGGGCATCGATTACGCGGCCCCGACCGGCACGCGCGTGCGCGCCGTGGGCGACGGTGTCGTCGAGCACGCCGGCCCGAAGGGCGGCTATGGCAACGTCGTGATCCTCCGTCACCACGGGCAGTACGCCACCGTGTATGCGCACCTTAGCCGCGTGGCGGTACGCAAGGGCGCGCGCGTGGCGCAGAACGATACGATCGGTGCGGTCGGCCAGACCGGCTGGGCCACCGGCCCGCACCTGCATTACGAATTCCGCGTCGCCGGCCAGGCGCGCAACCCGTTCTCGATCGCGATGCCGTCCGCGAATCCGGTCGCGCAGCAGGACCTCCCCGCGTTCCGCAATCATGCCGCCGCGCTGGTCGAGCGGCTCGACCTGCTCGCCAACGTCACGGTCGCGCAAGTCCAGTAAAAGGACTCAGCAGAAAAGCAAAAGGGGCCCGAAGGCCCCTTTTTCATTTGCGGTGCTGAGTGGCTAGGTGGAGAAGGACGACCCGCAGCCGCAGGTGCTCTGCGCGTTGGGGTTCTTGATCACGAACTGCGCGCCTTCCAGGCCTTCCTGGTAGTCGATCTCGGCGCCCACCAGATACTGGTAGCTCATCGGGTCGATGAGCAGCGTGACGCCGTTCTTCTCCATCGCGGCGTCGTCCTCGTTCTTGGTCTCGTCGAAGGTGAAGCCGTACTGGAAGCCCGAGCAGCCGCCCCCGGTGACGAACACGCGGAGCTTGAGCTCCGAGTTGCCTTCTTCCTCGATCAGCTGCTTGACCTTGTTCGCCGCGCTATCGCTGAAGACCAGCGGCGCCGGCATTTCGGTGACTGCGTTCATCTCTGTCCTCTCGTTAGCCGCCCGAGGCGAGCTTCAATTCAACGCCCTTCATCTCGGCGGGGTGATGCACCAGGCGGCCCTCGACGACCGCGCCCTGCTGGATCTCGATGCTCTTGTAGTACACATCTCCTTTGACCCTCGAGCCCGCCTGTAGTTCTAGCGTCTCGGTGGCGTGGACCGGCCCGTTGATGGTGCCGTTCACCACGATGTGCGCGGCCTGGACTTCGCCATCCACGCGCGCGTCCGAGGAAATGACCAGCGTGCTCGGCTGGTCGGGCAGCGCGGCGACGTTACCTCTCACCATGCCGTCCACGCGAAGACCGCCGCTGAAAATGACGTTGCCCTCGATGCGCGTTGTGGCGCCGATCAGGCTGTCGATCCTGTTCTGAGGCTTGCTCGATTTGTTGAACATCCCTGCTTTCTCCCTCTCCCCCTGCCCTCAATTCACTTTCGTCGTTCCATCCAGGCTGACGGAGTGCGTGGCCCGCGGCTGGCTCGATCCAGCTTCGAATACCCTGGCCTGCACACTCTCCACCTTGGCTTTCGGGTTCACCCGGAAGGTCCCTTCGACCCGACGGAAGTACTTGAATGCCAACCGGAACTGGGCAGCTCCGGCATCGCCCGGCTCAGGGAAGGACATCATAGCATTCTGCCCCCCTTCCTGCAGGGACACGACAAGTTCTAACCGGCCGTTGAAATCGCGCCCGCGTCGGTCGGTCGGGGTGAGAAGGAGGAGACGATAGCGGTATTCCCCTGGCAGCACGTCGGGTTCTACCTTGAAGCGGTAGATGGCCAGCGTCTGGGTGTGACGTTCTTCCGAAACCAGCATCTGCTCGAACATCGCGAGCTCTTCGCGCAGGCGGGCGTTCTCCTGCTCGGCGGCGCGCACCTGTTGCGCAAGCGTCTGCTGCGCGGTGCGCTCGATGGAGACGCGGCTGTCGGCGGCGTTGGCGATCGCCCGCAGGCGCGCGAGCTCGGCGCGTGCCGTATCCAGGTCGCTGCGCACGGTCTGCAGCTCCTGCAGCACCTCGCTGCGGTCGAAGCCGGCGAAGCGCCGCCCGGCGTCGTAGATCCATGAGCCTGCGGCGGCCGCCACGCCGAGAAGGACGGCGATCCCGGCCCAGCGCCAATACCAGGGAATCTGCGTCTGCACCTCGACCCGGGGTGCAGCGATCCCGAACCGCTGGCGCATCACCTTCCAGCGGCCCGAGGGCATCTAAGGCACCACCGCGACTTGTTCGAGCCCGGTGGTTTCCGGGAACCCGAACATCAGGTTCATGTTTTGCACCGCCTGCCCGGACGCGCCTTTCACCAGGTTGTCGATGACCGAAAGCACCACTAGCGTGTCCGACCCGCGCGCGCGTTCCGGTGGCCGATGCAGCGCGATACGGCAAGTGTTCGCAGCGCGCACCGAGCGTGTATCCGGATGGCTGCCGGGAGGCATGACATCGACGAACGGCTCGTTGGCATAGCGCTTCTCGAACAATTGCTGGAAATCGGCTTCCTTCGTGACGCGCGCGTAGAGCGTGGCGTGAATGCCGCGGATCAGCGGCGTGAGGTGCGTGGTGAACACGAGACCCACTTCGCGCTCGGCAGCTTGTGCGAGGCCCTGGCGGATCTCGGGCCAGTGACGGTGGCCCGGCACGTTGTAGGCGGCGAAATTGTCCGACGCCTCGGAGAAGCTGAGCGGCAGCTCGGCTTTGCGCCCGGCGCCGCTTACCCCGGATTTCGCGTCGGCGATCAGGTGATCGAGGTCCACCACGCCCGCTTCCACCAGCGGCAGGAAACCGAGCTGCGTCGCAGTCGGGTAGCAGCCGGGGTTCGCCACCAGGCGCGCGCCCTTGATGCGGCTGCGGTTGAGCTCGGGCAGCCCGTAGACCGCCTCGCGCACCAGGTCGGGCGCCGCGTGCTTCAGCTTGTACCAGCGCTCCCACTCGGCGAGGTCCTTGATGCGGAAATCCGCCGACAGGTCGATGACCTTGGCGCCGCCTTCGAGCACTGCGCGCGCTTCACCCATGGCGACGCCGTTCGGCGTGGCGAAGAACACCACGTCGCAGCCGGCGAGCGCGCGCGCGCCCGGCTCGGTGAAGGCGAGGTCGACCTTGCGCCTCAGGCTCGGGAACATGCGCGCGACCGGCGTGCCGGCTTCCTTGCGCGAGGTGATGGTCTTCAGCTCGACCTGCGGATGCTGGGCGAGCAGCCGCAGCAGCTCCACGCCCGTGTACCCGGTCCCGCCGACGATGCCTGCTTTAAGTGTCATAAAAAACAAAAGCCGCCTGTTGGCGGCTTTCGGTTCGCAGAATCCCTGAGTTCAGCGTTTCGAGTACTGCTTGCGCCGCCTTGCCTTGTGCAGGCCGACCTTCTTTCGCTCGACCTCTCGCGCGTCGCGCGTCACCAACCCGGCCGAGCTTAGTGTCGGCTTCAGAGCTGCATCATACTCGATCAGCGCGCGCGTGATGCCGTGGCGCACCGCACCGGCCTGGCCGCTCTCGCCGCCGCCGTACACGTTCACCAGGATGTCGAACGTCGACTGGTTCTTGGTGAGCTCGAGCGGCTGGCGCACCACCATGCGGCCGGTCTCGCGGCCGAAGAATTGGTCGACCGGCTTGCCGTTGACCACGAAGCCGCCCTTGCCGGGCTTGAGGAACACGCGGGCTACGGCGCTTTTGCGCCGGCCGGTGCCGTAGTAATAGTCGCCAACCATTTATTGGATCTCCAGTGCTTTCGGCTGCTGCGCCGAATGCGGGTGCGTCGCGCCGGCGTACACCTTGAGCTTGCGGAACATCGCGTAGCCCAGGGGTCCTTTGGGGAGCATGCCCTTCACCGCGAGCTGCAGCACGCGCTCCGGCTTCTTCGCCTGCACCTTGGCGAAGCTCGCCTCCTTCAGGCCGCCGGGGTAGCCGGTATGGCGGTAGTAGATCTTGCGCTCGGCCTTGCGGCCGGTGACGCGAAGCTTGGCGGCGTTGACCACGACGATGAAGTCGCCGGTGTCCACGTGCGGGGTGTACTCGGGCTTGTGCTTGCCGCGCAGGCGCATGGCGATCTGCGTCGCGAGCTTGCCGAGCACCTTGCCCTGGGCGTCCACCACGTACCAACCGTGCTGGACCTCGTGTGCTTTTGCGGTATAGGTTGTCATGCCCAAATCGGATTAACTGCGCGGAAAAGCTGCGGATTTTACACAAAAAAGCTAGATTAGTGTCATGGAATGCACGGTGCGCTGGTCGGGCGAAGGCATGAGCTTTCTCGCCGAGACGGGCAGCAATCATCTGGTCACCATGGACGGCGCCCCGGAAGGCGGCGGCCGCAACCTCGCGCCCCGGCCGATGGAGGTGGTGCTGGTCGGAACCGGGGGCTGCAGCGCGTACGACGTGGTGGTGATCCTGAAGAAAAGCGGGCAGGACGTGACCGGCTGCGAGGTCAAGCTGACCGCCGAGCGCGCCGCCGCCGATCCCAAGGTGTTCACCAAGATCCACATGCACTGGACGGTGCGCGGCCGCGGCCTGAAACGCAACCTGGTCGAGCACGCCGTGCGCCTGTCGCACGAGAAGTACTGCTCGGCCACCGCAATGCTGACCAAAACCGCCGAAATTACGCGCGACTTCGAAGTGGTGGAAGGCTGATGCGCGTCGCGATTCTGTTTTTTCTTCTGTTCGTGACCCCTGCCATTGCCCAGCTGCGCTCGATCCCGAAGGAAGCCCCGCGCGGCGAGATTCGCCATGTCCAGGGCATGTACGTGGAACTGAACGGCAAGCCGGTGCAGCTGTCGCCCGGCGCGCAGATCCGTGACACCGACAACCGGCTGGTGCTGCCGACCTCGCTGGTCGAGAAATTCGACGTGCGCTACCAGCTCGACGGCGCGGGCCTGGTGCACCGTGTGTGGATCATGACGCCGCTCGAGCGCGAGCAGGCGCCGCCGCTACCGCAACCGCAACTCACCCTCCCCGACGCCAAGTCGTGAAGAAGCTGTACCTGCGCACCTATGGCTGCCAGATGAACGAGTACGACTCGGAGAAGATCTCCGACGTGCTGCGCGAGGCCGAAGGGCTCGAGCTCACCGCGCAGGCCGACGACGCGGACGTGATCGTGTTCAACACCTGCTCGGTGCGCGAGAAGGCGCAGGAGAAGGTATTCGCCGACCTCGGCCGGGTGCGGCACCTGAAGCAGCAGCGGCCCGGGGTGATGATCGCGGTCGGCGGCTGCGTCGCAAGCCAGGAAGGCCCCGCGCTGGTCGCGCGCGCGCCGTTCGTTGACGTGGTGTTCGGACCGCAAACCCTGCACCGCCTGCCGCAGCTACTGGAGCGGCGCCGTACCAGCGGCAAGCCGCAGGTCGACACCAGCTTTCCCGAGATCGAGAAGTTCGATCACCTGCCGCCCGCACGGGTCACCGGAGGCGCGGCTTTCGTGTCGATCATGGAAGGCTGCAGCAAGTACTGCAGCTTCTGCGTAGTGCCGTACACGCGCGGCGAGGAAGTCTCGCGTCCCTTCGAGGACGTGGTCGCCGAGATCGATGACCTGGTGCGCAAGGGCGTGAAGGAAGTGACCCTGCTCGGCCAGAACGTCAACGCTTGGCGCGGCACGATCGGCGGCGCGAGCGCCGACTTCGCCGAGCTGCTGCACTACATCTGCGAGCTCGACGTCGAGCGCGTGCGCTACACCACTTCCCACCCGCGAGAATTCACCCAGCGGCTGATCGAAGCGCACGGCACGCTGGAGCAGCTCGCGCCGCATGTCCATCTTCCGGTGCAGTCCGGCGCCGACCGCGTGCTCGCGGCGATGAAGCGCGGCTACACCGCGCTCGAATACCGCTCGATCGTGCGACGCCTGCGCCAGGTGCGCCCGGATGTGAGCCTCTCGTCGGACTTCATCGTCGGCTTTCCCGGCGAGACCGAAGCCGACTTCGCCGCCACCCTCAAGCTCGCCGCCGATGCCAATCTGGATGGGTCGTTCGTCTTCGTGTACAGCCCGCGCCCCGGGACGCCCGCGGCGGACCTGCCCGACGCGCTGCCGCGCGAAGAGAAGCTCGAGCGGCTGCAGCGGCTGCAAAAGCAGCTCGACGCCCAGTCCGGCGCCCTGAGCGAGGCGATGGTCGGCAGCACGCAGCGCGTACTGGTGGAGGGATTTTCCAAAAGATCTGAATCCGAGCTGTGCGCCCGAACCGCCAACAACCGCGTGGTGAACTTTCCGGGGCCGGCCGGACTCATTCATTCCATGGCGCAGCTGCGCATTACCGCCGCCCTGTCGCATTCCTTGCGAGGTGAGCTGGTCTGAATCGAGCCAAGCCGGTCGAAGTCAAGCTGGACCCCGTCGACAACCAGCGCCTGGCGCGGCTGTGTGGCGCGCTCGACGAAAACCTGCGGCAGATCGAGTCGGCGCTCGACGTCACCATCGCGCGCCAAGGCGCGAAATTCACCGTGCGCGGCGAGCAGGCGCAGAAGGCGGCGCACGCTCTCGAGCATTTCTACGACCGCGCCTCGGGCGATCTCTCCCTGGAAGACGTGCAGCTCGGCCTGACCGAACTGTCTCACCAGGGAACAGGCGAAGCCGCGGCCGGCCCGCAGCTGCTCACGCGGCGCGCCGAGCTGCACGGCCGCACGCCGCACCAGGTGCAGTACATCGAGAACATCCTCGCGCACGACTGCACCTTCGGCATCGGGCCGGCCGGCACCGGCAAGACCTATCTCGCGGTGGCGTGCGCGGTCGACGCGCTCGAGCGCGACAAGGTCAAGCGCATCGTGCTGGTGCGGCCCGCGGTGGAGGCCGGCGAGCGCCTCGGCTTCCTGCCGGGCGACCTGGCGCAGAAAGTCGACCCGTATCTGCGGCCGCTGTACGACGCGCTCTACGACCTGATGGGCTTCGAGAAGACCGGCAAGCTGCTCGAGCGCGGCACGATCGAGCTGGCGCCGCTCGCCTACATGCGCGGCCGCACCCTCAACCACTCCTTCATCATCCTGGACGAAGCGCAGAACACCACGCCCGAGCAGATGAAGATGTTCCTCACGCGCATCGGCTTCGGCGCCAAGGCGGTGGTCAACGGCGACGTCACGCAGATCGATCTCGCGCGCGGCCAGAAAAGCGGGCTGATCGAGGCGCGCCGCATCCTCGACGGCGTGCGCGGCATCGCCTTCACGCAGTTCGGCGCGCAGGACGTGGTGCGGCACCCGCTGGTGGCGCGCATCATCGATGCCTACGAAGCGCACGTCGAAAAAGAATAGCGTCGCCGTCCAGTACGCAGTGCCGCGTCGCGGCGTGCCGAGTGCTTCGGCGTTCCGGCGATGGGCGCGCATGGCCACCTCTTCTTCTCTCAACTTGCGAATCGTCGGCGAGCGCGAGGGTCGCGAACTGAATCGTATCTACCGCAAGAAGAACTACGCGACCAACGTCCTGAGCTTCCACACCGGAGACATCGTCCTGTGCCATCCGGTCATTCGCCGCGAAGCGCGTGCTCAGGAAAAGACCTTGACGGCGCACTACGCCCACCTGGTGGTGCACGGGGTCCTGCACTTGCGCGGCTACCAGCATGAAAAGAAAAGGGATGCGGCGCGCATGGAGGCGCGCGAGATCCGCATCCTGCGCCGCGCCGGATTCCGTAATCCGTACACGGTAGAATGAATCGACAGGCATGAACGATCCGTCCCGCCCCAGCCTGCTCGAACGCCTCTCCGCGCTGATCATGCGCGAGCCCGGCGACCGTGCCGAGCTGGCCCAGCTCCTGCGGTCGGCGTATTCGCGCAACCTGCTCGACGCCGACGCGCTGTCGATCATCGAGGGCGCGCTCACCGTGTCCGAGATGGCGGTGCGCGACATCATGATCCCGCGCGCGCAGGTGGACTTCATCGACATCAACGAGCCGGTGGAGACCTTCGTCACGCGCGTGATCGGTACCGCGCACTCGCGCTTCCCGGTGATCGACCAGAACCGTGACGACGTGATCGGCGTGCTGCTGGCCAAGGATCTGCTTCGCTACTACGCAGGCGAGGAAGAATTCAACGTGCGCGAGATGCTGCGCCCGGCGGTGTTCGTGCCCGAAGCCAAGCGGCTGAACGTGCTGCTGCGCGAGTTCCGCGCCAGCCGCAACCACATGGCGATCGTGATCGACGAATACGGCGGTGTCGCCGGCCTGGTCACGATCGAGGACGTGCTCGAGCAGATCGTGGGCGACATCGAGGACGAGTACGACTTCGACGAGGCCTCCGACAACATCCTGCCCGAGCCCGGCGGGCGCTACCGCGTGAAGGCGCTCACGCAGATCGCCGACTTCAACGCCGCGTTCGGCTCGAAGCTCGAGGAGGATTCCGCCGACACCGTGGGCGGGTTCCTGATCGCGCACCTCGGGCGCCTGCCGAAACGCGGCGAGTCGGTGACGATCGAAAACCTGCGCTTCCAGGTGCTGCGCGCCGACAGCCGCCGCGTCTACACCCTGCTCGTCGACAAGCCGAAGGCTTGAGTTCGTTTCTCGCCGGCGCGGCGACTGTGCTGGCGTTCGCGCCGGTCGGGCTGTTTCCGCTCGCCGCGGCGACCTTCGCCTACCTGATCCACCTGTGGATGCAGGCGCCGCCGCGGCTGTGCTTCTGGCGCGGGTTCTGGTTCGGTTTCGGCCTCTATCTCGCCGGCGTTTCGTGGGTGTACGTCAGCCTGCACACCTTCGGCGGTATGCCCCTGCCGCTCGCCGGCATCGCCACCGTCGGCTACTGCGCTTTCCTCGCGCTCTTTCCCGCAGCCGCCGGCTGGCTGCAGGCGCGCATCCCGGCGTCGAACTGGGTGCGCGCCTGCCTGCTGATCCCGTCCGCCTGGGTGCTGTTCGAGTGGACGCTCGACTGGATCTTCACCGGCTTCCCGTGGATGGCGATCGGCTATGCGTCGGTCGGCTGGCCGCTGCAGGGCTATGCGCCGCTCGGCGGCGTCTACCTGCTGACGTTCGCCACGCTCGCGCTCGCCGGGCTGCTGTGGCTGCTGGTGCACGGCCCGCGCAAGGCCGAGTGCGTGATGGTGATCGTGGGAATCGTGGGGGTGGGCCAGGCGCTGCACGCGGTGCAATGGACGCGGCCGAGCGGCGAGCCGATCAACGCCGCGCTGCTGCAGGGAAACATCGAGCAGGAGATGAAGTTCAACCCGCAGCGCTACGCGGGAATTTTCGACAGCTACGCGCGCCTCGCCGAAGGCACCGGCGCGAAGCTGATCGTGCTGCCGGAAACCGCGCTGCCGAGGTTTTACCACCGCATCCACCCCGCGGAGCTCGCGCGCCTCGAGGCCGCGGCACGGAGCAACGGCGGCGACCTCCTTCTGGGCGTGCCTTACGCGCAGGGCGAGGACTACTACAACAGCGTGCTCACCCTCGGCGTGTCGCCGCAACAGAGCTACCACAAGCGCCACCTGGTGCCGTTCGGCGAGTTCATCCCGCCGGGCTTCGGCTGGGTGCTGGAGATCCTGCACATCCCGATGTCGGATTTCGGCCGCGGCAGCGCCGAACAGCCGCCGCTCGCGGTCGCCGGCCAGCGCGTCGCGGTGAACATCTGCTACGAGGACGTGTTCGGCGACGAGATCGCGCGGCGCGCCGCCGATTCCACGCTGCTCGTCAACATGTCGAACGTGGCATGGTTCGGCGACTCGCTGGCGCCGGCGCAGCACCTGCAGATCGCGCGCCTGCGGGCGATCGAGACCGGGCGCATGCATCTCACCGCGACCAACACGGGAATTACCGCGGCGATCGACCGCGACGGCCGCGTGCTCGGCCGCCTGCCGCAGTTCGCCGAGGCGCGCCTCGAGGTCGCGGCGCAGGGCTACGAGGGAATGACGCCCTATCTTCACCTGTACCACTGGCCGATCGTTGTTTTTTCTCTGCTCTGGCTCGCGCTATTCACGATTCGCGCGAGGTTCATTCGCTAGAATTCGCGGCGTGCTCACCTTCCAGCAGCTGATCCAGCAGTTGAGCGCGTTCTGGGGCAAGCAAGGGTGCGCGCTGCTGCAGCCGTACGACATGGAAGTCGGCGCCGGCACGTTCCACACCGCGACCTTTCTGCGCGCTGTCGGTCCCGAGCCGTGGAATGCGGCCTACGTGCAGCCTTCGCGCCGGCCGAAGGACGGGCGCTACGGCGACAACCCCAACCGGCTCCAGCACTACTACCAGTACCAGGTGGTCCTCAAGCCCTCGCCCGACGACATCCAGGAGCGCTACCTCGAATCGCTGCGCGATCTCGGCATCGACCTGGCCGAGCACGACATCCGCTTCGTCGAGGACGACTGGGAGTCGCCCACCCTCGGTGCCTGGGGCCTCGGCTGGGAAGTCTGGCTCGACGGCATGGAGGTCACGCAGTTCACCTACTTCCAGGAGGTGGGCGGGCTCGCGTGCAGGCCGGTGCTCGGCGAGATCACCTACGGCCTGGAGCGGCTGGCCATGTACCTGCAGGCCAAGGACAGCGTCTACGACCTGGTGTGGACACCAGGAGTGACCTACCGCGACGTCTATCATCAGAACGAAGTCGAGCAGTCGCGCTACAACTTCGAGCTGTCGAACGTTCCCTTGCTCTTCGATTCATTCAAGAACTATGAAAGTGAAGCGAAACGGCTGATCGACTCGCAATGCGTGCTGCCGGGCTACGAAATGGTGATGAAGGCCTCGCATACCTTCAACCTGCTCGATGCGCGCGGTGCCATCTCGGTGACCGAGCGCGCGGCCTACATCGGCAGGGTACGCGCGCTCGCGCGCTCGGTGGCGCAGGCCTATTACGAGTCGCGCGAACGCCTCGGCTTTCCGATGAAAAATGGCTGACCTGCTGGTCGAGCTGCTCACCGAAGAGCTGCCGCCGAAGGCGCTGTCTGCGCTCGGCCTCGCCTTCGCGAACGGCATCCGCGACGAGCTGGTCACGCTCGGCCTGGCGCCGAAGGCTGGCAAGTACGAGCAGGATCTCGCCACACCGCGCCGCCTGGCGGTGCTGATCCGCGAGGTCGCGGAGCGCGCGGCGAGCGAAGAGAAAGAGATGACCGGCCCGTCGACCAGCGCGCCACCGCCGGCGGTCGCGGGATTTGCCAAGAAGCACGGCGTCGCGGTGGACGCGCTTCAGCGAAAGCCCGGCGCGAAGGGCGAAGTGTGGGTTGCCCGCGTCAAAGCCGGCGGCGCCGCGCTCGATGAAGCGCTCGCCGGCGTGGTCGAGCGTGCGATAAAGAAGCTGCCGATCCCGAAGGTGATGCGCTGGGGCGACGGCGACGCGCAGTTCGTGCGCCCGGTGCATGGGCTGGTGATGATGCACGGGGCGCGCGTGGTGCCGGGCTCGGTGCTCGGCTTCGCGGCCGGCAACCGCACGCGGGGCCATCGGTTCATGGGCAAGGGTGCAATCACGCTGACGAACGCAGACCAGTATCTCGACCAGCTGCGCGACGAGGGCAGCGTGGTGTGCCGCTTCGCCGAGCGCAGATCGGCCATCGAGCGCGCGCTCACCGAGCACGCCGCGCGCCTGGACGCCGACCTCGGCGCCTACCAGGATTTGCTGGACGAGGTCACGGCACTGGTCGAGCACCCGAGTGTCTACCTCGGCACGTTCCCGGCGTCGTTCCTCGACGTGCCGCAGGAATGCCTGATCCTCACCATGCGGCAGAACCAGAAATACTTTCCGCTGTTCGACCGCGCCGGAAAGCTGCTGCCGCGCTTCCTCATCGTCTCCAACATGAAGGTCGCCGATCCGCGCCACATCATCGGCGGCAACGAGAAGGTGGTGCGGCCGCGCCTCGAGGACGCGCGCTTCTTCTACGACCAGGACCGCAAGCTGCGGCTCGAGGAGCGCGTGCCGCAGCTCGGCAAGGTCGTGTACCACAACAAGCTCGGCAGCCAGCTCGAGCGCGTGCAACGCATTCAACTGCTGGCAGGCAAGATCGCGCGCCTGCTCAAGGCCGATGCAGCGGCCGCGGAGCGCGCGGCGTGGCTCTCCAAGGCGGATCTGCTCACCGGCATGGTCGGCGAATTCCCCGAGCTGCAGGGCGTGATGGGACGCTATTACGCGTTGCACGATCGCGAGCCCAACGTGGTAGCCGACGCGATCGAGGCGCACTACCGTCCGCGCTTCGCCGGCGACCGGCTGCCGGAAGACGCGGTGGCGTGTGCGCTCGCGCTTGCCGACAAGCTCGACGCGCTCGGCGGCATGTTCGGGATCGGACAGGCGCCGACCGGCGAGAAAGATCCCTTCGGCCTGCGCCGCGCCGCGCTCGGCGTGGTGCGCATCCTGGTCGAGCGCAAGCTGCCGCTTTCGCTGCGCGCGCTGGTCGAGCGCGAGGACCTGCGCGCCTTCATTCTCGAGCGCTTCGCCGGCTATCTGCGCGAGCAGGGCTTCTCCACCCTGCAGGTGGACGCGGTGCTAAGCCAGAATCCGGAGCGCCTCGACGTGGTGCCGCAGCAACTGGAGGCGGTGAAAGCGTTTCAGACCCTGCCCGAGGCCGAAAGCCTCGCTGCGGCCAACAAGCGTGTGGCCAACATCCTGCGCCAGGCACAGGCCAAGGGCGAGTCGTTCAACAAGACCGAACGCAAGACACTGAAGGAGCCGGCCGAGCTGGCCTTGTTCACGGCGCTGGAGAAGACCACGAGCAGCGCCGTGCCGCTCTACGAGCGCGGCGATTTCACCGGCTACCTGAAGAGCTTCGCGGTGCTGAAGCAGCCGGTCGACAGCTTCTTCGACTCGGTGATGGTGATGGTCGACGAGGACGCGCTGCGCCGCAACCGCCTCGCGCTGCTGCGCGATCTGCGCGACGCGATGAACCGCGTCGCCGACATCTCGAAGCTCGCGCAATGAAGCTGATCATTCTCGACCGCGACGGCACCATCAACCACGACAGCGACGAGTTCATCAAGTCGCCCGAGGAGTGGAAGCCGATCAAAGGCAGCCTGGAAGGAATCGCGCGGCTGACGCAGGCCGGCTACCGCATCGCGGTGGCAACCAACCAGTCGGGCATCGCGCGCGGCAAGCTCGACACGCGCACGCTGTTCGCGATCCACGACACGCTCAATCGCGCGCTGGCGCAGGTGGGCGGGCGCATCGACGCGTTCTTCTTCTGCCCGCACGCCGCCGATGCCGGCTGCGCCTGCCGCAAGCCGCAGCCGGGCATGCTGCTCGAGATCGCGCGGCGCTTCAACGTGCCGCTCGGCGAAGCGACCATGGTGGGCGACGCGAAGCGCGACCTGGAGGCCGCCGCGGCGGCGGGCGCGAAGCCGGTGCTGGTGCTCACCGGCAAGGGCGCCAAGACCAGGACCGAAGGCGGACTGCCGCCCGGCACACGCATCTTCCCCGACCTGGCGGCGTTCGCCGAGCAGCTCGCGCCCTGATGTTCCTGCGCTCGCTGCTGTTCGCGCTGGTCCAGATGCTGGTCACCCCGCCCTACGCGCTGTTCGCGCTTTGCACCTTCGCGCTGCCCCGCATGACGCGCTATCGCCTGATCTCCGGCTGGTCGTGGCTGATGATCCGGATGGCGCGCACCATCCTCGGCATCGAATGGCGCGTGGAGGGGCAAGAGCACCTGCCTTCGCGTCCCGCGGTGATCCTCTCCAAGCACCAGTCGGCGTGGGAAACCATGGCCTTCACGATGATCTTTCCGCCGCAGGTCCACGTGCTGAAGCGCGAGCTGCTGTGGATTCCGTTCTTCGGCTGGGGCCTCGCGCTGATGAGCCCGATCGCGATCAACCGCTCGCGCGGCGTGCGCGCGCTGCGCACCATCGCGCGCCGCGGTCGCGAGCGCCTCGCGCAGGGCTTCTGGGTGGTGGTGTTTCCCGAAGGCACGCGCGTGGCGCCCGGGGTGCAGCGCGAGTACCAACCCGGCGGCGCGTGGCTCGCCTGCGCCACGGGCGCGCCGGTCGTGCCGGTGGCGCACAACGCCGGCCTGCTCTGGCCGCGCAACGCGTTCCTCAAGCGTTCCGGCACGGTGACGGTGCGCATCGGGCCGCCGATCGACGCCGCCAACCGCGACCCGAAAACCGTTAACGAGCTCGCCAAAGCATGGATCGAAGAGCAGCAAAAAGCGCTTACCTGATCCGCATCGCCGGGCGCGAGGTGGAGTACCGCTTCGTGCGCCGCCGCCGGCGCACGCTCGGCCTGACGGTCGACGCCGACGGCCTCAAGATCTCGGCGCCGCTGCGCGCACCGTGGAGCGACATCGAGGGCTTCGTGCGCGAGAAGGAGCACTGGATCCTCGCCAAGCTTGACGAGTGGTCGGTCGCTCCCCGGCCGGTGCGCCTGCGCGGCGAGAGCGGCGAGCGCCTGCCGCTCTTCGGCAAGCCCGTCGAGCTTCATATCCGCCCCGGGCCGGTGAGGCTCGAGGGCGCCACGCTCGGCATCCCGGGAATCAGCCGCCTCCTGCCCTGGCTGAAAAGCACCGCATTGCAGGCGCTGGCTCCGCGTGCCGTGCATTTCGCCGCCCTGCTCGGCCAGCCGGCGCCGCGCGTCGCGCTGTCGAATGCACGCACGCAGTGGGGCGTGTGCACCGAAGGCGGCTCGATCCGGCTCTCCTGGCGCCTGGTGCACATCGAGCCCGCGCTCGCCGATTACGTGATCGCTCACGAAACCGCGCACTTGGTGGAGCTCAACCATTCAGGGCGCTTCTGGACGCTGGTAGAGCGGCTCTATCCCGGATGGCAGGAGGCGCGCGAGCGCCTCGAGCTCGCCGGTGCGGCATTACCCATCCTGAAAGGAACGCGATGAGACTCCTGCACACCATGCTGCGCGTCGGCGACCTGCAGCGCTCGGTCAAGTTCTATACCGAGACCCTCGGCATGAAGCTGCTGCGCACCACCGACCGCCCGGATCAGAAGTATTCGCTCGCGTTCGTCGGCTACGACAACGAGGAAAAGACCGCGGTGCTCGAGCTCACCTACAACTATGGCGTCGAGCGCTACGAGATGGGCGGCGCCTTCGGCCACATCGCCATCGGCGTGCCGGATGTCGCGGGCGCCTGCGCCAAGGTGCGGGGCGCCGGCGGCAAGGTCACGCGCGAGCCCGGCCCGGTGAAGGGCGGCACGACCGTCATCGCCTTCGTGGAGGATCCGGACGGCTACAAGATCGAGTTTATCGAGCGCAAGGGCGGGTAGTAACGTCTGCTTTTGCTGCTGCTCACCTCCAGCCGTTGGGCCGAGGTGTCGACTACAACGGGGGAAGCTTGGCGGCCGTGTATAAGCGGCTGTTAGGACCCCGACCGACATACTTGGGTCTTGGGCATGTGGCGAGCCAGCACAAGCAGTTCTTCAGCGTGCTGTTGCTTCGATGAATGGAGCAGTGCTTGTCGCCATTCGTGGTAGGTCATGTTCCTGTCTAGTACGTGCATCATGCACACGCAATACGCGTCAACTGCGCCTTCTGGACCGCCTTTATTGCGTTCCCCATTTCTGCATGCATTCCTCACGGTGACGCGATAAGCGCTCACTTGGTCATCGGTAAAGCCGCTCGGTGTGTCTTGCCCGGCTGCGGGTGGCACAGGTAGAGATGCCAGGATCAAGATCCACCATGGGCGTCTCATTGGGTCCTAACGTTCGCGTTGAGCGGCGCGCCGCAGTAGAGCGTGGGCGCGAACGCGCTGTTAGGGCGCATGTTTCGCCTGGTCACAGAAGGTCGAGGAACTTCTCCGTGTGGACTTTGTGCTGAAACCAAACAGACGCGGCTGTGGCGACCAGGAATACCAAGAGACCTGCCGACCAACCTTGTATTGAGGTCGGCAAAAGAAGTAATGCGCCCGCGAATGTGCCGACAGAGGCTCCCCCAAGACCCACGCCTATGCGAGTTGTCAGCGGCCATGGCTCTCCATTCATTCGCAAATAAATAGCGACCCCAATTACCGTGGCGACCGTAGTTAAGGTCGCGAACTCTACAATCAAGCCCCATACGTCGTTCATGCGCTCTAACGTTCGCGTTTTGCCGCGCTGCATGCGCAGCGTAGCGCGCTGAAGGCGCCGGTCAACAACGCGCTGTTAGGTGCCTGCATAGCCATGGATAACAGACCCAATGATTATGACCAGCGCGATGACGAAGATAAGCAGCAGGCCCACGATCTCTCGCTTCGTCAGTTGATAGCCACGAGCGCTGAGGCTGGAGTGAAGCCAAGGAAAGAATGGGCCCATGATGAAGAACCCGAGGGCCTTGTCCTTTGGCGACAGGTCGCGGGGCCGGCGGCGGAAATATTGGAAGGCAAAGACCCACGCGCCTAAGGCAATCGCCGCGAGCACCAATGTGACTGCGACGTATGCAAAGGGCAATCGGTCCACAGGCACCTAACGTAAGATCATCAGAATCATTTCGGGATATCTTAGCGCGCGATAAAAAGTCCCCGCGTCAACCTTTCCTCAAATCAAGGCGTTGGGCGTGGCGTGCCGGATATGCATGTCGTGATATCCGGCTGAATCGGGGACAGCGCTCTGATTCGGCTCGGAAATCGGAGCGTGGT
>Ga0207648_10003018_pt1 | contig 17776 bp, 15 predicted proteins | sample KBSMisM32_FD_184310 | JGI IMG/M metagenome (GOLD analysis project Ga0207648, IMG submission 184310) | Miscanthus rhizosphere microbial communities from Kellogg Biological Station, Michigan, USA - KBS Miscanthus M3-2 (SPAdes) (version 2) | ecosystem: Host-associated > Plants > Roots >...
CGGCCAGCAACGCGCCGGCGAGCGCGGCAGCCGCAATCCAGCGCGCCGGCGACCGCAATCCGGCGACGGCGGCGGTGGAGTTGGCAGACACCGTCGATGGCGGCCCGCTGAAGACGCCGTCGAGCGCCATGCGGACGTCGGCCATGTCGCGCGCGCGGTCGCGCGCGTCCTTCTGCAGGCAGCGCTCGATCGTCGCGCGGACGTGCGGCGGCGCCGTGGACGGCAGGCGGTCGAGCCCCGGATCGGCCTGTATCACCGCGGCCAGCGTGTCGGCCACGCTCTCGCCCTGGAACGCGCGTTGGCCGGTCAGCATCTCGAACAGCACGGCGCCGAACGCCCAGATGTCGGTGCGCCGGTCCGTCGCCTGGCCGCGCGCCTGTTCCGGGCTCATGTACGCGGCCGTGCCGAGAATCGCGCCCGGCCCTGTGACGAGAACCGCCGTCTCCGCTCCCTCCAGCCCGGTCGTTTCGGTCCGGGCCAGACCGAAGTCGAGCACCTTCACCACGCCGTCAGAGGTGATCTTGATGTTGGCGGGCTTCAGATCCCGGTGCACGATGCCGTGCTGATGGGCCGCCCCGAGCGCGTCCGCGATCTGCCGCGCGATGGCCAGGGCGTCGTCGAGCGGCAGCGGTCCGCGTGCGGCGATGTGCTGCTGCAGGGTGACGCCCGGGACCAATTCGAGCACGAGGCCGGTGATGCCGTCGCCCTCCTCGAGGCCGAAGATCGCCGCGATGTTCGGATGGTTGAGAGCGCCGAGGACACGGGCTTCCCGCTCCGATCGCCGCAGCCGGTCGGGATCGTGTGCGAGATCCGCGGGCAGCAGCTTGATCGCCACGTCGCGATCGAGCCGGGTGTCGCGTGCCTGGTAGACCTGGCCCATGCCGCCCTCGCCGATGAGGGGGCCGAGCACGTAGGACCCAAGCCGGGTTCCTTCGCGGCTCGCGGCGGTCATCCGGCGCGCGAGCGCCTGCACGCCGCCGCCGAGCAGCGCGCCGTCCTCCTGCGACAGGAGCGCTTCGACCTCGCGCTGCAGTGCGCCGTCACCGCCGCAGGCCTGCGCGAGAAACGCGCTCCGTTGGTCTGGCGGGCGCTCGCGCGCTTCGTGAAAGAGCTCCTCGACGCGGCGGAAGCTCACCGCGCGCGCTCCTCTGCCGTCATCTCGCGTTGGAGCCACGCCTTGGCAAACGTCCAGTCCCGGATCACGGTCTTGGTAGACACCTCGAGGATCGCTGCCGTTTCCTCGGCACTGAGCCCGCCGAAGAACCGCAGCTCGATCACGCGGCCCTTCCGTGGATCCAGCCGCGCCAGAGCGTCGAGCGCTTCGTCGAGGCGCACGACGTCGGCGTCCTGCCGGCTGTCGGCCAGCATCTCCTCGTCGAGCGAGACGCGCACGGCTCCGCCGCCGCGCTTCTCGGCACGCCGCGCCCGGGCAAGGTCCACGAGGACCCGCCGCATCAGCCGCGCCCCGATCGAGAGGAAGTGCGCGCGATCCCGCCAGTCGATTCGGTCGAGCTCCACCAGGCGCAGGAACGCCTCGTTGACGAGCGCCGTCGCCGACACGCTGCGGTTGGCCCGTTCCCCCGCCAGGCACGCGCGGGCGATACGGTTCAACTCGCGTTCGACGAGCGGCATCAGGTGATGCAGCGCCTGCTCGTCGCCGTTGCCCCAGGCTTGGAGCAGCGCTGTCACGTCGTCGCGGGGCCCAGGCATATATACGCGCGTGATCTTATCGCCGGACGAATGTCCTTTTCCGCGCCTCGATTCCGCCTACGGGGGCGGAGGAGAGATTCCCATGCGTCATACACGTGCCCGTCTTTTCGCTGTCGTCGCCCTGGCGGGGCTGCTCGCATCCCCAGCCATGACTTATGCGCAGGCCCATCCCTCGAACGCCAAGTATCGGGGACTCACCAACGGCGAATGGCTGGCGGCGGTCTGGCAGGCCGCCCTCGCCACCCCCATCGAAGGCGGAAGCCACCCCTGGATCGGTGGCGGCGCCTTTTTCGTGGGCGACCGCGTGGTCGCCCCGTCGGCACCGGTCATGCTCCTTGGCTCTCCCAAGCTGACGATCCCGCTCACGGTCGCGCCCGGCACGCCCCTGTCCGTCGTCATCATCGGCGTCAGCTGCTCGGAGGCAGAGGGGTGGCCGTTCCATGCCGATAACGAGGCCGAGATGCGCGCCTGCGCGAACGGCCTTCTCGATTCGGTGCAGGACCCCTACGTCCAGATCGACGGCAAGGCGGTGCCGAATCCTGCTTCGTACCGGACGGACTCGCCGCTCTTCCGTTATGGCCCGCTGCCGGCGAACAACTTTCTCGGCCTGCCGCCAGGCACGCAGTCCGACTCCGTCGTCGCTGGATACAGCCTGCTGGTCCCGCCGCTCAGCGCGGGGGTGCACCGAATCGCGGTGAGTGCGACCGTACCCGACGTCGGATACGCCGTGGACGCGGAGTTCATCATCACCGTCGCGCCGCCGCGGAGTAAATGACCATGGAACGACGTGCCCCGCTGCGTCTGTGGGTCGGGGTGTTCTCTCTCGCCGCGGTGGTCACCGGATGCACGCGCGAGCGATGGCCGTCGCCGCCTTCCGTCGATCCCAGCGCGTATGAGAAGGAACATGCCGCCTGGCTCGCCGGTGAGCAGGCCTACCTGTCGGAGATCCTGCCGGTCATCGGGATCTGGCCCCTGGATGAGGGAGCGAATTCGTTCGGGTCCGATCGGTCGCTCCCCATCGTGCTGCCCGCCACGCAGGTGCCTGCCCTCGCAGGCACCTTTCACCGCGTGGGCAACTCGGTCACCGTCGTTCCCGCGGCGGACTTCGCCCTTCGCACGACGGACGGCGCGACGCTCGACGCCGAGCGGCCGTTGACGAGCATTCTTGCTGGTCCGCTGCGGTTGGACGTCACGGATGCCGGCGACGATCGCCGCTGGGTGGCGGCGACTGACACCACGCATCCAGCCGTCACCGCGCCTCCCCCAGTCCCGTCGTATCCGGTCGACGATCGGTGGCGTGTCATGGCCCGGTTCGACGCCTTCAAGCCGCCGAAACGCATGCGCGTGCCGGATGTGCGCGGCGGATCCATGGAGTTCAACGCGGTCGGCCAGCTGGTCTTTCGGCTCGGGGGCGAGCAGCGCCGATTGACCGCCATAGGCACCAAGACCGGTCGCCGGTTCGCCGTGTGGTTCAAGGATCGGACAAACGGGTCGACCACGTACGGCGGCTACCGGGTGGTCAAACCGCAGGCGGTCGACGATGGCGGATGGACCATCCTCGATTTCAATTTCGCGTCCAATCCACCGTGCGCGTATTCCAGCTTCACCACGTGTCCCTTGTCGCCGCCTGAAAATCGTCTGCCCGACGCGGTCGAGGCGGGCCTGAAACAGCTGCCATCGGTCAGGGGATATTGAACGGTTCCGCTCCCGGCGCGAGTCAGGCCTCAGGCGGTTCCGGAAGTGCCAAAGGGCCTGCGGCCGCAATCGCTTCGCGCACGCGTTCAAGGCGCGTCTCGACGAAGGACAACGAGGCATCGAAGCTGTCGAGTGCAGCGGCATCGGAAGCGCGCGTGAGCCGACTCGACACGGCGTAAAGATCCGCTTTGGCTGTCGCGATGATGCCGCGCGCTTGTGGGTGCATCGCAACTGCGTCGAGGAAATTCAACAGCTGCTCGCACGAGCCGATCCGACGTCGTAGCGTGGTACAGGTAGGCGTCACAAGCCCCTCGCCACTGTGTGGTGCATACGCGGTGCCTGTTCGCAGTGAACAGAGGCCGAAAGCGAAGGACTGGGAGAAGAAATGGAACAGGTGGTAGCCTTTCGGCCACAGGCGGAGACGACGCAGATGATTCGTCGCGACTTTTTCAAGACGCCGTTTGCCGCAGCGGGCCTGGCCCTCGGCGGCACGACCACCGCCAGCACACCCGCCGCTGCCGCGGAACTCGCCAAGGCGCCCGGCCTCACCCACTACGTCGCCGAGTTCATCGTCAACACGAAGTACGAGGACATTCCGCCGGACGTCATCGCACTCGGCAAGAAGACGATTCTGGACGGCGTCGGCCTGGCGCTCGCGGGATCAGCGTCCACCCTGGGGCCGCCGCTGCGCCGATATATCAGCTCGCTCGGCTGTGCCGGAGGGAAGGCCTCCATCATCGGCACCACGATGAAAGTACCGCCACGGTTTGCGGCGCTGGCCAACGGCACCTCCATCCACGCCGACGACTACGACGACACCGGCTCGTCGCTCCACGTGGCGGCGCCGGCGCTGCCGCCAGCGTTCGCACTCTGCGAGACGGGACGGCGCAGCGGCAAGGATCTGATGCTGGCGTTTCATGTGGGCGTCGAGGTGGAGAGCAAGATCGGCGACGCCATGCCGGCGCGCCACGACGGCGACGGATTCCACACGACGGGGACGATCGGAGCCTTCGGCAGCGCGGCCGCGTGCGCCAGGCTGCTCGGGCTCAACGCACAGCAAGCGGCGTACGCGCTCGGCGTGGCGGCGTCGCAGGCCAGCGGGATCCGCCGCAACCACGGATCGATGACCAAGGCGTTCCATGCCGGGCACGCCGGTGAAAGCGGATCGGCGGCGGCCGACCTCGCGTCGTTCGGCTGGACGGCCGCGGACGACGTGCTCGAGTCGCCGCTCGGGTTCTATCAGGCCGCGGGCGGCGCCTTCGAGCCGGCGGCAATTGTGGGGCGGCTCGGGCGGCCGTGGATGTTCGCCTCGCCGGGCGATCTGATCAAGCGGTTTCCGTGCGGCACGATCCAGCAGTCGGTGATGGACGCGACGCTCCGGCTCATCGCGCAGCACGACATCCGGGCCACCAGCGTCGATCGCGCCGAGGTCACGGGGAACCAGGCGAACATCAACACGCTCTTCCGTCATCGTCCGATGACGGGTCTCGAGGCGAAGTTCAGCATGGAGTTTGCCGTCGCCATCCTGCTGCTCGAGCGCAAGGCGGGTCTGGAGCACTTCACCGACGCGGTCGTGCAGCGTGCCGACGTGCAGGATCTCGTCGCGCGCGTGCGCTACGTGGTCGATCCTGATACCGGCAAGGCGGGCGGCTTCCAGGCGGGGCTGGCAGAAGCGGCGACGCTGAAGGTGTTCATGAAGGACGGCCGCGTGCTCTCCACCCGAACGGAGCCGGCCAAGGGAGACCCGCGGAATCCAATGAGCTACGAAGAAGTGGCCGACAAGTTTCGCGGCAACGCGGCGTTTGCGAAGTGGCCGCGGCAGAAGGCGGAGTCGGTGATCACGCTCGTGCAGTCGCTCGAACGCGAGCCGAACATGGACCGGCTGACCGCGGCGGTCACCGGGTAACATCTGGACAAACTTGCGCTAGACACGCCACAGCCGAGTAGGAATCGAGAGTGTCTTAAGCTTCGGGCCATGCTGGGAACGTCCCACAACTGGCTCAGGCCTTGCTCGGAGGGGCCCCCAGGAGTCCCTCAATGACATTTGAATTCCCCAGTCGCGCTGCAGGAGCGCTTGCAGTCACCGCATTGGCCTTGAGCGTTGCGGCCTGCAGTCAGAATGCGCCCGGCACGTCGCCGACGGCGCCGAGCACTCTCCCCACGCAGAGCGGAGGCGGTGGCCTTGTCGGTGGCACAGATCACTGACGCCTGGTACGTTCAGCAAGGGTTGGACAAAGGCGTCTTCATCGCAGACCGTCTTGCCGGCGTGAGCGCGTTGGACAAGAACGGCGACGGCCTGCTGTGCATCGGTCAGAACTGGGGTGCGAATCTCAACCCCAACTCCCACTGGGCGCTGATCTGGGCTGATACGCTCTCGCCGCCCGCGACCGAGAGATGGCTGGCCGCCGACAATCACAACGGCACATCGAACAACCGCTGACAGGCCCTAGTGGCGCGCTCGACGACGGTGCCGCACCGCGGCGAGCGCGACGCCGACCAGCGCCAGGCCGGCAGGCTCGGGCACGTCGATCGCGTTGAGCAGCACATACGGGTCCTGGAAGTGCGGGCGGCCGCTGGCGCCAAAATCAAGACGGAAGCTGGTCAGCCCGTCTGGAAACCCGTAGTTGGCGAACGAGACGTAGCCGTCGAACCCGTCGCAGAGCGTGATCGAACCGTGAGTCGACTGGATGATCTCGCTGCACCAGTCGGCCCGGCCCTTCTCGACGATCGTGAGATAGACACCGCGGATCGCCTGGCCATTCAAAGAGGTCACGTCGAGCCAGGCGCCGTCGTTCCACCAGTAAACGATTGGTCCGAAGGATGTGTCGCCATCCTGCAGCACGAGCGGCTGCCACTCTCCGAACTGACCGAATGCGCGCGCTGGATCGCAGAGGAAACGATTGCCGAGGAGTTCGTTGCTGAGGACCCGTACGCCCAGCTCCTCGTAGCGCTCCAGCGCCGCGAACCGTGGCGCGCCCGCGCCTTCGCATTCTCTCGTGGCGGCGATGTCCGGCGACGTGAAGTCGATGATCGCGGCGGCGCTTGGCGTGACGGAGGCGAGGACGATCGTCGATGTGAGCAGCAGTCCGCGCAGACGCATGGGAACCCTCGGGAGAGAGAAACTCCCCCGAGTCTATTCGATTGCCGCCGTGCCGCTGCCTGAGGCGTGCACAGTAAATTCCGACTCGCCACCCTCGCCGTTGTAGCGCTTGAACTCGCCCGAGAACGTGAAGGCGATGGCGCCGCCGTAGACGCGGCCGAACTTCACGGTCCCCTTCTCTACCCCGAGCATCCCCTTCGCGCCGGCGAAACACAAATTGTGATCACCGCCGCCGGAGAACTCGACAGGCACTTCCTTGTCGCCCAACTCCACAGGCGAGTTCACACCCGGCGGCAGAACACCATGGAGCGCCAGGCCGCCGCGTACGCCAGGCACACAGTCCTGGTCGACGTGGCTGGCGTCGTGGCCCTCGATGCGGAACGAGCCCTGCTCACCCGGGTGATACGCGAACTTCACGTCGCTCACCGCGTAGGTCGTGCCTTCGATGGCTACGGTGGCTCGACTGCCGGGCTTCTCCACCGGCGTGGCGCCGCCGCACGCGGCGATGAGCGGGAGCGTCACCAGCACACTCCGGACCAGCGCGTTCGTCAGCCGCTGCGCATAAGCCATGCCCGTTGTATCGGCATCCACTCACCTCAACTGCGCGAGTTCCGGCGCGAAACGTGCACGCAGATGCGCAGGCGAGTACGCCGGAACGCAGGAGGGAGCTCGTGAGTTTAAAAGGAATGTACCAGTGGGCCATCAAGACGGCTGATGGCAAGTTTCACGGCACCACGGAGGAACGTGACGGCAAGCTCTACTTCACGGGGACCGTCGCCACCGAAGCAGAGAAAAACCAGATTTGGGATGCCATCAAAACTATTCCCACCTGGCAGAAGGACGTCGTCGCCGACATCAAAGTGACGGGCGGGCCCGCGAACGACGGACGCACATGGACGCCTGACACAAGCTCGAGCAAAACGTACACGGTGAAGTCGGGCGATACGCTGAGCCGTATCGCCAAGGACCAACTGGGCAGCGCGGCGGACTACATGAAGATCTTCAATCTCAACAAGGATCAGCTGAGCGATCCCGATCTGATCAAGCCGGGGCAGGTACTGCGGCTCCCCTGATCGGGGGCGCGCGAGAGGAGGAGTTATGTTCGGCGTACTGGGTTGGATTCTCTTCGGGCTCGTGGTGGGCATCATCGCGAAGCTGTTGATGCCGGGGCGGGATCCCGGCGGGTTCATCATCACGATGCTGCTGGGCATTGCCGGCGCCGTGCTCGGCGGATTCATCGGACGAGCATTCGGCTTCTACGGGCCTGGCGAGCCGGCCGGGTTCCTGATGTCCACGCTGGGCGCGGTGATTCTGCTGTTCATCTATCACAAGCTCCGGCGTCCAACGGCCACTGGCACCATCTAGAGCGGGCCGGCGAGAGCCGGCCCCCGTACAACGCGAAACGCCCGGACGCGTCGGACGACGTGTCGCGGGCGTTTCAGTGCGTGAGCCTGTCACGCCTTCTGGCAAGAGCCAGAATTATGATGTTGCTGAGCCGCGCGCTTGGGTCAGCGGATGGTGCGCGCTGCCGGCGCGCCCGACGAGCCCGGTGGCACCTCCATGACAACCTCTCTTTCTGTATGTGACTCTCACTTCCGAGTCACGGTTGTCGATGTCCTAAGGGATACGCCTCTCGCGTGCTGGTGTCAAGCACAGCGAAAACACAGGTGATCAATTCCCGCTTGGCCGTTCGATGCGATCGATCACCAGCACGTCGACGGTGCGGCGACGGGCTTCGAGCTTGAGCCCGAGATCTTCCTGGAGCGCGGGGAGAAGCGACGGACGATCGGACTGCGCGAGCGCCGGCGGAGCGGGAGCACCGTTCAAGGTCACGGGTTGATCGGGCATGAACGTGACATCGAGATCGAACTCGCCCGTCAATCCTGTTTCGTCCACCACCGGCCTTCGCGTCAGCTGCGTGAGCGCGGTGATGAAGTGGCCCATCGTCAGCCGCCGGCCCGATATCCACCCGGGAAACGAAATGTAGCCGCACGTGGGTCCCAGCGGATCCTGCGCCTGCACCGGCGTGAAGTCGGGACCAGGGCCGGGTGGTGGCGGCGGTGGCGGGGGGATGCCCGGCGGCGTCTGAATCGGCGCGCACTCGGGCCCCGAGCGTCGAAGACGCGGGCCAAGCTTTCCATCACGATTCGCGAGCACGAGCGAGAACGCCGGGAGCTCGCGCTGCTCCGTGTGCGCGGCGAGCTGGAAGCGCTCCGCCAGCAGTGCTTTCAGCATCAGCCGTACGCTCGCTCGCGTGGCACCGGCGCCGGCCCGCGCATCGATGGTGTAGAGGTCGCTCGCCATCCACGACGGCCCGCCAAGGAGCTGCAGATCCTGCAGTCCGTACGCGACCAGCACGAGTTGGCGGACATTCGTTCCCGGCGTGGTGGCGCGGCCTCCTGGCTGCAGCATCAACCCCGGAAAACTGAAAGGCGCGTCAGGGCTGCGCTTAATCGACGCGACTTCGAATGCGGGGGCGTTCTGCCCAGACAGCCCAGGCGCGAGGAGGAAGACCGCAATCAGTACGTAGAGGCGGACCTTTAGGTCCGCCTGAAGCGTGCGCACGCCACATCAGACACCGCGGCGCGCGAGTGGTTCCATGGCAACGGGCCGCCTGCGTACGTAAGGGCCGCCTTCAGGCGGCCCGTTGGCCCTACGACAGAACTCCTGGATAGCTGCTGGTCTTGAAGCCGGGGAACAGCGGATCGGCCGGCGTGCCGAGATGCCGCACCGCCACCTCGGCGAAGAGGCTCCGGAAGTCGGTGGTCACCGCGAGATCCCGCCCCTCGTGCAGCTGCTCACGGGCGAGGCCGGGCCACTTGCCGTACACCTTGCCGCCCTTCGCACCGCCGCCGATCACGAACATGGCGGTGCCGTGGCCATGGTCGGTGCCGCGGTTGCCGTTCTCGCGCACGGTCCGCCCGAACTCCGACATCGTGAGCACCATCACGTCGCGCATGCGGTCGCCGAGGTCGCGATCGAGCGCGGCGAGGCCGTCGCCAAACTCCTTGAGCCGCGTCGCCAGCTGGCCGCGCTCGTTGCCCTGCGCCGCGTGCGTGTCCCAGCCACTGGCATCGGCAAACGCCACCTCGAGCCCGACGTCGGCGCGAATGAGCTGCGCGATCTGCCGCAGGCTCTCGCCGAAACGGCCCCGCGGATACATGGCGCCGTTGGCGGGTTGAATGCGCTGCGGGTCCGCGGCCTTGAGCATCTTCACGGCGTCGAAGGTCTCGCGGCCGGTGCCATACAGCAGGTCGCGCACGCCCTGTTCGTACAGCGACTCGAAGCCCTTGCTCGCGTTCAGGCCGCCCACCAGTGTGGCCGCCTCGCGCACGTCGAACTCCGCGAGGTTGGTCATCGCCACCGCGCCAACGTCGCCGCGCAATACGCGCGGCAGCGCCGGGCCGAGCGCCACGGCGCGGAACGGTGACGCCTGTGGTGCCGGTTGGGCCGCCAGTCCCCGCGCCAGCCACCCGTCCTCGGTACTCTTCACGCCGGGCGTGCCCGACTCCATGTAGTCCTGCGCGTCGAAGTGCGACCGCGTCGTGTCGGGCGAGCCCACGGCGTGCACGGCGGCGAGGCGCCGCTCGTCCCACAACGGCTTCAGTCCCGAGAGCGACGGGTGCAGCCCGAAGAACCCGTCGAGATCGAGGGCGCCGTCGCTCCCGGCGCCCGGGCGGCCAATCGCGATGCTGCCGCGCGCGCCGTAGTAGTCGCGGTCGCCGTGCGGCACCAGCATGCTCAACCCGTCGACGGCACCGCGCTGAAAGATCACGACGAGCACCTTGGAGCGCGCGGCGCGCGCCTGCGCCAGCGCGGTGCGGACGACGAAGCGCGGCGCGGCCCCGAGTGCCACGAGCGCGAGCGCGCCGCCCTTCACGAACGACCGCCGCGTGCAGGAGCAGGAGTGCATGCTCACCTCCTCTGGAACTCGGGCGACCCGAGGACGAGCGCGGCCAGCTTCTCGACGTCGGTGTCGCTGGCCACGCGGTCGTCGCCGGTGGTGCGGGTGATCTCCGGGCTTTCGAGCTGCGCCGTGAGCACCGTCCGCGTCTGCGGGGTGGCGGCGCCGTGCAGCACCGCCGAGAGCATCTTGTCGAGCACCTGCGCCGGCTGGGCCCGATCCACCGGACCGATGACGCCGCCGAGATCGACGGGCGCCCCGCGGAAGCGGTTGTGCGCGAGCGCCAGCGCGAAATTCATCCGGCCGAGCAGCGCGCCGGTGTTGACCCACGATTCGGCGCGATCGGGATAGCCGGTGGGCGGTTGCGCCTCGTAGAGCGGCTGCCCGAGCTTGCCGATCTCGCGCGCCAGTTCCAGGCCGCCGCCCGCCGGGAAGCCGCCGCCGGCGCGGCCGCGCCCCGCCTCGAGGCGGCCGTCGAGCGCGCGCACCGCGCTCACCACCACCTCGAACGGCGTCTTGATCTTGGCGCGATACGCCTCGCGCGACCAGAACTCGGGCGAGGTGACGAGCGTCGTCATCACCGCGCGGATGTCGCCGTCGGTCGAGCGGAAGGTCGCCGCCATGCGGTCCACCAGCGCGGCGGGCGGCTCGTCGCTCACGAAGTGCCGCGCCAGCTTGGTGGAGATGAAGCGCGCCGTGGACGGATGCCGCACCAGGATGTCGATGACGCGCTCGCCGTCCCGCTCGCCGCCGCCGGCGGGGATCGTCTGGCCGAGCACCCGCTTGCTGCCGGGGTCGTGCGCCCGCGGCCGGAACAGATACGACCCTCCCTCACGCGGGCGATCGATGGTCCAGCCCGTGAAGCAGCGCGCGACTTCGGTGACGTCCTGCTGCGTGTAGCCGCCGTCCACGCCGAGCGTGTGCAGCTCCATCAGCTCGCGCGCGTAGTTCTCGTTGAGGCCCGCCGCCCGCCCGGCGTTGGGACCACGCGGCATCACCAGGTCCGCCCGCGTGCTCATCCAGTTGTCCAGATAGAAGAGCATCGCCGGGTGCCGCGCCGTCGCCATCACCAGATCCCGGAATTTGCCGAGCACGTGCGGACGGATGGCCTCGCGCTCGTAGGCCGGCACCATCCAGCGCACCGGCCCCTTCTGACTGAACACGTTGAAGTGGTTGAACCAGAACGCGGCCAGTACTTCCTCGAGCTGCGCCTCGCTCACCACCGCGCGCGTCACGGTGGCGGCCTGGAGCTGCGCGGTGATGGCCGGCGGGCGGCGGCCCATCGGCATCAGCTCGCGGAGCTCGCGGCGGGTCATGTCGCCGCTCGCGATCTGGCGCCGCATCTCCTGCGTGGGCTGTGGGTAGTCGCGCACCAGCTGCGACGTGCTGGCGTCGAGCACGGTGTACTCGGCCAGGGCGGCCCGCAGCGTCTCCGCGGGCCGAGCGTCGGGATGGAGCTGCTGCTCGAGGTAGGCGGCGACGCCCATCTGCCGCACCCGTGCCAGGTCGGCCGGACGTGGCCCGTAGCCCAGCCGGTTCAGGACGTGCAGGATGCGCTCGTCCTCGCTGAGCGGCGAGGCGGGGAGCTTCACGCTCCCGGAGGGGGCCGCGGCGCCGGTCAGCCCCAGCGCGAAGACCACGGCGGTGATCAGCCCTGCACGCCTGCGCACGCTGGAGAGTTTACTCACATAGCGTCAGACGGTGAACCGGGCGAAAGCGTTGACCTGGCCGGTCTAAAGACCGGCAGCCACGTACCTTATCTGCCTTCTCTGCCTTCTCCGCCTACCGGCTCGTGCGCAGCGAGCGCGCCGCAAAGATGGCGGTGGCCACGGCGACTGCCAGAGCCAGTGCGACGACCTCGGCCCTCGAAACGGTCGCCACGATGACGGCACCGATAGCGGCACAGGCCAGCAGGGGGACGAGCGGCCCCCCCGGCAGCTTGAACGGCTCGCCCTCCAGACGCACGTTCAGCGCCCTCAGACGCCAGGCGGCCAGCGCGACGACGATATACACCGACAGACTGGACAGGTTGACGAGGATGGCGATCTGCTCGAACGTCCCGCTCAGGCCGAGCGCCAACCCCACGAGGGCATAGACCACGATGGCCACGTGCGGTGTGTGGCGGGCCGGGTGCACCGACGCCAGCGCCCGGGGCAGGAAGCCGTCACGCCCGAGCGCGAAGAGCGATCGCGGTCCCGCCAGGATCGCCCCGCAGAGATTGCCGAACATCGACGCCGCGGCCGCCGCCAGCATGATGGTGCGCGCCACCGGTCCGAAGGCCGCCCCGGCCGCGGTCGCAAGCGGGGTGACGCCTTCACCGGCGAGCGCGGCGCCGAGAATGCCCTGCGACACGAGCTGCACGGAGACGTACAGCACGACCACGCCACTCATCGCGAGCAGCGCCGCGCGCGGCACCGTGCGCTCCGGGTTGCGCACTTCCCCGCTCGGCTGCAACGCGCTCTCGATCCCGAGGAACGCCAGAATGATCAGCCCCGCGGTCGCGAACACGCCCGAGGCTGGAGGCGTTTCGGGCCAGGCCAGGTTCGGCGCGCGCACCGCAAACGCTCCGATCAGCACGAACGCGACGAGCGGCACGAGCTTGACGAGCGTCGCGGCTTCCACGAGCCTGGCGCCGCCCTTCACGCCACGAATGTTCACGGCGGCGGCCGCGACGACGACGGCGATCATCACGAGAGGACGGGCCGCCGGGGCGGTGACACCGAGCAGCGTCAGCACCGACGACGCGAAGAGGCCCGACACCGCGCCCGCGGCGAGCACGCCCGACAGCAGGTTGAGCGCGCCGACGAGGAACGCGACGTACGAACCGAACGCCGCTTCCGCATAGGCATAGGGGCCGCCAGTGGCCGCCACACGGCTTCCGGCGTCGGCGAAGCACAGCACCATCAGGCCGACGATGACGGCGCACACCAGATACGCCAGTACGGCAGCCGGGCCGATGCGGCTCGCCGCCAGCGCCGGGAGCACGAAGATGCCGGCCCCGACGATGTAGTTGAAGATGAGCGCGGCCAGCTGGCGGACGCCAAGTTCACGGACGAGCTGGGTGTCCGAGCCTCCAGGTCCTTGAGTCGAACCTGGAGTCGTGCCCACCGGTCAGCCGACGAGGGCTTTGACGGCGAGGAGCGAGGCGACCAGGGCGATGGCGGCGATCGTGCCGCGCTCGCTGAACGCGACGGCGCGCCACGGATGCCTGGTCTGGAGCGGGGCGAGGTCGTTGGGCGGAACCGGCAGCCAGCGCGGCACGTCGAGCGCGTAGCGGTCGTACTGACGGCCGAACATCGAGCGCAGGCGCGCCTCCTCCCAGATCACCATCGTGCCGTACTGCAGCGCGAAAACGGCCCACGCCACGGGCAGCATCCAGAGCAGCCGCGACGCCAGCACCAGGCCGGTCCAGATCATCCAGTTGCCGAGATACAGCGGGTTGCGCACGATGCGGAACGGCCCCGACGTGATGAGCGGGCCTTGACGCGTGGATGTACGCGTGCGGGAGATCGTGCCGATGTGGCGCACGGCCCAGAAGCGCAGCAGCTCGCCGACCGCCACGAGCGTCACGCCGGTGGCAACCGGCCACGGGCCGGTCATCTCCCCGGTCCGGAACACGACAACAGCCAGCCCGAGGGGCACCGGCAGCCACGATCGTTGGCGGAATGCCCAAGCTCCGAGCCTCACGAGGAGCGCCGGGGCCTGTTCTGGGGTGTAAACCGCAGCCGGTGCAGTAGCTGGCTGCGGGGCCGACGGAGACATTGCCTACATAGTAGCCGCACTCGCCCGCATCCTGGCACCATCGGCGGCGGAATTGCTCAGAATCTGACACGCACGCCGAGTTGCACCGCACGCGACTCGCCCACCGCGGTGATCTGGTTGAACGTGGACGACGGATTCGCCGGATACGCCCCCGGGCCAAAATTGGTATTGCGCGTCAGGTTGTTGACCCGATTGGTCAGGTTGAACACCTCGACGAGCCCTTCGAGCCGGGCGCCGTTTCTCACCGTGAACGAGCGGCTCGCCCGAAGCGTCAGGCTGAGGAAGTCGTTGCCCGTGCCGGCGTTGCGCGGGATGAACGACGCCGCCCGGACGTCGAAGTTGGCGGTGCTGGGCGTGCCGTCGTCGAATGGGCGTCCGGTCGTCCCTTGGAGGCTTGTGGCCCCCGAGGTGATGTTGAACGGCAGCGACGAGTAGTACTGCAGCAGCCCGCTCAACTGAAAGTCGTGAGCGCTCAGGGTCCCGTTGACGACCAGGCGGTGACGTTGATCGTCGTCGGACCGCCCCCAGTCGCGGCGGATGTTCGTCGGATCGATGGGCGAGCTGAAGAACGCCTCCCCCAGATCGTTCATCGACTTCGACAGGGTGTAGCTCACGCGCGCCGTCGCCCACGACACCGGCCGCTGCAGCAGCGACAGGTGAAGGCCGTGGTAGTTGGAATCGCCGGCCGACGAGTATTGACTGTTGTTGCGATAGACGGTGTTCGGCCGGCACCCGTTGTTGGTACCGGCGGCCACGCACGTGGGGACGTTCTGATTCACCGACATGAGCAGGCCGAGGCCGCGCACATATTGATAACCAGCGCTCACCGTCGTGCCGTGGCCAAGGGCCCGCTCCACCTCCAGGCTCGCCTGGCGCGAATAGGCGTTCTGCAGATCCGGGTTCATGGTCGTGAAGTCCACCAGCGTCGTCGTGAGCAGCTGCGCCGGCAGGATGTTGGGGAACACGGGCGCGCCGGCCTGGGTGGGGATGAGACCCGAGACGTTCGGCTGATGCAGGTTCGCCAGCTCCGTCGTGTTGCCTGCGGAAAGGATGGCGTTGGCCACGGCGCGCAGCGGGACCCGGTCGAAGAAGAGTCCGGCGTTGCCGCGCACCACGAGCGCGTGCGAGGCCGTCGGCGTCCACGCAAAGCCCGCTCGCGGCGACACGTTGTCGGTATCGGTGTGAATGGTTTCGAGGAACTGCAGGTCGTATCGCAGTCCCAGGTTGAGGGTCAGACGCGACCCAGCCCGCCATTCGTCCTGCGCGTAGACGCCGACGTTGGGGTTGGTCTGCGACACGACGGGATTGCCGAAGGTCTGCGTGAATCCGCTGTAGGTGCCGGCGAGGAAGTTGGCGAGCGTCGAGAACGTGTAGCTCCCCCGCGCGGACCGGGGATACGTGATGGTGTCGTCGTTAAACACGAAGTCCACACCCGCGCGCAGCGCGTGCGCGCCGGCCTGGTGCGACAGGTTGTCGACGATCTGATAGAGGCCGTTCTGCCGCCGCGTCGGGCTCCCCGACAGCGTGCCGAAGCTCGCCACGCCCGCAATGCTCACCGCCGGCCCGATGGTATCGGTCGGCGGCGCCTTCAAGTCGCCGTGCACGAACTGCGCGCGTGTTTCGTTGACGGTGGTCGGCGACAGCGTCCAGGTGTTGCCGAAGGCCACGGATTGATCGACGTTGTCGAGCCCGGCCGACGCGGTCGGGGCGTTGAGAGCGCCCGACCCTCTCGAGCGATCCGACGTGACGTGGTACAGGCTGTACCGAAGCGTGAGCTGGTCCGATCGGCCGACCCGATGATCGACCTTGCCGAGCACGTTCGCGCTGTGCACGGGATTCGGGTACACACCGGTGCTGACCGGCGAGCCTGGGTAGCCGGTCTGCACGAGCCGGGCGTTGATGGCGGCCACGTCCGCTGGCGCAATCGTGACCAGCCCAGTCTGATCCAGCCGCCGCTGCTCGAAGTTCGCGAAATAGAACGTGCGGTTCTGCGTCAGCGGACCGCCGAGGCTGGCGCCGTACTGCTGCTGATCCATCGGCAGCTTCGTGCCCGAGAGCGCGTTGGCGGCGTTGAGGGCGTCGTCGCGAAAGAACCCGTACGTCGTGCCGTGCACGGCGTTGGTGCCGCTCCTCGTCACGACGCTGATATAGCCGCCGAGCGCGCGGCCGAGCTCGGCCTGCCCGCCCGACGTCACCACCTGGAACTGCTCGACGGCGTCCACCCCGTAGGGGATGCCGCTGAGGCCCGCGGCATCGTCGTTGGCCGACAGGCCGTCCACGATGAAGCTGTTCGAGAGGTTGCGCTGGCTGGCCACCGAGATGCCCTGCCCGGGCACCGCCGACGTCTCCGCGAAGAGTTGGGTGCTGCCGATGTTGGTCGGCGACACCCCGGGAATCATCAACGCGAGGTCCAGAAAATTGCGGCCGTTCAGCGGCAGGCTGTCGACCTCGGCCTGCGACACGGTCCCGGCGATCTGGCTGCGGGCCGTCTCGATGAGCGGCGCGTCCGCCGAGACGCTGATCGTGGTGTCGAGGCCGGCGACACGGAGCGTCATCGGGAGCTCGAACGCGGAGCCGATGCCGACCGTGACGGCGCGCGTCGCATCGGCAAACCCGGCCTGACTCGCCACGATCTCGTAGCGGCCCACGCGCAAATACGGAAAGCGGAAGCGGCCGGCGCCGTCCGAGAGCTGCTCCGCCGTCTGATTGGTCTCGAGCTGCCGCGCAACGACGCGCGCCCCAGCCACGACGGCGCCCTGCTCGTCCGCAATGCGGCCGCTCACGCTGCCAAAGTTGATGGTCTCCTGCGCTGCCGCCGTACCCGACAGCAGCGCCGCGCACGCCGCCACACACGCGGCCGCGCGGACCTTTCCCCAGATCTCCATGATGCGAACGCCCCTGAAACACGATTGGATCGGTGGCCGCAGGTCGCGAAGAGAAGACCTGCCCCAGCGCCGGCGTACACACGCCGGCTGGCCAGACGTCACCGTCGCTGGCGATCAGGCGCGCGGGGGCGGACTATCGGGCGGGCGAGGAAGCGGACGGGGCGGTTTGGAGCACGGCGCTGGAGCGGTGGATTCCGTGACGGCGCACACGAACGGCGCGATGGATTCCGGCAGCGAGAGCGTGCCGAGGACCGGCAGTACGGCGTAGGAGGAGCTGTCCACGCCTTTGCACCACCGCGGCCCGTTGGTGGGCGCCGGACGCGAGCTGCCGCGCCGGTGCATGGGGCACATCACGCCGGTCGAGTGATCGCAGCTGCATTCCTCGCCGGCCGTCAGGTGCACGCCGCTCGACGGCATCGACGCGGCCAGCACGATCGTCGCGGAGCCGATCACGGCGACCTGGCACACGGCCACCGCAAGCGCCCAACGGGCCGCTCGCGCCCGGAAGTGCCGGAAAGCCGCGGTCACCCGCTGATGATACGCCTAAGCGTGCGTGGGTGCGGGAGCTTGAGTTTCGGCGGGCGTTTCCGCGGGGGTCTGGTTTCGCGCCAGGAGCGACACGAAGAACTCGCCGGCGCCAGATATCGCCAGCCCGATGAGCAGCCCCTCACCGTCCTTGGGCTGCTTGACCTGACCGCCGCCGGCGGCCTGCACCGCGGT
>Ga0207648_10003022_pt1 | contig 17766 bp, 19 predicted proteins | sample KBSMisM32_FD_184310 | JGI IMG/M metagenome (GOLD analysis project Ga0207648, IMG submission 184310) | Miscanthus rhizosphere microbial communities from Kellogg Biological Station, Michigan, USA - KBS Miscanthus M3-2 (SPAdes) (version 2) | ecosystem: Host-associated > Plants > Roots >...
CGTTTAACGTGACATCCGGGATCACGGCCCGCTTCGCCCAGACGGCAAACGTCCGGATCGAAGCCAGTACACCCCCATATGTAGTTGTTACCGGAGTATACGGCCGTCTCGGATGTCGGCTGGAGGGCGTATCGTCGCGTCATGGCGTTCACGGGGTTCAGCCCGGCAACCTTCACGTTCCTGAAGAACCTGGGGCGCAACAACAACAAGGAGTGGTTCCAGGCCCATCGATCCGCCTACGAGGACGACCTCCTCGAGCCCGCGCTCGCGTTCATCGAAACGATCGGGCCGCTCCTCGCGAAGTTCTCACCCGACGTGCGCGCCGAGCCAAAGATCGGCGGCTCGCTGATGCGGATCAACCGCGACATCCGCTTCTCCAAGGACAAGCGCCCGTACAAGGACCATCTCGACATGTCGTTCCGCAACGGCGGCTCGAAGGGCGCTCCCGGCTATTGGTTCCGCCTCACGCCGACGAGGCTCGTCCTCGGAGCGGGTATGCACATGCTCGACAAACCCGACCTCGAGCGATTCCGCATGGCGGTCGACGCACGCGGCTCCGGCGAGGCACTCGACAGGGAGGTCACCAAGCTCGAGAAATCCGGATACGACCTCGGAGGTGAGCACTACAAGCGCGTGCCAGCCGGCTTCCCGCCCGACCATCCCCGCGAGGCGCTCCTGCGCCACAACGGCGTCTACGCGGGCACCGAGATGAAGCTCCCAGCCGAAGCCCGGACCGCGAGGTTCCCTGCGTTCTGCGCCGGGCACTACAAGAAGCTGGCTCCGCTCATGGATTGGCTCTCCACCAACGTCGCCTGAGCGCTAGAGCATCTTCGCGAACCGACCGATCCGTTCATCCAGCTCGTAGTGCATCGACCGCCAGAACGCCGTCGCGTGATCGTGATCGATGACGACGACCGCGGCTCCCCGGCGAGCGCTGAGCGAACGAAGACGTGCCTCGGCCGTCTCGACGAGCGCGCGCGCGATGCCTCGCCGGCGCCACCCGGGAAGGACCGCGAGCCGATACAGGTTCGCTCGCCACCCGTCCCACCCGGCGATCAGGGTGCCGACGCAATGGCCATCCAGCTCGGCGATCAGCAGCGCGTCGGGATCGCGATCGAGCAGGACCCTCACCGCGTCGAGGTCGTCGGTCGTACTCACCACGGCATCGGCTTCACGCCAGATGCGCAGGACCGTTTCCCCATCACCGGTCTTCGCAGGTCGGATGCGCAGCTCGCTCACCGTCGGCGGCCGAGCTCGCGCTCGGCCTCGCGCTGCGCGTCACGTGTCGCGATCGCCTGCCGCTTCTCGTGTTGACGCTTGCCCCGTGCGACCGCGATCTCGACCTTCGCGATCCCGTGCGAGAAGTACAGGCGCAAGGGCACCAGCGACAAGCCTTTCTCGGAGGCGTCGCGACGCAGGGCCTCGATCTGCCGTCGGTGCACCAGGAGTTTGCGAGGTCGCATCGGCTCGTGCGTGCGCTTGTCGCCCTGTTCGTACGGCGGGATGTGCAAGCCCTCGATCCAGAGCTCACCGTCGCGGATCCTTGCATAGCAATCGACCAGCGACGCCTGGCCGAGACGAAGCGACTTTACCTCGGTGCCGGTGAGCTGGATCCCACACTCGAGCGTCTCGAGGAGCGCGAAATCGTGCCGCGCCTTCCGGTTGGTCGCGACGGTCTTGTCGTCGGAACGGTGCTCCGCCTGCGCGTTCATCGACGCGCAGGCTACACGTCGAGGTAGCGCCGCATGCCCACGGTGCCCGCCACACCCGCCACTGCGACGGCCGCGATGATGATCCACGGCAACACACCGAGCACGTCACTGTTACGAACGAGCGGCAGCCACAGGAGCTGGCTGGCCAGCTGATCGACCAAGAACACCTTCCCGAGGAAGAGGAACACGATCGCGAGGCCCGCCCCGAACAGCGCCTCCGCACCGCCCTCGATCAGGAACGGGACCCGGATGCGCCAGTTGGTCGCGCCGACCAGCCGCATGATGCTGATCTCCTTGCGCCGCGCGAACATCCCCATCCGCAGCGTGTTGGCGACCAGCACGACCGCACTGACGAGCATGATCACCGCAAGCGCGAAGAGCCCCACCGACAGGAACGTCGCGATCGCGTTCAACCGGTCGAGGAAGGACCGGTAGTCCCACATCTCGAGGACCCCCGGCGACGTGCAGTCGAGCTTCGCGCCCTCGGACTGTTGGCAGCCCAACGCCGACGTCACCTGACCGAACTGTGACGTGTCCTTCAGGTTGACCCGCAGCGAGGTCGGGAAGGTCGAGCAGCTGACGTTCTCGATGATCTCCGGCCGCCCCGCGAACAGCGCCTTGGCTCGGTCGCACGCCGCCTGCTGGTCCTCGTAGTCGACCGTCGCGACCGCGGGCAGCGCCTTGATCGTCTCCTGCAGCTGGGAGATGGTCTCGGGCTTGATCGTATCGTCCAGGTACACGGCGATCTGGACGTTGCCGGTGATGTTCTCGATCACGAGGTCGACCTCACGGCGGATCAGCAGCGCGAGCCCGAACAGGAACAGCGCGATGAAAGCGGTCATGACCGCGCCGAACGCGATGGTGCCGTTGCGTCGGATACCCGAGGCGGTCTCGCGGAAGTAGTACTCGACGCGCCGCATTAGGAGTACACCCCGCGGGACTGGTCGCGCACGACCTTCCCGTTGTCGAGCTCGATCACGCGCTTGCGCATCGCGTCGACGATCGCCTGGTCGTGCGTCGCCATGACGACCGTCGTGCCGATCTTGTTGACCTTGTCGAGCAGCCGCATGATGTCCACGCTGGTGTTCGGGTCGAGGTTGCCGGTCGGCTCGTCCGCGAGCAGGACGAGCGGGCGGTTGACGCACGCGCGTGCGATCGACACGCGTTGCTGCTCGCCGCCGGAGAGCTCGTCGGGGTAGTTGTTGAGCTTCGCCCCCAGGCCCACGTACTCGAGGATCTCCGGCACGCGCTGGTCGATCACGTGCTTCGGCTTGCCGATCACCTCGAGCGCGAACGACACGTTCTCGAAGACGGTCTTGTCCTGGAGCAGCTTGAAGTCCTGGAACACGGTGCCGAGGTTGCGGCGGAGCTTCGGAACGCCGCTCCACGTCGAGAGCTTCGCCAGGTTCTTGCCCGCCACGAACACCTCACCGGACGAGGGATCTTCCTCGCGGAGCAACAGGCGGAGCGACGAGGACTTCCCCGAACCGGACGGCCCCACCAGGAAGACGAACTCACCCTTCTCGATCTCGATCGAGACGTCGTCCAGCGCGGTGACGTCGTTCTTGTACGTCTTCGTGACGTGCTGGAGACTGATCATCGGCTTGGAAGTCGGGGAAGGGAACGGGAATCACCCTAGCAGAGGCTTGTGGCGGTTCCGTGGAGGCGCGCACCCTCTCCTCACGAGGAGGCGCGCCGACGGAGCTCGGCGCCGATGAATCGGTCGAGATCGCCGCCGAGGACGCGCTGCGGATCGCCGACCTCCTCGTTGGTCCGGTGATCCTTCACCATCTGGTAGGGCGCCAACACGTAGGAGCGGATCTGCGATCCGAAGTCGACCGCCTTGCGCTCACCGCGGATCTCATCCATGTGCTCCTCGCGCTTGCGCCGTTCGAGCTCCGCGAGCCTCGCTTTCAAGATCCCCATCGCGGTCTCCTTGTTCTGGAGCTGTGAGCGCTCGTTCTGACACGCCACCACGATGCCGGTCGGCAGGTGCGTGATGCGCACGGCCGAGTCGGTCGTGTTCACGCCCTGCCCACCAGGGCCGCTCGAGCGGTACACGTCGATACGCAGGTCGCCCTCATCGATCTCGACCTCCTCCGCCTCGGCCTCGTCCAGAGCGGGGATCACGTCGAGCGACGCGAACGATGTGTGTCGTCGCTTCTGCGCGTCGTACGGGCTGATCCGCACCAGTCGATGGACCCCGCGCTCAGCCGAGAGCAGGCCGTACGCGTTGTGCCCGTGGACGGTGAAGGTCGCCGACTTGATCCCGGCTTCGTCGCCGTAATGGACCTCGTCGACGTCGACGTCGAAGCCCTCGCGCTCCGCCCAGCGGGAGAACATCCGCAGCAGCATGTCGGCCCAATCCTGCGACTCGGTGCCGCCGGCGCCCGCCTGGACGGTCGCGATGGCATCGTTCGCGTCGTACGGCCCGGACAGGAGCGCTTCGAGCTCGACGCCCTCGAGGTCTCGTTCGAGCTGGTCGACCGAGGCGGCGAGCTCCTTCGCGAGCTCCGGATCGTCGGCGTCCGCGAGGAGCTCGTCGATCGCGCGCGCGTCCTCGAGCCGACGCCCGAGTCCGTCGAACCGCTCGAGCGTGGTACTCAGCCGAGCGAGGTCCGAGGTGATGCGTCGGCCCTTCGACGGGTCGTCCCACAACGACGGGTCGGCCGCCTCAGCCTGCAACCGATCGGCGCGCGCCCGTTTCGCATCGATGTCAAAGGAACCCCCGAGCTGCGCTCACGCGCTCGCCGATCTTCTGCAGACGGTCCGAGTACTCGCTCACCGAGCGGAGTGTACCGGCGGTCCGCACCAGGCCTCCCGACCCGGCTTCCCCCACACCGTATGCTGGCCAACGATATGGGAACCACCTCGCTGGACACCGTCCTGTCCGGGGCCGAGCAGGACCTGCGCTCGCTCGTGGTGATCGACAAGGAGCCCGTGACGTGGCTCCTGATCGACGCGCCGGCCGCCGACGGAGAGGGCATCGTCGCCGAGGCGGTTGGCCAGATGGATGGTGTCGTCGCCAGGATCGAATCGACGGCCGCGCTGGCACGCTTCGCATCGCCCGCCGCGGCTATCGGCACGTGGCTCACGCTGGCGGCCTGGACCGACACGGACGTCCGAGGTGCGGCGGTCTCGGGGTACTGCCATCGAGCGGAGCTCGTCGGTGCGACGCTCGCGGAGCTCCCCGACCTGCTCCATGCGGCGGGTCCCGGAGAGCTCTGGGTGAGCTTCGAGATCGCGACCGCCGTCGACCTCAACGACGAGCGGTTCACCGTGGAGCGCATCGACCGGGGCGCGCTCGTACCCGCCTCATGCAGGCTGGCGCTTCGCTGACGCGGGTCCGGCCTCTACGGCCCAATGACGCCGCGACGTGCGATGCGATCATCGCGAGCCTGCCCGCGTGGTTCGGCCTCCAGGAGGGCATCGACGACTGCGCCGCGGCGGTTCGCTCCCAACCCGGTCTCGTCTGCGAACGGAACGCGCGCGTCGTCGGGTTCCTCACGATCACGCGCCCGTCGACCGCGACCGCACAGATCTCGTGGCTAGCGGTGCAGGCGGACGAGCGCGGCCGCGGCGTCGGAACCGCGCTCATCGAACGACTCGTCGAAGACCTCTCGCACGAACCGGTGCGGCTGCTCGTGGTCGAGACCCTTTCCGACCGCGAGGATCCGGGACCGGAGTACGCCGCCACCCGCGCGTTCTATCTCGCTCGCGGTTTCTCGCCCGCTGCGGAGCTGCAGGGATACCCCGACAACCCGATCCAGCTGCTGGCGAAACCGATCGGTTGACCTCAGGCCACGGCGCCGTGGCATTTCTTGTACTTGAGGCCGCTGCCGCAGGGGCACGGAGCGTTGCGCGGCGTCTTGTCGCTGATCACCTGGTTCGGGTTGCCGGCTTGCACGCCCTTCGGGGCCTCGCCGGCGCCCGCGGCACCTGCCGCGACATCATCCCGGTTCTCCTGCACGCGCTGGACGCGCGGGCCCTGCGGCTGCTGCTCCTGGCGAACCAGCTCGACGCGGTAGATGTACTGCACGAAGTCCTCGCGGATCGATGCGGTCAGCGCCTCGAACATCGAGAACGCCTCGCGCTGGTACTCGACGAGCGGATCGCGCTGGGCGTACGCCCGCAGGTGGATGCCCTCCTGCAGGTAGTCCATCTCGTAGAGGTGCTCGCGCCACTTCGTGTCGGTGATGTTCAGCAGCACGACACGCTCGAGCTCGCGCATCACGTCGGGCGTGACCGCGGCCTCCTTCGCCTCGTAGGCCTCGAGCGCCTCGGCGACGAACCGCTCCCCCAGCTCGTGCTGCTCGGTGACCCCGGCGAGGTCCTCCTCGGTGCTCGCCACCGGGAACAGCTCACCGAGCGCGGTCAGCAGACCGGCGCGGTCCCACTCGTCGGGGTACGCGTCGGCCGGCGCCCATTCATCGACCGTGGCGAGCACGACCTCCTCCACGAAGCCAAGCGTCTGGTCCTTCAGCGACTGGCCCTCGAGGATCTTGTGACGCTCGGCGTAGATCACCTCGCGCTGGCCGTTCATCACCTCGTCGTACTTCAGGACGTTCTTGCGGATCTCGTAGTTACGCTCCTCGATCTGCTTCTGGGCGTTCTCGACGGCCTTCGTGACCATCTTGGCCTCGATGGGCTCGCCCTCGGGCCACTTGAGTCGCTCCATGATCGAGCTGACCCGGTCCGAGGCGAACATCCGCATCAGGTCGTCCTCGAGCGAGAGGTAGAACAGCGATTCCCCCGGGTCACCCTGCCGGCCGGCGCGGCCACGCAGCTGGTTGTCGATCCGGCGTGACTCGTGGCGCTCGGTCCCCAAGACGTACAGCCCACCGAGCCCGACCACCTCGTCGTGCTCCGCATCGGTCTGGTCGGTGAACTTCTCGTGGATCGGCTCGTACGTGGTCTCGTACTCGGCGCGCTCGTCCGTGTCCATCTCGAACAAGAGGTATCGGTCGTTGTCGAACTCGCGGGCGGCCATCTCCTGGCGAGCGAGGTACTCCGGGTTGCCGCCGAGCAGGATGTCGACGCCGCGGCCTGCCATGTTGGTGGCGACGGTGACCGCGCCCTTGCGGCCCGCCTGCGCCACGATCTGGGCCTCTTTCTCGTGGTTCTTCGCGTTCAACACGTTGTGCTCGATCCCGCGGCGGTTCAGCACGGCGGACAGCCGCTCGGACTTCTCGATCGAGACGGTGCCGATCAGCACGGGCTGGCCGTGCTCGTTGCGCTCCAGGATGTCGTCGGCGACCGCGTTCCATTTCTCGTCCTCGGACTTGTAGACGAGGTCGGTGCGGTCATCGCGGACCATCGGTCGGTTCGTGGGGATCTCGAGGACGCCGATCTTGTAGGTCTCCTCGAACTCGGTCAGCTGGGTCTTGGCCGTTCCCGTCATGCCGGCGAGCTTGTCGTACATCTTGAAGTAGTTCTGGATCGTGATCGTCGCGAGCGTCTGGTTCTCTTCCTTGATCTTGACGCCCTCCTTGGCCTCGATCGCCTGGTGCAGGCCCTCGGAGTAGCGGCGTCCCTCGAGCACGCGACCCGTGAACTCGTCGACGATCTTGACCTCGCCCTGCTGCACGACGTAGGCGACGTCGCGCTTGTAGAGCTCCTTGGCGCGCAGCGCATTGTGCAGGTGGTGCACGAGCATCGTGTTGACGTTGTCGTAGAGGTTCTCCAGCTGGAGGATCTCCTCGACCTTCGCGACACCGGCCTCGGTCACCGCGACCTGGAACTTCGACTCGTCGACCTCGTAGTCCTCGTCCTTGCGCAGGCGCGGCGCCACGCGGGCGAACGTCTGGTACCACTTCGCCGAGTCCGAGACCATGCCCGAGATGATCAAGGGCGTGCGCGCCTCGTCGATCAGGATCGAGTCGACCTCGTCGACGATCGCGAAGTGGTGGCCGCGCTGCACGCACTGATCGAGGCGCATCGCCATGTTGTCGCGCAGGTAGTCGAACCCGAACTCGTTGTTGGTGCCGTAGGTGATGTCGGCGGCGTAGGCGGGGCGGCGCTGCTCGGGGCTCATGGAGGCCTGGATCAGCCCGACGTCGAGGCCGAGGAACCGGTAGACGCCGCCCATCCACTCGGAGTCGCGCTTGGCGAGGTAGTCGTTCACGGTGACGATGTGCACCCCGTGACCGCCCACCGCGTTCAGGTACCCCGGCAGCGTGGAGACGAGGGTCTTCCCCTCACCGGTCTTCATCTCGGCGATGTTGCCCTGGTGCAGGGCGGCGCCACCCATCAGCTGGACGTCGAAGTGGCGCTGGCCGATCGTTCGGCGCGCGGCCTCGCGCGCGACCGCGAACGCCTCGGGGAGCAGGTCGTCGAGCGATTCACCGTTGGCCGCCCGTTCCCGGAAGGCGACCGTCTTGGCGCGCAGCTCGTCGTCGTCGAGATCCTCGGTCTCCGGCTCATACGTGGTCACGAGCCGGGCGAGCTCTTCGAGCCGCTTGAGCTTGCGCCCCTCGCCGATATTGGAGAACTTGTCGATGACCTGCACGGCTGATCCTTCGGGGGTTCGGCTGGAGCTTCCATCGTACCCGCGGCTGCGGCATCAACCCGCAGGCGGGCTCGGCTACAGCGAGCCCTCGAGCTCCCCGAGACGGGCGACGAGCAGCGCGTTCTCGGCGTAGTTCACCGGGCAGGCGATCACGGTCACACCGTCGCCCGCGAGCGCGGTCCGCAACGTCGGGAGGAGCTCGTCGGGCTCGCCGATCAGATGCCCGGTCGCGCCGTAGCTCGCGGCCAGCTGGACGAAGTCCGGATTGCCGAACGAGACCGCGGAGCGGCGGCCGAAATGCAGATCCTGCTTCCAGCCGATCAGCCCGTAGCCGCCGTCGACCCAGACGAGCACCACGAGCGGCACGCGCTCGCGCACGGCGGTCTCGAGCTCGGCCGCGCTCATCAGGAACGCACCGTCGCCCACGACCGCGAGGACCTTGCGATCCGGGTGGACCATCCGCGCGGCGATCGCGCCCGGCAACGCGAACGCCATCGTCGCGAGCCCGTTGGACAGCAGGCACGTGTTCGGCTCGTACGTCGGGTACAGCCGCGCCATCCACATCTTGGCCGCCCCCGTGTCGCACAACACGATGTCCTCGCGATCCATCGCCTCTCGGATGTCGTGCACGATCCGTGCGGGCGTCATCGGGAACGCCGCGTCGGTGGCTCCCCGCTCCCACTCCTCCCGGAGGAGCTCCTTGACCGGCGGCACCGCGGTCACCACCGGATGCACGGTCGTCGCCTCGGCGATCGCATCGAGCGCCTCGCCGATCGAACCCTGGAGGCCGACCTCGAGCGGGTAGTTCGCGTCCACCTCCGCGACCGTGCGGTGCACATGGATGATCCGTTTGTCGGCCAGGGGGTTCCAGCGCGCGGGCGAATACTCGACGATGTCGTAGCCGACGGCGACGACCAGATCGGAGCGGTCGAACCCGAAGTTCGCGTAGTCGCGCACCATGAAGCCGATCGTGCCGAGGGCGTTCGGATGATCGTCGGAGATGGCGCCCTTCCCTTGGAAGGTCGTTGCAACCGGGATCGCGAGGCGCTCGGCGAACCGACGCAAGGCATCCACCGCGTGATCTCGCGCCACGCCCGCCCCCGCGAGCACCACCGGGTGCGTCGCCTGCCCGAGCGCCTGGGCCGCGCGGCGCACCTGGTCCTCGGACGGCGACGGATCCCGGGGGACGTTGACCTTCAGCGGGACGGCGCCGGTGCGGTACTCGGCGACGTCCTCGGGAAGCACGATGAACGTCGCGCCCGGACGTTCCGTTTCCGCCTGCTTGAAAGCCTTGCGGACCATCTCCGGCGCGGCGTCCGGCAAGGTGATCATGTCGCCCCACTTCGTCACGGGCCGGTACAACGCGACGAGGTCGACGACCTGATGTGACTCCTTGTAGAGGCGGTCGAGGCCAGCCTGCGCCATCAGCGCGACCAGCGGGTGCGAGTCGAGCTGCGCATCGGCGATCCCCAGGACGAGGTTGAGCGCCCCTGGTCCGAGGGTCGCCAGACAGACACCGGCTCGGCCGGTGAGCGCACCGTAGATGTCCGCCATGAATGCGGCCCCGCGCTCGTCGCGCGCCGTGACGAACCGGATCGGGGAGTCGACGAGCGCGTCGATCACGTGGAGGTTCTCCTCGCCGGGAAGCCCGAAGACGTACTCGACGTACTCGTTCTCCAGGCACGCCACGAGGAGCTGCGCGACGCTGCGCTCGCTCCCCTCGGTCATGTGCGCAAGCCTACCCTTGCCCCGGCGCACACCCGGCGGTACCGTCGCCGGCGATGGCAGCTCAGCCCGCGCGACCCGACGTGCGCTCACGCACGCGGATGGGCGTCGAGCCGTTGCTCTGGATCCTCGGGGCCTTGGCGGTGGGTGCGGTCGCGCTCACGATCGTGGTCCGTGTCCAAGATCGCTCGGGTCACGTCCCTCCGTCCTCGATGTTCGCCGCAGCCGGGATCGTGCTGTCACTGATCGCGATGCTCGCGGTCACCGCCGCCACGTACCGCGTCGGCGTGCCGTTGCGCGCGGCGATCGCGTTCGGCGCCGGGTTCGCCGCCATCGCGATCGCGAAGTTCGGGTTCGGCGCGACCGCGCTGTTCCAGGGCAATCGACGGGAGGACATCCAGAACGTCGGTGGCCTCACGTCGGGCGGAATGATCGTGGTGATCGGGGTGGCGGTCGGGCTCCTCTATGTGGCCGCCGTGTGGCTCCTCGCCGTATCCCTACGGCCGGCACCGCCGCCGGACGGCCCCGGTCTGAAACCACTCCTGGCCCTCCTGGTGGTCGGGGGTGTGGCGGCGGCGGTGACCGCCTTCTTCGCGACGACCGCGGCGCTCCAATACATCGTCTTCGCGATGACCGGCTTGGAAGCGACAGGGATCGCGGTGGCACTCTTCGTGGCCGCCACCCTCGTCGCCCTCGCCTTCAACGACACCGCCAGGCGCGCCCGCGCCGTGGGCACGGTGTCGATGTACGTCACGGTGGCGTGGGTCGCCATCGCGTTCGTGTTGGTGTTCCACGTGCTGTGGATCGTGTTCCTCCTCGCCGTCGTCGCGCTCTGGCCACTGCGATCGGTGACGCCGAAATGAGCTCGCGTCGGCCGCGGCTCCTCGCGCGGATGGTTCGGCCGCGGGCCGCCTTCACCATGTGGACGTTCATGATCATCGGCCTGGCGCGTCACGCGGGTCCGACCATCTCGTTGGATCTCGTTGCCGCCACCATCGCGCTGCTCGCCAGCTACGCGGTCGCAACGAGCGTGAACGACATCGCCGACGTCGAGATCGATCGAGCGAACGGGCTGCGGGATGCCAGCCGGCCGCTGGTGACCGGGGCGGCGACGGCCGGCGACCTGCGATGGACCGCGACGATGGCGGCCGGCGCCGCCGCGGTCGCCTCGCTGCCGCTCGGTCCGGCGGGCGTGGCGGTGATCGGGCTCTGCCTCGCGGTCGACGTGGCGTACTCCGCGGCTCCGATCCGCTTCTCCCGACGCTGGACGCTTGCGCCGATCGTTCTCACCGCCGCCTACGTCGCGCTCCCATACTGGCTCGGGATCGTCGTCGCCCACGACCGGTGGCGGTCCGTCGATGTGGTGCTCCTGGGCGGTCTGTGCGTGCTGTTCTTCGCGCGGATCATCCTGAAGGACGTGCGCGACCGGGTCGGCGACGCTGCGCACGGCAGGTCCACCTTGTTGCTTCGCCTCGGGAAGCGGCCGACCTGCGCGCTCAGCGTGGCTGGCGCACTCGCTGGGTGCGCGATCATCACCCTCGCGATCGCGCCGCCCCCGGCGATCGCGGTAGCGATCGCCCTGGACACCGCCGCGATCGTCTGGATGCTGCTGCGCCTGCGCCGCGAGGTCGACCTTCGCGGAGAGCTCATCGCGATCGGGGCGGCGGCGCGGGCCGGCAACGCCGTCTTGATCACGGTGGTGGCCTGGTTGCTCCTTTCGGCCCAGGATGCGCCGGGCGCCCAAGCCTCGATGCTGGTCGGCGTGTTGACCGTTGTGAGCGCTGTGAGCTTCCTGGCGCTCGCCCGCCACCCCGAGCGCGCACGGATCACGTACAAGGCCTAGCCGGGCAGGAGCTGGCGGGTCAGCTGCGCGTGTCCGACGTGCTCTCGGAGATGGTCCAGCGCGTGCAGGAGCGCCCAGGCGGCTGTCACGGGCTCCTCGGCCTCCGTGCCGGTGCGCCACGGCGCGGTACCGGTCTTCCCCGGATCGATACCTTCGGCGCCCGCCAAGATCTCGCGGCATGCATCCGACGTCGCGTCGACCGACGCGAGGAAGGCGACGGGATCATCTACACGCGTCTCGAACTCTCGCGGCCGGTCGCGCGGCGGCAGCGCCGACCCGGTCGCCAGCGCGAGCCACGAATGGGTGCTGGCGAGCGCATGGACGGCAAGCACAGCGAGCGGGTTCGTGCCGTCACCGCCAGGACGGTCGTTCAGGGCGTTCGCGTCGAGGCCCTCGAGCTGCTTGCGGAGCTCACGCAACGATCCATCGAGCGTCGTCCGCGCGGCTTCGAGGAGCGCGTCGGGCACGTCAGGTGATCTCGATCATCTTCTCGCGCACGGCGTAGACGACCGCTTCCATGCGCGAATGCAGATGGAGCTTCTCGAGGATGTTGCGGATGTGGTTCTTGACCGTGTTCTCCGAGATGAAGAGCTGCTTGGCGATGTCGCGGTTGTTGAGACCCTGCGCGACGAGCTTGAGGACCTCCATCTCGCGGTCGGTGAGCCGCGGTGACGGCATCGGCGGCCGTTCGTCGGCGGTCTTGGACATCGCCGCGAACTCGGTGAGCAGCTTGGACGCCATCGACGGCGAGATCCGCGACTGCCCGGCCCAAACGCTGCGGATCGCGTCGGCGACCTCCTCGATCGGGATCTCCTTGAGCAGGTACCCCGACGCACCCGCCTTGATCGCATCGTAGAGGTCGGCCTCGTCGTCGCTGATGGTCAGCATCAGGATCTTCACGTGCGGCAGCAGGTCGCGGATCTGCGAGGTCGCCTCGATCCCGGATCGCCGTGGCATCCGGACATCCATCAAGACGACGTCGGGCATCAGATCCTGTGACTTCTCCACCGCCTCTTGGCCGTCAGAGGCCTCCCCGACCAGCTCGAGATCGGGTTCGTTGCCCAGGACCATCTCGAGGCCCCTGCGGAACAACGCGTGATCGTCGACGACCATCACCCGGAGACGCTCACCGTCGCCGTTCTTCGTCACCCAGCGCTCCTTCCGGTTGACCGGCCGGTGTCCCCCAGCTCGGCCTCAGGTACAGCCCCGGCTTCTGCATCGGCGGCTGGGGCGTATCCTAAAGCACCCTTGTCGTGGACCGGCCGCCTCTTGCGGTGATGATCGCGGAGCTGCCGTTCCAGCTTGTCCCGGACGCGATCCATCGCCGTTGAGACATCCTCTGCCTCGGCGTGGGCCCGGAAGGTCTTCCTGGGGATCCTGAGGGACGCCTCGACCCGCTTGAGGCCGTCGACCCGGGGGTGGTGCTCGTTGATCAGCTCGAGGTCCAGCGCGGTCGCACGCGGCTCGATGCGCCCGAGCGGGGCGAGCTTCTGCTCCGCGAGCCCCCGGATCGTGTCGGTCACCTGCAGGCCCCGCCCCGTGAACGTCATGTCCATCCCTGACGGTCCTCCTGTCGCGAGACGGGCTCTCGTCCGGCTGACCTGGTCTTTTGCCCCACACCCGCCTGCTGGAGCGCTCGCCCGGCCGCCTGGACGTCCACGGCACCCGAACTCCCGCCCTCTCCCGGTCGCCCGGGGCAGGACTGACATCTAAACCGCGCCATGCTCAGCCACCAACGGTGGCCTTACGTGGGTCGTTTCGCCCGCGGCTGGCATCGACTACCGGGGAGGATCCCCGGGCAACCACAGACCCGGACGAGAGCCCGCTTGAGGATAGGCGGGCTGTGCCGGACGGCGCAACGCCCGCCGCCGGCGTGCGATCGAGCGGGCAGCGGTGACCGCGTGCACCTCCGTCGCGCCGGCCTCGCGAAGCACGTCGGCGGCAGCGGCCAGCGTCGCGCCCGTCGTCAGCACGTCGTCGACCAGCAGGACCCGCGGCGGCGCGGGACGGCTGGCTCGGAACACACCGTGCATCGCCATCCGCCGCTCGGCGCCCGAGCGCTTCGCCTGGGGCGCGGTCGAGACCGGGCGACGCAGCTGCCGCCGGGCCGGGCGCTCGGTGACGCGGGCGAGCGCGACGGCGAGCGCGCGCGCCTGGTCGTATCCGCGCTCCGCGCGCCGGCCTCGCGCCAGCGGCACCCACGTGACGACGTCGACGTCGGGGACACGCCCGGCGCTCGCGATCGCGTCGGCGAACGCCGGGGCGACGTCACGCCAGCCCGAGAACTTCAACCGCAGGACCGCGCGACGCGCCGGCCCGTCGTAGACGAAGGCCGATCGCATGGACGTCAGCGACGGCGGCGGACAGTCCTCGCACGTCCGTTGCGGCCGGTCGGTCGGGTTGCCGCACCGCTCGCACCACGGCGGTTCGATCGGCCGCAGCCGCGACGCGCAGTCCGGACAGAACGGCCACGGACCGGCGCGACACCCGGCGCACGACCGTGGGAACAGGGCGTCGAGCACCCGGACCACCATCGCGCGACCCTACCGACGCGCACCGACACGGGGCGGTACGGGTTCCCGTCGGCTAGGGCAGCGCGACCTCGACCGGCGCCTCGCCCTTGATCTGGATCGTCAACGTGCGCTGCGAGCGGAGCGCCGGGTAGCCGGTCAGCACACCGCGGCCGGTCTCCTCGTCGAACACGATGTCGAGCACGGTGTGGCGCCGGCCGTCGACCGACAGCGCAACCGTCGGCTCGGCGTCGGCGGCGAACGCGAGCCGCATCGTGTCGCCCAGACACTCGAGGGTCTCGAGCGCGACGCTCGACACCTTGTCGCCGATCGTCACGCGGCCCCGCCGCACCGCCGCACGCGGCCAAGGGATCGCGAACCGGTCGCCGGGACGGACCACCTCGGGGTCCCCGTCGACGACGATGTCGCATTCGAGCCGATACCAGCCGGAGGCCATGTCCATCGTGGAGACCTCGAACGGCACGAACGTCTCCTGCGTCGGCGAAACCTCGAGCACCGCGGACGCCACGCCCACCGGCTGCGGTGTGCCGCCGCTGAGCTCGGCCGCGTGGGCCGCCTCGAGCCGGACCTGGTGCGGCATCCCGTCGGCCCCGCGCACCAGGAGCGCGCCCTTCACCGCCGCCGGGAATCGCTCGAACTTCGCTCGGATCGCGACGAGGTCACCCATCCGCGCGAGCCTAGCCCGTCCTCAGGTGCCCTGCTGCCACGAATGCAGGTAGTGCACCTGCTCGGGCGTCAGCTCGTCGATCTCGACGTCCATCGCGCGGAGCTTCAGCCGCGCGACCTCCTTGTCGATCTCCGGCGGCACCGGGTAGACGCGCTTCTCGAGCGTGGCGTGGTTCTGCACCATCCATTCGACCGACAGCGCCTGGTTCGCGAACGACATGTCCATCACCGCCGCGGGGTGACCCTCGGCCGCGGCGAGGTTGACGAGCCGCCCCTCCCCGAGCAGGTTGATCCGGCGGCCGTCGGCAAGGGTGTACTCATCGACGGACTGGCGCAGCCGCCGGACCCCACCGGTCGCGAGCTCGCGCAGGTCCTCCTTGGAGATCTCGACATCGAAGTGCCCGCTGTTGCACACGATGGCGTTGTCCTTCATCAGCTCCATGTGCTCGCGCCGGATCACGCTGGTGTCGCCGGTGACGGTGATGAACAGGTCGCCGATCCGGGCCGCTTCGCGCATCGGCAGCACGCGGAAGCCCTCCATCACAGCCTCGAGGGCGACCGTCGGGTCGACCTCGGTGACGATGACGTGGGCACCCATCCCGCGCGCACGCGAGGCCACTCCGCGCCCGCACATCCCGTAGCCGGCGATCACGACGGTCCGGCCGGCGAGCAGCCGGTTGGTCGCGCGCATCACGGCGTCGAGCGTCGATTGCCCGGTCCCGAACCGGTTGTCGAAGAGATGCTTCGTGTCGGCGTCGTTCACGGACACGATCGGATAGCCGAGCGCGCCGTCGTTCGCCATCGCCCGCAGCCGGATCACGCCGGTGGTCGTCTCCTCCGTCCCGCCGAGGACGTGGGTGAGCTGGTCGGCGCGCTGGGTGTGCACGACGCTCACGAGGTCCGCGCCGTCGTCCATCGTCACCTGGGGCTTGAGATCGAGCACCGCGTTCAGGTGCTTGTAGTAGGTGTCGTTGTCCTCGCCCTTGATCGCGAAGGTCTCGACCCCGCTCTGCTCGGTGAGCGCGGCCGCGACGTCGTCCTGGGTCGACAGCGGGTTCGACGCCGCGAGCAACACCTCGGCACCCCCGGCCGCAAGGGTCTCCATCAGGTTCGCGGTCTCGGTCGTGACGTGGAGGCACGCCGCGATCCGGATGTCCTTCAGCGGCTGTTCCTTCTCGAAACGTTCCTTGATCTGCGCGAGCACCGGCATCTCGCCGCCGGCCCACTCGATACGTTGGCGTCCCTCGGGCGCGAGGCCCGGGTCTTTGATGTCAGCCATCCTGGAGCTCCTTCCGGGGGAGGCGTGGCAGCAGGTCCACGAGGAGCCTCCCGATGGCGGCCGCGGTCGACATCGACACGCGGAGCACGTCCTCGTGCGTCACGGGTTCACTGAGTGCGTTGGTCAGGCTACAGATGCCGAGCACCCGCATGCCGAGGGCATGCGCCGGAAGGGATTCCGGCACCATCGACATGCCGACCACGGTCGCGCCCGCGCGAGCGAGCATCTCAACCTCGGCGGGCGTCTCGTAGGCGGGGCCTCGCATCGCCGCGTAGACGCCCTCGGTGGCGCGGATGCCCAGCGCCGCCGCAGATTCGAGCGCGAGCGCCCTGAGCGTCGGGTCATAGATCCGGGCGCTCACGAACGCGGGGGAGCCGTCGGCGAACCGCCACCGCACCAGCGGGACCGATCCGGTGAAGTTGAGGTGGTCCCGCAAGATCACCGCCGTGCCGGCGATGAGGTCGGGCACGACCGCGCCCACCGCGGCGGTCAGGATCATCGTGTCGGCGCCGAGCGCGTGCGCGAGCCGCGGGAGCAAGGCGGGAACGTCCGGGTCGTGTCCCTCGTACAGATGGAACCGGCCCCGGAACCCCGCGATGGGCACGCCGGCGATCTCCCCGAGCACCAGCTCGCCGGTGTGACCGGGCACCGTGATCGCCGGGAACCCCGGCAGGTCGGCGTACGGGAGCGTGTCGTCGATCCGTAGCGACGCGCCGAGCGCCGGACCGAGCCCGGAGCCCAGCACGATCCCGGCGCGTGGCTCGACGACGGACCGCGTGCGGACGACGGCGGCGGCGGACTCGGCGAGACGGTCGGGCGGGCCGGCGGGACCGGCGCTCATCCCAGGTCCATCGCGGCCAGCGCCGCCTTCAGCCCCTGGATCACCTCGACGGGCGTCGGGTCGGCGCCGGTGCGAAGCCCGACGTAACAGCTCGCGAAGTCGCCGATCGTGACGAGCGACAGCAGCGTCGCGAGCGGCCCACGACCCGGCACCGTCACCTCGCGGACCTCGGCCCCGGCGTCACGCGCGATGTCAAGCGACAGTGGGAAGCGCGCCGCGATCTCGCGCTGCTCATGGTCCGATCGCAGCGCGATCACGGCGTGCATCGAGCCGAACGGCTTGACCCACCCGACCACCTCGTTGTGGTCGAGCTCCGACATCGCGGCGTGCCACGCCGGCACCTTGCCGTTCTCGTTCATCTGCGTCTTCCAGCGCATCGCGGCGACGGCGCCCACCCCTTCGGCGCCCCACACCACGGCGACACGGTCGCCGAGCCAGGCGGCGAGCTCCTTCGCGGGGTTGTCGGCGAGCGGGACGTCGGGGGTCATCCCGGCGGTCAGCGCGCGGACCGACGTCAGGGTCTCCTTGACGTCGCCCGCGAGCGAGGGCACGAGCCCCGCGCCTTCCAGCGCGCCGAGCATCGCGAAGGTCAGATGACCGAGGGCCGCACGCGGCTGGAACCCCGCGGGCACCGACGCGGTGGCGATCGCGTGCTCCTCGC
>Ga0207648_10003027_pt1 | contig 17758 bp, 15 predicted proteins | sample KBSMisM32_FD_184310 | JGI IMG/M metagenome (GOLD analysis project Ga0207648, IMG submission 184310) | Miscanthus rhizosphere microbial communities from Kellogg Biological Station, Michigan, USA - KBS Miscanthus M3-2 (SPAdes) (version 2) | ecosystem: Host-associated > Plants > Roots >...
GCGCAGCGCGTGATGGCGGGCGAAGGCGAGATCTTCGTCGCCGGCGGCGTCGAGTCGATCTCGCTGGTGCAGAACGAGATGAACAAGCACCACTTCCAGGACGAGTGGCTGCACCGCCACCATCCCGAGACCTACTGGCCGATGCTGCAGACCGCCGAGTACGTGGCGCGCCGCTACGGCATCTCGCGCGAGAAGCAGGACGAATACGGCGTGCAAAGCCAGCAGCGCGCGGCCAAGGCGCGGGCCGAAGGCAGGTTCAGGGACGAGATCGTGCCGATCACCACCAAGATGAAGCTGGTCGACAAGAACACCGGCCACGAGACCATGAAGGAAGTGACCGCGGCGGAGGACGAGGGCATCCGTCCGGACACCACCTACGAGGGCGTGTCGCAGATCAAGCCCGCGGTCGAGGGCGGCTGCATCGCGGCGGGCAACGCCAGCCAGTTCTCCGACGGCGCCTCGGCCGCGGTGGTGATGAGCGGCAAGGAAGCCGCGCGCCGCAACCTGAAGCCGCTGGGCATCTTCCGCGGCTTCGCCGCCGCGGGCTGCGACCCGAAGGAGATGGGCATCGGCCCGGTCTTCGCGGTGCCCAAGCTGCTGCAGCAGGCGGGCAAGAGCGTGAGCAGCATCGACCTCTGGGAGCTGAACGAGGCCTTCGCGGTGCAGGTGCTCTACTGCCGCGACCGCATCGGCATCCCGCACGACAGGCTGAACGTGAACGGCGGCGCGATCGCGCTCGGCCATCCGTACGGCATGTCGGGCGCGCGCCTCACCGGCCACGCGCTGATCGAGGGGCGGCGCCGCGGCGCGAAGTTCGTGGTGGTGACGATGTGCATCGGCGGCGGCATGGGCGCCGCCGGGCTGTTCGAAGTCATCAATTAACGACACCCTGGCGGCCCATCGCCCGGAAGCCCCGCCGTAACAAAGCGGGGACAAGATTGCTGCCGTACTCGCAACAAGGAGACGGCACATGACCCTCGACGACGTTTACGGCCCGGACGAAGACCAGTTCCCCCTCGAGCAGGAAGCCGAGGACTGGGATGAGGAGACCCTCGGCCTGGACTGGGAAGAGAGCGAAGCGCAGGAGATCTGCCGGGAGATCAGCTCGATCCGCTGATTTTTCGTGAAATATGCGGCGCAAAGGACTGTCAAATGTTCTTAAGCCGCTGTTCAAGCGCCGGGAAAGCGCCCACGCTGTACTCATGGCCACCCGGCGACTCTATCGACGCACCAAGGCAGGCACCGTGGCGTGGCAAGGCCAGGATGCCAGCGTCCCGCTCGAATACCGCCGCGTTCTCGGCGTAATCGAAGGCGACATGCACCCGGACAGCTTCCGGGCACGCTTGCCGTTCACCGAAAGCGGCCTGCAGGCGCTGCTCGAGGACCTGGTCGAGGACGGCTACCTGGAAGCGGTGGACGCTGCAGAGAGCCACGACTTGGACTTCACCGGCAACTTCAGCCTGGCCGACCTGCGCAAAGCCGCCGCGCGCTAGGGGCGCAGCGGCAGAGTAAAACTGAAGGTCGAGCCCTGCCCCGGCGTACTGTCGAGGCGGATCTCGCCACCATGGAGCTCGACGAAGCGGCGCGTGAGGGCGAGACCCAACCCCGTGCCCTCCGCCTTGCGCTGGCGATCGCGCCCGACCTGGCGGAATTCCTCGAAAACCACCGCCTGATCCTCCGGGGCGATGCCGATGCCGGTATCGCGCACCGCGACCTCGATCGCGCCGTTCGCGCGCTTCGCTGACACATCCACTTTGCCGCCGTCGGGCGTGAACTTCACCGCGTTCGACAGCAGGTTCAGCATGATCTGCTTGAACTTGCGCTCGTCGCCCCGGAACTCGCCCAGGCTCTCATCCACCTCCAGGCCGAGCGCGATCGAATGGCGCTGCGCGCGCTCGCGGATGAGGGTGATGGCATTCGATAGCGCGCTGGGCAGATGGAAGCTGGACAGCTCGAGCTCCATGCGCCCGGCCTCGATCTTGGAGAGGTCGAGGATGTCGTTGATCAGCGAGAGCAGGTGGCGCCCGGACTCGTGGATGTCCTTCAGGTACTCGCCCTGCTTCTCGTTGACCTCGCCGAACATGCGATCCGACAGCGCCTCCGAAAAACCGATGATCGCGTTGAGCGGCGTGCGCAGCTCGTGCGACATGTTGGCGAGGAACTCCGACTTGTGCTTGTTGGCGATCTCGAGCTGCGCGCTCTTGTCCGTGATCTCGTTGAACAAGCGCACGTTCTCGATGGCGATGACCGCTTGGTCGGCGAAGGTCTGCAGCATCTTGACGTGCTGCTCGGAAAAGGGCCGCATCTGCGTGCGCCGGACCGAGATGGTGCCGATGGCGACGTCATCGCGCACCATGGGAACCACCAGCAGGGTGCGGAACTCCTCGCCATGCTCCAGGAATCGTGCCTCCGGATAATCCGCGCGCACGGCGGGATCCATCACATCATGCAGGTGGATGGTCCGGCTCTCGAGAAAAGCGCGTCCGGCAACGGCCTTGCGGGAAATACGCACTGGGCCCGGCGGCAGCGGAATGCTGCCGATGTGCATCGCGGCATGCAGGAACTCTCCGTCTGCCAAGCGGATGTGCACGTTGCTCGCTTCACACAGCTGCGCTGCGCTTTCAGCCACGGCGCGCAGCACCGGCTGGATGTCGGCAGGCGATCCGGAAATAACCCGCAGGATCTCGGCCGTCGCCGTCTGCCGCTCCAGCGCATCCTTCGTCTCGTTGAACAGCCGCACGTTCTCGATCGCGATCACCGCCTGGTTGGCGAACAGACTGAGGAGCGCGATCTGCTTCTCGGTGAACGGCTTGACCTCGCGCCGGTAGATGGTGAGCCCGCCGACCACGCGGGAGTCCTTGATCAGCGGCACCGCGAGGTAGGTCCTAGCCCCGCCCAGGTCGACCACGGGCGTGGTCATCGGGCGGCCTTCGCGGTAGGTCGGCGACTCCTTGAGGTCGTGAATATGGATCGGCCTGCGCTCGTCGGCCATGCGCGCCAGCGGTCCGCCCGGCGCCAGCGGGAAGGCGCCGCGCTCGGACAGCCATTTCGCGAACTCCGCGTTCGCGCCACATTGCGCGACCGTGCGGTACTTCTCCCCGTCGTAGAGGCCGAGCAAGCCGAGATGCGCGCCGCACAATTGCGTGGCGTTCTTCAGGATCGCGTCGAACACCGGACCGAGGTCGGTCGGGGAGCTGCTGATGACGCCGAGGACGTCGCTGGTCGCCGTCTGCTGCTCGAGCGCCTCCTTGGTCTCGTTGAACAGGCGCGCGTTCTCGATCGCAATGACTGCCTGCGTCGCGAACGACTCGAGCAGGCTTGCCTCCTGCGAGGTAAACGACCGCACCTCCACCCGCCAGACGTTGAGGACGCCGATCGGCTCGTCGCCGCGGAGTAGCGGCACGGACAGGACCGAGCGGACTCCGGTCGCGCGCTGGTTGTCGCGTGCATCCGGATATTCCGAATCGAGGATCGGCACCAGATCCGGAATGTTGATCGTCTTCCGCTCCAGATAGGTCCGCGCGCTGATCAACGTTCGACGGAGCGGCAGATCCGTCGTCGGCAAAGCGCCGGGCCGCTCTCCCGCCACCGCCATGCGCCGCAGCACGTCGCCACGCGCAAGCCAGAGCGACGAGTTCGCCGCGCCGAACAGCTTGGCGGTCCGCTCGGCAAGGGCGTCGAGCACCGGCTGCACATCGGCTACGGATCTGCTGATGACCGAGAGAATGTCGGCGGTTGCGGTCTGCCGTTCGAGCGCCTCCTTGGTCTCGTTGAACAGCCGCACGTTCTCGATCGCGATCACCGCCTGGTCGGCGAAGGTTTGGAGCAGCGCGACCTGCTTGTCGGTAAAGCCATCGGGTGCGTCCCAGCCCATCACGATCGCCCCGATCGGGGCGCCGGCGCGAAGCATCGGCATCGTCACCTGGCTTCGCGTACCGAGTGCTTCGATCATCTCGCGCGATAGCGGCGGAACGGTCTGGTCGCGCTGGATGTCGTGGACGAAGCGCGCGCGCAGACCGAGGATCGCCTGTCCCACGGTGGTGTCCTGAGCGGCGGGCCGTGGGTACACGCGCTGGACCTGGCCGAGCCCGGGCGTGCTCAGGCCTTGGCTCGCCACCATGTGGATCATCGACCCGTCGTACCGGTACACACGCCCGAAGCGCGCCCCGCACAGCCGCACGGCGCTCTCGACGATGACCTTGAACACCGGCTGCGCGTCGGTCGGCGAGCTGGCGATCACCTTTAGGATCTCCGCGGTCGCGGTCTGCTGCTCGAGCGCCTCCCTGGTCTCGTTGAACAGGCGCACGTTCTCGATCGCGATCACCGCCTGGTCTGCGAAGGTCTGCAGCAGGGCGATCTCTTCCTTCGAGAACGGGCGCACTTCCGGCCGCCAGCAGTTGATCGTGCCGATGGCCTTGCCACCGCGCAGCAGCGGCACGGCGAGCAGCGAGCGGAAACCCAAAGCGCGCTGGTTGCCGCGCGCATCCGGATATTCGGAGTCGAGCAGCGGTACGACGTCAGCGACGTGGACGGCCCGGCGATCGATGAACGCGCGCCCGTTCACCAGCGTGCGACGGATCGGCATCTCGAGAGACCCGGAAACCAGTCCGGAACTGGCTACGCGCCGCAGCACCCCTCCGTCCGCAAGGAACACGGACGAATGCCTGACGCCGGACAGCTTGGCGGCGCGTTGCGCGACGGCTTCCAGGACCGGCTGCAGGTCCGTGGGCGAGCTGCTGATGACCTTGAGGATCTCCGCGGTCGCCGTCTGCCGCTCGATGGCCTCGTCGCGCTCCCGGAGCGCGACCGCGAGTTTCGCGGCTGCCGAAGCGCGGCGCGCGGTCCGGCGCGCGGGCTTTTTCTTGCCGGTTCGCCTGGCGGGCGTTGCCATCAGCTCTTGAGCGCGAATGCCGGCACGGGCTGCGAGAAGCCCTTGAGGGTGAGCGGTCCGACCGGGTCGAAGGCGAACGCGCCGTCGAGCGCAGCCATCGACTTGCGGTCGAGCAGCACCTGCCCGCCTTTGGCTTCGGCGCACAAGCGCGCCGCCAGGTTGGTGACGTTGCCGATCGCGGCATAGTCCCAGCGCCCCTCGAAGCCGATCGCGCCGAGCGTGGCGTAGCCCTGCGCGATGCCGACGCCGAGCGCGAGGTCGTAGCCACGCTTCTCCCAGAGCTTGCCGATCGGTACGAAGGCCTGGTGCATCGCCATCGCGGTTTTCACCGCGTGCTCGGCGGGCTTGTCGACCGGCAGCGGGTCGTTGAAGAACACCATCACCGCGTCGCCGGCGAAGCGCTCGAGCGTGCCCTGGTGCTCGAGCACGAGCTTGCCGAGCGCCGCGTGATAGGCGCGCAGGAGGTCCATTACCTCCTCGGGCTCGGCGCTCTCGGTGAAGTGGGTAAAGCCGCGCAGATCGAAGAAGGCAACGGTGATCTCGCGCCGATGGGTCTTGAGAAGATCCTCTCCCTTGCCGGCGGCGATCGCCTCGGCGAGCTGCGGCGAGAAGAAGCTTTTCAGCCGCGCGAGGCGCTCGTCCTGCAATCCCTTGATGCGCAGCAGCGACTTCACGCGCGCGAACAGCTCGGGCTGGTTCACCGGCTTGGAGAGGAAGTCGTCGGCGCCGGCTTCGATCCCCTTCACGCGCTCCTGGTGCGGGTCGAGCGAGGTGCACATCACCACCGGCAGCAGCGCGGTTTCGGGCTCCGAGCGCAGCTTGCGGCAGACGTCGTAGCCGGACATGCCCGGCATCATCACGTCGAGCAGCACCAGGTCGGGCTTCTCCTTTGCGACCTGGGCGAGCGCCTCGTCGCCGTTGGCCGCGGTGCAGACCTGGTAGCCCTTCACCGACAACAGGTCGCCCAGCAGCTTGACGTTCTGCGGCGTGTCGTCGACCACCAGGATTTTCGGCTTGGTCATTTCCTTTCCACCAGGCGCTTCACCGTGTCGAGAAACTCCTTCAGGTCGATCGGCTTGCCGAGGAAGGCGTCGAAGCCGGCTGCGGTAATCGCGCTGCGATCGGTCGGCGTCACCGAAGCGGTGAGCGCCACGACCGGGATGCCTTTGGTCGTTTCGTGCGCGCGGATCTGGCGGAAGGCCTCGATGCCGTTGATGCCCGGAAGCTGAATGTCCATGAGCACGAGGTCGGGTTTCTTTTCCCGGGCCAGCTTCACACCTTCCTCGCCGGAGACCGCCTCAAGCGTGCGGTAGCCCTTGGCCTGCAGGACGTCGCGCGCGAGCTTCATGTTCTTGTCGTTGTCCTCGACGATCAGCACTGTGCTCATGGGCGCACCCTCATTGGCGTAGCGGAAGCGTTATGGTGAAGGTGGAGCCCTTGCCGAGGGCGCTGTCCAGACGTACCGCGCCGCCATGGAGCTCGACGAAGCGCCGCGTCAGCGCAAGGCCGAGGCCTGTGCCCTCGGCCTTGCGCGTGTAGTCGCGCCCGACCTGCTTGAATTCCTCGAACACCGTGGCGTGGTCTTCGGGCGCGATGCCGATGCCGGTGTCCTTCACCGCGATCTCGACCGTGCCGTTGAACTTCTTCGCCGACACGTCGACCTTGCCGCCGTCGGGCGTGAACTTCACCGCGTTGGACAGCAGGTTGACCACGATCTGCTTGAACTTGCGCTCGTCGGCGCGGAAAGCGCCGAGGCGCTCGTCGAGCTGCAGCGAAAGCCCGATGCCGTGGCGCTGCGCGCGCTCGCGCACCAGCGTCATCGCGTTGGTGAGCGCGCTCGGCAGGTGGAAGCTGGTGATCTCCAGCTCCATGTGGCCGGCCTCGATCTTCGACAGATCGAGGATGTCGTTGATCAGGGAAAGCAGGTGGCGCCCGGACTCGTGGATGTCCTTCAGATAATCGGCCTGCTTCTCGTTGATCTCGCCGAACATGCGCTCGGACAGCACTTCCGAGAAGCCGATGATCGCGTTGAGCGGCGTCCTCAGCTCGTGCGACATGTTGGCGAGGAACTCCGACTTGTGCTTGTTGGCGACCTCGAGCTGCGCGCTCTTCTCCTGGATCTCGCGGAACAGGCGCACGTTCTCGATCGCGATCACCGCCTGGTCGGCGAACACCGTCACCAGCTCGATCTGCTTGTCGGCAAACGGCCGCGCCACTCCGGTGCGCGCCAGGGTCAGCACGCCGATGGGCACGCCCTCGCGCAGCATCGGCACCGCTAGGATGCTGCGATAGCCGGTGGCCTGGAAAAGGTCGAGCCGCCCGTACGCGGCATCTGCGCGCACGTCGGGAATATGCACCGTGACGCCGTCCACGATCGCCCGCCCAGTGGCCGAGCTGCGGTCGGCCCGGATCGGCTCGCGGCGAATCGCCTCATCGAGCGGCTGCCCCGGCGCCATCGCGGGGTCGGTGGAGAAGGCGAGCGGCAGATAGCGGCCCTCCGCATCCGGGCGAAAGATCGTGCCGCGGTCGGCATCGCACAGCTTGCGGGCATTGTCGAGCACGATCTGCAGCACCGGTTGCAGGTCGAAAGTGGTGCGGCTGATCACCTTGAGCACCTCGCTCGTCGCGGTCTGCTGCTCGAGCGCCTCCTTGGTCTCGTTGAACAGGCGCACGTTCTCGATCGCGATCACCGCCTGGTCGGCGAAGTTTCCGATCAGCGCGATCTGCCGTTCGGTGAAGGCGCGCACCTCCGTGCGATAGATCGCCACCTCCCCGACCACCTCGTCGTCCTTGAGCATTGGCACGAGGAGCAACGTTCGCATCCCGGCGACCTGGACCGCGGCAACTGGCAAAGGCGCGCCCGAGAGGTAGCCATGATCGGTACGCATGTCCAGTATGTGCACGGATTTGCGGGTTTCCACAACGCGCGCCAGCGGCACGTCCGGTGACGGTCGAACCAGCATTCCGACCCGCCATTGCGCGGCCGGCAATGCCCCGTGCAGCGCCGCCATCCTGAACCCATCGCCTTCACGCAGCCACAGGACCCCGTAGGTCGCCTCGCAAAGCGATGTCGCGTTCGCGAGAATGGCCTCGAACACCCCGGTGAGCTCGCTTGGGGACCGCGAAATGATCCGCAGCACCTCCGATGTGGCCGTCTGCTGCTGCAGAGCTTCTTTCAGCTCGGCGGTGCGCTCCTCGACCTTGCGCTCGAGACCCGCGTACGACTCGCGCAGCTGCGCGGTCATGCGGTTGAACTGCGCGGCGAGCGCCTCGAGCTCGTCGCCGGTGCGCACCTCGATCTGGCTGTCGAGATCGCCGGCGCCGATGCGCTGCGCGCCCTCCTGCAGGGTGCTGATCGGGCGCACCATGCTGCGCGCGAGATAGAGCGCGCCCAGCGCCGAGAGCAGCAGGCCCGCGACCTCCATCACCAGGGTCCGAAGCACCGTGGCGTCGAGCGCCGCGTAGACCTCGCTCGCGGGCTGCTCGACGAACACCTTCCAGCCGAGCATGCTCGCCGGCCCGCCGCGCGCCGCCTGCTCGCGCGCGGGCTCGATGGGCGCGTAGGCGGTCAGCACAGCCTTGCCGTTGAGGTCCTTTGCGAGCATGGCCTGCGATTCGTCCGCGCCGGGCGCGAACGCGGCCTTCACCTGCTCCAGGCCGGAAAGGTTGGTCTTGCGCAACACGAGGCCGATGTCCGGATCGGCCACCAGGTGGCCGGTCGAGTCCACCACGTAGGCCTTGCCCTTCTGCCCGATGCGGATGCGGCTCACGACGTCCCAGATGAACTTGAGGTTCACCTCGGCCACGGTCACCGGCCCGGACTCGCCGCCCGAGCGCACCGCGATCGACATGTAGGGCTCGGTCTCCTTGCGGAAGTACACCGGCCCGAACCAGGTTCGGCCCGGGCGCGCGTTCTGGAACGCCGGCTCCTTCGAGCGATCCTTGTTCGCGCCGGCGACGTCCATCGCCAGGCGCGACACCGCGAGCTGCTCGCGGCCTTTGGCATCGATCTGCGCGATGTCGGTAACCGCGGGCACCACGCGCAGCAGCTTGAGGAATTCGATGCGGCGCTGCTCGAGGCCCTCGGCGCCGAGCTGCGGCAACGCGGCAAACGCGAGCTGCTGCTCGATCTGGCTCACGAACTGCTCGATGCGCGCCGCGGCGCCGGCCGCTTTCTCGCGCTGCAGGCTGGCGAGGGCTTCCTTGTTTTCCTGGTAGGCGAAGTACAGCCCTACGCCGCCCGAGATCAGCAGCGCGCCGCAAACCAGAGCGAGGATCAGCAGGAAATACTTGCGGAACAGCCGGCCGCGGCGCTGCCGCGCGAGCGGCGGCTGCGTGATCGGCTCGGCCGGTTTCACCTCGATGACCGCCTCCCCCTCAAGGCCGGGCGCCTCTCGCCCGGCACATCCCTACCGGGGGAGTATGGCCTTCCCTCGCGAAAAATTCATCCCGCGGTCCGGGGGCGGACTGGTTATTCGATCGGGCTGTCGTCCCGCCCGAGCTCGGTCGCGTGCACCGGCCCCGTCACCACCACCGCCATGGCCTGCTGCGGCATCCCGCTCGCCGGGAAGGCCAGGTCGGCCATCGACAGCGCGGCCGCGCCCAGCATCAGGAAAGTCGGGATCATCAGAACCAGGAACTGCAGGTGCTCGATCTTGCCCATACGCGCCCCCCGCGATCGGATGGGCGCCAGACTAGGCCGGTCCATCGCGCGCCACAGCGAACCAGGGCGGCCGCCAGGAGTGATTTATTTACCCGCGTGTCGCACAATGGTAAGAAGTCACAGGGAGCGTGTGTGAAAGATCGCAGCGTAGAGTTGTTGCCGCAGCCGCTGCTGGACAAGATCGCCGCGGTCGCCACGGTGCGCACCTTCCCCAAGCGCGCGATCATCGTCACCGAGGGTGACGATACCGACTCGATGTACGTGATGCTCTCGGGCAAGGCGCGCGTCTTCGTCGCCGACGACAAGGGGCGCGAAGTCCAGCTGAACCAGCTCGGCGCCGGCGAGTACTTCGGCGAAGTCACGCTCGACGGCGGGCCGCGCTCGGCTTCGGTCATGGCGGTGGAGGAGTGCCGCTGCGCGGTGGTGAAGCGCACCGAGCTCACCCCCTTCATCGAGAAGAATCCCGAGCTCGCGGTCCACATCGTGCGCAAGCTCGCGCGCCGGGTGCGCGACCTGACCGAGAACGTGCGCAGCCTCGCGCTGATGGACGTCTACGGCCGCGTCGCGCGCCTGCTGCTCGAGCTCGCCGAGGAGAAGGAAGGCCGCCTGGTGGTGAGCGAGCCGCTCACCCACAAGGACATCGCCTCGCGCGTCGGCGCGTCGCGCGAGATGATCAGCCGCATCTTTTCCGACCTCTCGGACGGCGGCTACGTGCGCAAGGAAGACCGGCTGCTGGTGATCGCGCGAAAACCGCCGCCGCGCTGGTAGTTCTGCCCGGGGTAATCCGTCACAAGGCCTCGGCGCAACCGGTCATTGAGGCGTCCCCATCGCCTGCGTAGCTTGGGCGCATGGCTTCCGACTTTGCCGAGGTCCTGCTGCTGGTCGTGCGCGGCGCGCTGTTCGCCGGTCTTTGCTGGGGCGCGTGGCTCTGCCTCGCTGAGCGGGTCGGCGCGCCGCAACCGGGCAACAACCGGCCGCTCGAGCGCTTCGCCACGTTCGCGGTGCTCGTCCTTCTGCTCACCGCCCTTGGAGGGCTGTCCCCGGCCGCATGAACTTCCGCATCCGCAAAGGCACCCACATTTCCCATTTTCATCAGAGCTGCCCGCTCTGGCCGACCGAAGAGTTCTACGAGCAGGAGCGTCCGCTCTGGTGGGGCAACCTGTGCGACGAATGCTCCAGGCTCGCCGACATGGACGCGAGCAAGAGCCGGAAGAACGGCACCGAGGGCTAGCGCCTCATGCATTTCAGCCGGAACGCGGGCACCGGCTGCTGAAACCCCCTGAGCGTGAGCGCGCCGACGAACTCGGTCTCGGCGATGCCGACGATGTCCTGCTCGGTCTGCGCGTCGAGGATGATCTCGCCGGAATGCGCCGCGCCGCACAGGCGCGCGGCGAGGTTCGGCACGTTCCCGATCGCGGCGTACTCCCAGCGCTGCTCGAAGCCGATCACGCCGAGCGTGGTGTCGCCCTGCGCGATGCCGATGCCCAGGCCGACCTCGTGGCCGAGCTTGGCCCAGGCGTCGGAGATCGGGCGGTAGGCTTCCTGCAGGGCGAGCGCCATGCGGATGGAGCGCTCGGCGGGATTGTCGACCTCGATCGGGTCGTTGAAGAAGATCATCACGCCGTCGCCGGCAAAGTGCTCGAGCGTGCCGCCGTAGTCGTCCACCGTGCGGCCGAGCGTGGCGTGATAGGCGCGCAGCAGCTCCATCACCTCGTCCGGGTCGGCGCGATCGGTGAACGCGGTGAAGCCGCGCAGGTCGAGGAACACCGCGGTGATCTCGCGCCGGTGCGGCTCGAGCAGCTCCTCGCCGCCGGCGACGATCGCCTCCGCCACCGCGCGCGAGAAGAAGCGCTTCATGCGCGACAGGCGCTCGAGCTGCGCCACCTGGTCGCGCACGCGCTCTTCCAGGCGCGCATTGAGCTCGCGGATCTCGTCCTGCAGCGCCTTGACGTGCAGCAGGCGCTTCACGCGGCCGAACAGCTCCGCCCAGTTGACCGGCTTGGCGATGAAATCGTCGGCGCCGACCTCGATGCCCTTGACGCGCTCGGTTTGCGGGTCGGCCGAGGTCACCAGGATCACTGGCAGCAGCGTGGTCGCCGGGCTCGCCCGCAGCTGGCGCACGAATTCGTAGCCGTCCATGCGCGGCATGAGGATGTCGGAGATCACCAGATCGGTGCCCTTGCTGCGCACGATGTCGAGCGCCGATACGGCGTCGAGCGCCACCTCGACCTCGTAGCCGAGGTTGCGCAGCAAGCCGGACACCATTTCGGCGTTGGTGCGCTGATCGTCGACGACCAGGATGCGCTCAGCCATCCTCAGAAAACAATGACGCCGCGCGCATTCTTCCCGGCCTGCAGGTCGGCAAACGCCTGCGGCGCCTCGGCGATCGAATAGCGCCGCGTAATCAGCTCCTCCAGCTTGAGCCGGCCCGCCAGGTAGAGCGACAGCATGCGCGGGAAGTCGACGCGCGGCACGCACGAGCCGAAATAGCTGCCGGTCAGCGTCTTCTCCTCGAACGGCAGCGTCATGGTGCGCACCGAGGTGGAATCGCCCGGCTTGGCCACCCCGACCACCACCGCCAGCCCGCCGCGGCGGATCGCGCGGTAAGCGGTCGCGGCGAGCTCGCCCGATCCCACGCATTCGAAAGCGTAGTCCGGCCCGCCGCCGGTGAGCTTTTTCAGCTCTTTGACGGGGTCCTCCTTGAACAGAATCGTATCGGTGGCGCCAAACATTTTCGCCATCTGCAGCTTTGGCTCGAGCGTATCGATCGCGATGATGCGGCGCGCGCCGGCGATCGCCGCGCCCTGGATCACCGAAAGTCCAACGCCGCCGCAGCCGAACACCGCGACCGAGGAGCCCGGCTCGACCTTGGCGGTGTTGAACACCGCGCCGACGCCGGTGGTGACGCCGCAGCCGACCAGCGCCGCGCAGTCGAGCGGGATCTTCGGGTCGATCTTGATCAGGTTCTCGGCCGACACGGTGGCGTACTCGGCCATCGACCCGCAGCCGGAGAAGATGCCGAGCGGCGTGCCTTTTGCATCGCGCACGCGTGGCGTGCCCTCGAGCGGCGTGGTGAGCGCCTTGCCCTGCTCGAGGCAAAGCACCGGCCGGCCGGCGACGCAGAAGCGGCACTTGCCGCACATGTAGATGAAGGAAAAGATGACGTGGTCGCCGGGCGCGAGTTCGCTGACGCCCTCGCCCACCTGCTCGACCACGCCGGCGCCCTCGTGCCCGAGCACCAGCGGCAGCGGCAGCGCGATGGTGCCGTTGATCGCCGACAGATCCGAGTGGCACACGCCGCACGCGCCGAGCTTGACGGTGACCTCGCCTCGCTTCGGCGCGTCGACCGCGATCTGCTCGACGGTCACGGGCTTGTTGTGCTCGCGGCAGAGAGCCGCTTTCGCTTGCCGAACCATGACTTGAGTATAGCTAGAATATGGAAATGCTCCTTCGCAACCAGCTATTCATCGGCGGCGCGTGGGTCGCGCCCTCCGGCAAGCAAACCATCGAAGTGCACAACGCCGGTAACGGCGAGGTCATGGGACGCGTGCCGCTCGGCGACGAGAAGGATGTCGAGCGCGCCGTCGCGGCCGCGCGTGATGCGCTTCCCGGGTGGATGGACACCGCGCGCGAAAAGCGCGCCGAGTATCTGGAAAAAATCTCTGCGGGCCTGAAAGGGCGCGCCGACGAGCTCGCCCGGCTGATCGCGCAGGAAGTGGGTATGCCGCTCAAGATGGCCGTACGCATTCAGGCCGGCCTGCCGATTGCGAACTTCGCGAACTATGCAAAGCTGGTGAAAGAGTTTTCCTTCGAAACCCGCATCGGCAACTCCCTCGTGGTGCGCGATCCCGTCGGCGTGGTGGGCGCGATCACGCCGTGGAACTACCCGCTGCACCAGATCGCGCTCAAGGTGGCGCCGGCGCTGGCCGCGGGCTGCACCGTGGTGCTCAAGCCCTCCGAAGTGGCGCCGTTCAACGCGTTCCTGCTCGCCGACGTGATCGAGTCGGCCGGGCTGCCGAAGGGCGTGTTCAACCTGGTCACCGGCACCGGCGCGCAGGCCGGCGAGGCGCTGGTGAAGCACCCCGGCGTGGACATGATCTCCTTCACCGGCTCGACGCGCGCGGGCAAGCGCATCTCCGAATTGGCCGCCCAGTCGGTAAAACGCGTTGCCCTCGAGCTCGGCGGCAAGAGCGCCTCGGTGATCCTCGACGACGCGGACCTCGCTGCCGCCGTAAAGGGCACCGTCAACGGCTGCTACCTCAACTCCGGCCAGACCTGCACTGCGCTCACCCGCATGCTGGTGCCGGAATCGAAATATGAAGAGGCCGCAAAGGTTGCGTCCGAGGTGGCCAATACGTTCAAAGTAGGCGACCCATTGGCGGAAACCACACGCCTTGGACCGCTGACCTCGGCGGCGCAGCTCGAGCGCGTGCGCGGCTATATCAAGAAGGGTGTGCAGGAAGGCGCCGAGCTGCTGGTCGGCGGCGCGGAGCCGCCCGAGGGCGCGCCGGCCGGCGGCTACTACGTGCGGCCGACGGTGTTCGGCAAGGTGAAGAACAGCATGACCATCGCCCAGGAAGAGATCTTCGGCCCGGTGCTGTCGATCATCCCGTACCGGGACGAGGAAGACGCGGTGCGTATCGCCAACGACAGCCCCTACGGCCTCGCCGGCGCGGTGTGGTCGAAGGACGAGGCGCGCGCACAGCGCGTGGCACGGCGCATCCGCGCCGGGCAGGTCGACGTCAACGGCGGCGCCTTCAACATGAACGCGCCCTTCGGCGGTTTCAAGCAGTCGGGCCACGGCCGTGAAGCCGGCGTGTTCGGGCTGGAAGAGTTCCTCGAGTACAAGTCCCTGCAGCTGAAGGGATGAAAAAAAGTCTTTTAGAAAAAATACAGAATCGAAGTGCGCAGGTTGCCGTCGTCGGCTTGGGCTATGTCGGCCTGCCGCTCGCGCTGCGCTTCTCCGAATGCGGCTTCCACGTGATCGGCATCGATACCGATGCCGATCGTGTGCGGCAGCTCGCGGCCGGAGAGACCTACATCGCGCGGTATGGCCCGGAACGGGTCTCAGCGGCACTCAAAAAAGGCTTTCAGCCCACGGCCTCGTTCGCCGCGGCGGCCAAAGCCGACGCCATCCTGATCTGCGTGCCGACGCCGCTCACTACGCAGCGCGAGCCCGATCTCAGCCACGTGCGCGCCGCGGCGGACGCCCTTGCCCCGCACCTGCGCGCCGGCCAGCTGGTTTCCCTGGAAAGCACCACCTACCCCGGAACCACGGAGGAAGAAATCCTCCCCCGCGTGGGCAGGAAGCGCCTCACCGTGGGCAGGGACATCTTCGTCTGCTTCTCCCCCGAGCGCGAAGATCCGGGTAACGCGCGCTATCCCACGCACTCGATTCCCAAGGTGCTCGGCGGCACCACGCCCGATTGCCTCGAAGTCGGCATGGCGCTGTACAGCGCGGCCATCGACAAGGTCGTCACGGTGAGCTCCACGCGCACCGCCGAGATGGTGAAGCTGCTGGAGAACGTGCACCGCGCGGTGAATATCGGCCTCGCCAACGAGATGAAGATCATCTGCGACCGCATGGGCATCGACGTGCACGAGGTGATCCGCGCCGCGGCCACCAAGCCGTTCGGCTTCGTGCCCTACTGGCCGGGACCGGGGCTCGGCGGCCATTGCATCCCGATCGACCCGTTCTACCTGACGTGGAAGGCGCGCGCCTACGGCGTGCACACGCGCTTCATCGAGCTCGCCGGCGAGATCAACGCCGCGATGCCGGTCTGGGTTCTCGGCAAGGTGACCGACGCGCTCAACGCGCGCGGCAAAAGCGTGCGCGGCAGCCGCATCCTGGTGCTGGGCGTGGCCTACAAGAAGAACGTCGACGACCTGCGCGAGTCGCCGGCGCTCGAGCTGATGAAGCTGCTCGCCGAGAAGGGCGCGCGCATCGCGTTCAGCGATCCTCACGTACCCGCCCTGCGGTGGCGGGTCCATGAGCACGCACCGCTCGAGGGAGTAAAGCTCGGCGCAGCGCTGTTAGCCGAGCAGGACCTTGTCTTGCTTGCCACCGACCACGATGCGTTCGACTACGAGCTGATCCTGAAGAACTCGCCCCTGATCGTCGATACGCGCGGTCGCTACCTCGAGCCGGCGGCCAACGTCGTCAAAGCGTAGATGCGCCTGGTTCGGCTGATCACCGGACTGGTGGTCGCCGCGTTCGTCGTCGGCCACTTCTCGAACCATGCGCTCGGCGTGGTCTCGATCGAGGCGATGGACCGGTTGCGCGCCATGCTCGCCGCGTGGTGGCGCAGCCCGGTGGGCACGGCAGCACTGTACGGCTCGCTGCTCACGCATTTCGGCCTCGCCCTGGCTTCGCTCTACCGGCGCACCACGCTGCGCATGCCGCTATGGGAAGCGGCGCAACTGGTGCTCGGTTTGGCGATCCCGCCGCTGCTCATCGCGCACGTGGTCGGCACCCGATTCGCCTGGACGCTGCTCGGCCACCACATCGACTACGAGCGCGTGGTCGGCTCGCTGTGGTCGACCGATTGGGGCATCACGCGCCAGTCGGTTCTGCTGTTGATCGTCTGGGCACACCTGTGCGCCGGCCTGCACTACTGGCTGCGCGTGCGCGCGTGGTACCGCGCGGCGGAGCCGCTCGCCTTCGCCGTGGCGCTGCTGCTGCCCGCGCTCGCGCTCTCCGGGTTCGCCAGCGCCGGCTTCTACCTCTGGCCGAGCATCGAGAGCGTGGGCGGCATGCAGAAGTACAACGTCGAGCTCGCCGGCATGAGCGCGGCGGACCGCATGCGCATGACGGCATGGCGCGAGGGACTGGAGTACGGGTTCTGGATCCTGCTCGCGGCGACGCTGCTCGCGCGCTGGCTGCGCACGCGGATCGGGGCGACCTATAAGGTGCGCCACGCCTCCGGGCGCGTCATCGTCGCGCCGATCGGCCGCAGCCTGCTGGAAGCGATGCGCGACGAGGGCATCCCGCACGCCTCGGTCTGCGGCGGCCGCGCGCGTTGCACCACCTGCCGCGTGCGGGTCAGCGACGGGCTCGCGCACCTGCCGCCGCCGGGGCGCCGCGAAGCGCAGGCGCTCGGCCGCATCCAGGCGCCGCCCAACGTGCGGCTCGCCTGCCAGTGCCACCCGACGCGCGACGTCACGATCACGCCGCTGCTGCCGCCGAACGCCGGCCCCACATCGGCGCGCCAGCCGCCGGGCGGCGCGCAGGGGCGCGAGCGGCCGATCGTGGCGATGTTCGTCGACCTGCGCGACTCGACGCGCATCGCCGAGAGCCGCCTGCCCTACGACGTGGTGTTCATCATGAACCAGTTCTTCGCCGAGATGCACGCCGCGCTGCGCGCGACCGGCGGCTACTACGCGCAGTTCCGCGGCGACGGCCTGCTCGCGCTCTACGGGCTGCAGAGCGACCTGCCGGCCGCGTGCCGCGCCGCGCTCGAGGGCGCTGCGCAGATGCAGACGCGCATCGAAAAACTGAATCAAAGCCTGTCCGACGAGATCAAGGCGCCGCTGCGCATCGGCATCGGCATCCATGCCGGCGTGGCCATCGTCGGCACCCTCGGTCCGCCCGCCGAGCCGATCTACTCGGCGATCGGCGACATGGTGAACACCGCGGCGCGCCTCGAGGACATGACCAAGGCCTTCGGCTGCACGCTGGTGGTGTCGGCCGAAGCGCTGCGCCAGGCGGGTGTCGAACCGGCCGGCGCGCCGCAGCACCAGGTCCGCGTAAGAGGAAAGACCGAGCGCCTGATGGTCTATGCCATCGACGACCCGCGCTCGCTGCCTACGGCCGAGTCCCGCTCATCGTCCGCGAAAGCTGCGCCGTAGTATTGGCGAGGCGCGCGGCGAGCACGCGGATCAGCTCGATCGCGGCGTCCGGGTTCTCGCGGATGATCTTGTTGAACAGCTCCTTCGAGATCTTCAGGGTCTCGAGCTTGGTCTGCGCGGTGGCGGTCGCGGTGCGCGGCACATCGCCGAAGATCGCGATCTCGCCGATGATGTCGTTGCGCCCGAGGGTGTTGACCACGATCGGCCCCGAGGGGCTGGGCACGCTGATCTGCACCGAGCCCTCGATCACGATGTACGCGGCGTCGCCCATGTCGCCCGCCTTGAACATCACCTGCCCCGGCGCGTAGGTCAGCCGCTCGGAGCTGAAGCACAGCAGCTTCTGCATCGCCGGCTGG
>Ga0207648_10003032_pt1 | contig 17746 bp, 18 predicted proteins | sample KBSMisM32_FD_184310 | JGI IMG/M metagenome (GOLD analysis project Ga0207648, IMG submission 184310) | Miscanthus rhizosphere microbial communities from Kellogg Biological Station, Michigan, USA - KBS Miscanthus M3-2 (SPAdes) (version 2) | ecosystem: Host-associated > Plants > Roots >...
GAAGCAAGCCCCAGCACAAAGGTCAGAACGAACGCCAACGCGCACTTTTGCCAATTCGATACGGCCATGGTCTCCTCCTCAACAATTATCAGGTCGCGCTAAGGTTAGACAGCCCCGACACCGCGACCGGTTTGCGGCGAGACACAACCCTGTTGCGCAAATGCCATAATCGAGGTTGCGGAGGCAGCATCGCAATTGAAGCTGCGGCAAACATTGATCCGACGCACAGAAAAAGCGTGATTCGTATCACGCTTTCGAGGACGGTTCGGGTTCGTGCCGGCTTGCTTCGGGACTCTCGGCCTGTCTAACTATTGATAATGCGGTCGAGTGGCTGGTGTGGAGGAATTTCGACAGTACATATTTGGCCCGAACCGACACGTCCATAACACGCAGGTCGTCATGTTCGTGCAGCGACACCATTGCAATTTTCCGCGGTCTTTTTCACAAGAAAATCGTCTCTCAATCCATAAAGCAAAAGCCGCTCGCGACCGTCGAGTCGACGACCTTTCTTTACGAAGATAGCTGAAAAAAACCTCGAAGGCAGGCGGCCTGGCGGATTTGGTTGCTTAATCTTGCCTGCCTCGCTCGCGTCAGGGCAGCTTATAGTCGAACCGCTGAGTGCAGTGGAAGGCGCCTTGAGTGGGCGTGCCCCAGCATTTCCATGGTCCGCTACCAGTGATGCCCTTGTATTTTCCGGTCCCGCCAGCAATGTGATTGGTGCCCTGTTCCGCATTTCCATCCCAGTCCGTCAATATGCGGTCGCCATCGGCATCACCAAAAGCGCAATACCCCTTGTTCATCGAACCATTCTCTGAGCCCAGGAAGGTGAAAACACAAACGGCGGGGCCGTTATGCAACGGGCCTGAACCTTTGTCGTTGAAATTCACTCCGACCACGCTCCCATGCCCTACGGAGCGCTTGTCTGAAACTTCGAACACCTCTGGGGTAAGTTTCCAGCCCGTGTGAATATTGATGCTCCCTGACTTGGGCAGATCCTGGGCCGCACACGGCGGCACAACGACAAGCGCCGTTGAAAAAACCGCCAGGAAAAGCATTGTGTTAGTCCTTTTCATACATCCTCCCGTCATATCATATGAGTATCGGTCCCCTGAACTAATGCTTCGGATGCGCCTGCTCCAGCGCTAACCAGTAGCCCCACTTGTCATTGCAAACCAGTCCTGTGCCAGGACGCAGCGGAGTCCGAACACATGGTCAATTGAGCGCTCTTCTCAATTACAGATAGGTTACAAATTGGAATGTTGGCAGCTATGACTAAACCCTCTACAGGTATAACAACGGGACGGTAGAGGTCTCAAAATAAATCGATTACCTGCCGCAGTCCAACATTCCTTAGGGGAGTTCAAAATGAAAAGCAGATTTAAAAAGGGATATCTAGTTGTCGCGGGTGTGTTTCTCGTCGCCCCGGCGTATGCCGCCGACAACTGCACCGGCTATGACATGATCGTAACTACCAGCGCAGATACGCGGGATCTCGGGAACGGAATGACCCTGACTACTTTTCAAGGGGAAAGTATGTTGACTAGTGAAAATTCGATTTATCACCTCGCGACTGGTCAATGCTCCGGGACGGCATTGGGCACGCCAGACGGAGAGTTTCGTTCAAACGGGCATTGCGCGCGCCACGACAAGGATGGTCATTTGCAAAGCATTGAGTGGTCTCAAGCAGCGGGCGCCGACAAGGGGACTTGGAAGTCGACAGGGGGAACAGGCAAATTTGCGGGGAAAAACGATTCCGGTTGGTTCCAGAGCGTGAGGTCGGATGGAAAGATGTCGATCACGAAATGGGGAGGGGTCTGCAACTAAAGCTGCCGGAGGTCCGGCTACATCAAGCAAGGGGGAATCATGAACATTCGGCGATGTGGAGTTTGTTTGTTTGTTTTGACAATTCTTTCTTGCGCAACCAGCTATGCGCAACAGAAGACACCCTTAACGGTAACCGGTGAAGGCGTTAAAAGCCGCTATATCCAGCAAACTGCAATTGATGTTGGCGACACACCTGGGCACCAGATACGTGTCCAGGAATCCCAACGAACATTTCCGCCCGAGAATCAACCAATGATAGGAGGCGAGCGGATTGTAGAAGGCTGGATACGCGGCTTTTCCAACTATACAAACGGCATTGGCCCCGCCTGGGGCTATTTGACGTGGGTGACCGACAAGGGCAATAAGATATTTGTGGAATATGCTGGAAACAGCGAATCAACACCGACCGACACGGGCTCCAAGCGCGGGACCTACCACGGCACGGCGCGAATAGTCGGTGGTACTGGCAATTTCGTCAGGATGCGCGGAACCCTGGTCGATTTGGGAGAGTTCGATACTGACGCCAAGACGGGTTATAACAGGGCGACAAGCCGCGGCGAGTATTGGCTGGAATAGTGAAAATCCGTGCACCTGCAAAGCTCTTCTTCGAAACCCGGAAGGGGTCGGACTTATAAGTTTTTCTCTATGTCGCAGGATTCGGCAAGCCTCTCAGCCTAGTGCTCTGCGCCACACTGACGGCAGCCTCTGCAAGAGCTTCCAGTGAGATTCCATCAGCGGCCGGTCGGTTGTATGAACGCTCGGTAAATCTCCTCGTTCCACGATTCAGCCAAGGGCGATCGGCTGCGCAAGTTCTGCCTGCCAGCGGAATATCTTTTGTCGACTGCTGCTAACTCTGCGGTCCGAGCACGCTCATCAGCGCCGCAGTGATGATCGATGCGACGAGCAGCCCCAGCGCCGCCGTCCCGCACGCCACACGGTTGGCAACCGTGGGCGAGACTCGGTGCTCGAAGAGGATGATCTGCAGCCCCAACCCGAGGTGGGTGATGACCCACCAGACTGCCAGCGAATAGTGAGGTATTAGCCGCACATTCCACGCGTCCGGCAGCAGGCCCGTCGGCGCCCCGGCGGCCCACAGGAACGTGGTGTCGACGTCGGAGAGATGTCTGCCCAGAACGAACACTGCATTCAGGTGAGAGGTAATGAACACGGCCAGGAAAGCTCCCGTGATGGTCTGCAGCGTTCTTAGAAAATCGCTTTTCACCGCCGTCGCGCGCCACAGCAGGATCAGGCCGCTGCAAACCTGGAAAATGAACAGCGCGACGAGAAGGGGCTGCACGAGCTCCGACCGGTACCACTTCCGCAGCACCTTCATCATGGCTTGGTTGGCATCTATGCTCAAGAACGCGGCCATGTGATTCAGCAAGTGCCAGACGAGGAAGATCAGCAAGATCGCCAGCGCCGAAACTCCATGGGACATCCTCAGCCAGCGGGGTGCGGTTCGCGTGGCAGTCCCGGCAAGTGCGACATCGGTCTTGCTAGGGTATGCGATCGCAACGATCACCCCGAGCCAGAGGATGGCCCAGAAGACGTAGTCGCCATTCGACAGGTGCAGCATGTAGAAAATGACCCCGATGAGCACGAACAACGAAGGCGATGCAAAGGCGAGATGGGCGAAGCGACGGGCCCGAAGCTGGCCGGGTGAGGGCGCGTCGACCTGACCCAGCAGGTAGGCTACGATAAGGCTCAGCGCCGGGACGCCGTAGGTCAGGATGACCGCGACCAGCACGTCGAGCCAGGCCACGGCCTGGCTGGAGGGATCGGAGGCCTGGTGCAGCATCCGGCCGCTCTGATAGAACTGCATCAGGAAATAAGGATAAGCGAAAGCGACGAGGGCGGGCGCGAGCCAGACCAGCTTATTGTCCGACAGCTGCGCGATCTTCGAGACCTCTATGCTCATGGGCGCTCCTGACGTAAAAGTGGAATTGCAAGCGCACGGCCATCGAGCGACCAGTGCATGACCGACGACGCCGTTTCCGCCTCGTGCGTGTCACCGACCTCGCGGATTCAACGCCGGCTCCGTGAAGACCGCGTCTGCGATGCGAGCAGGCATTGCCAGAGTTTTGACTTGGCCTAGCCAACCGGCGACGAGGCGATGGAGAGCATGGCCGCACGCTTGGACATCACTACGGTTTCCAACTCGAAGGTTCGAAGTATGTACCCGCATTGGCCATTGCACTTCCCTCCAGGAATAGTTGAGTGCTGTTCTTGAGCGGCAGCGTGGCTACTTCGTCGCCCGAGAAAAATCTTGCATCAAGTGTTTCAGCGCCATCCCCGGACGGAACACCCGTTATTGCACGCGCGCTGAAGACCGTGGCCACCCAGGCAAGACGATCGCCATTCTGATAGGTACCAGAACAACGATTGCCGCCGAAGACACCCGCCACGTGAGTGAGCTCCACAAAAACCCGAGACTCTTCCCACGTCTCGCGGACAGCCGCGTCTGCCGGCAATTCGTCCGGTTCGACGATTCCGCCAGGACAGCCCCACAGACCGGTTTCCTGGTCTTGAACAAGAAGGAGTCGGTCATCGGCATCGCGCGCCAGGACGGCAACGGTAGGAACGAGTAGCAAGTCGTTGCCGATCCTGCCTCGAAGAGAAACAATGAACTCTGGAGTGGGCACGCGAGACGCCTAACGTTTGCGTTTTGCCGCGCCGCGACGAGCGCGAAGCGTCGAGTTGCGGGCGTCGGTCAACAACGTCCTGTTAGCAGGCCGGTATGCACCGTCGAAAGGGCGAACCGTCATGGCTTTGCTAGCGCAAATACGAATGAATATACCAGGGCGTTCCAAACCAGTATCGATGCACCGGCGAGCAACTCCATCTGACGTGGCATGCCACGCGGATACACCAACTTCCCGACATAGTGCTGCACAAAGCCGCCGGAATATTCTGATTGCCCCGCTTGTGTGCGCAGTGACTTCTCCAACGGCGTCAGCGGACATGTCCAGCTCACAAGATTGACGATTGACGACCACAGCACTGCCGGTACATGGAACCAAGCCCATGTGCGGTCGAAATAGACGAACGCTCCTCCGAGAACAGCGAACGCCACGAACACAAAGTGCGCCAGCAACACCAGATCCGCGCCAACGCGAGAAAGCTGCGATGTCATCAATTTCGGCTAACTTGTAATTGTCATGCGCCGCCGCGACATTACAGGGTAATGTTGGAATAATCCCGGCTTCCTGTACGGAATAACAAATCGCGTGTCGAGATAACACAGGCCTGCAGGATAGCAAGTCCTCGTCATATTTCCTTCCTGGCCTAAAACCGCACGATCGCCTGCGCCGCGAACAGATGATTACCGTCGGTATCGGTCCCTTGCTGGCGCATGTAGCTGTATTGGAGCTTCCCTTCTATGTGGCTGCTGGACCGGTACCCCAGCCCCAGATCGAAGCCCGAAGTATTGCGTCCCCACGAAGTGGTGGAACCGGGAATATCACCGAACCATGACTGGTTCACGCGCAGCGCCGTCCAAAGCTCCGGGCCGATTTTGTACTTTGCTTCGATATAGCCGCTGAGCACATCAACCTTGCCGACCTGGGGTACGTCAAACGTCGCGTAGATCAGCTCGCTCCATACTTGCCAGTCGCGGTGTGCGTACGCGGCATCCAAACCGCGGGTCGTCTGGTAGAAATCATTCACATTCGTGCCGGTGGGTAGCGATGCTTGCGCACTTTCCTGCAAGTAGGGACCGCGGCTAAAGGAGGTTCCCAGTGTCCATTCCGGAACCGGCTGCAACCCTAACCGCACGGTCGCCGTGGGTCGTCCCTGAGAGCCATTGTCGATGGCGTCCCAGGTTTCGGGCGGCGAAGACAGAGCGACATTCTTGACCTCCAACGCATAGTCGAAGACGTTTATGCGGCCGAGCGCTGCGGCGCCGGTTCCATAGGACGGGCCCCAGATGACGGGTACCCAGGTGGCTTTGTTGGCCGCCGTGTCGCGGCGCGCGGCAAAGGCGGCTGCGCTGGCGGGCGCGGCGCCGTCGGTGATCGGAATCAAATTCTCGTAGGCGTCCGGCGCGGTGATCAACGGATTGTCCCACGCGAGACTGCGGGGAGCCCAACTGCCGAAGACGGTTTGATATTTGCCGGCACGCAGGTTGAGTTCTTTGGCATCCGAGACCCGGTATTGCAGAAAGTATTCGTCCATCCGGACTTGTCCGCCGGGCTCGGAGCCAGGATCGAAACCGCGATCCGCCCGCAACTGTCCGTGCAACAGCAGGCGTTCGCCCAGTTGGACGTCGAGGAACGCGGAAACCCGTGGCGCCAGGAAATAATCGCCATTGAAGAATAGCAGGCCTTGCGCCGGCGGCTCGGCGGCGTACAGGGTGAGATCGGAAACAACCGAGAGGACGGCTTGCATTTTCCCGTCGTCCCGCGTGTACGCCAGCTTGTCAGTCATCGCATCCAGAAAATCCTGCGCGCCAGCATCGGCCAGGAAACACAAAGCAACAGCCGTCGCGATCCAGGTGCGAATCGAGAGGAGCAAAAGCGCGCGCGGCTTCGGGCTCATGACGAAAAATTTCGCACACCCAGAATACGGCAGACGGGTACCGGCTGCGAGAATCCCTTGAGCGACAGCGGTTGCAGGGATTCGCTTGTTACCGCATCCCCGGCCCGGATTCGTGTCTCCTCGTCTATGAGGATCTCGCCCGCCGCGGCGGAACTGCACAGACGCGCCGCCAAATTGACACGTTCTCCAACTACTACGTAATCGTTGCGGCTCTCTGCGCCGATGCATCCTGCGACCATCTCGCCGGAGGCGATGCCGATCCCGATACGAAGGGGCACGGCCGACTCGCCGTTCATGCGCTCGCGTTTGAGCATCATCTCCCAGGCACAACGCACGGCGCGTTCCGCGTCGGCGCCGTAACTCTTGGGCGCCCCAAACAGGATGAAGATGGCGTCGCCCGCAAACTGGCTGATTACACCCCGGTGAGCCTGCACGACCTGCGTCAGGGCGCTGAGGTGGTCATTGAGGATTTCTATCACTTCCGCGGGATTGCGCCCCACAGTCATGGGGGTATAGCCGCGGATGTCGCAAAACACGACTGTCACCTCGCGCAGCTCGCCACCGAGACGCACGCGACCCGCGATCAACTCTTCCGCTACTTGCGGATCGGTCACCTGGTGAAGCACCGAGTAATAGCGGTCCTTCAGGGCAAGCCCCGCCGCCATGTCATTGAAGGATTCCGCCAGCATGTTCATTTCACGAGTCGAAGAAGGCGGCAACTTCACTTCATAATTGCCCTTCCTGATCTCTCGCGTTGCCGCCACAAGATCTGCGATCGGCTTTGCCAATTGCCGCGAGAGCGCGCGTCCCACGATCGCGGCCATCAGCAATGCAGCGAGTCCGGTCAGCGCGATCCGCAGCGCGAGAAGACGTTGCTGCGCCTGGAATTCCGCCAGGGAAAAGACGGAAACGAGGTAGGCTGGCCGATAGGAGGAACCCTCGTTCAGGAGAAATCGCTCATACCGGTACTCATTTTTTTCGACTGAAAGCTCGCCATCGCTCGAGTCTTTCGTCTGCGCCGCGGTAAGAGTCGCCGTCAGCGCGTCCCGCACCGCGGCCGGGATATCATCCCCGACCAATCGCCCATCCAGCCACAATCCCGATTGAACCCGATGCGCTGGCTTCTCGCTGGTGCGTTCGGGGCCAAGTCCGTTGATGCGCTGTCCCAGAATCAAGGTGCCGACCACGGTCCCGAAATTGGTGATTGGGCTGGCCACAATGCGAAATACTTGCGTGCCTTCCCCCTGTTGGGCCTGGATAAAACCCACCTGAACTTTCCGGGGCATGGGCGCTTGCTTCGGGTTCAGCTGGCGACGCAATTCATTGTCGGTCGGCAACCCGGCACGGCCGTCTTCGGGTGGCGGAATGATCCCACCCTGGGCATTGAGCAAACTGAAAAAATCAAACTCGCCCAACCTCAATTCATCGCCGGCGATCTTGTAGACCTCGGGGTCGTTCGCCTCCAGAGCGGCAAATAAACGCACCGAGTCCGCCAGGCGCTGCGCCTCCTTGGCCGCGATTGCCAACCTGACCTCCTGCTCTTGTTGAAAGCTTCTCAATTGGTGGCGAAAAAGATCGTCAACCACCGCCTTGTGGGACCTGCTGTTCTGTTGTTGAGCAATGAGCAGGGTCGCCACCGTGGTGACGAAGACGATACCCATGATCGCCTGCAGCAACCTGGCGCGAAAGCTCATGCTTCAGGGCGCCAGCGCCAGGTCAACCGCGGATTTCTTGCCATCGGTTATGCTCACGCGGACCTGGAGGATCCTCTCCGAAGGAAGAAATGCCTTCAGCCAGTAGTTGCCAGCCGGCACGTCGTTCAATACGAAATGCCCCTGCGCATCGCTGAGCGTGAACCAGGGAGTATCAAGCACGAGCAGCAGGTTGCGCATGTGCTTATGGATCTCACAGTAGATCTTGACCAACCCGGGCTTGTCGAACGTCAACACGGGACTGTTCTCGTCCTTGCGAAAACGACCCAGGTCGAATCGCTTTGTGCGCGAATAGGACAAGACGTTGTGGAATTCGTCATCCTCGTTCGGAAAGATCACCCGGCTGCCGGTCTGCACGGCTGTCACCGACGGACGGAATTGGTAGCCCCGCTGGCTGATGTGCACCACCTGGTCCGCGCGCACTTTTTTTGGATAGCTCCCATCGTCTTTCTCCAGATACAGGATGGCGACTTGCGGGTCCGGTGACTGGATCGGATTCTTGGTTTGAACCCGGTAACCGGGTCCGGTCGCAGGCTTCATGGTCTCGATGATCACCCGCCCCTCGACCGAACCTTCGGCGTGCAAACAGGGCAGGTACGCCATGTATGCAAAGAGGCCGGAAACGATCCAAAGGTGAAAGGACGAACTCATGGTAATGTCGTGTCCAGGCGGATGGAATTTCAATCGCCAGAAGTTTCGGTATCGGCAGTGGAATCGGGCGCTGGCACCGGCCTGTAGATTCGCAAGAGCGGCTGTATTCCCCCCTCGCCCCCCGAACAGTGTGAACAACCGCTCGCGCGCAAGCGCCTTGTGTGTACGCGTGCCCGAGTGAGCCTCGCGAGTTGCGGTTGTCTTCTTGGCATTCGCCCTTATCCCCTTGAGCCTGCCCGTAGCGGCGCCATTGTAACGCCCATTGATTCAGGCACGTGTGCGCACTTCTGCGCTCGCGTCCACGACGACCATGAAACTGCCAGCGGGATGGACACCCATCAGCGCGGCGGTGTGAATTTTCACCAACGAGTGGCTGCGCACAGTCAATCCATCTAATACAGCTCTGGCGGCATCGATCCGTCAACGGCCCCTGGAAAGTGCCATCCAATGACCTTTGGCGGTACCCGCACGCAGCGTGTGAATAAGTCACACGAAATGACTGTAAGAGTTCAACGCGCCATCACCCCTCCCAAACGTAAAGTTTCTCCAACACGAAACGCACTGGAGGAACAAACCATGAAAAAGATTCTCACCACCCTGGCGATCACGGCCGTCCTGTCCAGCACCGGCGCCTTTGCCGAAGACAGGTTGCATGTCTCGATGGAAAACGGCAAACAACGTGTCGACTTCAGCCTCAACGGCAACGACAAGTGCGTCCTGATCGACGACAAGATAGTCTGCGCGCCGATGCCGAAAGCCCCGTTGCGGGTGGCGTCCTCCGAGTCAAACTGAGCAAGCATTTCTCCCGGGCCAAGCCCGCCCTTCAGGCGGGCTTTTTTTTGCCCGAGGAGCAGCATCGCGGGAGAAATTGAGCGCAAATAGCATCCGGCGGACGCGCGAGAATTTCATCAAAAACAATAGTCCGAATGGGGCGGGCAATGCTCCTCAGACAGATCCAAAAATCCCTTGACTGCGGAGGAGGAAAGGCGCTTACTGGATTCGCTTTCGCGCGCCGGGCCGAGGTAGATTCCCAAGCTCAAAGTATGCCGATCCGGTTGTTGCCTAAGACATTCGCTGTTGCGCGCGCCCGGTACGGGTGTGCCTGATGCGGACGGGCGGCGACCACCTTCAAATCCGATGTTTGAGGGATATTTCGACCGGTGCAGAAGCAAATCAAAGGGCGTGACGCGAGTCTCGCCCTTTGTGCTTTCGGTTCCGGCAACGCTGCGGCAGGTTCGAGGACATTCAACAAGAACGACGTAATAGCGACGCTCTTGCGCGTAGTTGGGCGTCATCCAATCGAATGACCGGGCGGCGCGCAGCCAATTCAACTCATGCACACAAAAAGCACGACACCAGGAAGATTCGCTAAACTTTCCCTTCTTCCTCCTGTCTTGTCGAATATGACGTCGCCTCTGCCGCTGGCTGCAACCGGGATAAAGGGTTTGGATAACATTCTGGGCGGCGGATTGGCCCCAAATCGCCTGTACCTCGTCGAAGGCATGCCCGGTTCAGGCAAAACCACGCTCGCATTCCAGTTCCTGCTCCAGGGCGTGCAGCGCGGCGAGCCTGTGCTGTACGTAACGTTATCCGAGACGGATGAGGAGATCCGCGCGGTCGCGGACTCGCACGGCTGGTCGCTCGACGGCGTGGCGATCCGCGAGCTCATCCCGGCGGAAGAAAGCCTCGACCCCCAGGAGCAGTACACGGTGTTCCATCCCTCCGAGGTGGAACTCTCCGATACGACCAGGAGAATTCTCGATGGCGTCGAGAAGATCAAGCCGGCCCGCCTCGTGCTGGATTCGTTGTCCGAACTGCGCCTGCTTGCAGGCAACCCGCTGCGTTACCGGCGCCAGATCCTGGCACTGAAACGATTCTTTGCCGGCCGGCGCTGCACGGTGCTGCTGCTCGACGACCTGACTGCCGCCGATCATGACCTGCAGGTGCAGAGCATTGCTCATGGCGCGCTGCTGCTCGAACACGCTGTGCCGGACTTCGGCGGCATGCGCCGCCGGCTGCGTGTCACCAAGTATCGAGGTAGTGACTTCCGCGGTGGCTTCCACGACTACGCAATTCGGCGAGGCGGACTGGAGGTCTATCCACGCCTGATTGCCGCCGAGCACCGGCAGGAGTCCAGCCGCGAGCGCCTGAAAAGCGGGCTGGCGGGCCTGGACAAACTGCTCGGGGGCGGCCTGGAGCGCGGCACGAGCACTCTTATCCAGGGCGCCGCGGGAACCGGGAAATCGACTCTTACCGGTTTGTTCTGTGCACGGGCGGCAGAGCGAGGCGAGCACGCCGCTCTTTTCATTTTCGACGAGAGCACGAACACGATGTTCAGCCGCCTGGACGGCCTGAGCATTCCTTTGAGAAAGCAAGTGGAACTTGGACGCATCAGCGTGCAGCAGGTGGATCCCGCGGAGCTTTCGCCGGGCGAGTTCGTCCATTCGATTCGGCGTACGGTCGAGGACAACCATTCACGCATCGTGGTGATCGACAGCCTGAACGGCTACCTCAACTCGATGCCGGACGAAAAATTTCTGATCGTCCAGCTGCACGAGTTGCTGACCTATCTGGGCCAGCAGGGCGTGGCCACCGTGCTAGTAGCCGCGCACCACGGACTGATCGGCGGCCATATGAGCGCGCCGGTCGACGCCAGCTACCTGGCGGATGCCGTACTGCTACTGCGCTATTTCGAGGCCGACGGCGAGGTCAGGCAGGCAATCTCGGTGATCAAGATGCGCGGCGGCGACCACGAGCGTACGATCCGCGAGTTCAGCATGAAAGCCGGCCGTGTCACGATTGGCGAGCCGCTGCGCGACTATCACGGCGTGCTGACCGGCGTTCCAGAGAAGAAGTCGAAGCCGTGAGCCAATTGCCGGGCGAGAGCCTGGAGCACCGGCTGCTCATCCTCGCCCCGACTGGCAAGGATGCCATGCTCGTGGCGACGATGCTGCACAAGGAAGGCATCGCCTGCGTCGCATGCCCCGATCTCGATTGCGTGTCGAAGGAGATCGAAAACGGCGCAGCCGCGATTCTAGTCGCCGAGGAGGCACTGGTGGGGCTCGGTGAACGGCTTGCAGAAATGATCGCGCGGCAGCCTCCCTGGTCCGATCTTCCCGTACTCCTGCTTACGCGCCTCGGTACCGATTCCGACACTGTCGCGTGGGCCGTGCGTGCGCTGGGAAACGTCACACTCCTTGAGCGCCCGGTGCGCGTCGTCGCGCTCATTAGCGCAGTGCGCAGTGCATTGCGTGCGCGCGCGCGCCAATATTTAGCGCGGGCACACCTCGTTGAGCGCGAGCAGGCAGATCGACGCAAGGACGAGTTCCTGGCTACGCTCGCCCACGAACTGCGCAACCCACTGGCTCCGATCCGCAACTCCGTCAACGTGCTGCGTCTGACGGATGCAGGCCAGCCCGAGAGGGCGGTCTGGGAAATGATGGATCGTCAGATCAACCACATGGTGCGTCTGGTAGACGACCTGATGGAAGTGTCGCGCATCACGCGCGGCAGAATCGAATTGCGCAAGGAGCCGCTCGACCTCGCAACAGTGATCGCCGCCGCTGTAGAAACGAGCCGCCCGCTGATCGACACGGCAAAACATGAACTCACGGTAACGCTGCCGCCTCGGCCGATTGTGGTCGAGGGCGACGCGGTGCGACTCGCCCAGGTCTTCTCGAACCTGCTCAACAACGCGGTCAAGTACACCGACTCAGGCGGCCGCATTTCCATCGTCGCGCGTCTCGAGAATGACAATGCGATAGTGACTGTGACCGACACGGGAATCGGCATCCCTGCCTCGGCGTTGCCCACCGTATTCGAGATGTTCGTCCAAGCCAATGCGGGCGACAGCCGCGCGAAGACCGGGCTTGGCATCGGACTGACGCTCGTACGCAGCCTCGTCGAGATGCACGGCGGCCGCGTCGAAGCGCACAGTCCTGGAGCGGGCCAGGGTAGTGAGTTCGTCGTGCACCTGCCCGTTGCGAGAGAAGTCGCAGCCAGCGAGCAAAACCCCGCGGCGGCGATGCAGGAGGTCCGCGGGTTGCCTCGTGTCCTGGTCGTGGACGACAACCACGACGCGGCCGACAGCCTCGGCGCCGTTTTGCAGATGCTCGGCGCCGACGTGCGCGTCACCCACGACGGCAAGGCAGCACTCGCCACGATCGCTGGTTTTCAGCCATCGGCTGTATTCCTGGACCTCGGCATGCCCGACTTGAACGGCTACGAAGTTGCGAAATTGATCCGCGCGCGTCCCGATGCGCACGACACCGTGCTCGTCGCCGTTACTGGCTGGGGGCAGGAAAGTGACCGGCGCAAGAGTGAGGCTTCAGGATTCAATCACCATTTGGTGAAGCCAGCGGACGTCGGCGCTCTGCAAGCCGTGCTCGCGTCCCTCGCCGGCTAGCCAGAAACAATCACCCGGTAGGTGCCACCGACCCCTTTTAGCCCATACAACGGGGGGTCAGTGTCATACCTGATGGGCGGCGCAACAATCCTGATTCTTTTCTAAATCCGGCGCGGTATACCGTGTAGGACACTGTAAATACGAGGCAACCTTCTTGTCCCCGCCCAATCTATCCTTTTGGACAGGGAGCGATCTTATGTAGGAGACAGCCATGGGAGACGAATTTTCCAGGACGAACGCGCCCGACAACCAGACGGTGAATCTGAGTGAGCGTTGGGAACGGAGTTATTGGGCCAGGAGATTTGGGGTAACGGATGAGGAGTTAAGAGAAGCAGTAGCCCTGGTCGGCCCGTTGGCCGAAGACGTCCGAAAATATTTCACAGCCCGCAATATTCATTAACAGATCAAACCAGCCCGCCAGGTCCCATCCTCCGGATTTTTTCCCGTGGGAAGCAGCCGATTTACGACCGGCCCGCCAAAATCCTCGATGGTGCGAAGGCACATCATGTGGGGAACGAAGGAACAATTGAGTCTCGATGTCGCAGAACTCGTGGCGGCCGGCTATTCCCAGACTGCGCATCGGCGCACGCTCGGTCCGAACAAGTTCTACTTCGACGCTGTTGACGCACGGACTCCAATGATAAATCGGGGACCCCTGCACCGATATGTCCTGATTTGGGAAACAGGCGACTAAAGACAAGTCCGGGGCGCCGCGAAACCCGGTTCAACACGCGGAATGCACCAGCTCTCGTGCAACCACCCAAGTCGATTCAGCGGTGAAGTCTGTTCGCGCAGAATCTTTTCATTGGCCCACCCGCCACGGCGAGCGGTCTTGCCAGCTCCTTAGCGCTCCGGTGGCCCAGGCCGTTGTCTTGTCCTTATGGCATAGGTTGCACGCGTTCGGAATTTTCAGCGCTTCGCTTTCCGAGGGCGTGATGAAGCGGAAAGTATGGGCGCGCACGTTTACGTCCCCGATCGTCTGAGCGATCTTCGGCATGTGACAGGCAATACACTCGCTGCCTGTGCTGCCAGGTTTGTGGTGCGTGTGCGCTTCGATCGTCGGAGCGTGCGGACCGTTCGGCGTGTTGGGCCCGTGGCAATCGAAGCAAATGTTTGCTGCGGGTTTCCACAGGATCGCGTCGTTCTTCGTGCCGTGCACGTCATGGCAGCTAAAGCAGGTGACCCCTCGCGTGTACATCAGGCTCTGCACGAAGTCATTCCCCTGCATGCGATTCTTGTGTGCGGTTCCGTCGGCGAAATGCGTGAAGGACTGCTCGCCGAGTTTGTGTTCTTCCAGCTTCCAGAAATCGACCAGATTCTTGCCCACATCGAATCCGACCGGCCAATCGTAGTATTTGTCCTGGATCGGGTTTTTCAGCGGCTGTCCCTGCGAATGGCACTGGATGCACACATCGTTCGCCTGCACATAGTTGAGCTTGGACGGATTGATGATGTTGGGTTTTCCCTGGTGCGCGACGTGCTCGCTTCCGGGCCCGTGGCACCGCTCGCAGCCCACGTTCCACTCCGTGACTTTCTTGGTGGCGATGTCGTAGTTCACCGAATGGCAGCCGTCGCACAGCGGGCCGGTCGGCCGCTGGAAATTGTCCGGCGGATAGTGCTCCGCCCACCAGTCCGTACCGTTCTTGACAAAATAGGGCCGCCACATCTTATGTGTCACGTCCCATTGCGCCGGAAAAACGAAATAGTCGTCGCCAACCTTCTTGAAATAGCGCTGTTTCCATCTGCTGCCGTAGGTGAACGCGACATCGTCTTTCGTAAATGTGAGCAGCGGATCCGGTTTCGAGAAGTCCGGAATGATTGCGTCCGGATGTTCGTGCGGATCCTGCACCACGTTGGCCATGCGCGTCTTCGACCAGCGCTGATAGATGTCGGCGTGGCAATCCTTGCATGCAGACGACCCGACGTAGTGGGAAGAAGCCACGCTGGCGGCCGGTTGAGCGCGGTGGCTCTCCGGAGATAGCGCGACTACTTTGGGCAGGTTGCGAAGATACGCGCTGACCTGCCAAATCTGCCGATCGGGGAGGTTCCATGCCGGCATCCCGGTATGACGCACTCCGTTCTTGATGTGATAAAAAATCTCCCCATCGCTCATGCGCTGCACGTCGGCGCCGCGCAGATCAGGCGGATGCGGATATTGACCCCCGCCAATGTCGGTTTTGCCACCGCCGTCATAGGCGTGGCACAACTCGCATTTGGCGCGAAATACATCGTGGCCGGCGGCAACGTCCGGGCTGTCTGCGCCGGTGTCCAGAGGATTCTTCATCGCCCGGGCGCTGGCCGGCACGGTGTAATGCAGCAGCCATTGCGCCATGCGTGCTTCCAGCGCAGGGGCATCTTCGCGCGTGCTCGATCCTTCCCAAAGGACGAAGGCGACCAGGCCCGCAAGAAGCAGGGCGACGACCACAACGCCGAGGATCCCGACTTTCAACGCTTTGTGCTGGCTCATGTGCGCTCCCAGTCGCTCGTCACCATCATCCGGAGCTTGCGACCATTTATTTCTTGCCGAGTACTATCTGAACGCCGATATAGGTAGTGAAGGTGGTCGCGTCCGTGCGGTTGTTCAGGCCGGTGCCCACCGAGGCGACGAGTTTGAGCTTCGGACTCAAGACTTGACGCAACCCCACATTGCCTATGACGTCGCCACCATCGAGTAATTTGTCGCTGGTGTTGCGCACTTCGGCCATGAATTCCAGGTTTTCGGAAACCTGCACCGCACCCAGCACACCGACCACCCATTCATTGTCCTGCGCATGGAGATACTGGTAGCCCAGTTCACCGGCGAGCTTCACTTTCCCAAAGTCGCGACCGATTTCAAACGGCAGAAACAGGTTGGGGCCAGGCTCGGCGATACCGCGCGAGACTGAGCCAGTGAAATTTTCGAGTTCGACCTGAGGATAAACGGACATGTCCACTCCGTTGCTGTCCTGGTCCAGAAATCGCCATTTCACACCGAACAATGAATTGTCCAGGCCGCTTTGCGTTCCGCCGCCGTCTGCCGCGTCGGACAACAACCAGCGGGTCTCGTATTTGAGCTGGATCTGCTCGCCGAGACCGTAGTTGATGTCGAAGTAGGGAACGCTGCGCAGGCGCTCCTGGCTGGTACGCTCCTCCCTGTAGGCGACGTTGAGTTCCCACGTCCCGGCGCCCGGCGTGCCGGGATCGTCGGTCAGCATTGGCGGGCCACCTTGCGCGAACGCAGAGGACATGTCGCTCAGAAGGAGCATCAGGGCGAACCACAATCTGAAATCATGCGAGTCGAAACGTTCGCGAACGGTTTGTTGCGACATGAGGGTTTTATCCCTGTGTTGCTGCGCTGGGCGTCAATAACGCCTGCAGACAACCCGACCATTCTGAGATTGAGATTTGGTTATATATATAACATTATTGTAGTGACAATAACCTGGAAAGCAAGTTTCAATGGCCGTTAAACCTCAATCGGGCAAGCCAACCTGGCTGCTATTTATCCTTAGCTTGCAAGGCCAGCAGCCGGCCGTGCGCATGCGCGTCTGGAGGGCGCTCAAGGCTCTCGGCACAGGGGTGTTGCGCGATGGGGTTTATGTCCTCCCCAACCGGGACGAATTTCTTGGGGCGTTGGGCGCGCAATCCCAGGAAGTCATCGATTCGGGAGGGAGCGCACAAATTCTTGAACTTGAAGCGAGGGACGAGGCGCAGGAAGCCGAGTTCCGGCAGTTATTCGACCGGACGGCAGAATATGAAAAGCTGTTGCACGGGATCCGAAGTGTGAGCAAGGGCGTAGCCAAGAAAGACCCGGGCAAGTTATCTTCAACATTGACGCGACTCCGGCGCGACTACGAAACCGTCGCCATGCAAGACTTCTTTCCCGGCGCAGCCCGTGAGCAGGCCCTGGACGCCTTGGAATCATTGTCTGCTGCCGCCAATCCGGTGCTCTCACCAGACGAGCCTCATGCAATCGCCGGCCAACTTCAGCGTTTGGATCGCGCGAGATATCAAGGCCGAACCTGGGCCACCCGCGCACGGCCGTGGGCCGATAGGCTGGCCAGCGCCTGGCTGATTAAACGCTTCATCGACCCTCAGGCAAAGCTGGTATGGCTAAAGAGTCCAAAGGATTGTCCCAAGCGCGCTGTCGGTTACGATTTCGATGGCGCCGAGTTCACGCACGTTGGGCCAAAGGTAACTTTCGAGGTGCTGCTGGCCAGTTTTTCTCTGGAGACCGATCCAGCACTTCAACGGATCGGCGCAATCATTCATTACCTCGATGCGGGGGGCGTGCCGGTCCCAGAGGCGATCGGTCTTGAGGCTATGTTGCGCGGAGCGAAGCTGTCACTTGACGATGACACTCTCGTCAACGAGGCGGCGAAGCTTTTCCAGTTTCTCTATGAGGACTTTAGTGGTAGCGCCTGAGGTTTTGTCCGTTGGATCACTAATCGCTTTTGGCCGCGGGCCACTATCCAATGCTTGGAAGTTTGGAAGCGCCCAGGCCCGGTGCCAATATCGGACGTATCCACCGGGCGACAACGATGCCCGACACTGCGCCGAGCACCAGCCAGTGAACAGCGCTGGCGATCGAGGTCGCAACGACGAAGCGGTACTTCAACAATTCCATCTGGGCCGCCGC